>ERZ808240.1501-NODE-1501-length-28638-cov-13.725711_pt1 | contig 28638 bp, 25 predicted proteins | sample MGYA00521084_ERZ808240 | MGnify/ENA primary metagenome ERZ808240 (study PRJEB31516, sample SAMN03275571) | gut metagenome | biome: mammalia-associated habitat; material: feces | host: Papio cynocephalus | place: Kenya | collected 2012-08-06 ... | reverse complement strand
GCAGTTCAGCGGAAGCTGACAGCACCGAGGTTACTCCGAATGAAACCGTCATTTATTTCGTTGCTAAGCCTGTCTACACCGTCACCTACACCGACGGCGTGGACGACGAAGAGATTTTCAAGGATCAGACCTATTCCGTAGACTCCGGCGATAAGACCCCCGCTTTCAACGGCACTCCCACCCGTGAGGGCTATCAATTCACCGGCTGGTCTCCCGCAGTTGCCGACACTGTGACCGAAAATGTTACCTACGTTGCACAGTGGCAGAAATATAAGAAGCCGAGTTTCTCCGGCATTAAATTCAAGTTTTTGTATGTGGATCCTACCTTGGAAAACGGCTACCAAGTGGTGGAGCTTACTGAAGATGCCCAGATAGAGTCCGGGTCTATCTGGGAGAGAGGCATTCAGATGGATGCCAACGGAAACCGCATGTTTGACTGTGTGTGTTCGCAGTGCGCAGTCGATGCCACCTGCACAATCCACAAGATGAAAGCGGTTGATATTCGTCTTGCGGCACAGCGTGCGCAAAATAACTACCATGCTTTGCGGTCGGGATACGGTTATGTCGGTTGGACAATGAATGCCGGCAGTAATCCGACGATTAGAGCATTCAGCAGCAGTTCAGCGGAAGCTGACAGCACCGAGGTTACTCCGAATGAAACCGTCATTTATTTCGTTGCTAAGCCTGTCTACACCGTCACCTACACCGACGGCGTGGACGGCGTGGAGATTTTCAAGGATCAGACCTATACCGTAGAATCCGGCAAGGCGACCCCCGCTTTCAGCGGCACTCCCACCCGTGAGGGCTACAAGTTCACCGGCTGGAGCCCCGCAGTCACCGATACCGTGACCGGTGACGCGACTTACACCGCCCAGTGGGAGCGTGCAGAGACGCCCCCTACCTCTTACGAGAATCTCAATCTGGCCTGCTTGGTAACGGTGAGCTGCAAGACCGCCCCCAAGCAGCATGTATCCGCGATTTCGAGGTTACTGGAGGATTCCTACACGGTCACCACGCCTGTACTGAAAGACGGCGTCTGGACCTGCACCCTCACCGTCAAGGCGGGGAAGTACGTCGATGCTTTCAGCAAATTGTATGGCAAGCATACCCTTGATGACGCTGCGTCCAAAGGCATCACGCTGATCTGGAAGGATCGTCAGTACTGGTGGGCGGCGACCGATGAGGAAAAATCCGTCGTCTTCAATGTCAGGTGCGAGCTTTACACCGTCACCTACACCGACGGCGTGAGCGGCAAGGAAGTCTTCGAGGACGTGGTCTATGAAGATCTCGCCTACGGCGTCAAGACCCCCGACTTCGGCACGAAGAATCCCACCCGCAAGGGCTACACCTTCGCCGGCTGGACGCCCAAGGTCGCCGACACCGTGACCAAGAACGTGACCTACACCGCCCAGTGGGAGCAGGTAACCACCCCGCCCACCGATAAGCCCACTGCGCCTACCCATGAGCAGCTCCCGGCCATCGAAGTGAAGGTGGAATGCGGCACCGCCCACGAGGCGCATGCCGATCTCACCTGGAAAAACCTGCTGAAGGACTCCTACGACGTCGGCGCGGTCGAACGGACCGGCGATTCCTACACCTGCACCCTCACCGTCAAGGCCGGGAAGTACGTTGAACAGTATAACGACCGAGGCTACGGCAAGCACGCGCTGGATGACGATGCCACAAAGGATATCACACTGACTTGGGACGGCCAGAAGTGGACGACCGGCACGGCCAGCGTCACCTTCAGGGTCAAGTGCGAGCTTTACACCGTCATCTACACCGACGGCGTGAGCGGCAAGGAAGTCTTCGAGGACGTGGTCTATGAAGATCTCGCCTACGGCGTCAAGACCCCCGACTTCGGCACGAAGAATCCCACCCGCAAGGGCTACACCTTCGCCGGCTGGACGCCCAAGGTCGCCGACACCGTGACCAAGGACGTGACCTACACCGCCACCTGGAAGTCCAACTCCGGCAAGGACAACGTTCCCAAGACCGGCGACGGCGAGCTCGTCATGATCCTGGGCAGCGTGCTGCTGTTCTCCTTCTGCGGCGCGGCCGCCGTCTGCGTCTGCGGCCGGAAGAGAAGACAGGGCTGAGAAAATACCGTAAACTGTTGAACGAGGGCGGTGACGGGGCTTCCGTCGCCGCCCTTTTCCCGGAGATGCTCCCCGGAGCATCCCGTATTGAGAGGAAAAAAGCATGGCAAGCAAGCAAGGAAAGTACCAGACCCCCCGCCGCTCCGCCCCGCCCCGCCGCGGCGGACAGGGCAGAAGCAAGCGGCCGAGTCCCCTGTTCATCATCCTCGCGGCGGTGTTCTGCGTTGCTCTGGTGGCGGTGGCCGCCGTCCTGATCCACATGGGCAAGGCACGCAGCGATTTCCGCAAGCTCTCCGAAATGGTGGAGGAAAACGCCACGGCCACCCAGACCGCGCCGACGGAAACCCAGCCCACCGAGCCGGCGGCGGAAACCACCGCCCCCACGGAGCCGGAGCCCACGGAGCCGGTGATTCTGGCGAAATACGCCCCCCTGTATGAGCAGAACCACGACCTGTTCGGCTGGCTGCGCATCGACGGCACCGCCATCGACTACCCGGTGATGTACACCCCCACCGACCCGGAGAAATATCTCCACACGAATTTCGATCTGGAGTACAGCTACGGCGGCATTCCCTTTATCGACGCAAACTGCTCGCCGGACAGCGACAACCTGCTGATCTACGGCCACAATATGCTCGACGGCAGCATGTTCCGCTCCCTGCCCAAGTACGAAAGCAAATCCTACTGGCAGGCGCACCCCACCATCCACTTCGACACCCTCTACGAAGAGGGCGAGTACGAGGTGCTGGCGGCCTTCTACGACCGGGTCTATTACACCTATGAGGACTGCTTCAAGTTCTATCAGTTCATCGACGCGGCGGACGCGGCGGATTTTGACGACGCCGTCGCCAATTTCCGGGAAAAAGCCCTCTACGACACCGGCGTAACGGCGAGTTACGGCGACAAGCTCATCACCCTGGTGACCTGCGCCTACCATGTGGAGGACGGCCGGTTCGTGGTCGTCGCCCGGAAAAAATAGCCCCAAAAGGCCGTCTCCCGGAGACGGCCTTGTCTTTTTGCACAATATTGCGGATTCGACGGTTTCTCCCATTGACATTTTGCGTGATATTGGGTATAATTCAGTCAGAAAGGTAACCATCGTGTTACCGTGCAGGCAGTCTGTACCGTTGGCACGGACTGACCAATGAAAGGAGAGCATTTCAAGATGAAAAACCATGGTTTGCGCAGAGTTTTCAGCCTGCTTCTGGCACTGTTCATGGTCTTCACCCTTCTGCCCACGGCCGCGCTGGCGGAAGAGAATACGGATTTGACCGATACCCAAGTCGTAGAGACCGAGGGCGAGAAGAAGGCCGACCCCCCCCGCGCCCCAGAGCCAGGAGGCGCCCGAGCAAAAGCCCGCCACCGTCACCTACACCGTCACCTACACCGACGGCGTGGACGACGAAGAGATTTTCAAGGATCAGGCCACCGAAAATCTTAAGACCGGCGATAAGACCCCCGCTTTCAACGGCACTCCCACCCGCGATGGCTACCAATTCAAGGGCTGGTCTCCCACAGTCACCGATACCGTGACCGGGAATGTTACTTACACCGCCCAGTGGGAGATGCTCGAGACCGTCCAGCTCGTGATCTACCGCAATGGCGACACCTCTAAGGCTTATAAGACCGTCTCTCTGGAGAGCCAGCCGAAGGGTCATGTCATTGACCTGACCACGCTCGACATCGGCGATTACTACACCGGAAAGTACGACTTCTCCGGCTGGTACGACGACGGCACGTGGAACACCTACAAGGAGAACCTTGCGAATCCCCCTGCCGGTCTGAGCGAGATCAAAGTCAACGGCTGGACGAAAATCATCGGCATGGTCTATGACTATGAGAAGGTCGTTTACTTCCGGAGCGCGGAAGACCTCGCTGCCTACCAGAATGACCACAGCAAGACCGACGGTCTGTTGTACAGCACCACCGCGCGCCATGGTTCCACCCTTCCCACCGCGACCCCTCCCACCCCGACCCGCGAGGGCTACCGTTTCCTGTACTGGAGCCGTGAAGGCCAGAGCAGCGACGTGACCGGCCAGACCGTGAACGGCTGGACGAATCTGTACGCCGTGTGGGAGAAGGAGAATACCTACACCGTCACCTACACCGACGGCAGGGGTGGAATGTGGTTTACAAACGAAGTCCATAGCGGTCTGAAAACTGGCGACCCGACACCCAAGTACAATAATGGTGTTAATCCTATCCGCGAAGGCTACAACTTCACGGGCTGGCTTCCCGAAGTTGCGGAAACCGTGACTGAGAACGCTAAATACGAAGCCCAGTGGGAATCCAAGAGCGAGATGCTGATCAAGGAGCTGCTGGGTAAGATAAAGGTCGAATGCGTCAGCGACAGCAGCCACACAGCTAAGGAATACGATACATCAGTGGGCGGATTCTCCGCTGTGACCAACGGGGATAGATACGGCAATTTCACTTCCACCATCACTGTTGAGGCAGCGAAGTATGTTGCCAAGTACAATGAGGATACAAACGTGACCCACCGGCTGACCGGCGGAGAGGCTGAGAAACAGACCATCGTGGTGAAGTTTGACAGCACCTACAACAAGGACAGCGTAACCGTGAAGAGCGGCACGCTCCCCGTCGTTTTCAAGGTCAAGTGCAAGGACGAGGTCGTTCCTCCCACGGAGCCCACCCTTGACGAACTCCGCGAGCTTCTGGGTAAGGTGACCGTTGACTGCACCAATGCCAACGCTAGCCACCCTGACGAAAAATACGACCTGATCGAGGATTCTTACATTGCCAGTATTCAGGAGCAAACTGACGCATATGTCTGTATGGTCAGCGTCTATGCGAACAAATACGTTGATAAGTACAATGAAACCTATCCCGGACACAGTCTCGCCGGCAGCGAGAATATTGACAAGGTCAAACTGGTTTACCTGAGCGCGACGAAGACGGATACCGGCTATACACCGTGGAACGTCAGCAATGCCGAGCCTCTTACCTTCACTGTCACGTGCAATACCGAGATCACCCCGCCCACGGAGCCCACCTTTGAGCAGCTCCCGGAAATCTCCGTGACCTTGCATTGCGGCACCACCACCGAGCATCATGACCCCACTTGGCTTCTGCTGGAGAACTCTTACGAAGTCGGCAAGGTCGAACTCAAGAACGGTGTATACACCTGCATCCTCACCGTCAAGGCGGAGAAGTATGTCGATGAGTATAGCACCGCCACGTATGGGGTCGGCAAGCATGAGCTGGATGACACTGCCACCAAGACCATCACGCTGACCTGGAAGGACGGAAAGTGGACTGCCGAAACCAGCAGCGTCACCTTCAAGGTCAAGTGTACGCTTTACACCGTCACCTACACCGACGGCGTGAAGAACAAGGTGATCTTCAAGAATCAGGTTTACGCCGACCTGGCTTACGGCGAAAATACGCCCAAGTTCAGCGGCACTCCCAAGCGCTCCGGCTACACCTTCACCGGCTGGTCTCCCAAGGTCACCGACACCGTGACCGGCACCGTCACCTACAAGGCGCAGTGGAAGTCCAACTCCGGCAAGGACAACGTTCCCAAGACCGGCGACGGCGAGATCGTCATGACCTTAAGCAGCGTCCTGCTGTTCTCCTTCTGCGGCGCGGCCGCTGTCTGCGTCTTCGACCGCAAGAGAAAGCATTTCTAAATAATCAAGGGAGGCGACGGAAACCCGTCGCCTCCCATTTTTTGCGCCCATACCGCGGCCGTCCCCCACTCCGGCATTGACTTTTTCTGCGGGATGCACTATATTGTATGGGTGATAAAACGAAGAAAAGGTGATAACGATGTACATGGACGACTACAGGCGCTGGCTGGGCGCCGATCTGGAGGACCCCGCCCTCACCGACGAGCTGAAGAAAATCGAAGGGCAGGAGGGTGAGATCAAGGAGCGCTTCGCCGTGGCGCTGAAATTCGGCACCGCCGGTCTGCGGGGCATTCTGGGTGCAGGCAGCAACCGGATGAATATATACGTCGTCCGGCAGGCCACCCAGGGTCTGGCAAACTGGGTCAGGACCCAGGGCGGCAGCCAGCTGGTCGCCATTTCCTACGACAGCCGCATCAACTCTGACGTGTTCGCCAGAAACGCTGCCTGCGTTCTGGCCGCCAACGGCATCCGGGTGCGGATTTACGATGCGCTGATGCCCGTCCCCGCCCTGTCCTTTGCCACCCGGTACTACAGGGCGAACGCCGGTATCATGATCACCGCCTCCCACAACCCCGCCAAGTACAACGGCTATAAGGCTTACGGCCCCGACGGCTGCCAGATGACGGACGCCGCCGCCGCCGTGGTGTACGGGGAGATTCAGAAAACCGACATTCTCACCGGCGCGAAGATGATGGCCTTTGAGGACGGAATCGCCCAGGGGCTCATCGAATACGTGGGCGACGACTGCAAGGAGGCGCTGTACGGCGCCATCGAGGCCTGCGCCGTCCGCCCCGGCATCTGCAAAACCGCCGGGCTGAAGCTGGTGTACTCCCCCCTGAACGGCTCCGGCCTGGTGCCGGTCACCCGGGTGCTTCACGACATCGGCGTCGACGATATCACCATCGTCCCCGAACAGCAGTACCCCGACGGCAACTTCCCCACCTGCCCCTACCCCAACCCGGAAATTTTCGAGGCGCTGCGGCTGGGTCTGGAGCTGGCCGAGAAGACCGGCGCCGACCTGATGCTGGCCACCGACCCCGACGCCGACCGGGTAGGCATTGCCATCCGCTGCCCCGACGGCTCCTACGAGCTGGTCTCCGGCAACGAGGTGGGCGTGCTGCTGCTGGACTACATCTGCCGGGGCCGCATGGAAAAAGGCACCATGCCCAAGCGCCCCGTGGCGGTAAAGTCACTGGTGTCCACCCCCCTGGCGGACGTCGTGGCCGCGGACTACGGCGTGGAAATGCGCAGCGTGCTCACCGGCTTCAAATGGATCGGCGACCAGATCGCCAAGCTGGAGGCCGCCGGTGAGGTGGATCGCTTCATTCTGGGCTTTGAGGAATCCTACGGCTATCTTGCAGGCTCCTACGTCCGGGACAAGGACGCCATCATCGGCTCCATGCTGATCTGCGAAATGGCGGCCTACTACCGCTCCATCGGCTCGTCCATCAAGGCGCGGCTGGAGGCCATTTACGCCAAGTACGGCCGGTATCTGAACAAGGTGAACTCCTTCGAGTTCCCCGGCCTGTCCGGCATGGACAAGATGGCTAAAATCATGGCCTCCCTGCGGGAGAAGCCCCCGGTGGAGATCGGCGGCTACAAGGTGACCAAAATCACCGACTACCAGGACACCGCCCAGACCGGTCTGCCCGCCGCCAACGTGCTGGTGTACAATCTGGAAGGCGGCGCGGCGGTCATCGTCCGCCCCTCCGGCACCGAGCCGAAGATCAAGACCTATTTCACCACCCTGGGCAAAACGCTTGCGGAGGCCGAAGCCCAGGAAAAGGTTCTCGCCGACGCTCTGAAGCCCATTTTTGCGTAATCTGGTTAAAAAAAGGCAAGCCGTTTTCCGGCTTGCCTTTTTTCGTATCATTCGATTGTCCGGATCCAGCCCTTGGGCGCTTCCAGGCGACCCATCTGGATGCCGGTGAGGGTGTCGTAGAGCTTCCGGATGGTGGGTCCCATGCCGACAAAGTGGATCTCCTTGCCGTGATCCACGATGGTTCCCACGGGGGAGATGACCGCCGCCGTGCCGCACAGGCCGCACTCGGCAAATTCGCCGATCTCCGCCAGCGCCACGGGGCGTTCCTCCACCTCCATGCCGAGGTAGTCCTTCGCCACCTGCAAAAGACTGCGCCGGGTGACGGAGGGGAGAATGGTATCGGACTTGGGGGTGACCAGCTTGCCGTCCTTGGTGACGAAGATCAGGTTGGCGCCGCCGGTCTCCTCGACATAGGTGCGGGTAGCGGAATCCACGTAGACGTTCTCGTCGTAGCCCTTCTCGTGGGCGTCCACGATGTTGTAAAGGCTCATGGCGTAGTTCAAGCCCGCCTTGACGTCGCCGGTGCCCTTGGGCGCCGCCCGGTCAAGATCGGAGATGCGCAGCTTCAGGGGCTTGACGCCGCCCTTGAAATAGGGGCCGACGGGGGTGACGAACACCCGGAACTGATACTCCGTCGCGGGCTTGACGCCGATGACGGCGTCGCTGCCGAACATGAACGGACGGACGTACAGCGTCGCGCCGGAGCCGTAGGGCGGCACCCACTGGGAGTTGGCGCGGACGGTCTCCACCACGGCCTGGACGAACCGCTCCTCGGGGAACACGGGCATTTTCAGGCGGCGGCAGGAACTTGCCATCCGCTGGGCGTTCAGGTCGGGGCGGAAGCAGACGATATGACCGTCCTCGGTGGTATAGGCCTTCAAGCCCTCAAAGCAGGTCTGGGCGTATTGCAGAACGCAGGCGCACTCGCTTATGGTAATGGTAGCCTGATCGGTCAGGCAGCCGTCGTCCCACTGGCCGTTCCGGAAATTGGAGACGTAGCGCATGTCGGTCTGGACGTAGCCAAATCCCAGATTGCTCCAGTCAATATCTTTTCTTTCCATTGAAAAACACCTCTCTGAAATTTTTATTTTTCCTATTCTAGCACCACAGGCGACTCAGGTCAAGAGTCTGAAGCGGAAAAAAGTACTTCTCATGGAGACATTTGTCTTTTTCATAGAAACGCACAAAAACCTCCCTTCCCCTCCCCCTATTTCCTGCAAAAAACTCCAAAATGGGCTTGTATTCAATCAGGTAAAGTGGTAAAGTATAGGAAAGCACCCCAGAAGAAAGGACTCCGTGTTATGGATATCATTCGGCATCCCGGTGAAGATCTGTTTTTCGAGGCCATTCTGTCCCTGCGGACGGTGGAGGACTGCCGCCTGTTTTTTGAGGACGTGGCCACCATCAAGGAATTGCAGGCCATGTCCCAGCGGTTCCGGGTCGCCTGCCTGCTGGACGGCGGCGAAAACTATATTGAAGTCTCGGAATCCACCGGCGCCAGCTCGGCCACCATCAGCCGGGTCAACCGGTGTCTTCTGTACGGCGGCGGCTACCGGACGGCGCTGGACAGGCTCAAGGAAGCGGGAACGCTGCCGGAGGGCGAAGAAAAATGAAACGGGGCGCGATTCCCAAAAGCCCCGCCGCCGTCCTGCGCCGGAACGGGCTGGACGTCCCCTTCTTCTTAAGACGCAATGCAGAATGCCAAGGCAATGGCATTCTGCATTTTTTATCCCTTATATCTCGGCTCGCAGGTCAGGTTGACGCCCAGACGCTTGAAGGTCTTTTCGTCCACCGGGGACAAGATCACCGAGGAATGCACCTCACAGCCCCGGAGCTTGTCCAGCTGCTCCATGGCCAGCTCCGCCATGGGGTTGGTGGCGGCGCAGATGGACAGGGCGATGAGCGTCTCGTCGGTGTGCAGACGTGGGTTGCGGTTGCCTAGATGGTCAACCTTCAGGTGCTGGATGGGGTCGAGCACCACCGGGGAGATCAGGTGCAGGCTGTCCCGCATACCCGCCAGAATTTTCAGCGCGTTCAGCAGCAGCGCCGAGGACGCGCCCAGAAGGTCGGAGGTCTTTCCGGTGACAATGGTGCCGTCGGGCAGCTCCATGGCGGCGGCGGGGGCGCCGGTCTGCTCCGCACGCCGCAGGGCGGGGGCGACCACCTTCCGCTCCGCCGGGGTCACGCCGGCCTTTTTCATCAGCAGCTCCAGCTTGCGCACCGTCTCGTCGCTGCCCTTGCCCTGCTTCTGCTCGCACATGGCCACGTAGTACCGGCGGATGATCTCCTGCCGGGAGGCAAACCGGACGGCCTCGTCGTCCACGATGCAGTTGCCCACCATGTTCACGCCCATGTCCGTGGGGGACTTGTAGGGGCAGTGCCCCAGAATTTTCTCAAAGATCGCCACCAGCACGGGGAACGCCTCCACGTCCCGGTTGTAGTTGACGGTGGTCACCCCGTAGGCTTCCAGATGGAAGGGGTCGATCATGTTCACGTCGTTCAGGTCCGCCGTGGCGGCCTCGTAGGCCAGGTTTACCGGGTGGTTCAGGGGCACATTCCAGATGGGAAAGGTCTCGAATTTGGCGTAGCCCGCCGTGTTGCCCCGGATATGCTCGTGATACAGCTGGCTCAGGCAGGTGGCCAGCTTGCCGCTGCCGGGGCCGGGGGCCGTGACCACCACCAGCGACCGGGTCGTCTCGATGTAATCGTTTTTCCCGAAGCCCTCGGGGCTGACGATGTAGCCGGTGTCGGAGGGGTAGCCCGGGATCTCGAAATGGTGATAGACCCGGACGCCCAGCCCCTCCAGGCGGGACTGGAACGCCCGCGCCAGCGCCTGCTCATGGAAGCGGGTCAGCACCACGCTGGAAACGTGCAGGCCGAAGCCCCGGAAAATGTCGATCAGGCGAATAACGTCCCGGTCGTAGGTGATGCCCAGGTCGCCGCGAACCTTGTTCTTCTCGATATCGTCGGCGTTGATGACGATCACCATCTCCACCTGATCCTTCAGCTGCAGCAGCATCCGCAGCTTGCTGTCCGGCCGGAAGCCGGGCAGAACCCGGGACGCGTGGTTGTCGTCGTAGAGCTTGCCGCCGAATTCCAGATACAGCTTGCCGCCGAACTGGGCAATGCGCTCCCGGATGTGGGCGGACTGCATTTGCAGGTACTTGTCGTTATCAAACGCCGCTTTTGTCATTTCCGTTGCCTCTTTTCCCAAAACTACCCATCATTTTACCTTATCCGGCGGGAAATAGCAAGCAGGAAATTCTCGACGAGGGCGCCCGTCCGGAAGCCGCCGGAGACAGTTGGAAACCCCCGCCCCGGAAAAAATCCGAGGCGGGGGATGGGGTTCAGCTCAGCAGATACGCCAGAGAAGCGCCGCCTGCGACATACGCCAGAACGACGATGGCAATTACGATCAGCTGCAGGATAAACTGGGCGATCGCCCAATTCTTCCGGGAGCGCTTCTCCGCGGAGCTGCTCACCGCCCAGACGATCAGGCAGATGAAGCCGACGACGGGAATTGCGGAGAGGATCAGGGTGCCGATCCAGGCGCCGACGGACATGTCCGTATCCTGCCGTGCGTAGGTGTTGCCGTTGTAGTTGTCCATGTTATATTCCTCCTGCTTTCCAAATTTAGGGGATATAATGATTATAACACATATCCGTGAAAAAGGGAATCCTTTTTTCGGCAAATTTTTCACCGCAAAAAATCCCGGCAGCCGAAGCTGCCGGGATTCTGTTGACTTACGGTGTTCGGGATTACCGGGCGCTGCGCTTCTTGTCGTAGAAGTACACACCGGCAATGGCGGCGCCGGAGACCAGCATGAAGATCACGGGAATCAGGATCATATCACCGGTCTTGGGGTTGGTGGTGTCAGCCTTCTCGCTGCTCTTGGCATTGGCGTTGGTGATCATCACGTTGATGTGAACCTCGCGGGTCTTGCGCATCTCGTTGGTGTCGGAAATGGTGTCATACTTCTTGGTGTCGTTGACAAAGTTGCCGACCCAGTTGCCCTCGGCCAGATACATGCCGTCATACTTGATGCCGTCGCTGGTCTTGGCAGTGTAGTAGTTCTTGACAACGGTCTTGACCTCGTCCAGAGTGACCTTGCCGTCCAGAGCGATGCCCTCGGTGATGTTGATGGTCTTGGCGGGATCGTCGATCTTGTTGTCCTTGAAGATGTGCAGGTAAACCTTGTAGGGGAACTTGTTGTTGGTGCCGTTGTTATTGTTGTTGTCGCTGCTGCCGCTCTTGGCCTTCAGGGTGACGGTCAGGGTGTCGCCGGCGTCGATGGTGGTAGCCAGGGTCAGGGTGCCGCTCTTGCCTTCGCTCTTAGCAGTGACGAAGTCGTAGGAATCCTTCCAGTCGCCCTTCCAGCGCTGAGTCAGGATGTCGCCGATCACGGAGTACTTGCCGTTCACAGGAGTGATCTCGAACTGCTTGGCAATGGCGTTGCCCTTGTCGTCAACAATCTTGACGGTGATGGGCTTGACAGTCTCTTCAGCCTTCTTGGTGGCGACATACAGCTTCAGGGAATAACCGTCGGTGATGCCGGCATACTTAATGGTGACGTCGGTGGCCTCGTTGTCGGAAGAACCGGTCCACTTGACGAACTCCTTGTCTTCCTTGACCAGGTTCAGCCCCAGTTCCTTGGTCAGCTTCACGCTGCCGTCAACAGGAACAGTGATCTCGCCGTCTCTTGCATAAGAACCGTCAACGTAGATCTTAACAGGAACCTTCGCGTCAACGCGGGTGTCCTCAACGATCTTCTTGACATACAGGTTAACGGAGTAGTCAGCGGGGATCTTCTCATAGGGGATGACCTGACCGTTGGCTTCGTTACCGGAAGCGCCGGTCCACTTGACGAACTCCTTGTCGGACTTGACCAGGGACTTTGCCAGCTCCTCGTCCAGAGTGATGCTCTTGCCGGACTCGACGGTGATGGTCTTATCGGTGGTAAGTACATCGTCAACGTACACATTCACTTTTACGGTCTTGGTGTCAACGGTCGCAGCGGCCGCCTGGAAAGGAACCGCGCAGACCAGCAGCATAGCCACCAATACGAGGCTAAGCAGCTTCTTCATTGTGTTTTTCATAGTTTCTAACCTCCTAGAAAATTGGTTGTTTTAGAAATGCTGCCGGCTCTGGAACCTTTGGTGTCGCCAATCGGGGAGGCTTTCCGCCGCTTCCGCACCCGGCATCTCTTTCATGTCTGCATGATATCACATCCGTTCCCGGATGTCAATAGGAAAATTACAAAATGTAACAGAAATCTTTACACTTTATAACATTCTTAAACATTTGCCTTTATCTTAAGAAATTCACTCCATATTTCACCATAAAATTCGTTTTTTACCGGCCGTGAAAAATGACATTTTCCAATTTAGATATCTTTTTTCTTTCAAAGGTTACAATTCCGTTGCATCCGCCCGCAGCAGCTTCCGCCGCCGGAGGGGGTGGAAAACCCCGGCGCCGTTATGGCGCCGGGGTTTCCGCGAAAGGGTTTGGAAAGAAGAGAGGTAGAAAAGAGGATCTACGGAGTGGAAAGGGAGCGGCTCACGGCTTCCGCAACCTTTCTGGTATTACCATACCCTTGGGTTTTGAACAGGCAATAACGGAAATGAAAATAAAAAACGACGAAATTGTGAACAGTTTTTCTTCATGTCGGAATATCTCCCTGTTTTTTGCGCCTATTCCTTCGGCAAAATGGGCGGCGCGGGAAATCCCGCGCCGCCCTCGGCCTATTCGTCATGCCCCGGGGAAGATCAGCGTTACCTTGAACAGGTCGCCGTCCACCAGCAGCTGTAACTGCCCCTTTTGCAGCTCCATCAGGGTCTTGGCAATGTTCAGCCCCAGGCCGCTGCCCTCGGTGTTCCGGGCGTCGTCGCCCCGAACAAAGCGCTCCATCAGCTCGTCGGCATCCACGTTCAGCTCGTCCCGGGAGATGTTCTTCAGGGAAATGACGACCTTCCCCTCCACCGCCATCACGTCGATATACACCCGCGTGCCGGGCAGGGCATATTTCACGGTGTTGCTTAGAAGATTGCTCAGCACCCGCCAGGCAAGTCTTCCGTCCGCCATCATGGCGACGGACTCCTCCGGATGGCGGAATACGGGGGTCAGCTGGGCTTTTTCCAGCTTGTCGGCAAATTCGCCCAGCGCCTGGTTCACGGATTCCACCGCGTCCAGCCTCGTAATATCCGCCGTCAGGTTCCCCGTGCTGGCCTTGCTCATTTCCATCAAGTCCTCGATCAGCTTTTTTAAGCGCTGGGACTGCCGGTTGAGGACTTCCAGATAGGTCTTCTCCTCCTCCGGCGTGTGGGGCTTTTGCAGCAAGTCCACATAGTTGATGATGGAGGTCAGAGGCGTTTTGATATCGTGGGAAACATTGGTGATCAGTTCTGTTTTCATACGCTCCGATTTTAATTGCTTCTGCGCCGCCACTACGGCAACGCCCGCCAGGTCGTTCAGGTCACCGGCAAAGGTCCTGAACCCGCCGATGAGATATTTGTCGTCCACCTTGGTGTCCAAGTCGCCCTTACCCATGCGTTTGGCGCTTTCCAGCAGGATGCCGAAGCTATACGCCCCGTACAGCACCACGACCACGCAGGCGCACAGGCTCAGCACCACCATCAGATTCGACCCGCCCGCAAGGGCGGCGAACAGGAGCAGCACCATAATGAACCCCGTCAGCAGCCACTGCCAGGTCAGCGGCATCAGGGAATACACCCGGTTGACGGACTTTCCGATTTTCGCAAAGGTCTTCTTCACCTGCTTCCACAGCCACCTCAGGGGTGTAAGCAGCACCAGCAGGAATCTTCCCAGGGCGGCAAAGGCCATGGGCAGCTTCCCCAGCAGCCAGCCGCAGCCAAAGAAGAAGCCCTTGAGGCACTTTACCAGCAGATTCAGACAGCGCCAGCAGACGCTGTTGCGCCACCAGTAGCCGCCGGGGGTCTTGAACTGGGCGGCACAGGCGAAGCAGAAGCCCACGAAAATCAGGCTCATGGCGTAGCCCGTCATCAGCACTCCGGCGCAGAGGGTCTGAATGCTCTGGCTGAACAGGTCGGCGGCATCGTAGAATTCGACGATCGCCATAAAAAGGCCGAAGATGATCAGCCCGCCGCCGGCGAGGTAAATGTCCAGGGGGATGCAGTTGAAGCCCGCGGCATGGACTTCCTCGCTGCCGGACTTTCTGCCCGCCGCGCAGCACAGGTACACGGCCAGAACGGCAAACACCAGCAGGCACACGCCCATGATGGCCAACAGGCTGTTGCGATAGCCCCACACCTGGTTAAGCAGGGCGTACTCGCTGTCATAGCGGTACGCGCCGGGGGCTAACGTCAGCTCCATGGTGTAGGCCGGGAGCTTCGCGTAGCGGTACGCCACCACCATGGTCTTCTGGGCGTCTTCGTCCCAGTATTCCATGGTATGGGACTCGCTCTCCGTGAAGGTCACGTCTTCGGGCGCCGTGTCGGTCACCACCGGCTTGGTGGGGTTCGCGGGCAGCGTCTCAAAGGGGACGGTTTCCTCCGTCGTGTTCGGGACGGTTTCGGCGGTGGTTTCGGGAACCGTTACGGCGACGGTGGTTTCGTCGGTGGTTTCCGGCACCGTTTCCGGGGTGGTCTTCGCCGATCGGCTCAACTTCCGGGTCGTGTCGAACACCAGATAGCCGGATTCATTTCCCGAGAAGCAGTCCGACACGTCGTTGCGGGTCTGATACAGGACATTGCCGTCTACGCCAACGAACGTCACGCACGTTGTAGGCGCGTTAGACAGGTCTATCTCATCCATCGATGAATTGGCCTCAAAGCGAACACCGTTTCCGGTGTCTTTGATATAGCCAATGACAATGGATCCGCCGCGACCCACAGTCTCGCTGGAGTCTTCCGTATCTATGGTAATGTTGCTGACCCACGCGCCGCCCTCCGGGATGGCGTTATAGGTGCTCGCATCCGTCTGAGAGGCTGTCGCCGTCTTTTCCGTAATGGACAGGACGTATTTATAAGAACCGCTGACGGGGAAGGAATACCATTCGGCGTCCGTCAGATTTTCCGCGCCGCCGGATTCCAGCACGTTCCCTTCCGCGTCCTTCAGCACGTAGCCGGCATGCGCCGGGTCGAACACGCCGTAAAACCAGCCGGTCCTCCCCCACGGCCCCAGATAGTACACGGTCGGCTCCGCGAGCGCCTCCGGCACGCCGCCCAGGTTCGCTTCGGCGTAGTACACGGCGATGTGGTCTGCCATGGATGCGCCGTCCGAACGGATATATCTGTCCCGCAGCTCCTCCACGGAGATGTCGTACAGCCCCGCTTCCGTCATGCCGATGATGGCGGCGGCGCTTCCGGCGGCTCCCAGCAGCATCAGGGCGCACAGGGCGATGGCAAGGAATTTGAATACAATATTGTATTTCAAATTATTTTCCTCCTTCCATTTTATAGCCCTGTCCCCACACGACTTTCAGATACCGCGGCTCCGAGGGGTTGATCTCGATTTTTTCCCGCAGGTGACGGATATGCACCGCCACGGCGCCCTCGCTGCCCAGCGCCGCCTCCTGCCAGACGGATTCATAGAGCACCTTGGTGGAGAACACCTTTCCGGGGTTTGCCATCAGCAGATGCAGAATGGCATACTCCGTGGGCGTGAGGGATACCGGCTCGCCCTCCACGGTGACGGTTTTGGTGCGGTCGTCCAGGACAATGCCGCCGATGGTGATGCTGCCGCTGCCCTCCTCCGGGCGGCTGCCCAGCTGGGCATACCGGCGCAGCTGGGATCGCACCCGCGCCAGCACCTCCACCGGCACAAAGGGCTTGGTGATATAGTCGTCCGCCCCCACGTTCAGCCCCAGCACCTTATCCTCGGTCTCGGACTTGGCGGTGAGCAGAATGATGGGCGCGTTGGAAAATTCCCGGATCTTGGAGGTCGCCGTGATGCCGTCCATCACGGGCATCATCACGTCCAGCAGAATGAGATGAATGTCATTGTTTTTTGCGATCTCCACCGCCTGGGTGCCGGTGAACGCCTCGAACAGATTGTACCCCTCGGGGGTCAGGTATATCTTCAGCGCGTTGACGATATCCGGCTGGTCGTCGCAAATCAGAACGTTGTACATATGGTTTTCCTTCCTCTCGGCCTTGTTTTTCTACATTATATCACCGGCTTCTTTAAGATGAAAGAGGTCTATTTCTTAAAATGGGATTAACATTTGAAAAAGCGGCTTTTGCCCGCTTCCGCGGCACATTTTTTCTTGCTATTTCCTCGTTCCCGTTTTATAATGACTTCACTGAACAGATGAAAAAAGGAGTTGTTTTCCATGCTGAAGGAATTTTTTACCACGCTTGGAACCGGCGCGCTGGATAAGGTGCTCCACGCCGTTCTTGTGCTGGTCATCGGCATTCTCACCATCCGCATCGTCACGAAGCTGCTTCACGGAGGACTGGAAAAATCCCACCTGGAAAAGGCCGCTCACAGCCTGATCCTGTCCCTTGCCAAAGTGGCCATGTATATTTTACTGGGTCTGAGCGTGGCCTCCAGCCTTGGGATCGACGTCACCGGCATCGTCGCCCTGGCAAGCGTCCTGACCCTGGCAGTTTCCCTGTCCCTGCAAAATATGCTCACCAACGTCTTCGGCGGCTTCACCATTCTTTCCACCCACCCATTCCGCTCCGGCGACTATGTGGAGATCGCCGGGCAGTCCGGCACGGTGCAGGAGATCAACATGACTTACACCCGCCTCGCCACCTTTGACAACAAGCTCATCTCCATTCCCAACAGCGCCGTGGTCGCGGCGCAGATCGTCAACTACTCCGCCGCCGACACCCGCCGGGTGGACATTCCCGTCTCCGCTTCCTACGACGCCCCCACCCAGAAGGTCATCGACGCGCTGGTACAGGCGGGAACCATGGACAATGTGCTCCTGACCCCCGCCCCCAGCGCCTATGTCACCAGCTACGACGACAGCGCCATTGCCTACACCCTCCGCGTCTGGGTGAAGACCGAGGACTACTGGGACGTGTATTTTGCCCTGACCCAGCGCATCAAGGACGTCTTCGACGAACAGGGCATCACCATGACCTACCCCCATCTGAACGTACATCTGGATAAGTAAAGCATACCGCCCTCCCAAATTGGGAGGGCGGTGTTGCGTAAATTTACATTGACAAAACTTCCAGCAGCGCCATAACGCCGATTCCAGGCAATCCCAGAAATCCCGCCACCAGCACCGTCACGGCGTTGATGGGAAAATACGCCCCCGTGAACGCCGAAACGGAATTGAGCAGCCACAGGCACAGAAAGCCGCACCCGGAATGTATGCCGATCTTGAAAACAAACTTCATGGGCATCAGCAGCAGCCGCACCAGCACCAGCGCGACCAGGGCGGGAATGAGCAGCGTGACAAATTTTTCCATAGGCACCTCCGAATAATCAGGCTTCTTCCGGTTAAACTACCTGCGGACAGCAAAGAAACGGGAACCAAACGTGACGACGGTTGCTTTCGCCCGTTTCATTAGGAAACTCTGATTAAATCGGCGAGAGCTGACAGCGAGAGATTTTTCACCAGATGAAGGTTTCAGAAGCGGAGGAATACTGTATGTACCCGCAAGGGGTATGCCGCATCCGTAAGCCGGCTTGTGCCGGCAACGGCTGCGCAATATTTCCCGCTTTTGAAACCGCACAGCTGGGGAAAAAGATCCGCTGTTCAGCCGAAGACGATTTATTCAGAGGTTCCTATACTGTCAAGTGTGTCGCCGAATGCGCAGCGGTATGACGCGAATAAGGAACTCTGAAAACAAGCTTCTCCTGCTTTCTCGCGGCATCAGACAGAATGTATTTTCTCTTTGATACCATTTTCTGATTAAAATACTTATTTTAATCGGAAGCGAGCGGGCGAAAAAGATTTGCGTTCAGCGATTCCTGCGCAGGGAGAAGGGAACGTCTCACCTGCGTACATTCTGCCACAGAATTTTTGCGAATAAACGAAAACCGGAGTACAGATACGCACGTTACCCGTGCGTCGGCTCCGGTTTTTGTACTTGCCCTCTCCCCTGCCCACAACATCCTGTGTCCTGCCAAAAAAAATCTTTGTTTTTCTGCGAAATTCTCTGCCGCCCCGCCGTTGTCCCCGTTGGGAAGCTGTGGTATAATGACGGAAAACGACTTTTTCTGCGAGGCACCGAAATGATCACCGAACCTGTCAAAATTTCCCAGAGCGACATCCGCAGGCTGCTCTCCGCCGCAAATCCGGACGCAGCGCTGCTTTACCTATACATAAACGGCGGCAACCGCCCCGAAGACGCGGAAGCCGACCTGCATTTCAGCGCCCCCCGCTACGGCTGCGCCGCCGCAACATTGCGGCAGCTGGGTCTGTGGCCGGAAGACCGCCCCAGCCACATCGCCCCCGGCGAGCGCCCCAGCTACTGCGAAAAGGACGTGCTGGACGCCATGGATTCCGACAACACCTTCCGAAGCCTTTACGGCGAGGTGCAGCGTCTGCTGGGCCGCAGCCTGAACACCGAGGAACTGAAAATCCTTCTGGGCTTTGTACGCTATCTTGGGCTGACCGCGGACGTGATCTCCCTGCTGGTGTGCTACTGCAAGGAACGCGCCCGTCAAAGGGGGAACCTTCGCAACCCGTCGCTTCGCACCATCGAGAAGGAAGCCTACAACTGGGCGGAGCGGGGCATCGACACCGTGGAGGAAGCCGCCGCCTTCATTCAGGCGCAGAACGTGCGCAATTCCCGGCTGTCCCGGCTGATGAACCTGATCCAGATCCGGGGGCGCAGTCTCACCGCCGCCGAGGAGCGCTATGCCCAGAGCTGGCTGGACATGGGTATGGACGACGAGCTGATCTCCATGGCCTACGAGCGCACCTGCCTGAACACCGGCGGCTTGAACTGGGCGTACATGAATAAGATCCTGCAGCGCTGGCAGCAGCAGGGCTTCCACAGCGCCGAGGACGTCCGCACCGGCGACCGGAAGACGAACGTCCCCAAGGGTGCCTCCGGCCAGCTGGGCGAGGCGGAACTGGAAGCCATTCAGAAAGTATTGCAGGAGGGATAATTCGTGGGATACAGTGCGGAAGTGGTTCAGCGCGCCCGGGCGCGTCTGGCCCAGGCGAAGGAAGACCGGGAGTCGGAAAACAGGCAGCACTTGGCAGAGGCCTACGCCAAAGTCCCCCGCATCCGGGAGATCGATATGCTTCTGCGCCGCACCATGGCGCAGGCCGCTCAGGCGGCTTTTTTGCAGGGTTCCGACGGTCAGGCGCTGCTGGAACAGGCGCGGCAGGAAAATCTCGGCTTGCAGCGGGAACGGGCAGCGCTTGCCGCTGCGAACTTTGAGGAAGGCTTTTTGGATGACAGCCCCATCTGCGACAAATGCGGCGGCAGCGGCTATGTGGGCACTTCCATGTGCGAATGCTTAAGCGAGCTGTGCCGTCAGGAGCAGAAAAAGGAGATTTCCGTGCTGTCCAGCAGCCGGGAGACCTTCAGCCAGTTCCGGCTGGACTACTACCCCGACGCCATTGACCCCAAGTACGGCGCCAGCCCCCGCACCATTATGGAGCGGACGCTGAACATCTGCCGCCGGTATGCCGCGACCTTCACCCCCAACGCAGGGAACTTGCTGTTCATCGGCGGAACGGGGCTTGGAAAGACCTTCCTGTCGGCGTGCATTGCCCGGACGGTGACCGACCGGGGCTACAGCGTTGTTTACGAAACTTCCAGTCACCTGTTCTCCAAGCTGGAGCAGGCAAAATTCAATCCCAGCGACGATACCCGCCGGGAGGCGGCCAGGCTGACGGACTGCGACCTTCTGATTCTGGACGATCTGGGCACGGAAATGCCCGGGCAGTTCGTTACGGCCGCGCTGTACAGCTTACTCAACGACCGAATGATGGCCGTCAAGCCCATGGTCATCTCCACCAACCTGAATGTGGACGAGCTGAGCCGCCGCTATTCCCCCCAGATCGCGTCCCGGCTCCACGGCGATTTCCAGCGTCTGACCTTCGTGGGAAACGACATCCGGGTACTGAAAAACAGAGGTTTATGATGAAAACAGGTATTTTATTCGATTTGGACGGCACGCTTCTGGACACGCTGGCCGATCTTGCCGACAGCGTCAACCACGTTCTTGCGTCCCTCGGCTATCCCACGCGCACGGTGGAGGAAGTCCGCCAGTTTGTGGGCAACGGCGCTGCCCGTCTGATTGCGCAGGCCGTCCCGGAGGGGGCGGACCCTGCCCCGGTGCTGGCGGCGTTCCAGACCTATTACAGCGCCCACTGCCAGATCAAGACCCGCCCCTACGAGGGCATTCCGGAAGCTCTGGCCGCCCTTCGGGAGCGCCACCCTCTTGCCATCGTTTCCAACAAGCCGGACATAGCGGTAAAAACCCTCTGCGCCGACATTTTCCCCGGCATTTATGCCCGTGGAGAAAGCCCCGACTGTCCCCGCAAGCCCGCCGCGGACATGGTGTATAAGGCCATGGCCTCCATCGGCGCCGAGACCTGCATCTACGTCGGCGACAGCGACGTGGACGTTCTGACGGCAAACAACGCCGGTGTCCCTTGTCTCAGCGTTCTCTGGGGCTTCCGGGACAAATCCTGCATGGAAGCCGTCGGCGCAAAGCATTTCTGCGAATCCCCCGCGCGTCTGGTCGCGGACATAGAGGAGATCATCCATGGCAAATGAATTTTACGCCCTGATGGGCCGTATGCGCTACATAACCCGCTGGGGTCTGATGCGCAACACCTTTTCCGAAAACATTTCCGAGCACAGCCACATGACCGCAGTGCTGGCTCACGCCCTGGCGCTGATCCGCCGGGACATTCTGAGCCTCCCCGCCCCCGACCCCGACCGCTGTGCCGTGGCGGCGCTGTACCACGACGCTTCGGAAATTCTCACCGGCGACCTGCCCACGCCCATCAAATACTACAATCCGGACATCAGAACCGCCTACAAAGAGGTGGAGCGCATTGCTGGCAACCGCCTGCTGGATATGCTCCCCCCGGAGCTGCGCTCCAGCTACACCCATTATGTTCTGGAGGACGACGCGGAGCTGGAACCCTTCGTCAAGGCTGCGGACAAGCTGTCCGCCCACATCAAATGTCTGGAGGAGCAGAAGACAGGCAACGCGGAATTCGACTCCGCAGCGCAGCAGACCCTGGAAGCCCTGAAAACCATGAACCGCCCGGAGCTGGAATGGTTCCTAGACAACTGCTTGGAAGCCTTCACCCTGAATCTCGACCAGCTGTAACACTTGACGGTTGGCAGAAAATATGCTATCATGCCTTATGTTGAGACGGCAGTATCCGCAACGTAATTTCACATTCCCCGTCGCAGGGGAACATGCCGCTGTGGTGGAATAGGCAGACACCCGAGACTTAAAATCTCCCGTCCCGAACCACGCACCTGTTCCCGAAAGCGCTAGAGAACTGCGGACTTTCTGAAAAATAATTTCCCGTTTTTTGGAGCATCCCTCCAAAACATCCCTCCAACTTTCACATCCCTCCATTGGAGGGATTGAATACGCCGCTATGATGGAATGGTAGACATAGTGGACTTAAAATCCACCTGAAGTGATTCAGTACCGGTTCGAGTCCGGTTAGCGGCACCATTTTCTTCGGGCATCCAAGGTCAATCGCCTTGGATGCCGCTTTTTTGCTGGAGAATACCAATGATTGCATTGGCAGAATTGACCTTGGAATTCTCGTCCAGATGCGTGTAAGTATTGGCCGTTGTCCCGATGGTGCTGTGCCCCAGCCATGCCTGAATCTCTTTCATGGGTACACCCTGGGCAAACAGCAACGTTGCGCAACTATGCCCTTACGGTATAATTACGACAAACCGGGAAAGCCCTGAATTACCAACGGTTTTTGGGATTCTGCTCCCTGATTCTTCGTCCTTTTCCAACCCGAAAAATCAAGCAGAATGAAGGCAAATTTTTGGAGGTGTTAAATTAACGACAAATTCATATCCCCCGGATAAGGCTTCCCTTATCCAAGATTCAGGGCATTTCCGCACTACGGGAATGCCCTTTTTCTATGCCCAAAATCTTTGAAAGGAGGCAATGCCATGCCAAAGAAAGCGCCGGAAAAGATTGGTTCCGTTCTCCGTGTGCCGTTATCCCAGCTTCACCCGCACCCGCAAAATCCCTTCGCCGTGCGTGACGATTCTGCCATGCAGGAGCTAAAGGAAAGCGTCAGCCAGAACGGTGTTCTTGTCCCTGCCATTGCCCGCCCCCGTGCGGAAGGCGGCTATGAACTGATTGCCGGTCACAGACGGAAATATGCCTGCGAACAGGCTGGGCAGGATTCCATGCCCGTGATCGTTTTGAATCTGAACGACGATGAAGCCGTCATCCAGCTTGTAGACAGCAACATCCAGCGGGAGGATATTCTTCCCTCGGAACGGGCCCGGGCATACAAGATGAAAATGGATGCCATAAAACGGCAGGGTGCGAGGACCGATTTAACTTCGCCGAACGGTTCGGCAAAGTTCCGAAGTGATGATCTCATTGGAGAAAGGGATGGGGTCAGCGGAGACACCGTGCGCAACTACATTTCTCTGAACAATCTCACCCCGCCGCTGATGCAGATGGTGGACGAGAAGAAAATTGCTCTTACCCCTGCCTATCAGCTTGCTGCTCTTTCAGAGCAGGAACAGGAACTGCTGGTGGAAACCATGAGCAGCGAACAGGCCACCCCGTCACTGTCCCAGGCACAGAGAATGAAAAAACTGAGCCAGATCGGAGAACTAAATGAGGACACCTTGCTTTCCATTATGATGGAGCAGAAAAAGCCCGTGAAGAATGATATTGTTCTTCCCGGCGAAAAATTGCGCAAGTATTTCCCCCGTTCCTACTCTCCCGAAAAAATCCAGGAGACCATCTTCAAGCTGTTGGATGCCTGGATGCGCAAGCGCCAGCACGACAAAAGTCGGTAAAACTGAATATCCCACCCAACCGGACAGGCTCCCGCTTGCCCGGTTATTTTTATGTCAACCACAGGAGGTTTCATGTATATCCGAAGATTTACCTACAAGAAAGAAGATGTGGACTGCAAACTCTGCACGGAGTTCCGGGGCAGAAAGAAATGTCCGCACAAGATCTGCCCGTATATCACAGAACGCATTGAAGCCGGGGCCGTGACCTATCAGGAAGCCGTAAACGCCATGGTGCATCCGGGATGCCAGATGATCCGCCGCCTGCCCAAGCTGATGCTGACCTATTCGGATTCCTTTTGGATGGACGACCGGCACAAATCCCGCATGGAGTTCTTCAATACCCGCATGGGCTATTCTCCCAGCAGAAACACTCCTGCCTATTACGCCGCCATGTATCTGCTGACTGCCAATGAGACGCTCTACTGGCGCATGGCAAACTGCTTCTGCCGTTCCGGGCTGGATTTCAGCTTCGCCATTCTGAGAGGTATCAGTCCCCACAACTATGCTCTGTACCGCGCCGCCGTCGGTTTATGTACCGAACGCAGGGGTGTTACCCTTTTGGAAATGGCTGACCGAGAATTGGTGGACGATGATGCCTTCCGGCTGATTATCAACGCCATGCTCATTGCCCGGTATGGAATCGCCGCAATGAAACTGAAAAAGGAGGAAACATCCCATGACAAGTGATTTCGGCGTAACTGCCGGTCATGTTGAGTATTCCAACCGCCGCTTCGATTTCGACACCCGTCACATGGTGATGATCGAGGTGTACCGGCATACGGAGGCACTGGAACAATTCGATTACGAACTCCCCGTCTATGATCGGAACGAGCCTTACCGCGCCCGACTGTATTTGTCGGAAGATGAGTTCAAAACCGTTCGCAGGATGGAACTGAACGGGATTCTGCGCACCCTGCACCATGCCAATGTCGTGGGCGGGTATCTCGTTGACGATAGAAAACCGAAAAGAAAAAACGCCAGAAAAAACAAGGAGGAAATGTAATTATGAATACCACTACTACCATTGAAAAGATGATCGATTCCATCGCCGCTGTCTGCATCGACCTGGGGCTTCGGGGCGGGTACACCCCGGAGGAGATCACGGACTTGGTCTGCGACATTGCGTTCGCCCATATGTATGATGCCCTGCGGGACCGGGCGGAGACTGTGTATGCCTACTCCACGGACGGTGACCGCTCCACGACGCTGAAGTACCGCAGCAGAAAGCTGTTTGACCGGGAGGCTATGCTGCTCTGGCGGGAGCCTGTGGTTTGCGTGGATGAGACGGAGGTGGCATCCAGCCGGTATCTGGAGCTGTGGCTGCTGGAGGATATGAGCGTCGCTGTGGTGTCCTGTGTTCAGATCGTTTTTGGAGACGGGAATGACTACATCACTGAGTACCGGGAGTACAAGGGCGATGAGATTCCCTTCTCCGAGCCGGTGCCTGACCTGCTGGACTTCTTGGACCGGCTGGAAAGTCTGTGCCCCGATGAATACCACCCGGATGAGGTCGTTATCTACGAAACCTAAGTCCAGGGCCATTATGGGCAGGGGCTGATTCTGCCCCGCCGAATGCCCCTGCGAAAAGAGGTGATGAATTATCGCAGTATTTCGTGTAGACAAAACCAGAGATTACACCGTCATGGCAAACCATCATCTGCGTAACAGGGAGCTTTCCCTGAAAGCAAAAGGTCTGCTTTCTCTCATGCTGTCCCTGCCAGAAGATTGGGATTATACCACAAAGGGGCTTTCCTGCATCTGCAAGGATGGTGTAGACAGTATTTGCGCTACCATTAAGGAGCTGGAAAAGGCGGGGTATGTAAAACGTCGTAGGCTTCGGGATGCTCAGGGGCGGCTTTCCGATTTGGAATACACCATCCTGGAAAAGCCTGAGCCTCTGCCATCTCCTCCTGAGTCACCACAACGGGAAAATCCAGTTGTGGTGAAACCAGATGTGGTGGAGCCAGATGTGGATAATCCAGAACTGGGAAAACCACATACGGAAAATCCCGCACAATTAAGTATACAAGAAGTAAATAAACAAGAATCCATAACTGGTCAATCCAATACTCATTCATTCTTTCCCGCTGGCGCTCCGGCTGAAGGACAGAAGGACGCATTGGATGAGAGAGAAAAGATCAAGCATCAGATTGAGTATGATTGGCTGCGGGAACAGTTTCGGGCGGAGCCAATAGACGAGCTGGTGGAAATCATGCTGGAGGTTGCAATGAACCGCAGTCCCACCATCCGCATTGGCAGAGACGCAGGATATCCGACCTCCTATGTGCAGGAACGGTTCTCCAAGATCACCGCCATGCACATTGAGCGTGTCATGGAGGGGATCGCGGACAACCGCACCCAGGTTCGCAATACCAGAGCCTATCTGCTGGCATCCCTGTTCAATTCCGTGTCCACTCTGGACAATCAATGTACCATGCAATACAACTACAATTTGGGCGGCTCCTGGTGAGCCGCTTTTTTATGCCCGGACGCCGGGAGAAAGGAAGGAAAATTGAAAAGGCCTCTCGCGTATATTACCGCCCACTGGGGCGAAACCACTGATGAAAACATGAAGCTGGCGGCGAAGTATTGCCGTGCTGTCTACGACGCCGGGTATCAGCCCATCTGCCCTCTGGTGATGCACTCCCTGTTCCTGCGGGACGCCATTCCCCAGGAACACAAGGATGATCTGGATATGTCGAAAGACTATCTCTACCGCGCCTCACTTCTGGTAGTATGCGGCAGCACTGTGGACGAAACCGTGAAGAACGATATTGCCATTGCTTCCCGGCTCCACAAGACCGCAACCACCCTGGACGGCATTCTGACCGTAAAGGGGCAGGGACGAAACAGGTGTCCCCGTGAGTAACGGAAAAACCATTGCCCAGCGGATGGAGAAAGCCCGGATTCAGGCCGGTGCCCAGAATTACAAGGGGCATGACTACATGGATTTGGCCCGGTTCGATGAAAACACCCGGCACATGATTATCTTCCATGTCCTGACCCATGATTCCCCGGTGGGTGATAAGGGCGACAGGATGCGCCTGTTTCTCTCCGACAAGGGCTATCAGAAAGCGTTGGAGAATGAAAAGCACGGGAACATCCAGATTCTTTCCCATGCAAAGGTCGTTCGGGGAAATCTGATCTACGACCACAAAGACCAGCTTCGGTAAAGGAGGTTCCATGAATCTGAAAATTCTGCTGCACCGGCTGGTGGTTCCGCCCTAGCAGGGTTACCTTCTCCCTGCAATTTCGTGGAAAGGAGCGTGATTTGTTATGCAGGAAGAAGTGGAACAGAGGGTATTTACCCTCATCGTCAACTGCACCAAGCTGACAGAGCAGGAGCTGCGCAAAGCGCTCAGCAAATTTCTTGCCCAGATGAAAACCCGTCATCAGACCAAGCAGCCCCACGGGAAAATGACCGTTAAAAAGCTCGCCGCCCAGAATCGGGGCCTGCAGAGCGTGGAGGTCACGGACCAAAATATCGGTTCCTTCAACCGGATTGCCCGGAAGTACGGCATTGACTTTGCCCCCTTTAAGGCAAAGGGGCAGGATCGTTACCTGATTTTCTTCAAAGGTCAGGATGCCGATGCCATGACAGCCGCTTTCAAGGAGTATACGGAGCAGATCGTGAATAAGAAGTCCCGCCCCTCTGTCCTGGCCAAACTGGAACAGTTCAAGGCGCTGATTCAGTCCGCCGTGGTGGATCGGACGAAGAAAAAGGAGCTGGAACGATGAAGCAGGTAAACTGGAAGAAAATCCTGCTGCCGAACCTGCCCTATGTGTTCATTGCGTTGCTCTGCACAAAGCTGGGGCAGGCGGCACGGCTGGCTCCAGGGGCTGATTTCGCTGGAAAGCTCCTGCATTTTCTGGAAGGGCTGTCGGATGCCTTTGCGGTTCCGCTTCCTAGCTTCCACCTGGTAGATCTCTGCGTAGGTGTTGCCATCGCCGCAGCCATACGCCTGGGTGTCTATGTGAAGGGTAAAAATGCCAAGAAGTTCCGCAAGAACATGGAATACGGCTCCGCCCGGTGGGGCACAGCAGAGGACATCCGACCCTATGTAGACCCGGTGTTTGAAAACAACATCATCCTCACCCAGACGGAGAGTCTGACCATGAACAACCGTCCTGCCGACCCCAAGACAGCACGGAACAAGAATGTGCTGATAATCGGCGGTTCCGGCTCCGGTAAGACGAGGTTTTGGTTGAAGCCCAATTTGATGCAATGTACGTCCAAGAAGTACCCCGTCAGCTTTGTTGTCACCGATCCCAAGGGCAGCATCGTTACCGAGTGCGGAAAGATGCTGCTGCATTACGGCTACCGTCTGAAAATTCTGAACACCATTAACTTCAAGAAATCCATGCACTATAACCCCTTTTCCTACATCCACAGTGAAAAGGACATTCTGAAGCTGGTTACAGCCTTGATTGCCAACACCAAGGGTGAGGGCAAGGCCGGAGATGATTTCTGGGTCAAGGCCGAGACGCTGCTTTATACCGCACTCATCGGCTACATCCATTATGAAGCCCCGGAGGAGGAACAAAACATTTCCACACTGGTGGAAATGTTGAACACCATGGAGGTTCGGGAGGATGACGAGGAATTTCAGAATCAGGTGGATTTGATGTTTGAAGACCTGGCAAAGGAGAAACCGGAACACTTTGCTGTCCGACAGTATAAAAAATACAAGTTGGCGGCGGGAAAAACCGCCAAGTCTATTCTAATCTCCTGTGGTGCCAGATTGGCCCCATTCGATATTCAGGAGCTGCGGGAACTGACGGCCTATGATGAGCTGGAGCTGGACACGTTGGGAGATAGAAAAACGGCGCTGTTTCTCATTATGAGCGATACCGACAGCACCTTCAATTTTCTGATTTCTCTGGTTTATGCCCAGCTGTTCAATCTGCTCTGTGAAAAAGCGGACGATGTATACGGCGGGCGCTTGCCGGTTCATGTCCGCTGCCTCATTGACGAGTGCGCCAACATCGGTCAGATTCCAAAACTGGAAAAGCTGGTAGCCACCATCCGCTCCCGTGAGATTTCCGCCTGCCTGGTGTTGCAGGCCCAATCCCAGCTGAAAGCCATTTATAAGGACAACGCCGACACCATCATCGGTAACATGGACACCTC
>ERZ808240.1500-NODE-1500-length-28640-cov-7.004513_pt1 | contig 28640 bp, 17 predicted proteins | sample MGYA00521084_ERZ808240 | MGnify/ENA primary metagenome ERZ808240 (study PRJEB31516, sample SAMN03275571) | gut metagenome | biome: mammalia-associated habitat; material: feces | host: Papio cynocephalus | place: Kenya | collected 2012-08-06 ... | reverse complement strand
CGCTTCTCTTCCCGTTCCACTTGGAGTAATCTTCCGGTTTTTCCACTCTTTCCCCCAACACGTTTGCTTCTCTTCTCGTTCCACTTGGAGTAATCTTCCGGTTTTCCCACTCTTTTCCCCAACCCGCTCGCTTCCCTTCCCGTTCCACTTGGAGCAATCTTCCGGTTTTTCCACTCTTTCCCCCAACACGTTTGCTTCTCTTCTCGTTCCACTTGGAGTAATCTTCCGGTTTTCCCACTCTTTTCCCCAACCCGCTCGCTTCCCTTCCCGTTCCACTTGGAGCAATCTTCCGGTTTTTCCACTCTTTCCCCCAACACGCCACACAAGCCCACGCAAAAAAAGCAGCCAACTTTCATCGACTGCCTTAATCCCTACCTGCTACAAAAAATAAACCACTTTATTATTTAATTTACACTTCCTAATTCACTACATGAATCTGCTCCTCATTGATGAGCGGATACCGGCGAAGCGTATCTCCATCCAGATCCTCACGGTGCATATCCACCGCCTGAATCTGGTGATTCTCATAGGTTGTATAATAATAGATTCCCTTGTCCGCATTGACACAGGACGTATAGATCGTAATCTCATATTTTCCCGGCTCAACCTCGCAACAGCCACGTTGCTGTTCGACCGATCCTAATATATGGAAGAACTGGCTCACGCTCTCCGCCTCCGACTCACCAGAGATTGCATGCATCTTCGTAAATGCTACCTTCACAAACCGCGATGCTGACGAAAGGTCACCCGGAAGTCCAAGTCCACCCATGCCACGGCTATACGCCGCAAGCGGAAGCTCCTTGGCAAACTGATTCTCCGGCTGGCTTGGTGATACATGCATGTAATTGTTCAGCATGAACATCTGCACCGGAAATGGTGGATTGTTTGTCAGCACACCGACCGGATTGTCATAGACATGCAAACCATCTTCCATGCACTCTACCACGATGGATGCATCCTTATCTGCAATGATCCAATGCAGTGATGCACATGGCAGATTCTCACTATATGGTGTTCCGACAAGATTCATCTTCTCTAACGCTTTGCGCGCTTCAAGCACCGTTGCACACTGACTTAAAATCCATGGAATAAATTCAAACTGTGCCACATTCTCTCGACCTGCCTGCACATCCTGATATTTCGCATTCCCAACAAAATTCAAGCCTGCCATGCCTAGCCCTTTTTCATTCACGGCATCATAATAAAGCGGATAATCATCTGCCACATACGCCATACCGATCATTGCGTAGTGCGTCTTCACTTCACCCATGTGCCGGAACCGGAAACAGAAATTCCGCGGTGTCACCGTCACCTCATCACCATACGAAAACTCATAATCAAGTGTCCGTCCAAAATAAAAATCCTTCGTCTTATAAGTCGCTGCTGTACACATCCTGTGTCTCCTTCCAAAGTTAAAAATTTGTCATTGCGAAACCTATTTGTAAATATCGTACGTATATAAACATATCAGATTTGTGGAATATAGATATGTTTGGAACATAGAAGTACTTGATGTTCTGTAAATATCCAGCAATGTTTGAACACGATGTTCAAACAAGCCGCCGCTGAGCCATGGACGGCGAATCGGCGGCGGTTGCGTCCGTTACCAAAACTTATATCAGAACATCTTTAGTACTTCTTAGTTTCAATACATCCTATATTATACAAACCTGATATGTAATATACGTACGATTTTTATTACATTGTTTCGCAATTCTCCTAATTTTCAGCCTTTGCTTTCTTCGTGAACAGCTTCTTCAAACAACTAAATGCTACCAGCACACCAAGTACCATCAGCAGGATTGCGACAATAAACTGCAATCCATCAACCAGCATCGTTGCATTTCCGCTGACGATGTTCTTTACAAGTGCGATTGTCTTCTGTACCAATGCTGTAAATGTAACACAAAGCATGATGAACATTGGTGCATACAGTGTCCAGCCGGTTCTTCCTGTTGTCTTCAGGAATACAGCAAGTGCGATCAATACAAGTGCTGCAAGCAACTGGTTTGCAGAACCGAACAAAGGCCATACATTAGTATATCCACCGAGTGTCAATAAATATCCAAAGAATAATGTTACCACAGTTGCGAAATATTTGTTAGTCAAAATTTTCTGCCATACAGGCATTTTTGATGTATCGGTTGTGTCGCCAAGGAATAACTCCTGGAAAGACATACGTCCGATACGTGCAACAGAATCCAGAGATGTCAGTGCAAGTGCGGATACGCACATTGTCATAAATACGGTTGCAAGCTGAACTGGAAGTCCAAGCTTCTCAAGGAATCCTGCAACACCGCTGGAGAAGATTGCAAATGGTGTTCCGTCTGGCTTTGTACCATTGACAGCAACGGCACCAACAACGACCAATGCGATGATACCAAGCAGTGATTCTACAACCATAGCTCCATAACCAACCATTGGCATATCTTTCTCGTTCCGAATTGTCTTCGATGATGTACCGGAAGATACCAGACTGTGGAATCCGGAAACGGCACCACAAGCAATCGTGACAAACAATGTTGGGAACAGGTAATTTCCACCGACATTAAATCCGTTATAAGCATTCAACTGCATTGTTGGATGTGCAACGACAACACCGACGACTGCACCGATGATCATGCCGAGCAGCATGAAAGTTGTCATATAATCACGTGGCTGCATCAATAACCACATTGGCATAACAGATGCAAGGAACAGATATGCCATAACAATGTAGATCCAGGCTGTCTTTGTTGCATACCAAGGAAGATGCATGCCAAGAGCAAACATACCAACTAACAATGCAATTGCGATGACTGCTCTGACGCCCTCATTCATATTCTTTACATGCTTCTGGAGCACACCAAATACGATCGCTGCTACGATGAACAACATGGAGATGGAAGCTGCGGATGCATTTGCATAGCTTGTCTCCTTCGCCATGTCTGCAACGCCCTTACCTACGAAAGTTCCGGCTACCATATCCGTAAATGCTGCGATAACCAGCAATGTGAACAGCCAGCAGAACAGCATGAAAAGCTTTCTTCCGACCTTACCGATGTACTTCTCAATAATCATACCCATCGATTTTCCTTCATTCTTCACAGATGCATACAGGGCTCCGAAATCCTGTACGGCTCCGAAGAACAATCCACCGATTAACAGCCAGAGCAATACTGGCACCCAGCCGAATACCGACGCAAGGATTGGTCCGGTTACAGGACCTGCACCTGCAATGGATGAAAACTGATGCGCAAATACTGTGAATTTGGATGATGGAACATAATCCTGTCCATCCTCAAATTTCACTGCCGGAGTCTCTGCCTTTGGATCAATCCCCCATTTCTTTGCAAGCCATCTGCCATAGAGAAGATAGCCTGCGAACAGCACTACAATTCCGATTAATACAATAACTAAACCATTCATACTTCCTCGCCCGCCACGTGGCGGCTCCCTTCTATATATTTTTGTTACAAAGAGTAAATACGTCTTACAACCGAGCAGGCTAACGCCTCCTCGGCATACACTCTGTATAACACTTCGATTCCGCTTCGCTTCATTTCAGTGATTATACGTTCACCAAATACAGATTTTCGTGCAAGCACGAATCTGTACTTGGCTCATCGTGTATAACAAATAAAACCTCCGTCTTACATAAAGACGAAGGTTTGAAACTTCCGCGTTACCACTTTATTTGCCACATATGCGACCACTCATTCTCATCTTACAGATAGCATATCGATATATTTATATTTGCATTCATATTATCTCAACATGTCATCTGTGAAATAAGCTTCTATGTAACGGTAGAAAACCGGTGACACCTAATGTCCTTGAAGGAATTCAGTGCACTGCTCGCAGAGGATAATTTCCGAAATCCTACACCGTCTCACACCAGCCGACAGCTCTCTGAAGTATTTCCTTTCGAAAACCTTGTTCTGTTCTCAGCATTTGCTCTTTGTTTACCGACATACTAGTCCTATTAAAAACGAATGTCAAGTACTTTTTTGAAATTTTTTCGCAATCAAAACTTCATTTATGCTTTGATTTATGAAGCATCCATTTATACCACTCCGAATGCGAGTCCAACTGCATGCACCAGAAATGCAACAACCCAGGCAATCAGACATTGCACAATGACAGTAACCACTGCCGCTTTCGTGCCACCCATTTCCCGCTTCACTGTCGCAATGGCTGCCACACACGGTGTATAAAGCAACGTAAAAATCAAGAATACCATTGCTGTAAATGGAGTAAATAACTTAGCTACCTGCGTCACGTCACCACCAAGCAGAACCGTAAGCGTCGATACCACGCTCTCTTTCGCTGTAAATCCCGTAATCAGCGCCGTCGACACTCTCCAGTCTCCGAATCCAAGCGGCTTGAAAATTGGTGTGATCAGACTTCCGATCAGGGCAAGCATACTCTGATCTGCCGAAGCAGCAACATTGAACCTCAGATCAAAGGTCTGCAGGAACCAGATGATGATCGAAGCAAGGAAGATAATCGTAAATGCCTTCTGAATAAATCCCTTTGCCTTCTCCCAGATCAGGTGCAGCACACTTTTCGCTGATGGCAGCCGGTAGTTCGGCAGCTCCATAACAAAAGGTACTGGTTCTCCTTTAAATTTTGTCATCTTTAAAATGAGCGCATATATCACTGCACACACAATCCCGATCAGATAGAGTCCAACCATTGCAAATACACGATACTGCCGCTGCACGAATGCGCTGATCATAAGTGTGTAGATTGGCAGCTTCGCACTACAGCTCATAAATGGTGTAAGTAAGATTGTCATCTTCCGGTCACGTTCACTCGACAGTGTCCTTGTCGCCATGATCGCCGGCACCGAACATCCAAATCCGATCAGCATCGGCACGAAGCTTCTGCCCGATAAACCAATTTTACGAAGCGGCTTATCCATGACAAATGCAACCCGCGCCATATATCCGGTATCTTCCAGAATCGAAAGGAAGAAAAACAGGATCACGATTGTAGGGAGAAAGCTGATGACACTTCCGACACCCTGACAGATACCATCCACCACAAGGGACCGCACGACCGGGTTGATCTGCGCAGCGATAAGTCCCTTGTTGATCCATCCGATAACTGTATCAACGCCAAGTGCCATCACATCGGACAGCCATGCGCCAAGCAGGCTGAACGTCATGGCAAAAACTATCGCCATAATTCCGATGAAGCACGGAATTGCTGTATATTTTCCAGTCAGGAGTTTATCTATCCGGACACTTCTGCGATGTTCTTTACTCTCATGTGGGCGCACGACCGTCTTCTCACACAGTTTTCCAATAAACTGAAACCGCATATCTGCGATTGCCGCTTCTCGATCCAGCCCTGTTTCTTTCTCCATGACTGACACGATCTGCTCAAATGCTTCCTTCTTATCTTCCGCAAGGTGTAATGTCTCTTCGATTGGTGCATCCTTCTCGATCAGCTTCGTTGCAGCAAAACGGACAGGAAGATCTGCTTCCTTCGCATCATTTTCAATCATATGTGCAACTGCGTGGATGCAACGGTGCACCGCTCCAACCGGATCCTTATCATCCTTGCTGTCCGGACAGAAATCAATTCGTCCTGGCGGTTCATGATATCTCGCGACATGCATTGCATGACTCACCAGTTCGTCAATACCTTCATTTTTCGCAGCTGAAATTGGTACCACAGGAATTCCAAGTATCTGTTCCAGCTCATTTACACGGATTGTGCCGCCATTTGCCCGCACTTCATCCATCATATTCAGTGCGAGCACCATTGGAATTCCCAGTTCCATGAGCTGCATCGTCAGACACAGATTACGCTCTAAGTTCGACGCATCCACAATATTGATGATGCCACTTGGTTTGCCCTCGATCAGAAATTCCCGCGTCACAATTTCCTCGCTGGAATACGGGGACAGGGAATAAATGCCCGGAAGGTCTGTCACTGTTGCCTCCGGGTGATTCCGAATCGTACCATCCTTCCGGTCAACCGTCACACCTGGGAAGTTGCCGACATGCTGATTCGCACCTGTTAACTGGTTAAAAAGTGTCGTCTTACCACAGTTCTGGTTGCCCGCCAACGCAAATGTCAGCTTACCCCCCTTCGGAACTGCCGTCTTCTCATCATGTATATGGGTAGGATCTGCCTGTCCCAATTCTCCAACCCCCGGGTGTTCAATCGACTCATAGCGCACATTCTGTTTTGGGGCTTCCGCTTCCTTTTCATGCACATGATCCACATCTATTTTCTGTGCCTCACTCAATCGCAGCGTAAGCTCATATCCGCGCACCTTCATCTGTACAGGGTCACCCATTGGCGCAATCTTCTGCAGAGTGACTTCTGTTCCCGGCGTCAAGCCCATATCCAGAAGATGATGCCGCAAGGCACCTTCGCCGCCGACCGCCGTGATATAAGCGCTCTGCCCCGGCTGTAATTCATCCATTGTCATCTGTAATCGTCTCCATCTCCACATAGATATATTTTGATGATTATACAATCTCAATAATGGTTCGTCAATCATTGACCACTTATTATATTTTTTAACAATAAATACGACTGTACAATTTCTTTTTTTCGGATGCATTATGTGATATAATTTTTATTGATAATTGTTTTAGAAAAATTGAGGTACCAAACTATGGCAAATCCAAATGATAAACAGCTTCTATCCCAGATCGCATCCAACCAGAAAAAACAACGTGTTGGATTTATCCTGACTCCCATTTTATTTATCATTTCCATGGGAATCATTATGGCTGGAATCTCGGCGATTCAGTCCGGTAATACCGTTCCCGGCATCTGCATCATTCTAGTCGGTGTAGCCGGGATCGTCCTTTCCGCAAAATATCTTGAACGTATAAGCGATCAGAAGAATAAGATGAAGGATCTGGTCGGGCAATCTGTCGTGAGAGAGATTCTCTCGGAGCGTATCTCCGTCGAGCAGTACATTCCGAACCAGTATTTCAACAAGGACTTTCTGGAGCATTGCGGTGTCCTGCCAAACTACGACCGGTGTGGCGGCTCCGACTATATCAGTGGAACCTACCGCGGTGTGCCGATCACCTATTGCGACCTGCATCTTGAGGTGGAACAGGAAAGCACTGACAGCGATGGCAACACAACGACTTCCTATTACACGGTGTTCCGCGGTCCTGTCATCAATCTGGCACTGCGCCAGCCGTTAAATGGCTATGTCCGTATCCGCGAGCGCAAGAATTCACGAAAAGAGAAAGGATTTTTCTCCGGTATTATCAATGGTGCCGCCGATTTGTTCAACATCGACCGGAACACGATCGAGACAGAAAATGCCCAGTTCAACCAGCAGTTCAAGGTCGATACGTCTGATCCTCAGCTTGCATTCTACATTCTGGCGCCACAGTTCATGGAGCATATCATGCAGGCGGATATGATTGTAAATGGCTATACGAATATCGAGTTTAATCAGGACATCGTGACGCTCGCATTGAACAATGGAACCGATGCATTTGAGCTTGGCAAATATAAAAAGAACGATCATTTCCTTGATGAAGCACGACAACGGTTCCGCTATGAGCTTAATTCGATATTAAGTATTGTCGACGAGATGTTGACGAAGGAGAATTTGTTTTAGGAGGCATCACACATGTTACATACGATTGAAAACGATTGTCTGAAAGTTATGGTATCCGACCACGGTGCCGAGCTGACCAGTGTTTACGATAAAGTGCGGGATTTCGAACGGATCTGGTGTGCCGATCCGGCAGTCTGGAACCGACACGCTCCGGTTCTGTTTCCATTTGTTGGAAAGGTTAAAGGCGGTGCCTATCGTTACAACGGAAAAACATACGCCATGAATACGCAGCACGGATTTGCGCGCGACGCGGAATTCACCTGCATCGAGGAAACCACTGATTCTATCACGCACAGGCTTGTGTATTCCGATGAGACACTGGGGATCTATCCATTTGAATTCGAACTGCTAATCACACACCGCTTTGATGCAGAAAATCCACGTCTTCTGCACGTCTCATGGACAGTCCGGAATCTTGGTTCAAGAGAAATGTTATATTCCATCGGCGGACATCCTGGATTCCAGATTGCGCCGGGACATGCACGAAATGAATATTCCGTCGTCCTGCCAGATGCAAATCCGCGGCACTATCTCCTGCTTGATGCAGACGGTTCCGGACTTGCCGATACGAGCAGGAGTTATCCCTTCAACGATACTGGCAGTGCATATGTGCCTGTCACGGATACGCTGTTCGACAACGACGCGCTGGTCTTCGAGGATAACCAACTTCCTGTCGTCGGACTGGTTGATGCAGATAAAAAGCCATTTGTCACACTCACCTGTACAGACTTCCCATATGTTGGTATCTGGTCGAAGCCGGATGGTCCATATGTCTGCTTAGAGCCTTGGATTGGACGTACCGATAACATGGATTTCACCGGAGATCTGAGTGAGAAGCCGGGTGAGCAGAAGCTGGATGCAAACGCCGAAGCCGTGCACACTTATACAATCGAATTCCACGAGTAAATGCATCTTGCAATATTGATCCATTCATAAACATGCAAACACAGGGACAGACAATTGAGCAGACGAATCAGTCACCTCAATATCTGTCCCTGTTTCTATATTTTCTCTTATACCGCTGTCTCCATGTGAATCCGGCTGCCGCCTCTGCCTTTTGTGACGCGCAGCTTCTGTGGAATATCCATCAGTTCGTCCCGGTGACTAATGATGCCGACCAGCTTATTTTCTCCTGACATGCTGAGTAACGCGTCCTTTGTCTCCTCCAGCGACTTCGAATCCAACGTACCAAAGCCCTCATCGACAAACAATGCATCCATCTGGATACCTCCTCGATTTTCCGCGATTGTATCCGACAAGCCAAGTGCCAGCGATAACGATGCTTTAAAGCTCTCTCCGCCAGACAGATTTCCAACCGGGCGGCGTTTTCCTGTACTGATATCCAGCACCTCCAGATCCAGAAATGTATTGGTCTGTTTTCCTATCGCATTCGTCTGCCGGTACAACTGAAACTGGTTGTCACTCATCGGAAGCAGATGCCGGTTTGCCGCCTGAAGAATACTGTCAAATCCTGTTGCCTGAATATACTGCTCAAACGTAATTTTTCCGTTTCTTGTCTGCCCGGATACAAGCATGTACAACCGATAGCTTGTATCATTTTCCTTCTTTGCTTTCTCGTATGCCACCTGCTGTGCTCGGATATTTTGTTGTTTCTCGCAGTTATTCTGGATACGGAATGTAATCGCCTGCAAAGCCGTCCGAAGTGTTTCCACCTGTGCACGATTTCCAGAATATTCCTGTTGTAACTGTTCAAGATCAACCGGCGTCCGATGTCTGGCATCCTGCTCCTGTTCCAGCTGTGTCAGTCTGGCAGTAACCTCGGTTGCCTTTTTGTCATAATCTGCCAGTCTCCTTTCCTCCGCATGTATCTCTGCATCCGTTGCCACCTGCGCCTGCATCTCCTCAACCGATGCAAACTGACAGGCTGTCAGCTTCTCATCCAAACGCTGTTTTAACATCTGCGCATCGGACTTTTGCTGTTCGAGTGCCTGCTTCTGCGTTGCAATGGACGCCTGTACGCGTGCCACCGCTTCATCTGCGGATTTCTTTTCTTTCGCGGCTGCATCAAGTGCTGTCTGAATCTCCGTCACACGTGCCAATGCATGATTGCCTGCCTGCTCAGCAGACTTCCAATCTGAATACGATAATGTCTGTAACGCTGCAAAGGTTGCCTGTGAAGCTGCCTGCTTCGCAATGAGCGATTGTCTCTCCTCAGCAAGCTTCTTTCGCTGCTCTGCAAGCTGTGCCATCTCCGCTCCTTGTGCACGTGCAAGCATTTCTTCCACTTCTCGCAGCTTCTCACAGTTTTGCTGCAATATATCCAGTTGCTCTCTGCTCTGCGCAACTGCATCTACCAGCTTTGCCCGCTGTCGCCCGAAGATTGCAAGAAGCTTGTCTAGCTCCGATGTATCATCAACAGTCTCTACCGACATACAGCTCTGTATCTGCTCTTTTAACTGAATTTCTTTTGCCTGCACATCTGCCCGCAAAGACGAAGCACTGGCAGTTGCCTGATTAAAGGCTTCCAGTTTTTCTTCTTCCACTGCCTTTAATTCTTTGCATTGTTCCTCCGTCACAGATGCCTCAACCAGCGTTGCAAGCTTCTCATGATGCGTAGCTCCACACACCGGGCATGGCTCACCCTCTGCCAGATCACTTGCCAGAATTCCTACCAGATTCGCCCGATACAGTCTGTCTGCATGGGTATATGCGTCCTTTGCAGACTCATACGCATCCTGCTTTTTAAGGTATCTGTTCTGTGCTTCCTCTAACTCCTGCTGCTTCCGTTTCCATGAAGGAATCAGATTTTTTGCAATGGATTCCGTCTTTTTCTGGCTGTCCAGAAGTTTATCATGCGCCGCCTGTGCCTGCGCAAGCTTCTGTGGCTCTTCCTTCCACATTGCCAGCTGCTCCTGCAACTCTTTAATCCGCTTCTGTAACGTCTGTTCCGCTGTTCCAAGTGCGGCTTCCTGCTGTTCCTGTGCGGCAAGCTGCAACCGGATTTGTCCAAGTTCGTGTTGCAGCATTTCCCGCTCTTTATAGCGTGGTTCTTCCTCACGCACCTTATCCACGAGCTTCTGGCATTGCTCCGCTTCCGGTAGCAAATTTTCCGTCTCTTTCACCTTCGCATCTGCCATCTCAGCACGTATCTGACAATCCACGAGCGTCTGCGCTCCAGCTGTGATCAGCTGCTTTGTCCGCTCCCATTCATGTGCCTTTGTGATCCACGCATCATACTCCGGCTTTACTTTATAGGTTGCCTGCTTCCTTCGATCAAGCTGTATCCTTCGTTCTTCAAATAATCCCTTTTGAGATTCTAATACTTCCTGCTCTTCCTTCGTCCGGGCATATCGCTCCAAAATTGCGTTGTTATCCTTTGCCGATACGAGCGCGCCCTGTAATTTCTGTAATTCTTCCTCCGCCTGTGCAAGCACAGTTTCTTTTTGCTTTGCTTTTTCTGTATCTTCCCCGATTACAGCTTGCAGCAACGTAAGCATTTCCTCGATATTCCACACTGCTTTGCTGTCCTGCAGCTTCTCCTGCAGATCACAGATACGCTGTGCCACCGACCGCGGTTGTTCTTCCGAATCCTCCGCCAAGTTCTCTGCCAAGTTTTCTGTCAAGTTTTCTGCCAAAATTCCTGATGTCACTTTCTGGATCTCCGCAGACTCCACCTTTACCTCACGGAACGACTGGGAAATACTCTGCTCCTTTTCCTTACGCACTGCAAAACTTACATCCATTCGATTTTTCAGTTTCAGTTCCAGCTTCCTATAGGCATCCGTCTGGAAGATCGTTCGCAGAATCTCTGTACGCTCGTTTGTCTTTGCATTTAACAGCTTCCAGAATTCTCCCTGCGCGATCATTGCAACCTGCATAAACTGTCCGGCATCCATATTCAGAAGCTGTGGAATCACGCCCGGTTTCTCTTTCGTTCCATCAACGTTCTTCGCACCTTCGAACGTTGTTCCATCCGGCTGATAGAAGATCACCTTTTCTGCCTGCTCATCCGGCTTGCCATTTCGGTTGGTATACTTAAAACTCGGCTTTCTGCACACATGATAATCCTTGCCCTGATGCGTAAAATAAAAATCGACAAAGCTTTCCACTTTCTTATCCACGTACTCGCTTTTCAGATTCTTCGTGTCGCGGTAGCTTCCACTCGCCTCCCCATACAGCGCATAGCTGATTGCATCAAAGATTGTTGTTTTTCCGGCTCCGGTATCTCCACAGATCAAAAACAATCCTTTCTCCTCAAACCGGGTGAAATCAATCTCCGTCTGCTCTGCATACGCCCCAAACGCCTGCATCACCAATCTAGTCGGCTTCATAGATTCCCACCTCCTTCGCAACGTCCTTCATCATATCCATTTCCTCTTCACTAATCCCGACACCATACATCTGCTTATAAAAATCAGCGATCAGCTCCTCATACGTCCGGCTCTGTGTTGCCTGCACTACATCCACATGTGACAGCTCGCGTGTACGGGAGTTATCATAATCAAGTTTTATCGTGTTTGGATAGTATTGCCGCATGATCCGCATCGCATCCGGAACAATATCCTCATCGGTCAGTGTCACATAGACAAAATCCTGTGTATGTTCGATTTGATTTTCTTCCTTTACAATCTCATCGAACGTTCCCCGGATATGAATGAGATCCCGTAGCGGAACGAGCTTCTCCAGCTCGATTGTCACCTGTCCATCTCCATCCACTGTCACAATTGGCACCTGTTTTGCGCCGTCCCGTTCACGCTCGCCACCCGGAATCTGCTTCACCGAACCAGCCTCTGACAAAGAATATTTGAGTGGGGAACCTGCATACCGAACTTCCTTTCTTCCAACACTCTGCGACGAATGGATATGTCCAAGTGCCACATAACAAAATGCATCAAAACAGTCATACCCTATCTTCTCTACCGTTCCGACATGCTGTGTCAGCGCACCCTCAGAGCCTCCCAGCGTTGGGTCTTTGCCCTTTCCTGATACAAACTGGTGCGCCACTAAAATATTTCTCTGTGCCGGATCGATCTCTGCGTGTGCCAGTACCTCCCGCACCGCATCCTCATACGTCTCGATCTTTGCCTCCGGGAACGCACGCTTCACCTGGGATGCTTTCACGAACGGGAGCTGATAGATATGCACAGCCCCATAAGCATCCTCTGCCACATGATGAAATAATTCCCCCTGATATTTGGCAGCGATATGTACATCATTTACCGCAAATAAGCTGCTTCCAAAATTCAGCCGCTCGTCCGAATCATGATTTCCGCTGATCATGTACACCTGCAAATGCTGTGCAGCCAATGCACGGATAAACTCATCCAAGATCTGCACCGCCCCTTCACTTGGTACCGTCTTGTCAAACACATCTCCGGCAATCAGAACCGCATCCACCCGCTTTTCCTCTGCAATCTTCAAAATCTGCCACAGGATGTACCGCTGGTCATCCTTCAGGTCAAAATCCCCCAATGTTTTTCCCAGATGTAAATCTGCCAAATGTAAAAACTTCATACTCTCACCTCTCCGGTATCTGTTCATTTAACCATGCAAGCACGGCTTCCCTTCCCTCTGCATCAAACGGAAATGTTTTCCTTGTGATCTGCTCCTCTGGTGTTTTCTCATAGCAGGTACTTGCATGCCATATACACACCTCAAAAAAATTCTCGGAAGTCGTCTCGCCGCCTTCCTCCTCCGGCTCATGCTCGACCGTGAGTTTTGCGATCCGGTACCGCGGTCCGTAAATATCGCCGCCCGTCAGAATTCCCTTTGCATTATAAAATGGTAAATCAAATATCACATCACCTATAATCACGCGTACTCCTCCCATATGTTTCGTTCTTATAAATTTTACTTTTATCATTATATCATACGGAAGCATATTTTCTAATCAAAAAAGAAACTGATTCATTTTCCCGCATCCATCTATGGAATCTCTTGTCGGTTTGTGCTAGAATAGGTATCAAAATATTGCATAATCGAGGTGCGAAAGATGGATTCCACATTGAAGCGGACATGGGCAGAAATTGACTTGGATGCCCTGGCTCATAACTATAAAACATTGCGCGACCGCATCGGCGCAAATGTCAAGTTTTTAGGCGTTGTCAAAGCAGATGCCTACGGACACGGCTCCGTACAGGTCAGCCGCCTGCTGCAGGAGCTTGGTGCCGATTATCTGGCGGTCAGCAGCATTGACGAAGCAATTGAACTTCGTTTAAATGACATCACGATGCCGATTCTGATTCTTGGACATACGCCGAAGGAGCAGGTCAGCCGCCTGATCGAGTACAACATCACGCAGGCTGTTACCTGTAAGGCAAAGGCACTTGAATACAGTGAAGAAGCCGTGAAATGCGGCGGTACATTGAAGATTCATATCAAGGTTGACACCGGAATGTCCCGACTGGGCTATCTGTGCGACGGGGATTATTTTGATACCGGTGTGGAAGGTATCTGCGAGGGCTGTTCCCTTCCGGGACTTTACGCGGAAGGTATCTTTACTCATTTTGCTGTATCGGATGAGCCGGGCGAAGCATGCAAAGCCTACACGGAGCATCAGTTCCAGTTATTTACTGACGTAATCAAAAGCGTCGAGGAAAAGCTCGGCAAACGATTTGCCATCCGCCACTGTGCCAATACAGGCGCAGTAGCCCGTTATCCGGAAACATGGCTCGATATGGTAAGACCGGGACTTTTGTTATACGGCTATGGAGAATTCGCAGACGAACTTGGACTTCAGCCAGTCATGAGCTTAAAGACAACGGTCAGTACGATCAAGACTTATCCTGCCGGCACCGCAATCAGCTACGGCGGCATCTATGTAACAGACAAGACGACACGTATGGGTGTCATCCCTTACGGCTATGCCGATGGATTCTTCCGTGCCCTCTCTAACCGCTGCACGCTGATGTCGGACGAAGGTCCGGTTCCACAGCGCGGAAAGATCTGTATGGATATGTGCATGATCGACCTGACGGACAAGATGAAGGTCGATGTCGGAAGCGAGATTGAAATCTTCGGAAAGAAGAACTCCATCAACGATATGGCAGCTCTGGCAAACACGATTCCGTACGAATTAACCTGTGCCGTGAGCAAGCGAGTTCCAAGATTCTATTACCGGGACGGAAAGATGATTGAGAAAGAATTGCTGCTGCGTGGGTAAATTATTGCGCAGGGAATTACATAGACATAAAAAATATCCAACTGCATATAATAGCTATTGCAGATTTATCAAAAATACCGCTTGCACTTAAGGAGTATTGATGGTATCATATCTGTAAGTGATCAGGTTGCAGAAACTCGCGATGCCTGCGACCGGAAGGAAGACCTGCGGGTCTTCCTTTTTTTGTACAAAAAATTGGGGGAATAACATATGCCAAAGAAAACAATCAAACCCTTTATTACATACTCTGACCAGTTACATCTTCTGACTCAGAAAAAACAACTTCATATTTCAGATTTACATATCATCCTTTCACATACGGAACGAGTGTAAACCCAAACTGAAATTTTTTCTCATCGAATCGATATGCCGCAAGCACTTCCGGACCACAACTGTTGGAACCGATGCCATTTAACGCATAATCGATACACAATACCGTACTATCCGATTCTTCCAATTCATAATTGTGCTTTGCCTGCGTCAGCATTTCCTGTGTGTAGTTTGACGCCTGAAATGAAAATGGTGTCTCAGACACTGCCACGATTCCGTACCGCGCGTTGTGCAGTTCGACATAATCACAATCGAAATGGCTGCCGTTTTCCTGTGGCATGATATAGTCCTCATACAGATTCTTCACCGCACTGTGATACAATCCATGACTCGCGGCTCTGTGCTTGTCGCGGTAGCTCTCCTGCGGGCCCATACCATAATACGAAACCTCCGAAAGCTTCTTGTCTAAGAATACGCGCACGCCAAATCTCGGAAGCTCCGGGAACTCCGTATCCTTGCTTACCTCCATTGAAGCGGTAATTCTTCCTGAACTTTCCACCTTCCACACAAGCTCGACATCCAGAATCTTCTGTACCGTTGGTGCCACAACACCGACATGACTCATCACGATCACGCCGTACCGGTTCTGAATCGTCTCCACCTTATACGCTCTTGTATACGCCTCGTGAAAATGCGCATTCTCCCATTTTTCGCGGATATACATATCATTATCCGTCGGCGCTCTCCAGATGTTCAGCTCCATCGGATGGTTCAGATAGTCCCGTCCTGCATATTGAAGCTTCGTAAAAAGTCCGGTTCGCTTGCTGATCGCATACGAAAAATCACTCGCTTTTAATGCGATTTCTGTATCGGTTTCGCTGACGCTGATTTCATTTTTTTCTTCCGCTTCCGCCAGCCATTTGACTGCCGTCTGGTTTCTGCCATCGGCATTGGCAAGCAGTACCTCGTCAAATCCCAATTCATGCTTTGCAGAGAGCAATGGAATCTCTTTTTTCAACCGATACCGCAGCTTCAGATACGCTTTTCCATTCTGCGGAATGTCCAGCTTGAGCACCATCACGCCATCGCTGTGCGGTGCAGCTGATGCCCCATCCAGTACACCCTTTTGCACGCACAGACCATCCACAGTCACCTCGTACAGGATATCTGTATAGTCGCATATATCATCAAAATCCATGTAGTTATGCAGCACAAGTCTGCCTGTTTCCGACTCGTAAGACACGACGCGCACCGGGCGGTACACATTCTTATATTCAAGCAATCCGGTATGTGGTGTACGATCCGGATACACCAGTCCATCCATACAGAAATTTCCATCATGGATTGTCTCGCCGTGGTCGCCACCGTAATAATATTTCGTCTTTCCATTTTCCGCCTGTCCGTGCGCAATCGCGTGATCACACCACTCCCAGACGAATCCGCCGCACATCCGTGCATCCTTCTGAATCATCCGGAAATAATCCTCCAGATCGCCGGGGCCATTTCCCATGCTATGGCAATATTCCACAAGCAGAAATGGCTTGCTCCCATCCTTCTCCAGATACTCCTCGATCTCAGAAAGTGCCGGGTACATCCGGCTGTACAGGTCAAGATTCGAATAGTCATACGTCACATCGTAATTCCGATAACGCGCACTCTCATACTGCGTGATACGGGACGGATCGTATTTCTTTGTCCACGCCAACGCCTTTTCAAAATTACATCCATACGCACTCTCATTTCCCATCGACCAGAAAATGATACAGAAGCGGTTTTTATCACGCGCAACCATACGCTTCACGCGATCGAGAATCGCAGGCTCCCATGCCGGATCATCTGCAATCTTCTCGTTCCATTTTTTGAAGCGGTTATAATCCGTATCCTCCTTGCGGTACAGCATAAATGGTCCATGTGCTTCGATATCCGCCTCATCGCACACGAGAAATCCATAGCGGTCGCACATCTGATAAAAATACGGGGCATTCGGATAATGGCTCGAACGGATCGCATTGAAATTGTGTTCTTTCATCAAGGTGAGATCTTTCTTGATCTTTGCAACATCGACCGTAAATCCTGTGACCGGATCCGAGTCATGCCGGTTTACGCCGCGCAGCTTGATCGCCTGTCCATTGAAATATAACACCCGATCCTGTATCGCTACCGTACGCAAAGCGATTGCATCCACGATCGTCTCATCCGCACTTTGCAGGATAAGCGCGTACAAATACGGATGTTCCGTATTCCAAAGCTCCGGGTTCACAATCTCCAATGTCATAGTTCCCGCCTTGCTGATCTCTGCCTGTGCAGCCACAGTCCCTGCTGCATCCTCCACGGATACGGTGATCGGCGTCTCCTGATAGTAACCGATATCCAATGTAATTTTCGCACACGCTTCCGTGATTTCCGTCGTAATCCGATAATCCTGTATTGCCTTTTCCGGTCGCTTCAGAAGATAGACATCCCGGAAGATGCCACTCATCCGGAACTTGTCCTGATCTTCAAGATACGAACCATCGCACCATTTCAAGACAAGTACAGCAATCGTATTTTCACCCTCTTTTATCATATCCGTCACATCGAACTCACTCGTTGCATGGGACACCTGACTATATCCGGTATAGATGCCATTCACCCACACATAAAAACAGCTGTCCACGCCCTCAAAGTTCAGGTATATCTTCGGTGCCTTCTCATCCTTCGCATAAGAAAAGGTATGCACATACGCACCGCACGGAATATCCTGCGGCACATACGGCGGATCAAACGGAAATGGATAGCGGATGTTCGTGTACTGATGTGTGTCGTAGCCTGCCATCTGCCAGACACCCGGCACCGGAATCGTATCAAAGCCTGATGTATCATAACCGCTCTCGTAAAATGCATCCTTCACATCATAAATGCTCTCGAAATATCGAAACTTCCACATGCCGTTTAAAAGCTGTAAGCGGTCGGACTCCTTCCGATGCTCCACCAGATCCTCCATTCGGTGGGAAGCTGGTATGTAGTATGCTCTTGGCGGCATTGTATTTTCATGTAAGAAATCCAAATCTTCATAATAACATGGCACAATCATAATCATTCCCCTTTTGAATTGAAACTTATAGTTTCTTCAGGAAATGCTCCCGGTTCGGGTATTCCTCCCGGAATGCCCGCTTCGCGGCTTCCTGCAGCAGTGCAAATTCCTTCTCCATGTGCAGCATATGTGGTGCGGTAAATGCAATCGCGCTGATCTGTTCTGCGATTTTCTTTGCCACACCCTCATCGGAAAGTTGCCCCATGCCGAAGACAATCGACGTAAATCCCCTGCCGTTTCTGCTTACATCGATGAATTTCCGAAATGCATGTGTGATCTCAGATAACAGAGTCTCCTGTTCTGCTTCCGGTCGTTTATCCACATCAAACAGGCAAAGCCCGGTAATGATCTCAACTGCCTGCTTCCGCTTCTGTCCACCGATATCATTTGCACCGCTCTCCGCAATATATTTAAGCTGCATCAGATATCCGACAAATGCATCCGTCTTCGGTTTGCGCTTTCCGTAACGCGCAGCCCAGAGTTTCTTTATAAATGCTGCATTCAATTCTTTCGAATTTTCTGCGGAATGATTTTCATTTATCTCTGCCGTTTTATCTACATTCGCATTTATAATTTCCAGCCGCTTCTCCGCATCCATCTCATTATAAAATTGACCTAACCATGTCTCCTGCATATCTTGTTCTCCGTTTCCATTATACTGCCAATCTGCATCCTCATCCGTTTATCCGCGCATCCATTCATCCACGCATCCATTCATCCACGCATCCGTTTATCCGCGCATTCTTCTGTATATTCATTTTCTGCATAATTCCAGTTGCAGCCATCCTTACTTTTCAAGAAATGTATCGACATTATCCGCATCTACCTTGCGGTACTGTGACATATAGTAGATGTCATCCTCAAGCCCATATCCTTTGATATCGCTTCCCTGAAATACCGCAACCGTCAAAAATGCAATCATTCTCGCCTGATCTTCTTTGTCATTGTAGACCGTTCCCTGCATCGTGCCAGATTCGATTGCCTCCAATGCATCGGGCAGACCATTGACGCCAAAGATAATCGGTCGTTCCTCTTCCTTATATCCGGCATTTTTGTATGCCTCGACGGCCCCAAGCGCCATGTCATCGTTGTTGGACAATATCAGTTCAATGTCAGAACCATACTGATCAATCAGCTGGCTCATCCGGTTTTCCGCCTGCGCACGATTCCAGTCCGCAAACTGATAACTGAGCTTTTCTAATTCTACGTCATTTTCAATCATGGTCTTAACCGACAAGTCCGTCCGGCTGATGGCATCCTGATGTCCGGCTTCGCCCTCTAAGAGCACATACTGGATTTTCCCATCACCATTCTTATCGACCTCCGGGTGGTTCTTGATATATTCTGCGGCAATCTCTCCCTGCATCTCGCCGGACTGCGCCGCATCACAGCCAACATAGAACAGCTTATCCCATTGCAGCAGATCCTCCTGCACCGGCTCCCGGTTAAAGAAGATAACCGGGATGTCGTTCTGCCGTGCCATGCGGATGATATTCGACGGTGCTGTACGATCGACTAGATTCACACATAAAACATCGCATCCGGCATCAATCATTTCCTCGACAATCTTATCCTGCTCCTGCTGGTCATTGTCCCCACTTCGTACGGAAACAATCACGTTCATTGTGTTACTCTCTTTCGCTTTCAGGTCGTTTTTCAATATATCCGTCATCGCATTGATAAACGGATCATCCGGCGTATACGTCACCACGCCAACACGCAGCGTATGATCTGTTTTCTTTATAGAGTTTCCACATCCCACCAGGGAAATGGCAAGCGCAAGCACACACAAGAGTGCTATTCTATTGTTCTTTCTGTTTCTTCTACTCATACGAATACAAAAACCTTTCTATCTCATCCGAGAACAAATCTTTCTTATAGATAACCTTTACCTCTTTCTCATGGCTCTTCAATGTATAAAATGTCCGCGTGAGTTTTTTCGCAATCTCCTCAACGCTTTCATAACCAATGCTGTATCCATCCGGGACAACCAGACATTGCACCTGCCCTGCATCAAGCAGCGCAATCGATTTCATGCTCGTACCGACACCATAGATCTTCGCATCCCTGTACATGCCATTTTCCGCCTGTTCGCCCAGTACATCCAGGGCTTGTGTATCCATTACCACCATATAATCGACGGACTCCTGTACATCGACAACCGCACAGATATCGGTATCGCTTTCCTCATTATATTCCCATGCAATCTCACAATCCTGTTCTGCCAGTGCATCCTTCAGTCCCTGAATACGATTCACGCTCGCCTCCGTCTTAGACCGTCCGACGATCACGCCAATCCGCTTTCCCTTCAGACTGTCTTCATCCTGTGTGATAAGCTGTGTACCAAGAGTGTATCCAATCTGATAGTTATCCGGCTTGACTGTTGCATACCCGCTTGCCTCCGGTTGTTCGCCTGTATAAACATCCTCTGTCAGAAGTACAAATGGCTTCTTCTGCTCGCCGAGCCAATCTAACATGTCCTTTGTATCTGTGCCCGGTGCCGGACACAGGATAAATGCATCCACATCATTTTCCAGCTGTTCCTCAATAAGCGCCCGCTCGTCCTGCGCTCCCGCAATATCGTCTGTATTACAGATGATAAGATGCAGATTGTTATTTTTCGCAGACTGCTTCAATCCGTTAATCACACCCTCCCAGCGGGTATCGCCGGAATTCTGCAGGATTATCGCCACGCGCTTCTGTGGAACATCCTCCCGGAAAATTTTGTGTACGAAGAAAGCCGCAAGCAGAATCAAAATAAGTTCCGCAATGAGGAAAGTTACTTTATTTCGTTTCATCTGTCACTCTCCCCTTTCTATAGCTCTGCGTCTCCAGCTGCTGCCGATTCTCCTCCGTAAACGGAATCGCCGGAATGTGAATCACAATCCTCGTGCCCTCATCTGCTTCGCTGTAAACCTCCAGACCATATTCATTTCCAAACATCAGCTGAATCCGGTTGTGTACGTTAATAAGTCCCACACCAGAGCCATGCTTCGGTACTTTGTTGTTGTCCTTAAGGATATTTTCAACTATATCCTCACTCATTCCCATACCATTATCCTCGACGGAAAGATAGATATCGTCGCCCTTTTTCTCACCGCGTACCGTGATCATGCCGCCATCATCTTCATCCATATTTCCAACGCCATAATAAATCGCATTTTCCAGAATTGGCTGCACGATGAGCTTGACCGTACAGTAATTCTTGATCTCCTCGTCAATATCAAACTCCACCTGAAACCGCTCTTTATAGCGCACAAGCTGAATATTCATATAGCTTCGGCTATGCTGCAGCTCGTCTGCAATACGGATCACCGTTCTGCCCTTTGACAGACTGATCCGAAGCAGCTTCGCAAGCTCAGAAATCATAAGCACCGCTTCCTTATTCTTCTGCGCCTCGACCATCCATGTGATCGATTCAAGTGTATTGTACAGAAAATGCGGATTGATCTGGCTTTGCAGTGCATCCATCTCGCTCTTTCTACGCTCGGTCTGCTCGCGGATAATCTCCTGCATCAGATCCTCAATCTGTTCATAGGATTTCTTGACTGAATATCCAAGGTGCCGGATCTCAGAAGAACCACCAATATAGATGTCTGTATCTCCACCAGCCTCGTATGCCTTGACTGACTCATTCAGCCGCAGGATTGGGCGGGAAATCTTTCTCGATATGATCCGGTTTACTTCAAGCAGCATCATCATCAAAATGAGGATTGCCGTGATAATATAATACCGGAACCGGTTGATACTCGTCGTCTGCACACGATCCGGAATTACACCAACCAACTTCCAGCCCGTATATGCCACACTGCTTACCACGACATTTCCGTGGCTTCCATTTAAGGAAAGCTTGTAGGTTCCATCCTCTAACTTCGCGACCTTCTCACAGTCCTCTGAGAAATATCCGCGGTCAATATCTGCCTGCCGTGGATGATAGATCATCTGTCCATCACGGCTGCACAGGTAATAGTAAATGCCATTTGAGGATTCATTGATCCGCTTCATCGTGTTCGAAATCACGGAGTATTTCATATCGACCAGCAGCACACCGCTACGCGGTGTCTCTCCGTCGTTGATGTCCACCGAACGGCTCAAGGAGATAACCCAATAATACCGGTATGTGCCATCGTCAAACAGATTCTGGATATGCGGCACAGAGAAATGTACATTCTCGATGTCCGCCTCTGCGTTCTCATACCAGTCCTGTTCCCATGCCTTTGCACCCTTCTTACGCTCCGAAACCGGCTCTGCAGCTACCTGTGCACCATCATTATCATACAATGCCATACTCTGAATCTGAGCCGCGTTGATCTCATAGAGCAGACCGAACTGGCGATTGAAATTTTCACTGGAGATATCATTTTCCTGAATAATATTATAGTTGACCGCATTCGTGATCTGCCGGATATTCAGCAGATCTGCATCAAGTTTATCCTTTGTGCTTTCGACCATGCTCTCTGCATTCGTGACAGCCGTCTGCTTCATCGCCATCTTGAACCGGTTGTACAGAAGCAGACCAATCGTGATCGTCGTGATCAGTGTAAGCGCCGTAAGTACCGCCATAATAATAGACTGGATATCCAGACCGATAAATTTTCCATGGCGAATCCAGCCCTGCCGCTTCATAAAACGATGGGTTTTCGACTGCACTTTATTCACTTTTATCTTCTTAGTCCGCTTCTTCAATGTGCAAAATCCTCTGATTACTGTATTGCCGTTATGACTGCAACTGGCTGAATCTGTGTTACTATCGATGGATTCATATGATTGGCTCATATGTTTCGTGCAACGTAGTCATTACCGGTTCATATGCTGTGCGCGGTACTTGGACGGAGATACCCCAAACCGCTTCTTAAATACATAACTGAAATAATTCGCATCCAGATAGCCAACGCTCTCCGCAATCTGGTAGCTCTTGTCGTTCGTCTCCAATATGAGTGTTGCCGCATGATCCATCCGGTAATCGGTCAGATATGTGATAAATGCTTTACCTGTCTCTTTCTTGAATACCGAAGAGAAGTATGAATTTGACACACCAAGCACCGAGCAGACCGTATCCAACGACAGATTTGGTTCCATATAACGCTCACGAACCAGATTCTGCGCATCCGATACAAGCCGTCTTGATGTGCTGTTTCGCGCATTTTTCAACTGCTCGCCGAGTGCCACCGAAACCTCCTGCATCCATGCTGTAAGCGTACTCTCATCCATCTGTGGAATCATCTCATATGGATTCTGTATTCCGCGCAGATAGTCATTAAAGTCTAAGAAATTATTTGCACAGAAACGATAGAATGCACCTACCATCTCCATGATTGCGAGATTATATTGACTCACTGTCTTCGCATTGCTGTGCAGCTTCTCAATCTCATTTGTCACAGCCTTCTCAATTTCTTCTTTGATTCCAAGATGAATTGCCTTGAACAAGTCATGCATCTTCGTGTCTTCCGGCTGTATCTGTGTCTCCTGTTCTTTTGGAGCAAGTTCGCCGATATTGATTGCACGGGATGTGCCATACAATACGCGGTAAGATACTGCCTCTCTGGCTCCGTCATAGGAAGTATTCACATTTACCAGATTATCACAGACTCGCCCGATTCCAGCAGTTACGACTGCGCCTATTACACGATACGCCCATTTACAGAAGCGGTCACACGAATCAGTGAACTGCACGATTGCATCTTCCGACGGAAGTTCGATCAGCATCAGTGTATTTCCAAGATACGTAAATACATGGCTCTTCCATTCGGCTGCCAGACGCTCTTTGATTTCATGTTCAACTGACATCGCAAGCAGCAATGGATTCATACCATCCGGCACGTGATGCTCGGATGTATGGAAGATTGCACAGCCATAGTAAGGTCCTTTCATGTCAATCTGATACGCGGCGAAGAATTTCTCGCAATATTCTTCGGTTACTCTGCCCTCAATCAAGGATACAAAGAAGTTGTTCTGCAAGACCGGAAGTGCCGCATTGAAATAGTTCTCCAGACGTGTCACATTCAGTTTCTCTTCACGCTCCCGATCCAACGTCTCCTTCAATCGTCCCAGACATTCGGACAACTCCGCTGCGTTGATTGGTTTCAACATGTATTCCTCGACTTCGAGATGCACCGCTTCCTTTGCATATTCAAATTCGTCGAAGCCGGTAAAGATGATGATATGGATATTCTGATAGTCGCGGTTTAAGCGGCGGGATAACTCCAAACCATCCATGTATGGCATCTTGATATCTGTAATGACGACATCCGGCTGGAGTTTCTCAACCAGTTCCAGAGCTTTCACACCATTGGTTGCATTTCCAACGACGAGGAAACCAAGGTCATCCCATTGTATACGTTGTTCAATTACTTCAATGACTTCTGCTTCATCGTCCACCAGAAGTACTTTATATTTTTCCATGTAGCACCCCACTTGTTATCGCCTGCCGGGTAGGTTTTGAAAGCATTTAGATTTTGGAATCGGAGTTGTAGGGAACTAACGATTCCACGCAGACACGCTCCCGCTCACTTCCACACGCAACAGACACTAAACTCACAGCTCTACCATTCTTCGAATCGGTATCACTGTTCGTTAAGTGCTGGCGTGTTCCAATGGTCTGCATTAAAATCGTTATTCCCTCGCAACTCCATCCACATATTAGAATGCTTCCGAACTACCCGGCTAGTCTTATTATTCTTTGTTGTTTCATTGTCTTTATTATACCAAAGTTATCACTATAAAGATACCTAAATATCAAGCTGTTTGTGACTTAGAAGTTCTTAATGTTCTGTGAATTCCCAGCAATGTTTGAACAGGACGTTCAAACAAGCCACCAGTGAGCCACGAATGTCGAGCGGAGGGCGCATATGAACGGAGTTCATATTTAGGACGCGCCCGACAATCTGCCGCCGAGCCATGCGAGGGGGCAATACCCGTGTGGCGGTTGCGTACGGTACCAATCTATATATCAGAACATTTAGAACTTCTTAGTTACAACACATCCTATATTGTTCTGATTAAACAGTGCCATATAAACTGGTCTTATTGCATTCTGACATTATATGCAAGATATAGGAAAAGCCACCCAGCCATGCCTTGTGCACTTAACCGGGTGACTTCGCCAGTTTACAACTTTATTTGATTACTTTGATTATAGCTATCTAATTTCACTGTCTGCCTATAACTTTATAGTTTCCGGCTTAATTACTTCTTCTGAACATACTTCAGACAGTCAAGTGTTACAGCGGCAAGGATGATAATACCTTCGAAGATGAACTGAAGGTTTGTATCAATACCGAGGATTGTCAGAGAATATGTAAGGGATGTGAAGATCAGTACACCAGTTACAACACCGGAGATCTTACCAATACCACCTGTGAAGGATACACCACCTACTACGCAGGCTGCAATGGCGTCCATATCCCAACCTTGTCCATAAGCGGCACTACCGGAACCAACCATACGGTTACACTCAAGCCATGAGCCGAATCCGTAAAGGATACCAGCTAAGATGAATGCACCAAGTGTTACCTTGAATACAGAGATACCGGATACGGCTGCTGCCTCAGGGTTACCACCAACTGCGTAAAGGTTCTTACCAAATGTTGTCTTGTTCCAGATGAACCATACAACTACGATTGCCACAATTGCCCAAAGAATGATCGTTGGGAATCCGCCAAGGTTCGGAATGAACATGTTTGGAATGCTGGAATCAATTGCTCCGAAAGATACACCCTTGGTTGCGTATGTTACAAGTCCAAAGATGATCAGCATGTTCGCCATTGTCGAAATGAATGGATGCATCTTGTACTTTGCCATGAAGAAACCTGCAATACTTGCAAACAATGTTGTAAGTACGATACATGCAACCAGTGCGATGATGGCTCTTCCACCTGCCGGAATTCCTGTGAAGTCGAAGATGTGACCAAATACACCACCGGTATTGACTCCACTATGCATGATAATGGTTGCGGTTACCATACCCATACCTACCATACGTCCAATGGAAAGGTCCGTACCTGTTAACAGGATCAGTCCGGCAACACCCAGTGCCAAGAACATACGTGGGGAAGCCTGCTGTAAAATATTTAAAATGTTTGTCAGTGTCAAAAGCTGTGTATGCTTTACAATCGGTGTGATGATACACAGTGCAATGAAGATGAGTAAGATTACAATGTACAGACCATTCTTATACAGGAACTGTGTTGTATTGAATGTGTACTTGTAGTTTTCTACCTTCTGTGCCTGCTTCTGTCCAAATGTATACTTTGACATACGGAGCAGATCGATTAGATGGAACTTATGTGCAAATGCATCATGCTTTCTGTCCTTGATCTCCTGCAGCTTGGACTCATGTGTCATCTGTGCATCGAACAGACGGTTACGGTATACATACTTCTCATCCTTGATTTCCTCAGAATCGGAAAGCTTTGCAAGCGCCTGCTCATGTTCTGTCTTGATGGTTGCTACGATCTTCTCATAAGAAGCGTTCTCTGCTGCCTTTTCTGCCTCACAGCTTGCAACAACCTTCTCATAGTAGTCGCTCTTATAATGCTTGGAGAGATAGCTCTCTGCATCGGAAATGAGCTTGAATACCTTATCCTTGTTTGCAGATTCTACGGATTTTGCTCTCTCTAACTCTGCCTTATCCTTTGCAATAATCTTTGCTTTCTCTTCCTTTGTTAAATTCTTATCTTCTTTTGCAATTGCGATATGGTTCTTTAAGCCGCGAACCTTGTCAGATCCATCTACACGAAGTGCATCAATCTGTGCCTGTATTTTTCCTACATATTCATCAATCGGCTTCAAGAGGGCTGCCTCTGCATCAGCCGAAAGGATCATACTTGTATCTGCCATCGCCAAAACTCCTCTCTATTACAAATATTTCGCGCTAAGCTTTAATAATTCTTCCTGATTTGTCTCCTTCGTATTTACGATACCTGCCAGATGTCCATTTGACATAACGCCAATACGATTTGTGATTCCGAGGATCTCCGGCATCTCAGAGGAAACAACGATAATCGTCTTGCCCTGCTTTGCCATGTTGATGATCAACTCGTAAATCTCATATTTTGCTCCAACGTCGATACCTCTTGTCGGATCATCCATCATAAAGATGTTTGGAGAACGCTCCAGCCATTTACCGAAGATTACCTTCTGCTGGTTACCGCCAGACAGGTTTGCGATCATATCATCCGGTCCCATACATTTTGTATGCATGACCTTGATCTCCTCGGCTGTCGCACGTACCATGTCGTCGTTGGAAAGTGCGATTCCGCTCTTATAATGCTTCATGTTTGCAATGGTTGTGTTAAATGTGATATCTGCCTTTAAGAACAGACCGTTTGCCTTACGTTCCTCTGTGATCAGGGCAAATCCATGATCCATCGCATCCTTTGGAGAAGCGAAGTTCATCATCTTACCATTGTAGAGCACGTTTCCGGCTGCTCTTGTACGCATACCAAATATCGTCTCAAGAAGCTCTGTACGACCTGCACCGACCAATCCATACAAGCCAAATATCTCACCCTTCTTCACATCGAAGGAGATATTCTGGAGCTTCGGTGCATACTTTGTTGAAAGATTCTGTACGGAGAGTACTGTCTCTCCCGGTGTATTATCCACTGGTGGGAATCGGTTATCCAGAGACCGGCCTACCATGGCGGATATGAGTTCGTTCATGTTTGTATCTTTGCTGTCCTTCGTCATAACAAGACTACCGTCCCGCAGTACGGAGATCTGATCACAGATCTCGAAGATCTCATCCATCTTATGGGAGATGTAGATGAGGGAGATTCCCTGTGACTTCAGCTGACGCATCATCTTGAAGAGCTTTGCAACCTCCGGTGCAGTCAGGGATGAAGTAGGCTCATCCAATACAATTACTTTGGAATTGTACGAAATTGCCTTTGCGATCTCACACATCTGACGTTTTGATACAGACATCTTCTTCATCGGCTGTGTTAAATTAACTGTGATTCCAAGCTTTCTGAAAAGATCAGAAGCTTCCTTCTTCATTCTGCCCTCATCGACTACACCAAGTGAATTCTTTGGGTAACGACCGAGGAACAGGTTATCGATTACATTTCTCTCTAAGCACTGGTTCAATTCCTGATGTACCATTGCGACTCCATTTTCAAGGGCGTCCTTTGGTCCAGAGAAATTTACTTCCTTGCCATCTAATACGATTGTTCCTTCGTCCTTCTGGTAGGTTCCGAAGAGACATTTCATCATTGTCGATTTTCCGGCACCATTCTCACCCATAAGTCCCATGATAGAACCTGGCTTCACATTCAGGTCAATATGGTTAAGAACCTTGTTTCTTCCGAATGATTTACTCATGCCATGAATCGATAAGATGTATTTATTCTTATCATCTGCCATATCTCTACTTCCCTTTCTTAAAAAGAAGGGTATCAATTTTTAACTGACACCCTTCTGTGGTTAAATCATTTTGCCGTCCAATCAGTTCTCTTACTTATTAAGAAGTGATGTGTAAGATGCTGCGTTATCTGTCTTAACCATGTTGATTGCGAATGCATCGTACTCGCCTGGGTTACCAAGACGGTTTGTAATGTTAGACTCTGTCTGACCATCACCAC
>ERZ808240.1499-NODE-1499-length-28642-cov-3.655053_pt1 | contig 28642 bp, 23 predicted proteins | sample MGYA00521084_ERZ808240 | MGnify/ENA primary metagenome ERZ808240 (study PRJEB31516, sample SAMN03275571) | gut metagenome | biome: mammalia-associated habitat; material: feces | host: Papio cynocephalus | place: Kenya | collected 2012-08-06 ... | reverse complement strand
AGACACGGAATGGGATGCCAGCCACGGCATGGAAGAAATACACGAATTTTGCTTCAAAGAATTTGCCGCCGTCTGTTTATTCTGGAACTTTTTTGTTCTCTGGTATTCCTGTAATATTACTTATCAACGCAAAGCACGATATGCTTATTGCGACAGTTCCTTTTGTTTAGCGCAATCCGGCAGTGCGCCGCACCTTCTGTTCTTTCTTTTCATTTTCCGGCTTCACATGCAACCGTATCTAAAATTGTACGGATTCTTTCTATATAAGAATGTCTCTCCCGCACCTTACAGTATCCGTTCCATGCAATCCGCTTTCGCTCCTCCTCGTGCTCCAGATAGTATCCGGCCTTTTCACACAAATCTTCCAGACCGTCGAAGCAGACGAGATCTTCCCCCTCCTTGAAATAATACGGAATCTCCGCCTGATAGTTCGTCAGAAGGAAACCTCCGCAACCGAGCACGTCCCAGATGCGCAGCGGGATGCCGCTCTTGATGTTCGGTATCGTAAAGTTCAGGTTGATCTTCGACATGCGGAAAACCTTCGGCATCTCACTCCAGTAGTCCACCGACCCGCAATACTGAATCCGCAGCAGATCGCTGACATCGCTGTTGCTGTAGACGTTGACCCTGTAATGCTTTGAAAGTTCAATCAGCGCCCTTCTCCGCTCGATCTCCGCAATCTTAAATCCAAGCACAGTCGTCTGGAAAATCAGCCCCAGATCCGAAAAAGAACCCTCGGATTTTTCCAGCTGAAAATATTGCTGCAGCTGTTCGAGAATGTTCGTGGTCAGCATCGGCTCCACGATATTCGCTCCGCTGATGTTGAGCTGCGCCTCCATAACAGCATCAAAATATCCCCTCAGATACTCCGGCAGCCTGTTTTTGATCTTGTCATAGGAATTGCGTTCATAGAGGCTTCCCACAAACGCCACATCTCCGCGGTATTTCTGCATCTCCGGGTCCTGTACAGCCGCGGCCTCCCGATTTTTCTCTTCCCCGGTTCCCTCCGGCACGGATTCCGCAGTTTTAATTCCTTCCGGCGCCCCGAGCAGCGCATCCATCCGCTCCGTATCTACCGCCAGCGGAAGATACCAGATATGTTTTACGCCCATCCCGCGGAATTCCAGATAATTCGTCTTATCAAACGTAAAAATGTAATTGCAGTCGTGGAACACCGATTCATGGTACATACTGATCAGCGGATTGTCGCACGTCCAGGAAACATATTTCACGCCTGTGCGCTCACAGACATTCGATATCAGCGGGAAGTAGTTCACCGTAAAGACCATATCATAATGCGTCCCCCGGATCTTCTCCTCGATCACCCGCTCAAATTCAGGACTTACGTCATAACTTCCGAGTTCCTGCTCGATATTGTCCACCGTATGCCCAAGCAGCAGGAAGGTCTGCTCGATGTCTCTGTAATTATATGCTTTCCAGCGATACATCAATATGTGCATAGATCTGTCCATCCTTTTGTCTTTTTTTCCCGTTCTGTCCGTCACGGCAGGAAACATTCCGCGAGATAGCCGGCGCGGCTTTTCCACGTATGACCGTCTCTCGCTGCAACATATCCACAATCTGCAATCTCCTGCGCCCGTTCCAGATGTCCAAACAGGTCAAATACTCTCTCCGGCAGTGTCCCGAGTTCCTGCCGCCGGAACATCACAAGTTCCCTGCCATCGGTAAATTCGCGGCGCAGATAGGTGGAATCGTCAGTTACCACCACCGCTTTCGCCAACATTCCGTTAAAGATCCGGTCGTGCGCTCCCGCCTTAAACCAGGTCATCGTGTTCAACACAATTTTGGTATCGTTCATAAGCGGAAGGATCTCCGGCGCAAGCACTTTTCCACGGTAATCTAGATATGGGCTGCCGCTCCACTCGCACTGATCCCATCCCGTACCGTACGCCGTGACCCGTATTCCGTTTTCCACCAGAATACGCACTGCCTGCTCCCTGAAAAACGAGGTGGCGTAGGAGTCGATAAAACGCATCTGTACAATGATCTCCTGCACGCGCCTGTCCGGAATGTCGCTTCGCCGGTCTCTCAGGTACTCCTCAATGACTTCCTCTGTCGTCCGGTCCGGATGGCGCACCAGCTCCGCCAGCACATCCCCCGCCATCTGCTGTCCGTCCACTTCCGGAATGGAAGACAGATCCGGTATCATTTTTGCCACCGTATAAATCGGAAGTGCTCCGGCATACAGCACGTCAATCCCTCTCTCCGAAAGCGGCTTGTGTCGGCTTCCCAGCTCCACACCCGCATGCGGAAGAAAATCCACCCGGCGGATATTCTTAAAATACCTGCGGATGTACTTTACGTGATTCCGGTCTGTGCAGAGCACGACCGATGTCTCCGGTGCCAGGCGCAGCGGCTTCTCATAGTGAAACGGATGATCCATCAGAATGTTGAGATACGGGATGCCGTAATATTCCCAGACATTTCTGGTCTCATCCTTTTGTATACACGCATCGGCTTCCTGTGCACACTGTGTCGGCGCAGGCACCTCCATATCCAGATTGTAGCCCAGATTATTAAATGTCACACATGAAAACTCACGTTCCGGTGCACCGCTCTCCGCAAGCATGGAAAGCAGTGCATCCTTGCTCTGCGAAAGCCGCGCGTCATACACAAAGGACGCATAGCCCATTGCGTCAAAGGCTTCCCGCAATTTTTCGGTAAACAAATCGAGTGTGTCATATATACCGATGAAATAGATAATGGTATGCTTCAAAATATTCTCCTTCTATGGGCAGGTCAGAACGGTCTTCTACCCCCGTCCCAGCTCTCGTATCCGCTGCTTTGCCGGCGCGTAGCCGCCGCACTTCCGGTAATAAGCAAGTGCCTCTTCCTTTTTCCCAAGGCACTCGTAGATGACGCCGATGTTATAGTTCGCCCGATAGGAATTCGCTCCCTGCGCCCGGCACTCTGCATGCCCGGTCGCCTTCTCAAATTCACGCACTGCCTCTGTGAACCGTGCGTTTTTCATGTAAATCAATCCCATCAGGAACTGAAAATCCGCACTTTTTCCGAATTCGTCATAGATATTCTCAAAAAACAGCGCCGTCTGCTCCTGCCCGCTGTTGATTAACGCATATCCGTACGTCTCCACCATGTCAATCACGTATTCCAGTGCAGGGTTTAAGTCAAACGAAAGCCCCTGTGTGAACCAGTCGCATGCCGCGCCGTATTCTCCCATCATGTAATAGCTCTTGCCGAGCTGATACAGAAGATACGGAATCTGCTCACTCACGCCAGCTTGCGCATCTGTTCCGGCTGTCTCTGCCTTTGCGCCGCCGTCTTTCGCTCCGGTATTTTCATTCCACCCTAACTGCTTTAGTTCCTGCTCCAACAGGCGGATGTTGCGCTTCGCCTTTTCTTTTTTCTGCTGCTCGGGCAGATTGTATCCGGTGTGTAAAATCACAACCGACGTCTCGTACGTCTCATAACCTCGCTCTGCGTCACGCAAAGGCGTCACCTGCTCATGGATTCTGCCCTCGTAGTGAAAATATTCTTTTGCGAATATGCGGTTGATCCACTCCCGGTTCTCCTGTTCCTCCCCGTTTCTGTGAAACACATTCCGCCTGCGGATCCGACCGACCGCCCCCGGATGCGCGGCAATCTGTTTTTCCAGTGCGGACAAATCCAGCCGCTCCACAAACTCGTCGCTGTCCAAAACCAGTACATAGGGATGAGAGGCTTTTTCTATCGCAAAATTCTTTGCCGCCGAGAAGTCGTCGCACCACGGGAAATCGTATAGCCTGTCCGTGTAACGCGCCGCAATCTGTTTCGTGCAATCCGTCGATCCGGTATCCACCACAATCGTCTCCAAGCCGTACGGAACAAGCGCCTTTAAGCAGCGGTCAATATTCTGTTCTTCGTTTTTTGTAATGATACAGATGGATAGGTTCATCGCGGAATTCTCCTGTCTTTATAGCAAAAAGGCATTCCTTTCACAGAATGCCTTTTCCTGTCTATGCCGTTCTGACTATTTTAAAATCTCAAGTACCGCTTTCGCATCATCATTATACTGTGCCAGAATACTCTGGGAAGCATGCACCAGAATCCGGTTGGTTGAGTATAGTACCATCTCCATATTCATGTTGGTATCCCTCTTACCCGACTCCGCTCTCTGCGTGTTCTCGGAGGTGTTATCTGTATTGCGCACCGCATGCTCCAGACGCTCCTGCTGTGCGCCAAACTTATCTCTCCAGTGAGATGCCTTCTCGATTGCATCCTGCACCATCGTGATGGATGCAGAAGCTTTTTGATGGGAAGATACATCTACCTTGTCTACACCAAGGCTCTCTTTACTTGCATTCACAAACTGAATATCTATGCTCTGACCGTTTAATGCTCCCGACTGTATCCGGTAGTATCCCGGCGCCGCCTGCGGTGTCCCCTCTGCAAGTATGTACTGCTGATTAAAGTTCGTCGTGTATGCGATACGATCGACTTCCTGATTCAACTGATCAAGTTCATCCTGTATCGATCTGCGATCCGCGTCCGTATGCGTATCGTTGGCTGCCTGCGTGGTCAATTCCACCATACGTCCCAGTACATCCTGTGTCTCCTGCAGTGCTGCATCTGCCGTCTGCAGCATGCTGATGCCATCCTGGGAATTTCTGGATGCCTTATTCAGCCCTCTGGTCTGATGACGCATTGTCTCCGAAATCTGTAATCCCGCCGCATCATCATTTGCCCCGACAATCTTATACCCTGTCGCCAGCTTCTTGGAGGATTTCTCCATCTTCTTAACGTTATAACGCAACTGTCTGCTCTCGCAGATTGATGCCATATTGTGATTAACTACCATGTTATTCTACCTCTTCCCTGAGATGTTATCGATATACTTCTGATATTTATATCGAATCTTTTTGCATATTTCTTTAGAGGAATTATTCGGATTGTCCGAAAATACGACTTATTTCAAATAATTTTACACCCATAGATAACGCTCTATGTTTCTGGCTCAACAAATGCTTCTAAATATGCAGTGTAACACCGCTATATTCTTCTAATTTGCACAACAAATGCCTGAATCGGTATTTATTTGTGATGATCTCCTGACATTGCTGCACAATCTCCCTTCTTCTGCTTTCATCTTTTATCAGCTGTCTGCATAGTTCATACGCCTCACTTGCCGACTCATAAACGGGAATTGGGATATCACCAAATAAACGTTTAAATCCTGCATGGTAATCCGTTACCAGACAGGCATTGCTTGCCATAATGTCCATCACGCGCCACGGAAATCCGCTCGCCGCCTGCAAGTGTGAAACATTTATTCCTATTTTAGATCTATTATAAATATCTTGATTATCCTCAACCGAATATACTTTCCTGCGTATATATGCCATATTAAGTTTAGAATCATTGTAATAGGTATTATCCCAGTTTTCTGTTCCATACAATTCCAGACCTAAATCCGCTAATCCTGACAATACTTTGAGTCGCTTTTCTCTGCTCAGCATCATCAAAAGCTGTTGAAGATCCAGATGACGTGCCACTAGTTCCGATGTAATGTTATACTTGTATATCAAATTGGTAACAGTCACCTGCGGATTTTTTTGTAATTCCTGCAAGCAATTATTCATCATCCACTTCTCTTTGTCCGAAGGTCTCTGCTGAATAAATGATTCAAATACATTTATCTGACCCAGCGAAAACAAACTTCCTATAAATGAAACATTCGTTGTTTGCTGCACAGTCTCATCCGCATATACCTCTGTAAAAAACGGGACAAAATATATCTGCTTCTCATCAACTCCATAATCCTCTTTCAATGCCTTCCGGCTTTCTTCCTGAAATATAAAGTACAAATAGCGATCCGGTTTCTTCCGAATATCATCTTTATTACTAAAATAGAGCGGACTGTCTACCTCATAAATAATGATCGGACAGTCTACCACCTCTGCCAGATCAAAAAAAGAATTATTAAAAATAATGCAAAGGTCTGGATCAAACCCGCAAATTTCATTTTTTGTATCTTCATCAATCTCTCCAAAATCCGCGCCAAACATCCCATGTGAATACACAGTGACCTGATTACCCACACGATCCAAGCCGTAGATAAACGCCTCATAAAAGGCAGGCATCGCTCCCGGATTTTTTTCATCAACAATTCCATTATGAAATGCTACTAATACCTTTGCCATTTTATATGCCCCACTCTTTTCTTAAATTATATTCTATTGGTTGTTAATATGTCAGACATATAATCTGTCATTATTTTAACACCTGTACTATTCAAATGAGTCATATCCCACCAATACTTTCTTGATTGCTGCACGATGCCTGTATCTTTGAAATCAAACAGCGTAACATTTTTATACCTTTATTTGTATATCAGGTTTTATCCCGATTATCCGTTGAAGCATTTTCTGGAAAGTCTCTACTTGAAGCATAACCGTATTTTCGTATACTTTCATCTGAACAGATGAGAAAACTGTCCTTCCTTGATAATCCTCAATTTCCTTCTGACTTCGTGGAATACTTTTTCACTTATGATTATTCCCCAAAAATAATTTCAAGCTGCTCAGAAAAAATTTCAAAGATTGCATCTGCATCCGCCATCTCCAAAAAATTTTCTACATCCTCTATTTTCTGTCCCGGTATAACCAAAACGATAATTGGAAGTCCCTCAATATATTGCATCGGCTCGTTCAAGTCACAACACACAAAAGACTCCTTATATAATTTCTTTTCCACAATTACACTATACAGTTTTCTTAGAATCTGAACATATAAACGATATCCATCATTTACCTCACCACAGATATTTCTTAGCGCCTTTATGTGTCCATATGTAATGTAGCTGATATGAACCTCATCCCAGACACCTTCATCCATTATATTTAATAGCTGATCTACCAACTGCTGACTGGATGGTTCAAACTTCTGCCTATAATCATTTAATACAGCGTTACATTTTAACACTAATTCATTACATTTCCGAATATCCGAATCCTTTTCTTCAATTCTCTGCATCAAAAACTGCATCTTTTCCTCATCCGAGAGTTTCTTCTCTAAATTTCCAATTTTAACACTCATCAGATTTTTTACTTCTTCCGAAAAAAGGTGTTCCCTGCCACCGCATATCATTTCCGTATAAGTAGGTACATCCGGAATTTCGGGTATTAACCCAAGCCCGTAGAATCCATACTGCAAACAACAACTTGCTATTCCACACTCACATCCGACAGGCTCTCCTATATATGGTTCTTCTATATTCTCATAAAAATTATCCGGAATACTCACGTTATGGCATTTGCACATAACGCCATCCCCCATACCGACCCCAAACGACCACTTGCCTGCATAGCAAAAGATACGCTTTACGTCCACATCAAGAAATCGGACACTCTGCAAAAACAACTTTGAATGAAACTTTTTATCAATTTCTGATATAAATTTAGGTGTGCAAACCGGGCTTGTAACAGCAGCTCCGCTTTTCAGAAAATCCGCCCTTGTCTCAGCTGTCACGCAGGGGGTGCACTGTGGCGCCGCACCAATTCTCTGCCTGCATATATCTATAATTTCGTCCAGTTCATCCATATACTCATCACAGATAACCACAAAAGGATAACTTGATGCCCCCGCGGCGATGATGCGTTTTATATTGTTAAAATAATCATCTACTTTGTGAAGTCTTTTGAGTTCCTTCCAATGAAGAGAACATTTGACAATCAGCCTCCCGATATCTTCTCTTGGCGTATCTAATAATTCATCAATTCTTTCGTTTAATGTGTTATTTGTAACAACCTCTACAACATGTCCCCAATGAAGCAGCCCTTTTACAAACGGTACCACCTCTGGCGGAATCAATGTTTCGCCTGCGCCGATAACTGTAATATGGGCTATTCCACCTATCCTCTCTGGTTGGAACGCCTTTATCATGTGGTCCACAGAGTAGTTAAAATACCCCTTCTGTTCATGTCCATCCCGCAAACATTCTGACACATAACAATAGCTGCATCTCAGATTACATACATTTCCCGGTACATAGACCGTAATCGCTCTTTTAATTGCTTTGCTATTCTTATTATCCATCACCCTTACCTCTTCCAATGCTCTACCCATTATCCGCCCTGTTTTTTCAGAATTGGTTTACCGTTTTGACAACCCACTGAATCTCTTCCTCTGTCATGCCCGGGTACAACGGGAGGCTTACTTCCTCTGCGCAGATCCGCTTTGTCACCGGATACTGCTGCATCTGTCCGCGAAACTCCTGATATGCCTGCTGCTCCATAATCGGTGTCGGATAGTGAATGTTCGTCGCTATTCCATGTTCTTTTAAATGCTCCACAAACGCTTCCCGTTCTTTTACAAGAACCGGATAGATGTGAAATACATGTTCCTTTTCATCCCCCGGCATCTGCGGCAGCACAACTTTCTCATTTATAATCTGCCGTCCATAAATCCCCGCAATTCTACGTCGTTCCTCATTCCATGCATCCAGATGAGGAAGTTTTACCGAAAGGAATGCTGCCTGCAATTCGTCCAGCCTGGAATTGCAGCCTTTGTATACATGACAATATTTCTGATAAGAACCATAATTCCCATAAGCCCGCACCTTTTTTGCAAGTTCCTCATCATCCGTCACAACTGCTCCTGCGTCTCCAAGAGCACCCAGGTTTTTCCCCGGGTAAAAGCTGAACGCAGCCGCATCCCCTATTTTCCCAACTTTCACGCCGCGCACTGCTGCGCCGTGCGCCTGTGCGGCATCCTCTATAATCTTGATCTCATGCTCCTTTGCAAGATCACGGATCGGTGCCACATCCACAGCCCGTCCATACAGATGTACCACAATAATCGCTTTCGTTCTGGCAGTGATCTTCTCCTCCACCCGGGTCAAATCCATTGTATAAGTGGCAGCATCCGCATCTACGAATACCGGCTTTGCCCCAACATATGTAATTGCAAGCACTGTCGCAATAAAGGTATTGGCAGGAACGATTACCTCATCCCCTTCTCCAATCCCATATGCAAGCAAAATCAGACGGATTGCATCCAGTCCGTTTCCGGTTCCCACACATGCCTTCGCCCCACAATACGCTGCAAACTCCTGCTCAAATCTGCGATCCGCCTCTCCGCCAATAAACCATTGACGATTCATCACTTCCCGGTAAGCCTGATCCAGTTCTTCCTTTATATTTTCATGAATTCCTCTCAGATTCAGATATGATATCTCATGCATGTTCCGATCCCTCTTTCACCATCTTTAAAAACATGTCATAATCCCGAATATAATCCTCTTCTTTGTATACCTCTGATGCAAGCACCATTAACACTGCATCCGGCGAAAAGTCATACATCTCTCTCCACATATTATTCGGAACATACAGTCCCTCATATGGTTTTTCCAGAGAAACAATCTTTTTCTCTCTCCCGTTGTCCAGACGAATCTTGCAGGAGCCGTGAATACAGATCAGAATCTGTTCCAATGATTTGTGCGCGTGGTAACCGCGGGTAACCCCTTCCTTGGTATCGTACATATAATAAACGCGCTTGATCTCAAACGGAATATCATTATACTCTTCCAGAGCCACCAGCATCCCACGTTCATCGCCATGCTGCTGAAATGCGTATTTTACGATTTGCATAGTTTTTCCTCCAAACGTTCTATTCGTTTCTCATATTCACTGAGTTTCCTGTCCTTATTTTTAATCACATCCATAGCCGAATCATCAAACAGCATCGGCCTGGTATTCATTTCATAAAAATCTTTCAGTCCAAACCCGTATTCTTCCTCAAGGATGTTTCTGCACTCCTCATCCTCCAACAATTGTGAAAACATATCCTCCGCGAAACAATTTCCGCCATCCCACAGCCAGAAAGCTTTCTCACACAAGATTTCTTTCTCCTGTGCAGCCGCCGGATTTTTCAGATTTCCGTCGAAAACCTCCAGAAATTCCTGCACCGACATATTATTAACATAACTGTAATGAATCCACTGTCTCTCATGGGCGTCCCTTATCCGTGTTCTGGTGTTATCCTCACTGATATTTTTCCCTTTCTCGAAGAAGCGTCTGTAGCGCGTAAGCTTTTCCTGAAAAATATATACTTCGCCCGTTTTCAAGAGCCGAAGCCATAAATCATAATCCTGCAGCTGAACCAGCGCATATCTGTAGCCGCCACTCTCCCGAAGCGCTTCTCTCCGGATACACACGCTCGGCGCACAGAAAAAATTATTACTTTCAAGAAGCTTTCTGATCCATATCTTTGCCGGATAATTACCCGAGCAGAACCTTTGATAAATATCCTTATTCTCGCTGTTTCTGTTCTGTCCGTTTTCATCTATGATATCCGCCCAGGAAAAACACAGATTATACGTGGGGTGTTCTTCCAGAAACACAACCTGCTTTTCTATTTTGTCTGTTTCCCAGATATCATCATGACCTATCACTGCCACATATTTCCCGCGCGCCAGCTTAAATCCTTCATTTCCAGCATAGCAGATATGGCGGTTTTTTTCCAGAAAAACAGGTCTGATTCTATCATCCTTATATGACAGTATCTTTTCTGCACTGCCATCTGTGGAGGCATCATCTATCACAATAATTTCCATGTTATGGTATGTCTGGCTTAAAATACTTTGCAATGCTTCACCGACAACATTTTCGCTGTTATGCACACACATGACAACGCTTACCAGCGGTTCTTCTTTTATTTTACCGAACAGGCACCCCTGCGCCTCATGCGATCTCCGCATGCATACGGTTTCCACTTTGTGAATTGCATCACGGGAAATACGTTCTTCTTCCACACAGGTTTTCAGTTCCGCAATTCGCTCATCTTCTCTTTGGTGCACAATGCGAAGAATTACAAATCGTAGCCATCTGTAATATTCCTCGATTTTCTTCCAGTCATTACATGCAAACCATTCACTGTGATTCGGTGCAACTCTGCCACTCTCCAGTCTGTAGATCTCTGCCAGATCCATAATCTCCTGTATTGCAATATTATCTATTTTTTTGTCCTGTAAGTTCTCCGCAATATCATTTAATTCCGGAAATTTCTGGTTTTGCAATAAACGTCGTAACTCTTCTGCAATGCTCCTGTACGCGTCCTCTTTTCCGAAAATTTTTGTGCTGCTTTCCCAGCCTCCGTCATGATAGCACCACGGTTTTCCCTGGTATGGTACCACAACCTGATATCCCGCTTTTCTCATCTCCATGCTTTGCACTATATTATAATTGCTCCAACTGCCATCCGTTTCCTGCCATGGAATATCATATTGCGTTGCCAGCAGATATTTTCCAGCTGCTTTTACCTCTATCCATTTTCGCGCCACATCCTGCTTTAATCCCTCAGTATTCTGCGCAAGCTGCGGATTATAAAACACCATGCTTCCGGTGTCCCAGTTAACCGGTTCTGTAAGTTCCGTGGCCCCCACTACTCCGATCATACCAATCCGTCGGTTCTCAAAAATATGAAGAATATCATAAATAAAGTTACGGTTTGTAATAAACGTATCCTGATGCAGATATACTTTATACTTCGCATCCGCAGCTTCGCATCCCCCATTATACCCTTGTGCCATGGAATCGGCTTCCTGAATGCACAAAACATCTATACTATACCCGTCCGGCACGTATAGTTCATGAATATATCTCACACACTCTTCATAGTACCAGAAATCATTTACACATATGATAAAAGCAATCTTCTTTTCATCCATTTTTCCGTACTTCCCCTTTTATGCCATCCTCTCAAAGATGTCGTGCACCGTCCAGACATTGTTCATCCTTCTTCGCACCAAGTTTTATATTCTGAACGCAGCAGCGCATAGTAGCGGATATCTCTGAACTTTTCTCCGCAGTACAAATGCTGTTTAAAGCATCCTTCCAGATCCAGGTGCTGCTTTTCATAAAACTTAACCGCCCGGATGTTGTCAGTGCGTACATACAAATAGATCTTATTTAACTGTATTTCAAAAAAAGCCTTTTCAGCAATCCGATGCAACGCCCTTCCTGCCGCTCCGGTTCCCATCGCATCCATGTGCATGACAATCGCAAATTCCGCATTCTTGTTCACACAATCAATATTTTTTAAACTGACCGTTCCCATATAGACATCCTTTTCATCTGCGACTGCAAAATGCCGGTTCTCAGGATCCTCCCAGCTTTTTTTTATAAAGTTGCTACAGTCCTCCAGCGTCTGCCCGCTAAAATCGTACTGCATATAACGGCATATATCCGGATTCTGCATCCACTCATACATACGCTCCGCATCTTTAAGTTCAAGCTTTCTCAAAGTTATATTCATCCCCAGTTCCTCACTCTCTTCTTCGCGCTTGAGAACTCCCGCTGCATTTGTTTCTTATGCGATTTCTCCTATGATCTCTCTCATATAATGCAAGACCTCCCTGTATCCAGCATGTGTAACCACACGTTCATTCAATTCTGCGGTCTTCTGGGCAGAAAGATACCTTTCCTCCTCACTTAATAAATGAAAATCAAATTTCAATCCTCCAGTAACCGGTTCTGGAAAAATATCATTAAAATACTCTCTCTGCAATAGCATACAACGAAACTGCTCGTCACGCATCCGACGCAGTTTTTTAAAGTCCACTATCTTGTCATACAAAACCATATCGCAGGTTCTGACCTCATATCCCTCCTCATTACAGCTTCCCTTAAAGTTTCGCGCGCTGCCAAGAACCGGTACATTTACACGCGATGTCACCTCTTTGTGCAGCCATGCCTGATCTGCGGAAATGTCATAGAACCCCTGATAATACGTCATTGGAATTACAATTTTTTTCAACTTGTCGTTTATCTCCAACGCTCTTTTCGCCATCAGCAGTGAATAAGGAATATCCTGTCCGGTCACGGATAAATTCACAGTGCGAAATGGCATCTGCTGTTCTATGATTCCATATTGCGTATATGATAACCCGCATACCGCACACGTTACCGCTTCCTCTGACAGCCGCTGCAATCTGCTCTCTATAAATAAGCGATTGTATACCACACCGTCAATCGGATATAATTGATATAATTTTTCTTGAAGTTCTTCCTTACTGACAAGCAGATCCTCCGTGCACCTGCCGTTTACATCACCTACCGTAATGACATTTCTCTCCGTTACGCCTTTTTCACCCTGCCAGCCACTTCTGGCTCCCTCTATCGCCGCATCAATCCGGTAACTATAATCCTGTGTTAAGGAATTGACCATATCTTTCAAATATTGCTTCAACTTTTCCTCATTTTTTACAGTATGTTCCAACGCCAAATCCTGTAATCCACATAAGCACGGCAGATACGCTGCTATATCGCCCAGATTATCTTTATGATTTAAAAGTAATTTTATTAAGTCGGATATCACAACTTCATCTATCCCGGCTCTATCCTGCAGTTCGCTTACAATCTGCACCAATGTGAGAAATACTTCTTTATCCAAAATCTGTACCGCAGCCGGAATCACCTGCCTTGCCATACAGCTGATGCCGTCACAATAATTGCATGTACTGATATATGCCACGTCGTAAAAATCCCGAAATGCTTTTGCTAAATCCGACGTACTGCGCACATCAATATACTCTCTCCGCAAAGGTGTCGGATACAATTCTGTCTCATATGCACTCATTGCACGGGAACAGAAAAAGATCAATCCATCTTTTTGCATTGTTACACAGTCCGCCATTCCGCACGAATGAAATACTTCATATAATTCCTTTTCTGTACGGTTACGGCATTCACATGAACCGATATCTGCCCATATCATTCCTTCCAGATCTTCCACCGAAATATCGGCATTTCTGTATTCCCGTATAATTTCATTCCGATTTGGAGCTACTTCCGCGGGATATCCGCTCACACGCATTGTGACTTTATTTTTCTTCAGACATGCTTTCAGCCTCTCTCCCGGATATATTGTACCGTTTGTAGTGATAATAATATTTCCTATCTTATGCTGCGCGCCACAAAAATCGAGCACTTCTGTCAATTGCGGATAAAGCAGCGCCTCTCCTCCAATAACCAATATTTCCTCAATCTGAGACACATTGTCTAAAATCAGAGATAAATCCGATATAATATTTTCCAGTTTATAGTGTGCGCTACTGCGTTTGGGAATCAGATCCGCACAATTTCTACAGTTCAAATTACAGTACGTTGTGACCAATATCCCAAGATGAGCAATCACAACTTTCCCCTCTGTTTTCTGCAAAGCACTCCTACCTTTCTTTCGAGATATTACGCTTCCTCATTCAGTGCATAAAAATCATTTAAGCAAAAATGATACTCATGTTCAAGAGTATTTCTGCACTCAACATTTTCCAGAAGGTTTATGAAGTAGCTTTCTGCCCGCGAACCTCCTAAATGCCATAATAGAAAAGCCTTTTCACACATCACTGCCTCATGAGATGATGCCTCTTTCCATCTCAGTTCATCTGCAAAGGTATGTAGAAACCTCTTATCATCCATCTTCTCAACCGCATTCGAAACACTCCACCACATTTCATGCAACAATCGATTGACTTTTCCCTCTGTTGCCGGCAAATTTGACAGATTCTTCCCTTGTATGGTGAACCGCCGGTACCATGTCAGCTTTTCCTGCAAAACATATATGGAAGAATTGCTCAGAATACGAAGCCATAATTCAAAATCCTGCAATTGCACCAATCCATAGCGATAATAACCCACACGATCCAGCACGGATTTTCGTACACACACACTCGGTGTACACGCCCAATTTGATTTATCCAAAATCATTCGACGCAGCCAGTTTTCCGCACTGTTATTGTCCGCATTCATGGCCTGATATATCAGACGATTGTTATCGCTTACAATCGCCTGTTTTTCATCAATTACCTCTCCCCATGTAAAGCATGCCCCGGTATCCGGATGTTCTTCCAGAAAAGCCACCTGTTTTTCCAGTTTGTCCGGACGCCACACATCATCATGGCCAATGATCGCTACATACGTTCCCTTCGCTCTCTCAAATCCGGCATTGCCTGCCGCACACACATTTGAATTTTTTTCAAGAAAAACCGGAATTACCCTGCTGTCTTTTTTCTGCCAGGATGTGATGACTTCCCTGCTGTTATCCGTCGAGCAGTCATCTACCACCAAAAACTCTATATTGTTATAAGTCTGATTTAAAACACTATCCAGTGTCTCATGTAAAAATTCACCCGCATTATAGACTGCCACACATACGCTTACCAGTGGCTGCTCTCTCTTTTCCGTCCAAAAATACCGAAAAACTCCCGTCGTATCAGGCAATGATACATTCGCAATTTTCCGGATTGCATCTTTGCTGATTTCGCCGGCATCCACCATACACTTGAGTTCTGCAATCCGCTCATCCGCCCTTTCATACCCCAGGCGCAGCACCGTCCATCGGATCTTCTGATAAAACGCATATATTTCTGACCAGCTTTGCATCACAAACCAGCTGCTGTGCTGCTTTGAGACACTCGCTTCCTCCAGAAAATAGATTTCCATCATGTTCACTATTTCCTGTGCCTGCATATCCGGCATCCAGTTAAATCTCTGTTTGCCCAATGCAGCCCGCGCCTCATTGTATAAATGCATTTCCATCAGCCATGCCAGTGCCTGTCTCATCTCAACAGCCGTCGCCTGTTCTTTTCGGTGCTGCTCACGCTCTTGTCCGGTTTCTTTTGCCGGGAATATCTCCGGATAAATCCGCATCAATCCCTCCCGGCAGATATCATAGTCCCTGTTGCTTAAAATACTGTTATCGCAGTAGCACCATGGCTGTTCCTGCCGCGGAACCACAACCTCATATCCCTGCCGTCTCATTTCGATTGACTGACTTACACCATACAGGTTCCACCCACTGGACAGATCCTCCCTCCAGGGCACATCATATTGCGTCACCATGAGCACGCCATCCACTGCCGCAACCTTCTCATAGTTTGCTGCAGCCTGTCGAAGTTCGAATGTGTCCTTTATGCATCTTCCATCGTATTCGCGAATGTTTCCGATATTCCACGCAGCGCCAAAGTCTGCATCTTCCGGAAGCCGGTCTGTTCCGCGCACGCCGATCATCCCGATCTGCGCGTCGTTTTTTAAAATATCCAGCACGTCGACAATAAAATTTCTGTTTAACAGGAAAACATCTTCCCTCAGGTACACTTTGTACTTTGCGTCGCTCGCCTGCATCGCCTCATTATACCCCTCTGCCATTGAAGCGACATCTGTAACAGACAGAATATCTGTGCAATAGCCTTCCGGTACCGTAAGGTCTGCCAGATACTTCACGCACTCTTCGTAATACTGATTGTCTGTTATGCATACAATAAATGCCAGTTTTCGTTCGTCCATATAGTTCCGCCTTTATACCTGCTGATTGTTTTATTGCTTCCAGTGCTTTTTTATGTATTGATTCAATCTATTTTCATCAGTCAGCTTTGCTTCTTCCCGATACAACTCCATCTGTCTGGGGATCATCGCCGCATAAGGAGACTCCTGATAGTCTGCCACCTCCGCCTTTACGGTATCCCGCAGCGCCTCATACATGGAATACGGCACTTCAAATCCGCGTTGCACCGCAAACAGCAGCGTCTCATAGAAATACGTATGCAGAAAATACAGCTTGATCTCCTCATAATACTCCCGGAAAAACGGCGTCTGCTTCATAAAATGCCACACCGCAAGCTGCACATCTGCATGCATCTGCAGCGTTGTCATCTGACGCATATCCCGGCGCATGGTTCCCGCCTCATTCTGGCGGTAGCAGTAAAAAGCTTCCGCCATGATTTCAAACCGTTTTCCATAGAATAGCAGTGGATACACAAACAGCGGTTCTTCATATATCACATGCTCAGCATAATGCACCCCCGCCCGCTCCACAAGCGTTCTCCGGTACAGCTTGTTCCAACAGCCGTAAGTAATCTTCTCGCTGATGAGAAACCGCTTCCGCTCCTCCTTTGTCTGGATCCGGATGCTCTCATCCATAACCCGCCTTCCCGATGCCACTTTTCCAAGTCTTTCGGTATAATACACATAATCAAACTGTACCATATCGGCATTACTCTCCGTGGCACGCCGGTATGCCTTCTCAAGAAAGTCCCTCTCCACAAAATCATCCGCATCGACAAACGCAAGATATTCTCCCGATGCATAGCCAAGTGCCACGTTCCGGGCGCCTCCCTGACGCAGATTTTGTTCCAGATGAATAATCATAATGCTTTCGGGATACGCGCGTTCAAACTCCTCCAGCAACGCCCATGTCGCGCCCGCATCATCCGATGCGTCATCCACAAAGATCAGCTCCAGCGCATCGATTCCAATTGACTGCTGCACGAGCGACAGAAAGCACTGGGGGAGCCATTTTGCCGCATTGTGGCAGGGTACAATTACACTTACTTTCTTCATACATTCTCCTGCATCTTTTGTGCGCAAACATAATATTGATAAACCCGAAACTGTTCCCGGTCTGCCAAATGCGGAACACGGTACAGCGCCGCGAGCAATTCTTCTTCCTCCGGCTCCAATGCACTGTTATCATAGGACGCCATAAGCTGTGCGATCTCAAATCCGCACCGTTTGAACGCCTTTGTGATGCTGTCCAGTGTAAAGAAACGCAAATGTGTGCGATCCAGAATTCCTGCATCCTGATACTCAAGTTCTCCCATAAGAAGATTACTGATCACATGCTTATTCAATATGTTCGGCACACTGCAAAGATACTTTCCATTCTCTTTCAGATATGGTGCGAGTCTTTTTAAAATTTTTTCAGGATCGCGCAAATGCTCCAGAACGTCTGCAAAGATAATATAATCAAACGACTGCTTTTCATAGGTAAGAGGCATTGTCTCAATATCTCCCTGGACAATATCCAGTGCATTCGCTCCAATACGCGCAATCGCATCCTGAATCTCAACTCCGCACACTTTGGAATGTGGCCATTCGTATGCAATATGCGCAAGCGTTGCACCGCATCCACATCCGATCTCAAGAACCGAAATCGCCTCTTCCTTCGGCTGTGTGATCATATCAACCAGCTCTCTTCGGCTGTAGGTATAATAGGATAAATCAAAGCCCCATTTTTTCTTAAATTTATCATAGGAACCGGAACTTGTCTTTTTCCAGACATCCGTGTTTTTGCCGTTTCCATGTCCGTAATGTATGATAAAACTGTTATGGCACAGTCTGACCTGCCAGCCCGCAAGATTCATGCGCACGCATAAATCAAGATCCTCACTCTGCCCCGGAGAATATCTCTCATCCAGCAAACCCACTTCATCCAGCGCTTTTCTCTTCACCAGCAATGCAAAACCTGCAAGCCACACTTTTTTCTCCATAGCATTTTTCATTGGCATGTTCATGGCGGTGCCGTATGCAATATACGCCTCCACACTGTCAAGTTTTTGCTCTATCTGCTGCCTTGGTATTGCCCAGTTAGACATACTTCCGGTCGCGCCAATGCATTTTTCCTCATATAATCCCATGCGCAGCCAGAAAATGGCATTCGGCAAAATAAGCGTGTCATTATTCAGAAGGAGGATATCATTTTCCGGCTCTGCTGCTTTGATTCCCTGATTACATCCTGCGGGAAACCCTTTATTCTCACGATTGCCGATCAGCTTGATATCCGGCTGTTCCTCAAGCCATTCCAATGTGCCATCCGTTGAAGCATTGTCTACCACGATCAGTTCATAACTTGACGGATCATTGGTATCACGAAGGCTGCGAATGCATTGTATGTTCATCTTTTTCAGATTATATGTCAGTATTACAATGGACACCTTCTGTACACACCAGTCCGGATTTTGCTCCATACGCTGCTTATACTGTAAGATCACATCATAATCCTGTTCATTATCGCAATAATACAGTGCATTCTGGTAACAGAGCCATGCCTGGTTACAGTTTTTTTGCTCATAATAATTTCCAAGCATCAAGTACAGTTCATAATTTTTATAGTTGTATTTCAACCCCTGTACAATGCACTCAAACGCGCCATCCTGATCTCCCAGGGCAAAACAGGTTGCTGCCGCAAGCACCGCAAGCTGATCATCCCACTCTCCGTCAACATATTTGTCGAGTTCCCTGCAAGCCTCATCCCACTCGTTCTGATTCACCAGTTCCTCTAATCGTTGATACTCCATATAAGACTCTCCTCTATTTTGTCAGCCGCTTCACCGTTTCAATGACCATATCCTGCTGCTCATCGGTAAGTCCCGGATAAACCGGAAGACTAATGATGCGCGAGTAGACTTCCTCCGCCACCGGACAATGTACTTCTTTGTAGCCGTGCTCCTGGTAGTACGGATGATAGTACACCGGAATATAGTGGACATTCACTGCGATGCCGTTTTCCCGAAGCTGCTCAAACACGGTCTTTCTGTCGAGATTTTTCACCTGTATGATATAAAGATGCCATCCGCTGTTCGTCTCCGGCATCTGATACGGCGTCACAATATTCGCGCAGTCCGCAAATGCCTCATCATAACGCTTTGTAATCTCCCGTCTGCGTGCGAGGAAACGGTCCAGCTTCCGCATCTGGCTGCAGCCGAGCGCACACTGGATATCCGTTATGCGGTAATTATAGCCGAGATCCAGCTGCTGATAGAACCACGGTCCTTCATTTCTCGTCATCAGGTCCGGATCTCTGGTAACTCCGTGGCTGCGGAACAGCATTAATTTCTGGTACAATTCCTTACTGTCCGTCACAATCATACCGCCCTCGCCTGTCGTGATCGGCTTCACCGGATGAAAGCTGAATGTCGTCATATCCGACATGGAACCGATGCGCCGTCCCTTATATTCTGATCCGAGCGCATGCGCCGCATCCTCGATCACGATCAGATGATGCTCTTTTGCAATCGCATGAATGGCGTCCATATCGCAGGGCTGTCCTGCCAGATGCACCGGAATGATCGCTTTGGTCTTATCCGTGATCTTGCGTCTGATGTCCTCCGGATCGATGTTGTATGTCCGCGGATCAATGTCTGCAAAAACCGGCGTTCCGCCGCAATACAGCACACAGTTGGCGGATGCCGCAAATGTGATCGGCGTGGTGATTACCTCATCCCCCGGTCCGATTCCTGCCGCATGGCATGCCGCATGCAGTGCCGCAGTATCGTTTGAAATGGCGACCGCATATTTCGCACCCACATACTCTGCCACTGCCCGCTCGAACTCCGCCACTTTCGGTCCCGTCGTCAGGAAATCCGATTTCAGCACCTTGACTACTTCCTCAATATCATCTTCCTCAATCGTCTGTCTTCCGTATGGTATCATCACTGTTCCTCCTTGCTGTGCTTTTCCAGTTCCATCTTGGCCCTCTTACTGTAGGAAATCATAACATCATGATTTCTCTCTAAAACCTTTTCATGAAATATTCTTAATCGTTCTGCACTCTTCACATCCGGCAGCTTCCAGCTTTCCAACGTCTCAACAACATACCTCTTATTTAATACGCCATGTAAGATCATTATGATAAGCGCCTCTACCGATATGTTACCGCTTTCTACCGCATGAATCAATTCCCGATAATCCTCTGACGGCATCCCAAACTCCAGACGATGTAACAGAAACCGTACAGATACATATGTCTTATATATTTCCTGATAGCCGCCCTCCTGCGGAAACAGAAAATGCGTTACTCCCGCCTTGCGTTCCGCCTGTTCAATCTCACAGATAATTCCAAGCATCTCCAGTTCCGAACTTTTCATCTGCCTCTGGTGATAGATTTGAAGCACGCTCTCCGCTTCCGACCATTTTCCCCGGTCAAGCATTTTCCGAATCTCTTCCGCAAGCTGACTGCTCAGACAATTCCATTCATCATTTGAAATAAGTTCCATTTCTTCCGGTGCATTTAAAAATTCCGGATATTCTTCCATACAGATTTTTCTGTTCCTGTCATAATTGGTGAGCTTTGCGAATCCGCAGTCATGCACCACCCAGGGTTCTTCCTGATAAGGCACCACAATCTCATACCCTGCCCTGCGGAATTCAAACGCCTGCGACACATCATAAAAATCAAAATCCGCAAACAGATCCTCTCTCCACGGCAGATCATACTGCGTCATGATCAGCAGTCCGTCCACCGCATCGACGGTCTGATCTTTGGTCTGGTTCGGCCCGCACAGAAGAACATAGGAAAGATCCGGCTCTCTGCAGTCCACTTTCCCCACATTCCAGGCAGTGTAAACGATGCCGTTCTCCGGAATGCCGATTCCTCCTATCATCCCGATCATCCCCGTCTTCGGATGCTCCTTAAAAATATGCAATGTCTTCTTCAGGAAACATCTGTCGCGTATAAAAACATCCTGATGCATATAGACTTTATATTTTGCATCGCTGCTCTGCATCCCAAGATTGTATGCCGCGCACATGGAATCCGCCTCCCAGATGCCGATCACATCTACGTCATACCCCGCCGGAACTTCCAGATGCTCTATGTAATACTTGCACTCTTCAAAATACAGTTCATTATTCACGCATATAATGAATGCGATTGTGTCTTTTCTGTCCTCTACCGGCATGATTTCCTACCTCATACATCTCTTTTATACTGCTGCAAAAATGCAGCAATCCGCTCTGCGCCTTTTCCGTCCACCAGCCTTCTCATCCGCTCAAAGCTCTGCGCCCGCTTCCCGGCGTCTTTCGTATAGCAGACCAGATTTTCACAGATTGCATGCGGCGCATCGTCCTTTTCTCTCACATCCCCCGCATAGATTAACAGGTTGTGTTCTGCCATCTCCTCCGCAAATTCCAGCTGATTATCCGCAAACGCAAAACAGACCGTCGGGATCCCGCAGGCGCACAGTTCCAAAAGCGTTGTGCCTCCCGCTGAGACAGCCGCCTCGCACTGCTGCATGTAGCGCCACATATCGGGAATATTCCTGTGAAGTATGATCTTCGGGTTCTCTGCCGCCAGTTCACGCAGCATGTTCTCATTCCGGTTCATACTGCCGACAATCACATGCCACAGATAATCCTGCAAATCCTGCATCCGTGTGCCGTATGCAAGAATTCTGCCCGCCATATTGTAAGGATCGGTTCCGCCCGTCGAGAGCAGAATACTCTTCTCCCGCAGCTTATCAAAGGAAAGATGTGAAAACTCCTCCCGGAGCGGCGCATACAAAAGCCCGGTAAGATACTGTACCCCGTCCTTTTCATGCAGCCCCTCCGGCGTCTTCTGTCTCTCCCTGCACGGTATATATTGAAGGAGCGCCGACACCTCGTAATGTTCCTTTCTGAAATCGTCAACATAGAATACCGGCACCACCCGGTTTAATTCCGCCAGATAGCGCACCGTCGCACAGTAGGAATCCACAACCAGCCAGTCCACCTGCTGTGCCTGTAACCGCTGCTTCATGACCGGAAGCTCGTCCTCCAGCGCATCCCAGCGCGTCCCGAGAATCCGATAGGGAAATCCCGCCTTTGCGATCCGCTCCGTCTCTTTTTCCTCTGCCAGCCAGAACTCACACGTCAGCCCGCACTTCCTGCACGCCGACGCGATCGAAAGCGTGCGCATCAGATGTCCGGTTGCCACCTGCTCATTCGCATCCACCCGAAATACAATCATCTGTCTACTCCACCTCACCCGGAAGAATCGGCTCTCCGAAGCGGTACGCCTTTTTCGCCTTGCGCCCCAGCAGCGTGCGGTAATACTTCGGCTTGATACCGATGGCAGGCCGGATGCTGCGCACATTCTCCTCGGTGAAAGCTTCCCCCTCCGCAATCGGTTTTACCGCAACCAGCGATCTGCGGTATTTTAAACTGCTCTTCTCATGTTTGGTCAGTTCATAGGTTGCCTTTCCCTTAATCACGCAGGCATTCCGCACATCCTGTACCATCTGCGCAAATTCACCGATCTCCATGGAAAATGCCGCATCCGGGTTGTCAATCGTCCGATCCAGGCACACATGCTTTTCGATGACCTGCGCTCCCACAGACACCGCCACAACATCCGCAAGCGATCCCATTGAATGATCCGACAGTCCCACCGGCACGCCGAACCGCTCCTTCATATCCGCGATCGTTGCCACATTCATATCCTCATACTGCGCCGGATACTGGCTGCAGCATTTCAGCAGCACCACCTGCTCGTTTCCCTGTCTCCTGCACGCCTCAAGGGCCTCTTTAATCTCTTCCTCCGATGCCATTCCGCAGGACATGATCATGGGCTTTCCCTTGCTCGCCGTGTACTCGATCAATGGAATATCCACCAGCTCAAAGGACGCAATTTTGTAGAACTCCACATCCAGATCCTCCAGGAAATCGACCGCCGTCCGGTCAAACGGCGTAGACAAAAAATCCACACCGACCTCCCTGCACTTATCCCGCAGCGCCTGCTGCCATTCCCACGGGGTATAGGCCGCCTGATAGAGCTGATAATAATTATAGCCGTCCCACAGACCGCCCTTGATCTGATACGGTTCCTCCCTGCAGTCGATCGTGAGCGTATCCGCCGTGTAGGTCTGTATCTTTACACAATCCGCGCCGGCTTTTGCCGCCTCTTCAATGATTTTGAACGCATTTTCAATTTTTCCCGCATGATTTGCGGACATCTCCGCGATCACATAGACCCCGCTGTTCATTTTCTCATATAGTTTCATCTGTGACAGCGCCTCCCTTTTCTATACAGACTTTCAACATCTCGTAAATATCCTGCCGCTGCTTCGGTTCCTCGTACTCCACATTATTTCTCAATAATAATTCTGCACCAATCAGGTGACGGTTTTCTTTCCTCTCGAAGAGTGTCTTTAACTGCTCTCCGTCCGCTCTCGCAATCCATGTTTTCCATACGATCTCACCGTTTTCATCCTGCCGCATCGCCAGATGAACAAATTTGCTCATCCACCGGCTGTTTTCGTCTATCGTTTTTATAACGGCCTGTTGTTTTCTCAAGCTCCAGTAGGCAACACCGGCTGCCCCCAGCAGACATTCCGCATAGCTTTCCCTGCCTGCCCAGTACATCATCTCTGCCATGGCATCGTTTGAGATCATCTCCTCAACTCTGAGAAAGCGCTCTGCGAATCCGCGTTCTATCGGATTCATATAACGGTCTGTAAGGGGTTCTCCCAGCACAATACTCTGACAGATCGCCACCAGATTATCCAGCACTCTGCCCGCCACATAAGAAAGTGTCTCCTGCTTTCCTTCGGTATTCTCCGGCAGCACCTGTCTTATGCTTTTCCATTGCCGTTCGGTATCATAGTCGAAGCACACCCTTGCCGCCGTCTGCGATGTATTGGTGGTAAGAACATATTCCATACGATCCATAACGACCATTTTCCCGGCTCTTGCAATCGCCTCTGTCATTCCCTCACAATCGCCATAATATGGTTCATAAAAGTCAATGCCATACTGCTTCAAAAAATCGATTCGCACATAATGCATTACCGAATTATAGTACACCTTCTGCATCAGTTCTGCAAAAATCTGCAGCTTATCTTCCTGCTCATAAATGCGGTATGGCGGAATTTTCTGTTCCGCAATCCTGTACGTCCCATCGTCCCAGACTGCGAATCCGCAGCCTGTCCATACAATATCCGGATGATTCTTTCGAATCTCGTCTGTTACTTCCTGCAGCGTTTCGTCTGATGCCAGATAATCGTCCGCTCCCAGAAACATCATATATTGCCCTGATGCTTTCTCAAGGCACAGGCTGATTCCCTTGCGCCATCCTACATTAGAATCTCGATAGATCACATGAATCCGCTCATCCATTCTCTCATATTCCTGCAAAACAGTAATGGTTTCGTCCTTACTGCCATTATCAAGAATCACCAGTTCCCAGTTCTGACATGTTTGATGTCTTGCAGAATCCAATGCATTTCCCAATGTCATTGACGAATGATAGGTACACATCAGTATACTGTACAAAGGTATCTGTTTTGTGTAAGAAAATCCATACTTCTCCGGTTTTTGCCGATATCCCAGAGATTGAAATATTTTTTGCGAAGCGGTATTTTCTCTTTTTACCTCTGCATACAGTTCGCTGCAGAATCCGTCTTCTCTGAGTCTGTTCTCCAATTCTGAGAGCATCCAGCGCGAAAGTCCCCTGCCTCTTGCCTCCCTGCACAGAGCATAAGAAATCTCTGCAGTCCGCTCCTGCCTGTCAGCCCGGACCTGCCCGATTGCCTGTCCGTTTCTCTCTAAAATATAGATAACTGTATGGACATCCTGCAATTTTTGTGCAAACCAGTTCTCATGACTGCTGTATGGAATTTCCGACGTCTGAAAAGAATTTTTGCGAACTTCATCATCATTTCTTAATTGAAACAAGAACCGGCAATCCGCCCAGCCAGCCTTTCTCAAATTTAAATCCTGTGCTTCTTCCATTCCCGCTTTCCAAAACCTTTCAGTCACACATTTTTCCATCTGCGCATCTTGCCTGCAGCAGATATTGATACGCGTAAAACATGCTCTCATCGGACACTTCCGAGAGTTCCATCAACTTACTTACGAATTCTCTGTCTTCCTGGCTGACTTCGTTTGTTGTCATCCGGATTTCCGCAGCTTCCAGGCCCGTCCGCATCAACATACGCAGAATTTCTTTATAGGTAAAAAAGTGAATGTGCGTCCTGTCGAGCAGTCCCTGATCCGCATAAGTAAAATTACCATTAATCAGATCTCTCACAACCGAAACATGCATGACATTGGGAATGGATGCCAGAATACTTCCACCCGGTTTTAAAAATTCCTTACAATATGTCAATGTTCCTTCGGGATCTCTCAAATGCTCCAGAACATCTCCGAATATAATGTAATCAAATGTGATTCCGCCAAAATCCATCTGCCGTTCTTCGATATTACCCATGGTCACCCTGGCAATGCAGTTTGCTATCCTGGCTGCCGAAACATTGATCTCCACTCCGTATAGGTCAGCATTGGGATAATGATTCTTAACCCAGAGTAAATTCACCCCACAATCACATCCAATCTCAAGAACATGGAGTGGTGCCTCTCTCGGCTCTGTAATATATGAGAGCAGATTCATATTCGGAATTGCATTGAAATAGTTCATATCCCACTTTTCTTTTAATACCTGCCGATCCGACAATGCATATTGTTTGTTTGTCTGATCCTCTTCCTTTTCGGCAATCTGGTAAAAGAATGCCGAGCCACATTCAAACAGCTTAAAGTGAAGTTCTATTCCCCTGACACAATAGTCCCACATCACATTTTCTGCCAGGAAAAGCTTCTCCTCAAATTCCCCGACTTTCTCCAGCATAGAGTGTTTCAACATCACGCACCCATCTGTCAACTCCAGTTTCTGCAGATTCATTCCTGAGGTAATCTTCCCCTCCTGTATGCAGGAAATAGCCTCTGCATAATCATGCGCGGTCTCTGAACCATTCTGAATCAATTCCGGCATAACCGCGCCTATCTCCCTGTCGGAATATAATAATTTCTGCATTTCCTCAATGGAATTTGGCAGAATTGCATAACACGGATTAAGCAGCAACAAGTCGTCTGTTATCTGAAATTCCGTTTTCGCATAATTTATAATTGTACTGTAACTTTCACTGCCTTCATCACAGATGAGATAATTCATTCCGGGTCTCTCTTCCAACCACTGGCGCAGCCCGTCATCCGAACCGTTATCCACAATAACAAGATCCTTTTCATCTATTCCTGCAAGCAAGCGAAGCGCTTCTATTTCCATCTGCACCAGTTTAAACTGATTATGTGCAACAACAATGACCTTCATCTTTACCCCTTTTCTTTTGATCCGGTTTAACTCAAAATTCGTTTCAATGCGTTCTCAAATGTAAAATCTCTCTGTACTTTCTTCAACCCGTTTAAAGCAATCCCTTGCCGCTCCTCTTCATGTTCCAGGTAGAATTTTGCTTTTGCATACATATCTTCCAGATTTTCATAAATCACACATTCCTCCCCATTAACAAAATGTTCCGCAATCTCTTCGCGGTAACTGGTGAGGACAAATCCCCCGCACCCCATGATATCCAGCACCCGGAGAGGAATCCCCGTCTGAATCGCACGAAGCGCAATGTTGAGGTTTATTTTGGCATTGTGGAAAATGTACGGCATCTGTTTATAATAATCCGCATATCCATTATGTGTCACATGCGTCAGCCGCTCATCCTTCTCATTCGACCACAACGCTGTTTTAAAATGCTGGGACAGCAATCCCAATATCACAAACCGCTCTCTTCCCGTTGTCTCACATGCCAGCATATACTCAAGTTCCCTTCTGGTAATCCGAACCTTATTACTGCTCGCCTTTGCATAAGAACGGTTCAGATCCTGCAAAAGTTCTTCCGTCACCAGTTCAGGAATCAGATATCCCCCATATACCTTTAGCTGTGCGGCAATAATCCCCTCCAGATAGCCTCTCTGATACTCCGTCAGCGGCTGCAGATAATACTGGTACTCCGTCTGATATAGCTTCCCTACCAGCGCAATCTCTGTATCATATTTTCTCTGATCCTCTGCGCTCGCCGGTGTCATATATACAGAGCGGAACACATCCGTGTCAACGGCAAGAGGCATATGTCTCGCATTGATTCCCTGTTTCTGATAAGTTTCTGCCTGAATGCGGTCAAAAAAATAGATTGTATTACACGAATTGCCCAATGTTACCAGATTCTTGATGTGGATAGGACAGTCATAAACCCATGAGATATAGGGCACCTGATGATCCTCACATACTCTGGAGATGAGCGGTGAATAATTCACGGAAAGTACCTTCTCATATGTCTCGGAAGTCAGCTTTTCCTCAAACCGGCAGCAGAACTCCTCATCCTTCTCCCAATCGGTAAATGTATAAAAAAATGTATCATAATCTATCTCAAGCTTTTGCAGTGCACGCTCCATTCCGGCGTTCATAAAAGAATGCCACTGAAAATATAAAATCCTGCCCATTCTGTCGGTATTCTCCTTTATCTCTTTTCTCCCGATATACAAAAGCCAGCTTCTGGCTCTCCAAAAGCTGGCTTTACGGCAAATATTATTTAATTACTTCATTGACAGATTCGCCCAGCTGCTTAAACACAGGAATTACTCTTTGAAATTCTTCTGCCATCTTTGCGTCGTCTTTCGCACTGATTGCCTTGCTTAACGCAACGATATCCGCGTTAAAGCTCTCCTTATCCACGCGCACCTTTCCGTCATTTAATACCTGCATCGTACTGTTTACAACCTGTATCTCCCAGTTGATCGCATCCACGATCCCCTTCAGGAACTGATCCGTATCATCCAGACGCTCTCCGGATAACTCCTTCACAATGATCTCCATATTCTTTACCAGACGACCATTAAACTCCGCCAGCACCTGTAATGCTTCTATCTGCTCTGCTCTATTATCTTCCATGATCTCATCCGACACCGCTTCCCCGGTGCAGCCATCCCGGCTTCCTTTCTAAAAATATGCTAATATTTATATCGACTGATTTTCTATATTACATTAGCACTATTTACTTGTATTCCCGTACAAATTTTTTCCTCTGAACCCAGTAATTATGTAAATTGGTATTTCCGCAATCATGAAGACACCACGGGCGTTCCATTGCAGGAACCACAACCTTATATCCGTGCCTTATAAATTCTTGGCTTTGTGATGCATCATAAAAATCCCAGCCGTCAAACAAATCTTCCCGCCTCATAAATTTCCAACAGAAATTTCAATTCCATTTCTTCCCGCTTCTGTGCATATGCTTCGCTCCCGATATTTTCCGCTT
>ERZ808240.1497-NODE-1497-length-28654-cov-32.217245_pt1 | contig 28654 bp, 16 predicted proteins | sample MGYA00521084_ERZ808240 | MGnify/ENA primary metagenome ERZ808240 (study PRJEB31516, sample SAMN03275571) | gut metagenome | biome: mammalia-associated habitat; material: feces | host: Papio cynocephalus | place: Kenya | collected 2012-08-06 ... | reverse complement strand
AGCCGCACTGCTCATCGTAGCATTGCTCATCGCACTTATTCTCAAATAGCCAACAATGCCGGGCCGCGTACAGCAGAGAGGCCGTTTTCTGCACGGCATACCCTTGCAAGCAGCTCCCGTACAACAGAGAGGCCGTTTTCTGCACGGCGCATTAAGACATTTAAAAGCAAACATTCGACATTTGCGGTTCTCAATACATTGACTATTTTTGCATTTTTACTATGAACATGCAGCACACAACTGATACAATGCACACTTCCGACAATCAGTTTGTCTCGGACATAATAAAGATAATCCGTGACGGCAAGGACAAGGCATACACTGCTGTCAATGCGTCAATGATTGACACATACTGGAATGTGGGCCGTAGGATAGTCTTGGAAGAACAAAAAGGAGAACTGCGTGCCGAATATGGCACACAACTCCTGAAAAGATTGGCTGCCAGCTTAACGAAAGAACTCGGTAAAGGATACAGCGAAAGGAACTTACGTAACTTTCGTCTATTCTACCTCCAATTCCCTGACTACGAGATTTGGCACACAAGTGTACCGAATCTGACCTGGTCTCATTACCGCTCGCTGCTCTCGGAAGAAAACCGCGAAGCACGCTACTGGTATATGCACGAAGCCGCATCCGAAAATTGGAATGTCCGCACCCTCGACCGAAATGTAGGTTCCCAATACTACTTCCGTCTGCTCCAGTCCCAGCACAAGGAGCCTGTCATCCGTGAAATGCAAGAAAAGACAGCCGACTACCAGAAAGACAAGCACGAGTTCCTAAAGAACCCGTTCATCGCTGAATTCCTCGGACTACCAAGCAACATTGAATTCACCGAATCCAAACTCGAAAGTTCCATCCTCACGCACATCCAGAAATTCCTCCTCGAACTCGGCAAAGGCTACGCCTTCGTCGCCCGCCAGCAGCACATCACCACTGATGCCGGAGACTTCTACATAGACCTCGTCTTCTACAACTACCTCCTCAAAGCCTTCCTGCTCATTGACCTCAAGACCGCTAAAATAACTCATCAGGACGTAGGCCAGATGGATATGTACGTCAGAATGTATGATGACCTCAAGCGCACCGAAGGCGACAACCCCACCATCGGACTCATCCTCTGCACAGAAACCAGCAAGGACATAGCCAAATATTCAGTCCTTCACGAAAATCCCCAGCTCTTTACTGCCAAATACCTCACCTACCTCCCATCCGAAGAAGATCTCAAACGCGAAATCGAAAAGCAAAAGGAAATCTTCCAGATTCAGCAAAGCGAAGTCTAAACATCACACCATGACAGGAGCAATAATCGGAGACATCATAGGAAGCAGCTATGAGTTCAACAACACAAGAGACTACAACTTCCCTCTATTCACGCCACGGAGCAACTACACCGATGACTCCGTGATGACGGCAGCCGTGGCCCTGTGGCTGCTGCACGACCCGGACCACAGCCATGCAATGCTGGAGCGCTATATGGTCAGGCTCGCCGAAGTCTGCCCCTGCCCTATGGGCGGATACGGGGAGATGTTCTACTTCTGGCTATTCAACCCTGCCGGACTTCGAGGTAAGGACGGCTACCCAGCAGACGGCAAACGGCACCCTTACAACTCCTGCGGAAACGGGTCTGCCATGCGCGTCAGCCCATGCGGCTGGTTCTTTGACAGCCTCGAACAGACAGAGATGGTCGCTGGAATCTCCGCATCAATCACCCACAACCACCCCGAAGGCATAAAAGGAGCACAGGCCACAGCCGCAGCAATATGGATGGCCCGCAACGGCAAATCCAAAGACGACATAAGGGAATACATCACCGGCAAATACGGCTATGACCTCAACCGCACTTGGACAAGCCTCAACAAGACATACGGTTGGGATTCGACCTGTCAAGGGACGGTGCCGGAAGCTATAATCGCATTTCTGGAATCAAGCGACTACGAAGACGCCATCCGCAAAGCCGTCTCCATGGGAGGCGACAGCGACACGCTCGCCTGCATCACTGGAGGCATCGCGGAAGCATTCTACAAGACAATTCCGGAAAACATCCTCAGCAGTGCATGGGGCAAACTGCCAAAAGGGTTCCGCGACACCATATCAGCTCTCGCACAGCACTCTGCATACGGCGGGATCTTCGAGACGTACAAGCCGGGGAAAGCCTCAAGTGAGACCCTCGGCAGATTCATCGAGGCGCAGGAGCGCTTCCACACATACGAAACCGCCTTGCAAGAATTGCGCAACGGACGGAAAGAAAGTCACTGGATATGGTTCATATTCCCACAAATCAAGGGCCTGGGAAGATCCGGAATGTCGGAATACTACGGCATAGACTCGCTGGACGAAGCCAGGCACTACCTTCAAGACCCGACCCTCGGCAGTAGACTACGTGAAGCCACGCTCGCAATGCTCGCCCACGAAGGCCGCAGTGCAGTGAGCATCCTCGGAGTGACGGACGCGCTCAAGTTCCGCTCCTCGATGACCCTCTTCGACCTTGTCTCCCCGGACGACATATTCGCCGAGGCCCTCCAGCGTTTTTTCAACGGAAGCCGGTGCACATACACTACTGAGGTTATAGCATAATGACGGCAGAACACTCTAACCTAGCTTGGAAATCGCAGTCCAGCGGCTTTCTTGGCCGCAGGTTATAGCAAAACTCATGGAAAATGCGCTAACCTGCAGCACGGGGAGCATAATGACTTTTCTCATCACGCTGCCCCGATTTGTACTAGACACGAAAAGTAGACATGTACCGGAATTTGGCGAACACCTATTCCCCGGAAGTGTTCTCCGCCACGAAAATCTTGATTGCCTCCTCCTGCTCCGATTCAACACCTTCAAGCACACCGGCAGCCATCCAATAGGCATACTTGCCAGTACAGAACCCTGATAGAGACTCTATATCAGTACCATACCGAAACTCAATATGGTGAGTCGTGGCCGGAGTATCCGAACGCATCGCGAAAAAGCTGAACTCATCTTCATTTCCGTCCAAAGACTTGAAGAAATAGAAATCATAGTCAGCATTGTAGCTGTCAAACTCGTACTTATGCGAGAACACCTCCGCGCCGGAGGCATCAACCCCTTTGATTCCACCACGGCCATCAAAGACAAACTTTTCCACTCCCCGAGTGAAATCACAGTTGAACTGGAAACCGTTCTTCCAGCCATTGGAGCCATCTCCGAATGCTTCTGTAGCGGACGGCCCGGTAAGCGTTCCGGACATGGAGGACTTCAATGCCGAGACGACAGAATACGCAGCCTCCTCCCCAACAGCCTTGGAACACTCCGAAAGCCATAATGCATCCCACCTTGGATTCAGCAGGGCATCATCGCTGAAGAGTTCGACATAAGTACCTTCCATTCCTTTCTGAAGCAGAGAGGCAGCTTCCGGAGTACCGGCATCTGGAGTTTTAGCCGTCCCGCATGAGGCAAAAAGCGCAAGCGCACCAGCAAGCGCGATAAAACTGATTCTTTTCATGACGGACGCAAATATACTCATCATGAAGCCGTTGTGAAATCCCCAAAAGTAAGGATTCTGTACGCCACGACCCGACAGATTCAAACAAGGGAGTCAGATCATGATGCTCTCGGGTCCTGACGAATTCAGGAACATCGCAAAGTAAATCGGCAAGTACGTAATCCGTCCCTTGACAGAAACCGTACGCTCGTTTGAAAGCACCAATCCCCTTTTGATATTGTAATCCTTGACCTCCATGAATCTGTCCAGCGAACTGTGCCTCTTATTGTCCTTTCCGGACTTCACCTCCACAGGCATAGCCGTAAGATCATCATAGTCATCAACCAGAAAGTCCACCTCACCATTTTTCTTGTTGTCATAATAATACAGGCTGTATCCATGAGCTTTCAGTTCTGAGGCTACAAAATTTTCGTAGACGGAACCAAGATTAATGCTCGGCACTTCATCAAGCACGGCAGAGGCATTATACTTGAAGAGCAGATCAGTAAGCAGACCGACATCGTTAAGATACAATTTGACGAGACTTTTTTTCATTGAATCTCTCAGCGGGAAGCGCGGATTTGATATGGAACTGACCTCCAACGCTATGCCGGAGTTGACAATATACTCAAACTCCTGCTCATAATCTGACATGGTTTTTCCTTTCTTTCCCGATATCTCATTGACCTTCACTCTCTTTTTTGTATTCTCCAGATTCGACGGGATCAAGTCGTATATTTTTCGGATATGCAGCTTTCTCTCACTATCATATTGTGAACAGTCCTCCCTGTAAAGTTTGTATACTTCTTCCTGAACAGCACGTACCGACACCAGGTTATGCGTCCCGACAAAAGCATTGACAGCATCAGGCATACCACCTATAAGAAGATATTTCCTGAACAGATCCATCATATAAGAATGCGTATTCTCATCCAGGGACATCTTGGAAGCAAAGCTGTCAGAAAGATGGGCAACAGCCTCTTTTCCAACATTGTTGGCCCACAGAAATTCTTCAAAGTCCAAAGGGTACATCCTTTTTGTCATGATCCTTCCACCCGGCTTGGAAAGTGTCTCATTGAGGGCAATACCAAGCTGGGAACCACTTACAATGTAAGTAAACCTGTCATCATCCTTGAGGAATTTCAACATGGTCAAAAGTTCGGGATATGCCTGAATCTCATCAATAAATACCAAGGTATCCTCCTTTTTGCCCATCCTGTCTCCCGCGGCAAGGCTTATTCGAAAATAGAAATCCTGAATATCTCTGATATTTTCAAAAATCTTCCTCCCCGTCTTGTCTTCATACATGTTGAGTTCGATATAATTAGGGAACAACAACTGGCCTTCGTGCCGTATTATGAAAGACTTTCCGATCTGTCTGGCCCCGTCAATCACAAGAATCTTATTGGATTCCGACTTCAGATAGTCATGAATAACCTTTTGTATCTTCCTTTCAAGCATAATGACTTTTTCATGATTTTACTCATGCAAAATTATGACTTTTTCCGGAAAACAACAGAACATATTCATGACTTTTCCTCATCCGGCTCCCAGTCGAGGGGCTGGAACCAGGTGAACCAGCGGCCCCAGACGCGCGGCGGGTCACTGTGGGCGTATGAGAGGAACTGCTGGACACCCGGGCGGACCTGCCCGAGACCGTCGCCGCTCATACCGGCGTTGATTATCCCCTTGCGAAGAGTCCCCTGGACAATGTCCCCTTTGGTGAAAGTGATCCCGTCCTCAGACTCCCAGACACGGATGCGGCTGAGATCGGAGTTGCGCCGCTCGGCGTGTATGGCCACGAATTTCCGGCTCTGCTGAATGTATTTGACATCGGTGTGGTCGGGGTCATAAATGTCGCTCTTGTCCAGAGCCACGCCGCGATACTGAAGATGCGCAGGCCAGTTCTCATCGCCTGCCGGGGCTGTGGACACTCTGGTCGTAGTGCCCTGACGGTCCTCGGCGGCAAGATAGTCGTTGTACGAGTAATAGAGGTAGACCACATCGTCCTTGACCACGATGCAAGGTTCACCGGCCCCGAAGACCACGCCTTCATGCCCCGGCACAGGCTCATAGTCGATGACCGGCTGCGGGTCAGAGCCCCAACCGCTGCCGCTCCATTTCTCCCAAGGCCCGGTCGGAGACTGCCCACGCGCAATATAGAGGTCGTTGTCAAAGCCGTTCGGCTCCTCAGTGGAAGTGTAGGCGATATAATACCAGCCGTTCCAGAACGCCACTCCCGGGTCACATACAGAGAAAGCATCCCTCTTGCCGTCGGACGGGAGCAGGGCATCGGCCTCATCTGTCCATGTCTGACCACCGTCATCGGAATGACGCCAGGTTATCTTATCCCAGTAATATTTTCCTGAACCGCCGGATGTGAGCCGGCAACGGAACTGTCCCTCTACAGGCTCTCCTCCGACGTAAGAGACGGCATCCGTCCCCGCGGCAGAGCCGGGATCGGGACATTTCCATATCCCCGACTGCGCCGTACCGTCGCTCATCACCCATAGATAAGTGCCGGCAGGGAATGTCTCGGTGTAATCCTCCTTTGGACTCCGATAAAGGCTGAGCCAGGAATTGTCGGCATAATCGGCAAATCGCTTCGAAGCGACAGCCGCACCAGAGAGAGTCGTCGCATAATCCGCATTCCAAGCATAAAGCGAGAGAGTAAAGCCCTCCGACGCACTCCCCCACGACGGGCACTGGAGCGAGATGAAACCGAAGTCAGAAGAGGAAGTGAACTTCTGGGCAAGCACCCCGGTCGTGCCGAGCTGGACAGCCGTCTGGGCATCGGAAACCGGGATTGTCACATTCGTCCCATAATAATCACCCGGGGTGGCGAGCCAGATGTCTATGGAGTTGTCGTCATTCACGATGATGGACGGACCATATCTATAATTCGGGCCGGTGTATATGTCCCAGCCCTCACGCGCCACAGGATGGACCTCGACCGGATCGGGCTCCGGTTCCGGGACAGACGGACGGTCTTCAGGAGTGCAGGATGCAAAGCCGGCACCAGCTAGTGCCGCAGCAGCAAGAGGCCACAACAGTATTTTAGAAGTTGTTTTGAATTTATTTGTCATAAATTTTATGAAGATTTTTCTGCCAGAGTTTTTTCTGGATTTTGAGAAAGATAGTAGAACTATCTGACCGAAAAAGCCAGGGAAAACTATGGCGAAAAAGCAAATAAAAGAATTTTCAACATAAATCAAAACAACTTCTTACTCATAATCTACAATTTAACGTTTATACGCCCGCCACGCGGGACAAAACGGCGCACCCGATCGGAAGAACCTGTATGCTCGGTAAGCTCAACCTCAAGCCCGCCCTTGGAAGTGCGCGACACCCTGATGTCAAAATCCGAGCCGAAAGCACGGATATGCTTCAAGGCCATGCTGTCCCAACCGGACGGGAGGCTCACGTTCATCGTGAAGCTGCGCAGTCCTGTCGGACGGATGCCGAAGAGCCCCTCCGTGATGACACGGCAATACAGTCCGCTCTCGGCCGAGAGATGCCTCTGCGAACCCTCCGGCCAGGCCTCGACCGCATAAGGCACATGCTCGCCAAGCAGACGCCGGCGCGAAAGACGGGAAAGGATGCCGAGAGCCTTGTCAGTGTCTCCGGTATAGAAGATGCCCCGGAGGGCGTAGAGCGTGGCCCTGTCCCAGAAAACATCGCTCCCCTGCTCGGTGAGACAGCCGTTCTCCGTCATAAGCTCGGGACCGGTGAGAGCGGCGGAAGTCCCGGCGGCCCGCTTGTCTATGCCGGCGATGAGAGGCATGCAGATCCATGAGCGCAGGAGAGTGTTGCCCTTGTAATAGCGGTAGGTCTCGTACCCGGAGACTTCAGCCCCGAAATATTTTTCTATCGAAGCGGCCATCTGCCGAGAACGGCGCAGATAGTCAGAGCATTCGGAAGAAGCCGCTCCTATCTCCCGTCCCAGATACGCAGCTGACACGAGAGCATCATAATAGAGCGTCGAAGTGCAAAGATTGGCATCACCCGACTCGAAGCGGTTCTCCAGTTCATCGGTATCGGATGCCACGACACCCTCCCCGTTGATCTGACGGCGGCAGTACTCAAGGCACCACTGTATGAGCGGCCAAAGTTCCTTGGCCTCAGCCATGTCACCTCTCGCCAGGGCATAACGGGCCGCGCCATAAGCGATCATCGCGGCATCACCCCGGTCACCGCAACCGTCCCATATATCCTCGCCCTCCGCAATCACCGAACTCGGAAGAGGCTTGTAATCCGGATTCATGAACCTCGCGAAATGGCGGAAAGAATTGAGAGCCGACTCATTGCCGCGTCCGTCGCCGAGGAACGGGAAGAACGGGTCGATATATTCGGCCTGGTCATTGGCCCAGATGGCGGCATAGTAGCTCTCCCCTCCCGGGCTGTGCATCAGGCCGCCCTTGGTCCTGAATATGCTCTCGGAAGCACGGATCTTGGAAAAGCGGAACATCTCGTTCAGAACCGGATCAGGAGTCTCAAGAACAAGCTCCTCCCCGAGTCCGGAGACAAATGCCTTACGCGAGGCGAACTCCGCGTCTACATCCGGATGCAACGGGGACTCCGGGGCAATCTCGCGCGTCACAGGCTCAGAGCCGGCAAGCAGCGGAGAAGTAACCGTACCGCCCTGACGATAAGCCTGATAAATCACAGTAAATGTTCGTTCCTCCCCCGGCTTCATCCAGGCCGTACCGGCGCCGTCTATCTCCGCACGCACAAGATAAGTCCCGTCAACTCCGGCATAATGGTCGGTGTATGAAGTCTGGCAGAACTCCGGCACAGTCACGAGAAGATTGTCTCCGGTCACGTTGAGCAGCGCGAACCTCTCATAGACACAAGGCAGAGTCGTGGACGGAAAAAGGGTGCGTGTCATACGGATGCAGGCCGTCTCGGTCTGTCCGGGCCCCACACCGATGAAATCGTTTGACTTTGACCAGCGGCTCGTGACCTCGACCATACCGTTGATCCGGACAGAATCCACCTGCTCCCGGACAAGGCTGCGCCCATTGACAGCAAGCATGGAGGGGATATCAGTCGCGATGCGGAAGTTCATCGACGCATGAGTGTTGTTCGGAATCGTGCGCAGCATAGGGAAGACCAAGGACTTCTCGCTGCGCAACGCGCGATCCGCCCCGACTCCCCAGCGCAACACGCAGGACACCTGCTCCCCGCTCATCTCGATATGGTCCTCGTGCGGCAGCCCCGTGGAAGCGTCCCAACGGATGCCCCGGGAGGCGGACTCTATCGTCCATCTCGCCGGCTCCTCCACAGAAGCCGTATCGTCGGGCTGGATATCATAAAGCCCGTTCGGGTCGCCGGTCTCGTAGGTCGGAAGCGAAGAGTCCACAATCTCCGCATCCTCGCACTCCACCGAACCGCGCATCACATTGTTCTCGATGAAATCCACCTGCTGAACTACTGTCTGGGGCATGTAACCCGCCACGGCGTGGTTGATCCCCGGGAAACGGTAAAACCTCCATACCGCACCGGCGGACTGGAGAGCAGGCTGAATCCGGCATGGCCCGTAGAAGCCGACCGGCCCGGCCTTGATGGCATCATACGGCACGAGCTCATCCTCTGTCCCGTGGAACATCATCACAGGGCATGGCTTTTCCGGGTAAGCGAGCCGCCCCTTTACAAGGACAGCCCCAGCATAGGCCATGATGCCGGCATAGTTGAAGTCCGCAGGCAGCACCGAAGCCATACGGGTCCGGTTGCAGATCTCCCATTCCGCCTGCTGGGCCGTGATCGCCCCGGCGGAAGATCCGGTCACGACAATATTGCGCGCATCGATACCGAGGGCCTCCCCGTTGGCAAGAAGATACTCCGTAGCGGAAAACAGATCCTCCACAGCCATGTCAATGGCCTTGGCGAGAAGCACGGCGAACTTCATCTGAGAGACACCGCGCACCCCCTTGAGCCCGAGACGATAATCTATGGAGATCATCCTGTAGCCACGGGAGTTCATCTCACGGAACCACGGGCGCAGCCACTCCTGATGGCGCGAGCCCTCCATGAAGCCCCCACCGAAGACATGGATGACCGTAGGACGGGCTTTCCCGTCCTCACAGACGACCCTGGAAGAATCCGGCTCATATATGTCCATATACAGAGAGCAGGTGTCACGGTCGGCAAACTTGAGCGTCAGGTCAGGCTCCATCTTCTGCGCAAAAAGCGACACTGACGCGCTGAGCGCCAGTATCGCAGAAACAAGCGAAATCTTGTAAAATTTCATTCCACGTCAACTTTGGTAAAAGAAAGGGTTCGGGGAGTCCACGACATGCACGTTGGAGTCGTTCTCGACCTTGACGCACTTGTGTATGCTTATCGTCGCGTTCTCTTTCCACTTGGTGAAATCATTGCCGACTATCTTCACATCACCGCAGTACTGCACATCAATCACTGAAAGCTGAGGGAAGAGCGGAGCATAAGTCTTCGTGTCTATGAACTTGTTGTTCTTGATCTCCAAAGACTTGACACTCAGCGCATAGATGATCTGGTTGTCAAAGGTGGAGACTGTGTTGTCCTCGAAGACTATGCGGTCGTGGTAGAAGAAATCGTTGGAGCGCGCATCCGACGGGATGATCGGGTCAATCTGGAGTATGGCCTGCGGCTCGCGTCCTCCGATACCGAGATCTGTGAAAGTGTTGCCGCGGATGACGACATTGCGGGTGTTGCCGGACTCGAACCAGTAGTTGGCGTCACCGCATATCCTGATGCCGGCCATCATGGAGCCGAACTTGCAGTTCTCGATGAGCACATCGCCCGGAGTCGATATCAGCAGGCTGCGGGCGCGGTTGTACTCAACAGTGCAGTTGCGTATGATGGCAGACGCTCCACGCGTGGTGTTCTCTACAGCATAGCGGCGCGGATCAGCAAGGATGCCGTCCAGATCCTTGTCCACCTTCATCACATAGCAGGTGCGGTCGCCCTTGTCGATCGACACGAGACGGGCCTCCACCACAGGCCGGAGGCTTGTCTTGTCCACAAAGCGGAGCACATCCCCCTCATCGGCAAAGTGGTTGCCCTCCTGCTGGAAATGCCCGAACACGGCTGTGAATGTATCCGGTGCGAGAAGACTGTCCACTTTCATATAGACACCATGGATGTTGGTCGCGTCATCGAGCATGCTCTCGAAATGGCTGTTTTCAAGAAGCACAAGTCCCTTGCAATCAACAAAGTGAGTAGCATCGGCAGAAGAAGTGATCATCCTCGGTGAACCGGGACGCTGTGCGGTGGAGAAGCCGGAGACCGTGATATTCTCGGAATATTCGGCCATCAGGGCCATGGCACCGCTGCGGTAGACATGCACATCCTTGACTGTGATGTCCTTGCTCGAAAGCAGCGCGATGCCCGGATAGGAACGGTTGAGCTTCATAGGGCCCTTGTCGTCCCAGATGCTCCCCACAGGAGGCACATCCTTGGCGCTGAGGCGCGTAAACTCCACCACGCCAGGCTCGATCTCACGGGCTCCCATCTCCCCGGACCAGTATCCGTGCTCATAAGCACCTGTGTCATAGTACGGACGGCGCGTCTCAGGGTCGAAGACAATGCTCTCGCCCATAGGGTATTCCCAGTCGTATCCGCCGAAAAGCAGGCGGTCGCCATCGATACGGTACTTGTTGTCCGGGAAAACCCTCACAACAAAACTTCTCTTCACTGCATCGGCGGAGAGCACCTCACCCTCGAAAGTCCATGGATAGTCATAATCTATCGTGACACCGCCGATCTCCACGTTCTCAGAGTTCTTGACGGCAAACGGGACTATCCTGCCGTGGAACATGAAGTCGGCACCTTCACCGATGACCTTGACATTTTTCATGTCCTTGAGCAGGAAAGCCACCTTGCGGTCGCCACTGCAATTGTTGGACAGCGTGAGAAACTCCTCCGCAGCTCCTTCCGGATAGAAATCATAGACTCCCTTGCCGAACTTTATGGTCACATCGCCTGATGGGTGAGCTTCAAGGATCTCCCTCACCTTCGGAGTGTAGTCCTTGACCGTCTCGTCATGCTCGATGACAATGGTCTTCCCACAGCCGGCAAGCAGCAGCGAAAGTGCGGCGAGAGAAAAGACAGGTTTTAGTATATTCTTGATAATCATTATTTTATAAATTTAATTCTGGAATATCCAAGATCTCTTACGCCGTTGTCATCCTGATTGTGGGACCAGTAGATCTTGACTGTCTCACCTCCGGTCAGGTCGCCGTCCGCACCTATGAGATTAGGGTACCAGGCCGGAGATTTGATGGAGCCGAGGATCTTGACCGGCTTCGACCAGTGCAGAGCATCTTCGCTGTAGGTGATGACGACCCTCTTGCCCCAGGTGGCATAGACCATGACCCATTTTTCCAGATATGTGTTCCACATCACGGAAGGGTTGGCCCCCGACATGGAGGTCAGGTTGTCTATGGCGATGTTCTCCCCGCCAAGCCCGGTCTTCCCGTCGCAGGCCTCGATGGTGAAGCCGTTCCCGTCCCACTTCTTCCATGTGCCGGGCGCTCCGGCCGGATCGGAAGAGGCCGCCATGCAGAGGGTATTGGCACCGCTCGCGACCTTGCCCTGATAATAGCAGATATAACGGGAATTTCTGGAATCCCAGACGACACAGCCGTCTCCAAGCCCCGTCCATGCCGGGGTGGAAGGTTTCGGATCCTTGTCGGTGATTATCGGCTGCGGATCGCGCCATGTCGCACCGTAGTCGTCAGAATAGGCCACTCCGATGGACTTGTGCGCAGTTCCGCTGGCATCCCAATGGCTTTCGGCATGGAAGAAGCCCACATAACTGCCGGCCTTCTCAAGAGGGAATATGCCTATGAACCATGAGCCCCCGTCGTTGAATCCGTCTATGCGGACGAATTCCTTGCCCCAGATCTTGCTGGAGTTCACAAGTTTGGAGATATGGTCCTCAGGATACGGTGTATCCCCCACCGTGAGTGCATCTGTGGCTTCACCCCAGAAGAGCTGCCATTGGTTGCCTTTCTTCACAGGGATGAGCTTGCCGTCGGGCCAATAGCCCTTCATGAACGTGCTCGATGTCTGCTCGGCGACTTTTGTCTCGCCAAGTGCGACCTTGGCCTCGGCAATCTCCGTCCAGGTCTCCTCCGGCTCGTCAGGCTCTTCCGTCCCGGCTGTCTTGTTGGTCCACTTTGTCTGCGAAGGGTCAGGAGTCGGAATCCACTCCTTGGTGCAGGAGACAGCCGTAGAAAGCACCACGGCCGCCCCCAGGATAATCAGATTCTTTATTTCCATAGCGGGTTCTGCTCTATCGCCCCGTGAGAAGCGTCTATCACTGACTGAGGTATAGGGAAGATGGAGTGCTTCTCCTTGCAGTTCTCGCGCACGGCATCGTAGCTGGCCTTAAACTTTTCGTCAAGACCGACGGAGCGGAACGCGTCCTGAAGCTTGCCGAAGCGCACGAGATCCGCCCAGCGGTGTCCCTCGAAGCAGAGTTCAAGGCTGCGCTCCTTGAGGATGACCTCATCGAAAGCGGCACCGGACGACATAGGCAGATCCACTCCGGGAGCCGGGGTGTTGATGTCCTTGCCGAACCCGCGGCGGCGCACCTGGTTGACGCACTCGAGAGCCTCGGGTGAAGGAGCACCGTCGGCGCGGTTCTCGGCCTCGGCGTACATCAGGAGGACGTCGGCATAGCGGATGATAGGGAAGTTGATGTTGTTGCACCAGTTTGCCCATGTCTCGCCGCGCTCTGACTTGTCGAGAGGGTGGCGGAACTTGTAGACCCAGTAGTTGTCCTTGTAGTTCTCGTCGCCCATGACCATCTCGGCCTTGCCGGTCTCCTTGCTGACTGCGATGTGGCCGCCCGCGTTGACCGCTTCCCTGCGGAGGTCGGCCGGGTCGAACTTGTCGTACATCTCCTTGAATGTGCGGACCTGTGCCCAGTAGGCACTCTGCTCGTGAGGTACTCCGTCCACGGTGCCGACCTGGCCACCGTAGAGGGAGTTGCTGGCCGTGTTGTCGAACTCCACGTCGAAGATGTACTCGCTGTTGTGCTCGTGCTTGCCGTCGAACTGGGAGAAGTAGTCCTTGACCAGAGCGTATTTTCCGCTCGCTATGACTTCCTTGCATGCCTGCGCGGCAAGGGCTGCGGCGGACTTGTCCTCAAGAGGCTTGCCTGACATCTGGAGATAGGCGCGAGCCTTGAGGGCTGTGGCGGCATATTTCGTGGCGTGACCTACGGTGTTCTCCACCGGAAGGAGTTCCTCCGCCTGCTCGTAATCGCTGATGACCTGTGCATAAACTTCCGCCAGAGAAGCCTTGCGGGTATCAAGTTTGGAGATGTCCGTGGTCTCGCTCAGCACGAGCGGAACCTCCCCGTAATAGCGTGCCAGCTGGAAATAGAACCACGCGCGCAGGAAGTGGGCCTCGCCCAGAATCCTCGCCCTGTCGGATTCGGAGACCTGGTCCCCGGTGTAAGCGTTGAGCCTGTCTATCACGACATTGGCCCTCTGGATACCGAGGTACTGCATAAACCAGACCTTCTCCACGAAGAGGTTCTCCGCAGTGTAGGTATAGTTGCCGATGAGGTCCTCGCCGTTGTTGCCAAATGAGACATAGGCCTCGTCCGTACCTATTCGGCCCCAGTACATGAAACCGGTGAAATAGTCGCCGTAGCGGTGCTGGGCATCCCATTCCACAGAGGTGAAAGTGTAGTAGACACCGGTGAGCGCCATGTCGAAGTCGCTCGTGTTCCTGAAGAAGTTGTTGGTCGTTATGTTGCTCTCCACCTTGGTCTCCAGGAAATCGGCGCATGAGCAGATGGCCGCCGAGGCGAAGAGAATTGCAAATATTCTTTTGGCTTTCATTGTCCTGTCCTCCTATTTGAATGAAAGGTTGGCGCCGAGGGTGATTGTCCTCGCGTGAGGGAAGTTGCCGTAGTCGAAGCCCTGCGAAAGTATCGCGGAGGCGCTGCTCTGGCTGATTCCGACCTCCGGATCGTAGCCGGAATACTTGGTGAAAGTGTAGATGTTGTCGGCTGAGACATAGATCTTGCAGCCTTCGACATGCTTCGCCCTTGCAAGCAACTTGCTAGGAAGAGTGTATGTAAACCTTGCGGATGAGAATCTCAGGTAGGAAGCGTCCTCGACGAAAGCCGAAGAGACGAGTCCCTTGGAGATGTGCGCATAGTAGCGGGATGACTGGTTCTCCACTGTCCAGCGGTCGTTCCACTTGGCAATCTGGTTGGAACCGTCGCCATTGAAGAATCCGATCATAGCGTAGTTGGCATTGTAGAGGTCGTTGCCGTATGAATACTGGAAACCGAGGTAGAGGTTGAAGGCCTTCCAGTTGAAAGTCGTGGAGAATGCCCCGTAGAACTTCGGCAGGAAGTTGCCGATGACCTCGCGGTCGTTGTCGTCTATCTTGCCGTTGCCGTCACGGTCCCAGAGCTTGATTGAGCCGGGCTGCTCGCCTACTCCCTGGACCGGTACGCCCTCCTTGACCGTGTAGAGGTATGTCCCCGGCTTGGAAGGGTTCTCCTTGGATGTGAACTCGTCAAGCTGGTAGAGTCCGATGGCACGGTAGCCGTAGAACTCGCCCACACTGCCGCCCTCGCGGAGGATGACGGCGTTCTGGCCTCCGAGACAGTTGATGCCCAGGTAGATAGGAGCACCGTCCTGGCCGAGTTTCAGGATCTTGGAGTTGTTGTGGCTGATGTTGCCGCTGAAAGTCCACTGGAAGTCGCGGCTGTCGATGAGGGTCGCGTCCATGGAGAACTCGACTCCCATGTTGCGGATGCTGCCCACGTTCTGCCATGCCTTGGTGTAGCCGGAGATGTTGAGCACCGGGGCGTCGAGCAAGAGGTCACGGGTGGTCTTGTGGTAGAGGTCGAGGTCGAAATGGAGTCTCTCGTCCAGGACACCGAACTCAAGGCCGAGGTTGTACTCCAGAGTCTTCTCCCAGGTGAGGTTCTCGTTGGCGAGGGTCACAGGGGACTGGCCGATGCTAAGGCTGGTGCCGAAGGCGGTGCTGGTGGTGTAGAGCTGCGCGAACGAGCCTGATGTCGGGACGTTGGAGTTGCCCACCTCGCCCACGGACGCCCTGAGCTTGAGGGTGCTGATGGCCCGGTTGTACTTGAGGAACTCTTCCTGCTTGGCGTTCCAGGCGAACGCGCCGGAGAAGAATGAGCCCCACTTGTTCTTGAGGAACGTGGACGTGCCGTCACGGCGGAACGTGAATGTCCCGATGTAGCGGTCATCGTAGGCATAGTTGCCACGGAAAATGAACGAGAGCATCGAGCCCGTGCTCGTGTTGGAGTAGGAGTGGAAGTCCTTGGCGAGCGAGAGGTTGTTGTAGCCCAGGGACTCGTTGGAGAACGATGACGCCTCGGTGGCGTTGTAGTAGTAGCGCGAACCCTGCTCGGTGACACCGGCCATGATGTTGAGGCGGTGCTTGCCGGCGAACACCGGCGACCATGTGAGGGTGTTCTCGTTGAGCCAGCCGAAGCTGGAGATGTTGGCCATGATGGCCTGGGCATTGTACAGGTAGCCGCGCGGGGTCGTGGTCGGGTAGAACTGTTTGTCCTCCATCGAGTAGTTGTCGAAGCCGGCGGTGACCTTGAGGACAAGGTCGTCCAGGATGTTGTACTGGAGATATGAGTTGGCGATGGTACGGCTCAAGATCTTCTTCATCTTGATGTCGTTGGCCATCGTCACGGGGTTCTGCTTGTTGGAGTCGTTGTAGTTGTTGATCATGTACTGCTCCACCCCGGCCCTGCGGAACATGGTCTGGGTCTGCTCGTCGCGCAGGTCGAATGGCTGCGAGAGGAGGGCGCTCATGATGGTGCCGACTGCCGTGCCGTCGCCTCCGGAGGTCGGCACGCCGTCGTCGATGATGCGGCTGAAGTTGATGTCAGCCCCGACCTTGAGCCTGTCGGAGAAGCTGTGGTCGATGTTCATCTTGGTGGTGAGCTTCTGCCAGTCGGTGCAGATGATGATGGACTCGTTCTGCATGTATGAGCCGCTGACGAGGAAGTTGGTCTTGTCGGTGGAGTGCTGGAGCGAGAGGTTGTGGTTGTGGATGAATCCGGTACGGTAGATCTGATCCTGCCAGTCGATGCTCCGGATCCTGTCGTAGTCGAAGTTACGCAGATTGCCGTCGGCATCGCTGAAGAGCAGGTACGCCGGGTTTGTCTCGTTCATCATGGACGCATATCCCCTGAAGTCAAGCATGTCATACTTGTGAGGGAGATTCTGCACGCTGACATATCCGTTGTACTGGATGCGCCCGTTGGAGGCGCGGCCCTTCTTGGTCGTGATCATGATGACGCCGTTGGCACCGCGGTTGCCGTAGATGGCAGTGGATGAAGCATCCTTGAGAACCTCTATGGAAGCGATGTCCTCGGTGTTGATCATCGAGAGGGAACTCATCTGCGAGTCCAGCCCGGACATTCCCATGCCGGAGGAAGTGGACACGTCACCGAGCGGGAAGCCGTCCACCACGATGAGAGGCGAAGTGGAGCCTGACAGGGATGCGGCACCGCGGATGAGCATCTTGGAAGCCGCACCCGGCTGGCCGCTGGTGGAGGAGACCATGAGGCCCGCGACTCCGCCCTTGAGGGCATCATCCACGGAGAACATCACATGGTTCTTGAGGTTGTCGGATTTGATGGAGGCCACAGAACCGGTCAGATCCTGACGGCGTGCGGTGCCGTAACCGATCACCACAGCATTGTCGAGGATCTCGGAGTCGGTCTCGAGGACAAAGTCGAGAACGGTCTTGCCCGAGGCGGCCTGCTCCTTGTCCTGATAGCCGATAAGGGATGCCACCAGAACGGCATCCGCCGATTTGACGGTGATAGAGTACCGCCCGTCATCATCTGTCGTCGCTCCGTTCGTGGTGCCTTTCTGGAATACATTGGCCCACGAAATCGGCTCACCGTGACTGTCCGTCACACGACCGGTGATCTTAATCTGCTGCGCAAAGGCAGCGGCCCCCGCCGATGCGAGAAGCATCAGAGAGACAAGAAACCGTTTCATCATCTGTCCGGGTAAACTTTTTAGAATGCAGTGCGCCCTTCGCCGGCGCACTGCATAAGGAATAAAAACAACTCGATTATTCTTCTATAAGATTAATCTGGAAATCATCGAAGTAGAACACGGCATCGACACCGGTGACACCGAGGGCGATGTAGCAGTTCCTCAGGACATCGCCAGGGTTGCCGCCGTTCTCGAGGGTGAACTCGAAGGAGTACTTCTTCCAGTCACCGGTGATAAGGTTCTCAAACCATACATCGGTCTCGCTCTCGGCCTGCATGGTGGTGATACCGCCGGCCCAGATGGATGCCTGTGCGCCCTCCTCCTTGAATGTCTCGCCAGGGAAGACCTCGCTCCATGCATCTGAAGCCTTGAGGTTGCGCATAGGGTCGTGGAGCCAGTCAGGAATCCAGTTGAAGACATTGACCCATGAGATGATGGCAGCAAGCTCGCCTTTGTTCTTTGCGAAAGCGGCAAGGCTTCCCTCTCCCATCTTGGCGGCCTCGGCCTTGGCCCAGAAAGACAGTTCGTATTTCTTTCCTACCTCCATCCTGGCGTTGTTGGACCAGTTGTTCCTGTGTGCCATCTCGAAAGCCTGGTTCTGGTCTGTCAGGGCATTGATACCCTTGGCATCGACCCTGAGGCTGTGTGCGGTGCCGTGAGCTCCGCCATCGGCGACTGAAAGGCAGGCATCCGTGCTCTCCTTGAACCAGCCGTACCATGCGAGGTTGGAAGTGGCGGCCTCGAAATCGAAGGCGCTGTACTCATCGTTGACGAGAAGAGGGTAGTTGCCGGCGATGAGGGTGGTCTCAAGGTTGAGCTTGGCCCCGTCGATGTCGCGGGTCACGGTGCAGGTCACCTTTACATTGTTGTCCTGCTCGTTCCACACCACCTTCGGTGAGGCATCGGTGGAAGTCGCAGGGGTTCCGCCAGGGAATGTCCACTCATAAGTGACGTTGCCGCCGGCGTTCTTGAAGTCGGCGAGGGAGAATGTGACTTCGCTCCCCTTCTTGGCGCAACCCTTAGGGGTGAGACCATCGACCTTGATGCTCGCGGAGAACTCGTCCTTTATGTCGATCTCCTTGGTCACCTCGTCTTTGGAACCGTCAGCATAGTTCACGGTGAGGGTGACGGACTTCTTGCCGGATTTGTTGAAAACGACATCCACGATGGCTTCAGAAGAAGTCGCCGGCGCGGCATCCTGGAAAGTCCAGGTACGGGACTGTACATTGATTGACTGGTCCTCGAAAGTCACTTTCTCTCCAAGAAGCGCCTCCTGAGGGATCACATACTGGAAATCCTTGTCGATAGGGGCATCCTCTTTCTTGCAGGAGACTGCGAGGACGAGGCCGCACAGAGCAGCGAAAGTAAAAAATCTTTTCATTTCAATTAGTATTAGTGCAAGTGTTTTAAGCGGGACACGGCGGTCCGCCGCCGAATCCGGGCACAATAATAATGGACGGGAGGGCAAGGACAGTTTCACAAATCGTTCATATTTCCGCAATTCCGGAAAAAACTGGATTCGAGGCCAATGCCCGGGTCGCGCCCAGCAAGCCTAAACAAATGACATTCAATTCTTTTTGTAATCTTTAGGCAACACCCCGAACTCAGCGGCAAAAATCTTGGAAAAGTACGAAATGTTGTTGAATCCGACGGCGTACATGACCTCCGAGACGGTCATCCCGGAGCCTGACGAGAGCAGTTGGGCCGCCCGCTTAAGGCGGATGCTGCGCAGGAACTGGATGGCGGACATGCCCGTTATGGACTTGATCTTCCTGTAGAGCTGCGGACGGGAGTAGCCTATGTTCTGGCAGAGTTCGTCAACCCCGTAACCGGGCTCGCTGATGTGCTCCTCTATGTTGTCGATGCAGCTGCGGATGAACTTCTCATCCACAGGCGTGGCGGTCACCGCTGACGGCTCAAGGTTAACCTCGGTCCGGAACGACTGCCTCATGCACTCGCGCTGGCGGATGAGGTTGTCGATGCGGGACATCAGCAGATCGGCATGGAAAGGCTTGGTTATGTAGTCGTCGGCGAGCATCTGATAGCCTTCCATCTTGTAGACGGGAAGGTCCCGCGCCGAGACGAGGATGACCGGGATGTGGGAGGTGACGTTGTTATCCTTGATCCTCCGGCACAGCTCCAGCCCGTTGAGCCCCGGCATCACCACGTCCGTAAGGACGAGATCAGGCTGCTCGGAGATGGTCTTCTCATAGCCCTCGGACCCGTTTTTGGCGGTGATGACATTGTATCTGGTGGAAAGCAGCTGTGTGAGGTACTCCCTGAGCTCCGCGCTGTCGTCCACCACGAGCACGAGGTGCTCCCGTTCCACCCCGCCGGCAGTGGCGTGCCCGCCCCCGAACTCGGCAAGGGAGTCGTAGTTGGAGATGTGGTCGCTGTTCTCATAGTCCCGGTCTATGTCCCCCGGGGCGAACTGCGAGCATCCGTACGGGAGGAAGACATGGAAGGAAGTCATCCCGCCCGGGACGGACTCCACCCAGATCCGCCCGGAATGCTCAAGCACGGCGGAGCGGCTGATTGACAGCCCGATGCCCATACCTCCCCTGTCGTTGTTGCGCCCCTGGCGGAAACGGTCGAAGACGTACGGCAAATCCTCGGGGAGTATACCTATCCCGAGATTGGACATGGTAAGGCAGGCTCCCTCCCGCCCGTCCGGGGATGAGGTCTCCGATACTTCCACACTTATCTGTCCGCCACGCTCTGGAGAATACTTGATGGCGTTGGACATGAGGTTGAGTATGACCTTCTCGATACTGTCCTTGTCGATGAAGACCTTCTGGCTCAAGGGCTCCAGCTTGACGGAGAACTCATATCCGCGGGCCTTGGCAAGAGGCTGGAACAGGAGACATATCTCCTCCACGAAGCGGGAGAAGTCGATCTCCACCACATGCAGGCGCACCGCTCCGTTGTCGTATTTGCGCAGGTCGGTGATGGACTCGATATGCTTCTGGAGGATCTTGGCCGACTGGTCCACAAGCTGCAGACGGCTTATGGTGGCCTTCCCGAGATTGGGGTTCTTAAGCAGCTCTTCGACCGGAGTGGTGATCAGGGTGAGAGGGGTCTTGATCTCGTGAAGGAAGTCAGTGTGGAACTTGAGCTCGTTTTCATTGCGCTCCTGCTGCTCTGCACGCAGTTTGTCGTCCATCTCCTGCTGATGCTTGAGTGCGTTGTCCCTTAGGGTCTTGGCTATGACCAGAGCTGCTGAAGCCAGCAAGATGAGGACATACAGGATCCCGGCCGGCCACGATGCGTACCACGGCGGAAGTATATGCAGGCTGACTGAAGACGGGGTCCCGCCCCAAAGCCCGTCGTTGTTGGAGCCGTAGACGACAAAGGTGTACCGCCCCGGCCTCAGGTTGAGATAGGAAGCCGACGGGTTGTTCCCTCCGGTGTAATGCCACTCGTCGTCCAGCCCCTGCATCCTGTATCTGTAGAGATTCTTGCCTGGCTGGGCATAGTGCATCGAGGAGAAACGGAACACCAGATTGTTGTCGCCGTGTCCGAGCCGCAATGCGCCTGTCACTGGATCTTCCCTGCCGTTGACCGTCAACGAGGTGATGCGTACCCGCGGCGCGACAGGGTTGTCAGTGATTTCCACAGGGTTGAAGATGTTGAGCCCGTTGATGCCGCCGAACGCCATCCTGCCGTCCGGGAACATGGCCGCATCCCAGATCTTGAACGCGTTGCTCTGCAGGCCGTCGCTTCTCGTGAAAATCTTGACCCCCAGGGTCTTGGGAGAGAAGCGGATCAAGCCGTATCCTCCCATCCAGAAGTTCCCTTCAGAGTCCTCAAGGATGGACTCGAACTCGTTGTTGGGAAATCCCGGACATGTCTTCCTGTCATAGACTCTGAACTCCAGACTGTCGGAGGCAGGGTCTGAAACGAGCTTGGCCAGGCCAAGTCCAAGCACGGACACCCACAGGCTGTCGTCAGCGGACTTGTGGATAAACGACACGAACTCACCGGCGCTGTCTCCGGAGCGCACATGCACCCTGTCGATCTTCCTGACGCTCCCGTCTTCCGAACACAGGATGCGGTTGAGTCCGGACCTTGTGCCCACCCATACTATATCTCCGTCAGAGAGTATGTCGGTGGTGAAGTCATCGCAGAGCGAAGAGGGATTCTTCCTCTCGTAGTGCAGACCGGCCCACCTGCCGTCCGACAGATGCCATACGCCCGAAGCCGTGGTGACCCAAGTCGAACCCTTGGAGCCATCGATGAACTTATAGGCACTGATGGCCTCGGGAAATCCTGGGAGCCTCTTCATGGAGAAAGGCCGTCCGGCGCACGCGGAAGCCACATCCCGGGCAGCGATGATCCCGGCCCCATGATCCCACGAGCCGAGCCACATCGCCCCGTCGGCGGCCTCATATATCGCAGAGACCGGCATGGAGCGGAACATCGAGAGAGATTTACGGTCCAATATCTGGACCCGGCCGCCATCCATGACGGCCACATTGCCATCCCTCGAAGATGTCCACAGTCTGCCCCGGCTGTCCGTGTACATCGTCACAAGCTGGTTCTTGCCCCTCTCGGGGAATGGTGTCCAGAGCGAGAACGCGAGATTGGTCCGCGTGCTGCGGAGACATCCGCTGCCGTTGGTGCCGATCCAGAGGACGAGCGAGCTGTCGAAGAACAACGATGAGACCTCCACATCCGAAGTCTGCATGCCGTCGTCCCACGGAGTGATGACATCCGTGCATTTGAGATCCGGGGAATACTTCCTTATGCCGTGACCTTCCGTGGCGATGTAAATGTTCCCGTCCCCGTCCAGACATGCGCAGCGGGAATCCGTTCCGTCTAGGGGAGAGAGTGTCCCGGAGGCGCTGTCATATACGAAAGAGCCGCTGTAAGCGGTGACGAGGATACGTTCTTCTATATTCAGCATCGAGGTCGCGAAAACACCCTCCCTGATATAGCGCATGCCGTCCTGCTCGTTGAAAATGCCCACTCCGGAGGAAGTTCCCACAAGGACATCTTCTCCATCGATGGCGCAACCGGTCGAGCAGACCCGGCCGGACGACCAGGAGCTGATGCTGTAGCCGTCAGGGCCGTCGCGCATCACCGACAGCCCGTCGTTGGTGCAGAGCCAGACGGACTTGCCGTCGGCTGAAGGGAAAATCGAGTTGACGCAGTTGCCGGGCACGGAAAGAGTCCTGACGAATGTATCGGAGACGGTGTCGTAGATGGTGAGGCCACCGTTTTCAGTACCTATGTATAGTCGATTGGCGATCAGTCTTAGGGAGCGGATGCGGGAGCTGCGCAGCATGGAATTGGACATGTCCCAGGTCTTAAGATCGTTGCCGTCATAGCGGCACAGGCCCGAGTATGTGCCTATCCATATATATCCTTCAGCGTCCTGGACGATGGAGGACACGTCCGTGTGGGGAAGCCCCTCGTCCACGGAGAACTTCTCCATATATGCGTGCTCCTGCGCGGGGGAGGCATGTCCTTGAACGGCGCGCTCCTGGGCCGCTGCGGGCAGTGCAAGCAAAAGCAGCAAGAGAAATGTCTGTATTCTGTTCTTAGCGGTCATCTGATTCTGTTTCGCGGTGCTGCGTGGTCCGCGGTGCTGCGTGGTCCGCGGTGCTGCTGCGGCGCCGGGTTTCGTTTCCACAGGGCGAGTGCGGCGGCTCCGTTTCCCTCTGCAAAATTAGAAATTTCCGCGGTTTTCTCCCCGACACTCTCCCCGACACTCTCCCCGTGCGCACGGGACTCATTGCCATTCGCAGTGGACTTGCGAATAGGACGAAGCGGGACGGCGGGCTCTCGGCCATATCAGCCAAGGCTCAGTCTGATGACATCTCCCGGCAGTTTGACATTCGCGGCATCATTCTTCGGGGCGCTCTTGAGAAACAGCACGGGAACCACGACATGATCCTTGGCGAAGGGCAACATGCCCGCTTTCCGGACAAGTTCGGATGTCAGACGCTTCCCGTCTTCGGCTGTTGTCCATTTACACTCGCCGACCAGAAGATATTTCTTGTCAAGTGACTCGGCAACAACATCAAATTCAACCTGTTCAGGCTTTCCTTTATCATTGAGGACAGCACCCCACCAACGTTTTGCCCTGCCATATACAACCCCGTCCACAACATTTCCGGACACAGCATCCCGGCACATACGCTCCCATTGCATACCCACATACCCGGTGAAATGGTCGTTCAAAGCCTGCTCCACCGGCAAACGCCGTCCAAGTTCAATGAAAGAACGGTTAGGGACGACAAAGCGGTAATAGAATGCCATGAACGGATCGGCTATCCGATAAAGGCTCTTCTTGGAATTTTTTTCTTCCGCTCCGTATGGGATTTCCTTTTCCAGGAATCCCAGATCTACGAGTTTTTTCAATGGACGGGACAGATTTGTCGCCGGCTCACCACATCTTGCGGCAATCTCAGAAAGCCTGTTAGACCCGGTCCCCACATAGGACATTATTGTTGAAACCTTAACAATATCCTTGACATCATCCTGAAAGAGTTTCAAAGGCTCCTCGTAAAGAATTCCATTTGCAGAAAGAACATTATGCCATAACGCATCATCAAGCGAACACCTGTTTTCCCTCAACTCCCAATAACGCGGGACTCCGCCCCATACGGCATACTCCTCAATGGAATCCTCCTCACTGAGATCCAATGCATCCCGAATATATGGCAAACGTATTGGTGCAAGTCTCATCAGCTCATCTGCACGACCATAGAGTGGAGCCGTCGAATCCAGAAACAATCCGTACATCATAGTCTGCGATGAGCCGCAAAGCACGAGATTGTACATCAGGTTCTTCTCGTCGATAAGTTTCTGCAGAACTGACGGAAGCTCCGGAGACTGCTCCACCAGATACGGAAATTCATCCAGACAAAGGGTAAAACGTCTTTCCGCACGGTGATTGGCTTCGCGGAACAGTGATTCCCAGTCCGGGTACACCACCTTATCAAAATCCGGCAATATCTGCGCTGTCACTTTCGCGAGCAACGCCCTCTGGTGCCGACTCTCCGAGCGGTCAGCAAGAAAATACACGTCACTGCCGGTCAGCACCCTCTGTATGAGTGTCGACTTACCCAGCCGACGCCTTCCATATACCACGATCAGCGAGGATTCATCTCTGGAAAGAGCCTCTTTCAAGCGCTGCGTCTCATCTGTCCTGTCAACGAATTTCATCCCTAAAAATTATGCACTACAAACATAATGTTTTTACAGCATAATTCAAAATGCCGCACGAGCTGGTTCACAAAAATTCTTTTGCCGCGGAAGAAGTGAAAAAGCAAAGAATAATTCGTATATTGGCCTCGCTTAGCTAGCCCGGAAACCGGACTTGAAATATCGGGTCTGGTTGAAGGGATGGGCGGGCAGACATATTTAAGACGTTACTTGACTATTCACCACTTGACGTGGGCTAGCTGCGTTGCTTATCCTTTTGTGATGGCAGCCAAGGCCTGAGTTCGGGATGAGCAAGAGTATGACTCCCACGTCTTTTTTGTACCCGTTCGGGCAGGGTGTCACCGGACAGTTTGAACTTGAAACTCTTCCTCTATGAGAAAGATTATCGTAATAATTCTATCCTGCCTGCTAAGCTTGAACGCTTCAGCCCAGCGGCCCGACTGGCCCGGACAGACATACAACGTCCAAAGGGCCATGGAACATATCGACAAGGGAGACTACGCCTCCGCCAAAGAGTCTCTGCAAGCCGAAATCAACGAGAACAGCAAGAACGGCTACGCATACCTCCTCCTGACCATGATCAACTCCCATGACGAACAATATGGAGAAGCTCTTACCTCTGCGGACAAAGCCATCAAATACCTCCCGAAGAGAGACAAAGAATCCAGGGCATTCGCCTACTACAAGAGAGCCGGAGTCCATTATGCCACAGACGAATACGACAAAGCATTGGAAGACTTCAGCAAAGCCATCTCCCTGAACGGAAAGGACGAGGACTACTATTCCGAAAGGGCCCAGATCTATTACGAGCGCGAACAATATGACCTTGCAGACAAGGACTATCAGGCAATGCTCAAGCTGGACCCCAACAGCTGGCTGGCCTATATGGGTTTGGGGCGGAATCTGATGGCGGCAGGGGATCTCACAGAGGCCCTGAAGAAATTCGACCATGTAGTGACCCTATATCCCGACTACTCGTCAGGTTATTCTTTCAGGGCCGAGGCCAGGATGAAGGCCAAAGAATATGCGGAAGCATCCGGCGACATCGTAAAAGCCTTGAGCATTGACCAGGACGAAAAGGCCTTCTATCTGATGCTGAGTTTGGCGGATTCATCATTTGTACACATCAGCACAAAACTGAAATCCTATGCTGTGAACGAGCCGAACGAAAGCTATTGGCCATATTGCCTGGGCGCTATAAACGAAGAAATCGGCAATGAAAAAGATGCCATAGACTACTACATCAAAGCCTCAAAACTGGACAACAGCGATGTGCTGTTGTATAGGATCGCGGAATGCCATAAAGAACTGGGCAACTGGAAGCCAGCCATGGAATATATCGACAAGGCCATAAACCTTGATCCCAAAGACCAGCAATATATCCTGACTAAGGCTGACATCTATTATGAATCCGGGGACCTTGAATCGGCCGTCAAGACTATGGACCAGTTCATCGAATCCAACCCGGACTTCTACTACGGATACTACCGGCGCGGATGGTTCAAAGACAACCTTCGCGATGCAGACGGCGCCATAGAGGATTATTCCACAAGCATAGCCCTTAATCCAGATTATACCTATGCCATCATGTCAAGGGGAAACATGTACTTGCTGAAGGGCGAGAAGGATCTGGCCATGAAAGACTTTGAAGAATCCGTCAAACGCGACACTGTCCCAGATCTCGGTTCTTCCGCCCAATACTCATTATTGCAACTTGGTCGGGTCGATGAAGCAAAAGCATGGATGCAGAAGATAATCGACAAGCACCCGGAAGACAGCGGAGTCTATTACGATGCAGCCTGCCTGTATTCGCTGATGGGAGATGTTGATTCTTCATTGGGATATTTGGAGACGAGCCTCAAGAAAGGATATCGGGAGCTCCACCACATTGAAACAGACGACGATCTGGACAATATCCGGGACGATGCGAGATACAAGGAACTCATCTCCAAATATTCAGAATCGGCAGAGGCCAGCCCCTCAGAATCCGGGGAGAGCGTAGAATATGTCGAGAAGGTCTCAGAAGTTCCTTTCACGAGAACCGGAGGAGTGACCAGTGTGAAGTGCGAGATCAACGGTCTTCCCCTCCATTTCGTTTTCGACACCGGAGCAGCCGAAGTGACGATCTCACGCATAGAGGCGAAGTTCATGTTCAAGAATGATTATCTCACGGCTGCAGACGTCATCGGCAAGGCCAGATACATTGACGCCAACGGGGACATCTCCATCGGCACGGTAATCAACCTCCGCAAAGTGACATTCGCAGGCCTTGAGCTTGAGAATGTCCGCGCCTCCGTCGTGGACAGCAACAACGCACCCCTCCTCCTCGGCCAATCCGTCTTGAGCCGCCTCGGCAAGGTGGAAATCGACTACGAAAAAGGCGTGCTGAAGATAACGGGAAGGGAGAGGGTAACAACTAAATAACCAACCTATAGATTTTCAACATCAATAATGATTAATTGTTCCACCTATATCTTCGGGACAACTTCTGACGGATATTTCCAATATCCCATGGACTCGCTAAAAACTCAATTACAACCTCTGGCAAACAATTTCAAGTCGGAGTCTCAAATTGCAGTTTTTAGGGAGCCCAACCTGATGTACTATGCTTATATGCGACGAGTGGTGGAAAAAGATAATAACCTTTATTTTGGTATTTGTATCTCAATTAATAGTATGGCCACGTACAATCTATCCTGGCTGTTCCGCTTATTTGAGTCTGCATATCAAGAGATTGTTATTGAAGGCAATGTGTTGACTGTTAATAACGAAGGGTTAATTCATTTTTTAAAAATCGCCAACAGCTCACTCCTTTATGAACACGACTTGATTTCCAAAAGAATCAAGAGCGAAATTTCAGACGGAGAGAAGTATTTTGAGGCTATGCCTCCCGTCAATTATTCGTCTTATGTTGGCTTTCAAGAAGCATCCCTTTCAGATGGAGTGCAAATAATAAAGGGTAAAATCACAATTAATAACATGGTCTATGTTGTTAAGAATGACAACATAGGCACGCCGGCCTTTAATGGGTTAATTCTTAAAATCCAACAACTAAGTGAAGAGCTCAAACTGCAGCGCACTTTATCCGCAGATCGGCCTCAGAAATCAAAACAAGTAAAAGCTCAAAAATTTATGGCTTCCCTGTCATTCTTACTTCTCTTTCTGCTCGTTTGTTTGACGATTGGATTCATATATATGTATACACATCAGCTAATTACACTGAACATATAAAATCATGAACATTATTCATTATATAATTGTTGTTCCTATTATCCTAATTATAATTATCTATCAATTAAGGATATTTAGGCTAGCCGTCAAGAAAACCAATACATTCAAGGACATTTTCCCCTCAAACAAGTTGGCATATTCGATTAATAAAGCCAATATCACCATTCATGAATCAGAAGCCCCTAATTCTGATGAGTTATGGAATTCCAATGGCACCTCTTTTACAAGAGAGGTTGAAGTATCACAAATATCAATCAATAGTACTAATCCGACAGTCACAAACATCAAGGATGCCATCAATATGTACCTTCAGAAAAACAAAGGAGCAGCGAGCGATTTTTCCTTGATGAAGGATGTAGTTGACAGATATTGCGGTGCTGAGGAAGAAGAGATATCCATCATGCAGCCTATCCCACTTTATATGGGGCTGATGGGTACAATGGTGGGAATCATTGTAGGCATTTCTATCATTGCATTCAACGGTGGGGTTGACAATCTGACAAATGTTTCTTCAATGATGATTTGTGTTGCCATTGCAATGGCCGCAAGTTTCGTTGGTATACTATGCACCACCATTATATCATGGAAGTCTAAAGGCGCAAAGACTCAGATTGAAACCAATAAGAATCTATTCTATTCCTGGCTTCAAACTGAACTCTTGCCAGTACTTTCAGACAATTCAGTAACGGCGTTATCCCTCCTTCAAACAAATTTGATGACTTTCAACCAGACTTTCCAATACGAGTTTTTCAATTTTGTGTACCTATAATTCCTGCTTCTCGACTTTGGC
>ERZ808240.1496-NODE-1496-length-28654-cov-41.389874_pt1 | contig 28654 bp, 22 predicted proteins | sample MGYA00521084_ERZ808240 | MGnify/ENA primary metagenome ERZ808240 (study PRJEB31516, sample SAMN03275571) | gut metagenome | biome: mammalia-associated habitat; material: feces | host: Papio cynocephalus | place: Kenya | collected 2012-08-06 ... | reverse complement strand
ACGGATATACCTGCCGGTACCGCCTCTACTTTGTAACGCTGCCATAGCGTCTCAATGTCTTTACTACTTACTGCCATATGGTAACTATTAAAAAATTAAACATGGCGCAAAAGTAAAACTTATTTTTCAAACCGCCAAAATAGGGGTTGGATGCTTACAGGGGTAATGTTAATATTCCGATTCTCATATAATTATAGGAAACAACAAATCTTCAGCAAGGAACGATACGGTTATGCGTTTCTTGCCAATAACTTTATTTATGAATTAAAATTTATTCTATACGCTGTGTGTGTGTTGTTCGTGGTATTTTTCAAAGGTAAAATACTTGATGGTGGTGATAGAGTTTACATTTTCTCTATCACATTCATGTCCAAACCTGTCATCTCATGAATAGTAACAGCATCCATGCCAGCAGCCTTCATTTTCTTGGCAATCTCAAGAGCCTTTTCCTCCAAACCTGCTTGTTTTCCGACTTCCATACCTTGCTTCAATCCTTCATCATATCTCCCTTCCATCAGGGTCTTCTCGCTGCTCACCCTGTCCCAGAACTTATCGTATGCCCTAAGTTCATCGTCGGTAAAGGCGGAAATCTTCACTTCCTCCAAGGCCTTGCTGATCTCTGGATTCTCCAAGAGCTCGGCAGGAACTTCCTGCGTTTTGTCGTTAATCTCCGTCAGGAAGCGAAGCCAGAGCACCGTCATGCGCTTCTCTTTCTTCGTATGTGGCTGGAACTTCGGCAACTCGATGAATGTAAAGCACAAGCCCTCTATCACCTTCTTGGTATGCTTGTCGTGTACGATGCGGTAGTTGTGGATGCACTCCTTGATGTCCTTCTCGAAGATTTCATTGACAAGGTTCAAGGAATACACAGGCTGCAAATCCTCATACTTGTATCCCATCTCGGCTTGGCTCACGTATGCCTTGGAGGCTTTGAACAATACCCGCTGCTTGAAAGCATCCGTCCATGCCATCTGCATCTCCACCACAAACTGGCGACCCTCGATGTCCTTGCATCTCACATCCACGATGGTATCCTTGTGGAGTGGATCTACAGGAACAAGTTCCGTTGGCAGATACTCTATGCTCTTGATCTGCTGGTCTTTCTTCAGCGGAAGCAAGGCATTGAGCAGACTGATCAGCAAGTCGGGATGACCTGCGAAGATTTTTTTGAAGGTCAAGTCTGCCTTTGGGTCGAGATATTTCACATTCGTTGCCATAATCGTAATCAGTTCCTTTTATCTTTTAGAATCATACTGAGGTTGGTCTATTACTGGCACCTTGTGAAGCAACACATAACGTTGCAATAATCGTCGCCAAACCAAAAGACGCGTTCCCTTCCAAATCTCCACGGCAGCTGACGTGAGTTGAGTGAAGGGTGAAGAATATTGAATGAAGAATTCATGGGTTCTTTTACCCAATTCTTCTATATCAGTAGTGCCATCTACATCTGTTTCAATAGAAAAGCCTCCGATACCATTAATCCTCTCAAACTTATAGGCACTTTCTGTCAGCAGGTAATGCAAACGAGGATATTTCTTCGACTGCAAGTCGACAAGATATTTTTCTCGCTCGTCTTTACTTTGCGATGCGTAATAATCATAGAATCCTCCCCACGAACAGATAGCCTTCACCTTGCCACCATCTGTATTCACCAATGCAAAATGGGCATAATACTCATAGTCCTCATCGAAGACCGTGGTATTTTTGTCAGACTCATTATCTTTGTCTTGAAAGGAACCTCGGAGATTACAGCGAAGGATAAGTTCTGTGATGCCATTATGATGCAAAACTGCGTAATCCTGCCCTTGGGGAATGGTTATTCCAGAAGTAGGGGTAAGGAATGGACGGAGCGGAGCGTCAGGTATCAGTTCATTCAGCCATTTTTTTAGGGTAACTTCGCCTGCTTGAAAGTTTTTGGAAAGGACACGAAAGTTATTTCGCATCGAGCGGTCTATTTGTCCAAGAACCTTTTGTTGCTGGGCAACAGTTTTCTCCTCTTTCTTGTTATTGTATGCCAAATCCGTCATCCTACGATTACGATAGACAGACAATCTCTTTTGATAGTTCAAGAAAAGTTTACGCAATGTATCATAAGCATTCAAGGAAGGTTGTTGTGCCTGAAGATAACCAATCAACTGATCGATGGCACGCCACACGCCCACCACCTCTGCCTTTGGTCCCTTTGTTGCCTCATGTTCCACCTGCATATCGTATTGGCGTATATTGGATATGTTGAGACATCGGTTATTGCCGAAACGCACGAAAAGATGACGGTCTTTCTTGCCTTTGTTCTTGATTTGCTTGACCACGCCAACCCAACCTGCTAAAGGTCCACTGAGTATGCGGATGGTATCATTCTCCAGAATGAGGTCATCGTATCGTTTATCTACAATACTCAATCCCTCTATGCCATCTGCCATTTTATCGCTGAAATAGATAAAATGCTCCATGTCTTCATCTGGAATTGTGGCTGTTTTAATGATGTCTTCCTGATCTAAGTCCTTGACATCTTTACAAAGGAGATGTGCGCTTGAAACAAGCACCTTTTTCCGTTGTTCGCCAGTTTCCAAATCGCGGGTTATGTCTTCATAGACAAAATATCCCCAATATGTCAGTATTCGCTTTAGAGATTTTATGCTGTCTGCTTTGATGAATAGCAATCCATGTATCAGTGGACGAAAACGAAAACGCTCTTCACCTTTGACATTGACATACTTCATCCGGCACTTAGGCAGATAGACATACTTCACTATGTCAGGATATGTCTTTTCAAGAAACTCTTTCGTTTTTTGTTCTTGAAACTTGTTTGTATTGACTATAAACCACATAACTTAAGTGAAGAATGAAAAGTGAAGAGTGAAGGACGGAAAGTAACTGGAGCAGACCAAATGTTAAACGCATTTGGTCGCAGGATACATCTCGGTTTCTCCTGAAAAGATTTCTCTTCCCGGACTATTGGCTTTGTGAAATGTATCACAGCATTGAAAAATCAATAGACTAACTTCCACTAATCTCCAATACTTTTATGTCTTTCAGCCTTCTGCATACATGATGCGAGTAAGCCCGTGTTTAGCAAATTGTGTGTCATACGCTCTGCTTATATGAAAGCCATATCTTAGTTCTTATTCTTCTTCATTTTTCTGAATCTCTATGTAAGAGATACAGAAAACCTCGTAACTCATTGATAATCGGTGTAGTAAATAACTTTGTCCAAAATATTTACTTAACAAAAGACAAATAACATTGCATTGTATTAAATTTTTAACAATTCTAATTCGCTTGTTTCCAATATTTTATGTATTTTTGTACCAATTTCTGTATCTCTTACATAGAGATTCGGAAATTTGGTTCAATTTGGTTCAATCTTCCATATCCCTTATTTTTATTCACTTTTATTCATATCGCTGTCAAAATTTTGGCGTTGGCATCGTCCACTTCGGAAGTTTGGATTGAGCGGAGGTATATCTGAGTGGTAGCTTCAGAGTTGTGTCCTAAGGCTTGGCTGATGACAGAGACAGAGACATCGTTGTCTCTTGCCACCGTCGCCCATGAATGGCGTGCGACATAGAGCGTCAGCTTGCCTTGGATTCCCATCTTCGCACCTAACTTTTTCAGATGATAGGTGATGCGTGACTCGGCATTATGGTATAGGCGCAGTTCATCCTGTCTATTGTTTGGTGTTGTCTTGTTTTTTCGTTGGGTATCGCTATTTGCGAGAAATGGAAAGAGATAAGGAGAGGAGGCTGTCTCGGCTTGGTACTTATCGACTATATCTTGCATATCTTTCTCCCAACGGATAGAGAGGCGTTGCCCTGTCTTGCTTCGGGTGTAAGTGATAAAACCGTCTTTAAGGTCGGACTTACGCAGATGAGCCAAGTCGATGAAAGAGATGCCACGGAGATAGAAAGACATCAAGAAAGCGTCTCTTGCCAGTTCTTGTTTTGAAGAGAGTTTATTTGCGCCATTAGCATCATTAATTGTATTCAAGTGCTTGATGCTGCTGACGGCTGCTGTAGGAATGGCTCGTTTCTTGGTCTTGGCGATGCCAGTATAGACATTCTTGAAGGGACTCTGTTGCGGAGTTGAAATTAAACCTTTCTCCACAGCTTTGTTGTATGTGGCACGGAGAATTCGGAGATAGAAGGAACTGGTGTTGGCGCATACCCTCGCCACGTTCTTCAGGTATGCCTCGTAGGATTGCAGTTCTTCCGCATCTATCTCTTTGAAGGTGATGTCCTTGTTGTTTCTGAATCGCATGTAACTGTTGAGGGTTGTCTTGTAATGCTGCATGGTGCGAAGTTGCCCATTCTTCAGCAACAGGGCGATGAGGAGGTTCATGAATTGGAACAACGACTCTGATGTTTTCTTGTTTCTTGCCATAATGGATAGTGTATTTACGATGTTTATAAAAATATGACAGAGACACCTCTGTCTCTTTTCAAGAAACAAAGATGCCCCTATATATAATTAATAATGTGTCAGATGTCGTCTCTCTATCGCCTTGACGTTGTCATTCAACCGTTGCCTTCTATTGTACACCATGAGCCTCCATGAAAAGGGCAACGGCTCTCGTCAACTCCGTATAGAGCTGGTCGTAATCCGGCGACTGGGCAAAGCTGTCATCGGTGAGGTCGTAGATGAAATACACGTTGTCAACCAAAGGCAGGAGGTTTGAGGAAGTGTCGGAAGAGGTGGATAAAGGATAAATGCTTAGTCCTTATATTTCCACGGATCGTTTGTCCTGTCACAAGATTTGTCAGCAGAAAACGAAATGGATATGGGGAACACGGCGAAACTAACGAGAAAGGCGATGCCGTTTACAAAAAGAGAAAAGAGCATAGTAACAAGGGACAATGCGGCAACCATACCCCAAGGGCAAAAGAAATAAAGTTTAACATAAAATTGCTTGTCGACGGCAAAGAGAAATTAGTAACCAATACCTCAACGGTGGCGGAGCTACATAGGGACAGAAAAACATTGCCTGGGTCATTGACTTGATGAAAACCGAAGACAATGTTCTGGGACTTCCCAAGCGTAGCGACTGGCCAAAAGGCGAGCAGTCGCTGCACGATAACAATACTGAAAAAGCCAAGGCAGGACTTGCATCCCCACCTTGGCTTGTTTTTTCACCTGATGACCTTCACCTCGCCATCCTTGCCCAGCTTCACTATGCTCGAAGGCGTGTGGGGCTTATGCTCCTGTCGGCGGCTCCAGCAAACATAGTCGACTGCCTCCAGCAACTTAGGGTCGATGTCCTGGTAGTTCTGTGCCGCCGGCTCGCCACTCACATTGGCGCTGGTGCTTACCACAGGCTTCTGGAAACGATAGCACAATTCCTTACTGAATGGCTCGTAGGTGACGCGCATCGCCAAGCTGCCATCCTCGGCCACCAAATTCTCAGCCACTCCCGTGGCATCGTCGAGGATGACGGTGGTGGGCTTCACAGGCATGGCCGCGTCGATAAAATCCCACGCCACCTGAGGCACGTTGCGAAAATAACGTGCCATGCGGTCGGCACTGTCCACAAGGCAGATGAGTGCCTTGCTGTCGTCGCGATGCTTTATCCGATAAACCTTTGCCACTGCCTCGGCGTTGGTGGCATCGCAGCCGATGCCCCACACCGTATCCGTGGGATAGAGAATCACTCCACCCTTGCGCATGCACTCCACCGCATTCTTGATATCTTCTTGCTGTGTCATATTTTTAATTACTTTTATATTGTTCAATGTCCCTCATTCCATTCAGGAAATCACGGGTTTCCATTCTCTTCTTGCCGCTCATCTGCAGGGTGTCGAGCCTCAGCCATTCGTCGGCGCAAGCTATCAACAACTGCTTTCCCTCGACACGCAAGGTTCCGGCGGTCTCGTAAGAAGCAGTTCCTGTCTTGGTTGCCTTGAAGACCTTCAGTACCAGTGTCTTGCCACCTTCATTCCGAAGCTCGGTCCAGGCGCCAGGATAAGGCGAGAGACCGCGAATGAAGTCGTACACATTCTTGGCAGGCTGACGGAAGTCGATGCGACAGGTATCCTTGAATATCTTAGGTGCGCCATGCAGCACGGTGCTGGTGGAAATCATATCCTCCTGAGGCATGGATTCAATGTTGCCGTCGGCGGCGAGCAGACGGTCGATGGTCTCGGTGGCAATCTCGGCTCCCAGGTGCATCAGCCCGTTGTAGACGTACTCCACGTCGGCATCGTCGGGGATGGCAAAAGACTTCTGCATGATGATGCGCCCTGTGTCGATGTCGTGGTCGAGGAAGAAAGTAGTGACACCCGTCTGCGTCTCGCCGTTGATGACAGCCCAGTTGATGGGAGCCGCTCCACGATACTGGGGAAGCAACGCCGCATGCACATTGAATGTGCCGAAGCGAGGCATAGCCCATACTACCTCAGGTAACATACGGAACGCCACCACCACCTGCAAGTCGGCCTTGTAGCTACGCAACTGCTCCACGAACACGGGGTCTTTCATCTTAACAGGCTGCAACACGGGCAATCCCTGCGACAAGGCGTACTGCTTGACCTGCGATGGCTGCAGTGTGTCTTGATGGCGTCCAACGGGCTTGTCGGGCTGGGTCACCACAGCCACCACATTATATCCGCCCTCCACAAGGCTCTTGAGGGATTCCACCGCGAACTCCGGAGTTCCCATAAAGACGATTCTCAAATCTTTTTTCTCCATATAAGCAATATTTTCATGTTATTCAGCCGACATATCGGCCACGATCTGCCGATACACCGTATACATCTTGACACGGCTGATATAGCCCACCAGCACGCCCGTGGCATCCACCACTGGCAACTGGGCCGCATCGGTCTGGTCAAACTTCCTCATTACCTCGTCCATAGGCTCGTGGTCGGTCAGCACGGCCGCCGGCTGCAACATGAGCTGGCGAACAGTGAAACGGTTATAGAGCTCGGAACGGAAGATGATGTGGCGAATGCGAGTGATGTCTATCACTCCCAGTAGGATGCCTCCCTTGTCGACCACAGGCAGGAAGTTGTTGTTGCTGCGGCTTATCTCGGACACGAGCTTGCCCATGGGCAGGTCGGCGTGAACTGGATGATAGTCTTTCTCTATGACACTCTGCATGCTCATCAGTGTAAGAGCCGCGCGATCGATGTGATGGGTAAGAAGCTTGCCTTCCCGCGCCAGTCGCAGTGCGTAGATGCTGTGGCTCTCAAAAATGCTGATGGTAAGATAGGACGAGATGCAGACGATCATGAGCGGCATAAAGAGCTGATAGCCGCCCGTGAGCTCGGCGATGAGGAAAATGCCCGTGAGTGGCGCATGCATCACGCCCGTCATCACGCCCGCCATTCCCATGAGCGTGAAATTTTGCTCGGGCACGTAGACACCAATATCGTTGGCGTTCCAAAAACGCGAGAAGAAGAACCCCGCGAAGCCACCGATGAATAGCGAAGGCGCGAAAGTTCCGCCGCAGCCGCCACTGCCGTTGGTAGCCGACGTGGCAAACACCTTGGTAATGGTTACGAGTGCAATGTAGACGAGCAGCAGGTGGCCGTGGCCATAAAAAAGCGAGTTGTTCATCACCTGCTCCCAATCCGCCTCCGTCCTACCCTTGAGCAGGATGTTGACAGCCGAGTAGCCCTCTCCATAGAGCGACGGGAACAGGAATATAAGGGCGCTAAGGACGAGTCCGCCCAGGAGGAGCTTGGCATACGGATGCTTGCCAAGATGGGCAAACACGCCCTCACAAGCCGACATGGTTCGCATGAAATAAAGACTGACAAAGCCACAGAATATACCCAGCAGGATGCATACTGGCGCACGGTCGAGCACCCAAGGCGAGGTGAGCGTGAAGTCGAAGAGCGACTTCGATCCCATCAGGATATAGGTGAAACAGGTGGCCGTGACACACGAGATAAGGATGGGCAGGAGCGAGGCCATGGACAGGTCGACCATCAGCACCTCGAGCGTGAAGACCAGTCCCGCTATGGGTGCCTTAAAGATTCCCGCAATGGCGGCACTGGCCCCGCAACCCACCAATAGTATCATCGTTTTTTTGTCCATGCGGAACATCTGCCCCAGATTGGAACCGATGGCAGAACCAGTGAGCACAATGGGGGCTTCGGCTCCCACCGAACCTCCGAAGCCGATGGTTATGCCAGAGGCCACCACCGACGACCAGCAGTTATGGGCACGCAACTTGGAGTTCTTGGTGGAGATGGCGTAAAGCACTCGAGTGATACCGTGCGAGATATTGTCGCGCACCACATACTTGACAAAGAGAGACGTGAGATAGATTCCCACAACAGGGAAGAGCAGAAAGAGCAGGTTGTACGTGCTCTTGACAAATCCCGAAGTTAGCAGAACCTGTATCTCGTGCACGATGCCATGCAGGAAGTAACCTGCCAACGAAGCCAGCAAGCCTATGACAAAAGCCAACATCAAAGTCGTCTGGTGATCGGATACATGCTTCTTCTGCCAGGCGACGAACTTCGCCACCATACTCGGTCTCTCAGCTACGTCATCCTTCATTTTCCTTTATCTCCTATTCTTTTGTTATTAATGTCGAATATTGAGTCTTGCTTACGCCACTATGTGTCAACCAGAACGCAACCAAGGCGTACCCAATTCACCATTCAACACTCAACATTCAACACTCCATTAAAATTCCGAAGTGAAATGAAACTTGATATGCTTGAAGTCCTGCTGCGCCATGCTGAGCACATAGCCCGAGTCGGCGAGGAACACATCCCTCCCCTCGATATCCTTTGCCATGTACTGGTACTTGCGCTTCTTGAAGTTCTCAAGTTCCTGTGTATCGTCTGCCTCTATCCAGCACGCCTTGTGCAGGTGGACGGGCTCCCAGCGGCACTTGGCGTTGTATTCGTTCTCCAGACGATACTGGATGACCTCGAACTGCAGCTGTCCCACGGTGCCCACGATGCGACGACCGTTGAACTGGTTGACGAACAGCTGCGCCACGCCCTCGTTCATCAGCTGCTCCAAGCCCTTCTGGAATTGCTTGCTCTTCATCGGGTCGTCGTTCTCAATATACTTGAAAAGCAGAGGCGAGAACGACGGCAGGCCACGGAAATGGAGCTGCTCGCCCTCTGTGAGCGTGTCGCCAATCTTGAAGATGCCGTTATCGGGCAAACCCACGATGTCGCCAGGATAAGCCTCGTCGATGGTGTTCTTGCGCTGCGCCATGAACTGGGTGGGGGAAGAGAAGCGGACCGTCTTGCCCAGACGCACATGCAGATAAGGCTGATTGCGCACAAACTTGCCCGAGCAAACCTTGCAGAAGGCAATGCACGAACGGTGGTTGGGATCGATATTGGCGGTTATCTTGAAGATGAAGCCAGTGAACTTCGGCTCTTCCGGCTCCACCAGCCGTTCCTCGGCTTGGGTTGGCCTGGGCGACGGTGCTATTTTGACAAAGCAGTCAAGAAGCTCCTGAACACCAAAGTTGTTGAGCGCAGAGCCAAAGAACACGGGCGCCACATCGGCCGAGCGATAGGCCTCCACATCGAAGGCCGGATAAACCCCATCCACCAGTTCCAAGTCATCGCGCAACTGGGCAGCCTCGCGATTGCCCACATGTTGGTCGAGCTCCTCGGAGTCGATGTCCACCTCGACCTTCTCGGTCATGCGCTGCTTGTTGGGAGTAAAGAGGTTGAGCTGTTGCTCGTAGATGTTGTACACGCCCTTGAAGCGGGCACCCTGTCCGATAGGCCAGGAAAGAGGACGCACCTTGATTTTCAGTTCCTGTTCCAGCTCGTCCAGAACATCGAACGGGTCGCGACCCTCGCGGTCCATCTTGTTGATGAAGATGATGACGGGGGTGTTGCGCATACGGCACACCTCCATCAGCTTGCGCGTCTGCGCCTCCACGCCCTTGGCGGAGTCCACCACGATGATGGCAGAGTCTACGGCGGTCAGCGTTCGGTAAGTATCCTCGGCAAAGTCCTGATGTCCGGGAGTGTCGAGGATGTTCACCTTGTAGGGGTCACCCTTCTCGCCATCGGGCAAATAGTCGAACTCCATCACCGACGTGGAAACCGAGATACCACGCTGCTTCTCGATGTCCATCCAATCGGAAGTGGCTGTCTTGCGAATCTTGTTGTTCTTTACGGCACCTGCCACTTGTATTTGTCCACCAAAGAGAAGGAACTTCTCCGTCAGCGTAGTCTTTCCTGCGTCTGGGTGAGAGATGATGGCAAATGTTCTTCTTCTTTCTATCTCTTTCATAATCGTTGTCTAAATATTAATCGTCCTCAAATTTCAGCCCCTCCGTGCGGTCCTTGGCATAGTAATCGCTCAGCATGCCCACGAAGGTGCTGATTTCAGCCACGGCACGACTTGTCTCGGGTGTTATCTCCTTCTTCTGCAGGCGTAGCATCATCACGCCGTAGAGCGCATCAAGGCAGGTCTCAATCTCGTTCACGTCCTTGTCGCCCTTGTTGCGCAACTCCACGATGTAAGGCAACACCTTGTAGTATTCGGCATTGTAGATAGGGAACTTGCTGCTCTGCAGCAACATGCCGTGCAAGTCTATGACATCCTTGAGCAACACGCGGTTGATGTTTAGATGGCCATACTCGCGCTTTCCCTCCTCGTTCATCATGCGGATGAGGTTGCCAAACCAGTCCAACTCCTCGGCCTTCTGCTCATCGGTAAAGTCGAAACGGTCGATATACTGCTTGCGGATAACAGGCAGCGAACAGCCATAAGCGCGGATGATGTCCTCCACCTGCCACATGTACAGCAGGTACTCGGCGATATTCTTCTTTCTTAACTCTTGTGCTACAAACATATATTTCGCTAAAATTATACTCTATATGCGATGGCTCGGCATAAGCCCACCGGGGTTGGTTAAAACTCGGGCAGATGGTACAGGTTGAACACTGTGCCCACCAACGCTATCAACGAGAAGATGATGACCACACTGCCTATCACCTTATTAATAATAAGGATGCCATTGGCATCAAACTTGCCACGTATTTTGTCGACAAGCCAAGTAAGCCCAAACCACCACAGCAAGGCACCAAACACAATGCTGAGATAGCCCACGCCCATCTCGACTGGCATGTCGGGAACCACAAAGGCAAACTGTGCGTAAGTGGCCATGAAGAGGAACACGATGAGTGGATTGGAGAGGGTGACAAGAAAGGCTGTCAGACCGTTATGAAACAACGTGCCTTTCTTGTTACTGCTTTCGTGCATGTTCTTCACCGGATTGCTCCTGAAGCAATATATCCCGAAGGCAAGCAACAGCAGGCTGCCCGAAATCTGAAGATAGAACTTGTTTTGGGCATTGTTGACGAAATCCATCACAAAACTCATGCCCAACCCCGTAAACATGGCGTATACTATGTCGCTGCAAGCAGCACCTACACCCGTCACAAAACCATACCAGCGTCCCTTGTTCAACGTGCGCTGAATACACAAAATACCTACCGGTCCCATGGGGGCAGAGGCAATGATACCTATGATAATACCCTTGAAAATAAAATCAAGAATGTTTATCTCTATTGGAAACAATGAATTCATACGAGGTGCAAAGATACAATTTTTTAGCCATACTATGCAAATTTTCCATCTAAAAACTTTGCTCAATACTTTTTTTTTCTTATCTTTGCCATCAAGATTAAAAATTCTAACTTATTAAAAACATAAACAACATGACAGAAAACGCATTAAAGCCGTATGTAATCGGCTTGGATCTTGGCGGAACCAATTCCGTTTTCGGAATTGTCGACGCACGTGGTGAAATCAAGGCCACCACTGCCATCAAGACTGGCGGTTACGACAATGTGAACGATTACGTAAAGGCTGCTGTCGAAGCACTACAACCTATTATCGATACCGTTGGCGGAATTGAGAAGATCAAGGCCATGGGAATCGGAGCTCCCAATGGCAATTTCTATAAGGGAACCATCGAGTATGCCCCCAACCTACCCTGGGCACACACCTGCGTGGTGCCTTTGGCCGACCTCTTCAGCAAGGCACTCGGCGGACTCCCAGTAGCGCTCACCAACGATGCCAATGCGGCAGCATTAGGTGAGATGACTTACGGTGTCGCACGTGGTATGAAGAACTTCATCGACATCACCTTAGGTACTGGTGTAGGCTCGGGCATCGTAATCGATGGAAGAATGGTATATGGAAGCGATGGCTTCGCCGGCGAGCTGGGGCATGTCGTAATGGTACGCGGCAAGGAAGGTCGCACATGCGGTTGTGGCAGGACAGGTTGCCTCGAGGCTTACTGCTCGGCTACCGGAGTAGCTCGCACCGCACGCGAATTCCTCGAGAAGAGCGACGAGCCTTCATTGCTCCGCGAGATAAAACCTGAAGACATCACTTCTTACGAGGTAAGTATAGCAGCCAGCAAAGGCGATGCCTTGGCCAAGCGCGTATATGACTTCACCGGCAAGCTGCTCGGCGAGGCCTGCGCCGACTTCACGGCATTCTCCTCGCCAGAGGCTTTCGTCTTCTTCGGCGGTCTTACCAAGGCTGGAGACCTTTTGATGAAGCCACTCAAGGAGGCTTACGACAAAGCCGTGCTACCCATCTTCAAAGGCAAGGCCAAGTTCCTCATTTCAACTCTCGACGGCAGTTCTGCGGCTGTCCTCGGTGCCAGCGCTGTGGGTTGGGACTTGTAACAACTCTGTTCATCAATCTTTATTCTGGATTTCTGGTATGGTCGGTACCAGGAAATATAGGAAAGGGCGTCGAAATAATTTCGGTGCCTTTTTTCATGACCGAAAGGCTACTACATACAAAACGAAAGGCTGCGTCAAAGGGATACTTCCCGAAAGACACAGCCTCTCTCTGTTTACATATACCTATCTTCGTATTGCTCTTTTTTACTTCTGTAGCGTAATACCCATCAGCCCCACAACCACCTCGTTGCTTAGGGTTCTGAGGGTTAGCGATCGAAGCTTCTTCTTTGGGTCGAGAGGCATGTCGAGCATGGTGGCCGCACCACCAGGCAGGGCACACATCGCCAATTTCATATCGGGAAGATCGCCAGCTGTGGCTGCCTCCTGATAGTGGGAGTCGCGAAAAAGACGACGACTCACAATTCCCGTATTCAAGCCGATGCGATAAGGTCGAACGGCAGGCATGGCAAAAGCCACGGCATCCTCCACAAAGTCTTGCTCTATAGGGCACCAGTTCACAGGAGGAACAAGCATCAGCTCGTCGGTTGTTCCATCGGTATATTCCACTCTCACCACCGCATTCTCTATGGCAAATTGCATAGGATTGGTCGAGCCTGCCATCAGTAGATAAGCGTGCGAAGCCTTTCCTGACAAAGGAATGGTGATGCTGTCGGGATAATTGTCCCACAAACTGGTATAGACAATGTTCTTGCCCTTGGCAGGAGTGCGGAAATACAAGGAAGGCAAAGCCTCGAAGACACCATCCTTCACCAAGCTGCGCAACTTGGAATCATCAATCTTGGCAAGTTTCTTCGTGGAACACCAGTCGCCCATTCCCTGAGTGGGCACACAGAGCGTGGTGTAAGGAGAGCGTGGCGTGAGGTATTGGTTTTTGAAGATGTCGGTCACTTCCGAATTGAAGGCAGCATCCATGTTCACCATTCTTCGCTCCCCTTCATTCAGTTGGTCGAAATCATTTCCTACACCTGTCGCCGTCCCCCATTTGTCAGCGGTCTGCTCTGCCACAGCATCTGCCAAGGTGTATTTTCTCGCCACCTCGACCTCATCGTTGTCCACAGGCTTGATGGTTGCCAGTTCCACGTGCTGTCGTTTGTCGACTGTCAGTTCTGTATCTTTGTATTTTCCTCCACCCACGTTCTGGCGTATCACAATTCGCAACGGCCGAGCGAAGTTTTGTTCAATGTCAAAGACTTCCTTGCCCCCCACTCTCTTGAACGAATAATCCAGATAAGGCGTATGTATCGAAGCACTGTCCCATGCCGCAGGGAAACCCGGACGAATGATGCACTTGCCCTCCATGGCATTTGGAGTAATACCATAAAGACCTTCGATAAACGCACGCGACGAGATGCCCGTCACGTCCGAGAAATCACGATAGCCCTCGCCTGTCGCACGATCCATCGTCGACAACTGGCCGAAATTTCCTGGACTACTGCCAAGATACATAAAGTCGAGCACATTGGCTTTCAGCAGCCGATAAGCCTCTTCCACTCTTCCTGCCTGGTAATAAGCCAGCACGGTGTGCATCACCTCGGCCATCGCCACATTATTGATGCTCCACTCATAAGGTGACCAGTCGGATGTGCTCACAGTCTGATATTCTTGACCATTATATATATAAGGTACGTGCGGGATGTGCCTATCCACATACTTAGTAGCCAAATAGTTCTGCTCTCCAGTTCCAACGCCACAGTCTATCGGTGTATAGACACTCCACAGCGCCGCATCCTTGTGAACCCGCTTCAGCCCCATGAAATCTCGATATTCCGCCCAGTGTCCAAAGTCTTTCAGCCACAGCTGACCGTTCATGGCTCGCAGTATTTTGCTGGCTTCCTCCCTATAAGGCACAGGATTCTCACCTATCATCTCCGCAATGCGTGCCGCTAAGAGATTGGCACGATAGTTATAGGCAGAAGAATGGGTCACACCGCCACTGTTGTATTGCAAAGCGTCACTTGCCCAGATACAGCAATAGGCATCATAGAGTCCGTCGCCGTCAGGATCCCAGGCGTTCTTCTCCCAAGCCAGATGACTCTTGATGACTGGCCACATCTTGCGCATGTAGACTGTATCGGCATCAAACTGGAAATGCCATAGCAACTCGTCGATATACACCAAGTTCATGTCGTAATGGTGGAACTGCTTGTTGTTCTCCGGATTGCGGCAGATGTAGCCATTGCTGTACATCGGCGTTCCCCATTCATAGGCTCCACGCGAGAGATTATGCTTCTTGTCCATCAGATGAGGACGGGTAACGGGAACATCTTTCACCTGACTCTTGGCATAGGCATCAAAATGAATGCGCTGACGGTCGAACATACCTAAGAAATCACCCATGTAGGCAGCTCTCCAACCTGGCAGTGGCATTCTCCAGCCCACAGCTCCATGCACCCACACCTTCCCGTTCCAGGCTCCATCGGCAGCCATGACCATTGTTCCTCCCATTGGATTCAAGTAAGCATCGGGAGTGTTGAAAATGACAGAAGAAGCCAAGTTGGAACGCCACTGCTCGGCTGCTTGATAACGCTTTGCCAACTCCGAGTTCTTGCCAGTCGACAAGACGGTGCTATCTACCGAGAAATACAGTTCGGTCAATCCTTTCCGAGGCATACAGCCCGTAACGGTAGAGAGCTGCTTGGGATGAGCGGGCGCATCGAATGCCTCAGGACCGTCAAACTTACCGATATCGCCAGCTCTCTTAAACTTGCTCACCTTGGTTTCGCATATCATGCCTTCTATCTCTATCGTAGCCTTGCCAAAGTTCTCGGCAGAGAATTTCCAAATAGCACCTTCTGTCTGCGGATAAGCCAAAACCGAGAGACGCAACACTCCGCCTGCCCAGCGTTTGTCCTTCATCAGATAATCACGGCGCCCAGCCTCATATCTTGCCTTGCAATACTCCACCGAGTCGAGTCGAAGAGCCTGCCCGTTGCATTTTATCAGAAAACGGATGTTGCGATGATTGTTCTTTTTAAAGATGGCGAATATGGGACGGTCGCTGGTTTCCAGTCGCCACTCATCCACACTGCCGTAAAGCGCACGCGTATAACGATTGTTGCCATTCACACAGCTAAAACCTCTCCCGTCGGGTTGATAGTTGGCAGTACGCTGCATCACACCTTGTGCCGATGAGAACAGAATTCCCATCATACAAGCCGACACTACTGCGATAGTTTTCAATTTAGTTTGTTTCATGTTGATTGATTGTTTCTTTTTAACGATCTCATTCAAGTTTCTTTGGTTGACATTATTTGTGCTCCCACTAAAATATGCATCGAAAGCATGATGTACAAAGATAAACAAAATTTCCGATTATACAATCATATACCATATATTTTTGAACGTTTTTGCATGTTTATGAACAATTCATTATGCGTTATTGAACAATTATATCTATCTTTGCAGAAAAATAAAAACTTAAAAACTATTATTATCATCATGATTAGACAACAACGCAAAAAAATCTTCGCAACATGCCTCGCATGCGCATTGCTGACCACTGTCAACGCCCAAGCTCAGTTTTTGCCTGTCCCTGCACAGGAAGCCAAGCCTGGTGTAAGATGGTGGTGGATGGGATCAGCCGTCGACAAGGAAAACCTGGAATGGAATTTAGAGCAATACGCCAAGGTTGGCATAGGCGCAGTAGAGATAACCCCACTTTATGGCGTACAGGGGAACGACAAGAACGACATTCCTTACCTCTCGCCACGATGGATGGAAATGCTCAAATTCGTGGAAAAGAAAGACAACGAGTTGGGCATTGAGACAGACATGGCCACAGGAACGGGATGGCCTTTCGGCGGGCCTTGGGTTCCACTGAGCGAGGCTGCCTGCAAGGCTGTCTTCGTGGATACCATCGTAGATGCCAAGAAAAAACTCATGGACATCAACTTCGCCTTGCCCAAGAAAGAACGCGACGTCGCCAAGCTGAAAGTCATCAAGGCTTATCCTGTGGCTGGAGAAAATAAGAAGAAACGTGTCATCGCACTCTACGAGAGTCGCACCCGACAGATGGTTAAACGCGCGGCTCCAGGTGGAGAGGGGTATGTCGTCGACCATTTCGACTCCACAGCCGTAGCACATTACCTGGCGCATATCGACAGTGCCTTCACAGCATCGGGAACATCTTTTCCACATACTTTCTTCAACGACAGCTACGAGGTGTATGGTGCCAACTGGACACCAACACTATTGACCGAGTTCGAAAAGATGCACGGCTACAAACTGCAGGACAAATTTCCCGAGTTTCTCGATGGCGAAGCAGTGGTTGTGAGCGACTATCGCGAAACATTAGGAGACATGCTGCTGCACAACTTCACCGAACAATGGACGGCATGGGCACACAAACACGGAGCCATCACACGCAACCAAGCGCATGGCTCCCCAGCAAACCTCATAGACTGCTATGCTGCTGTCGACATACCAGAGATAGAGGGGTTCGGCCTAACCGACTTCGGCATCAAGGGGCTGCGCAAAGACCCTGGCAAGACACGCCCCAACTTCAGCGACCTGAGCATGCTGAAATATGCTCCTTCAGCAGCTCACATCACGGGAAAGAAATATACATCGAGCGAAACTTTCACCTGGCTTACTGAGCATTTCCGCACGTCGTTGAGCCAGATGAAACCCGACATGGATCTGATGTTCTGTGCAGGAGTGAACCACATGTTCTTCCATGGCACTGCCTATTCCCCCAAGAACGACGCATGGCCAGGATGGAAATTCTATGCTTCCATAGACATGAGTCCCACCAACAGCATCTGGCGTGACGCGCCCGAATTGATGAAATACATCACCAACTGTCAGACTTATCTACAATGGGGACAACCCGACAACGACTTCCTTGTCTACCTGCCCGTAAGAGACATGTGGCGCACAAATACCAAAAAATGGCTCATGATGTTCGACATTCACGGCATGGAAAAGAAGGCTCCCGAGTTTATCAAGTGCATCCTCGATATTGACAAGGCAGGATTCGACTGCGACTACATCAGCGACAAATATCTGCGCACATGTACTTATAAGAACGGAATGATAGAAACTGCAGCCGGAACCCGCTACAAAGCTTTGGTAATCCCTGGCAACAACATCATGCCAAGTGATGTGATTCAGCACATCTCGCAATTGAAGTCGCAAGGAGCCAAGATCATCAAGGGCGACGACACAGCGGCAATGGCACAAGCCGCCACCCCAGAGTTGATGAAAAAGCAGTATGGTCTGAAACTGATACGACGCAGCAACCTGTTCGGTCATCACTACTTCATCGCCAACCTGACCGACCACGACATCAAGGCTCAAGTGCCATTGGCAACAGGAGAGAACGCAGCCCTGTGGTACAACCCGATGGATGGCTCTTACCATGCCGCAGCAATAAGTGGCAATACGCTGGATATCAACCTCAGAAGTGGCGAAAGCAGAATCCTACTCAGCGCACAGGAAGAGTCGGCTCCATGGTTGCACGACAGGAAACTGTGTCAGGTAACGACCGAACCTCAAACCGTAAAAGAGGGAGAAAGCATAGACCTCACAGCCAATTCCTGGAAACTCTCCTTCACCGAGGAAGCGCCCAAGGTAGAAGAAACCTTCACGCTGCAAGGACTCAAGACATGGGAGAGCCTCAACGAAATAACCAAGACAACCATGGGAACGGGCGTTTACGAGACTACCTTTAAGATGTCGAAGGAACAAGCTAAGAAGCAATGGAATATAGACTTGGGCGATGTGCGCGAAAGTGCCCGCGTATATATCAACGGCCACTATATTGGGTGTGCCTGGGCTGTGCCCTACGTTCTCCACTGCCAAGATGCACTATCAAAAGGAAAGAACACCATCCGCATTGAAGTAACCAACCTACCTGCCAATCGTATTGCAGCACTCGACCGCAAAGGTGTGAAATGGCGAAAGATGAAGGAAATCAATGTCGTAGACATCAATTACAAGAAAACCACCTATGATAAATGGGAACTTGTGCCCAGCGGACTCAACAGCACAGTCAAGCTGGTGGAAGTAAAATAAGAAAGGAAAAATTATAAAACAACTCAATAAAACAACTCACAAATGAAAAAACTGATTCTAACATCGCTCTGCGTACTTTTAGGCATGAGCTTCGCCTCAGCCCAGAATGCTCCTAAGGGCGAAACAACCCTGCAAAAAGAAATCATGGAGGTGGTTCATCGCACCAACAACTATTTCATGAAGAAGTACAGCGACCCCACTCTCGATACTTTCGTCAAGAGAGTACGTACCAGCAACCTGTGGACACGTGCCGTGTACTACGAAGGGCTGATGGCTCTTTACGAGATTGAGCCAAATCAGCAATATGCCGACTATACAGACCGATGGGCAGACTATCACAAGTGGCAGGCTCGAAGCGGAGAGACAAATGACAATGCAGACAACCAATGCTGCATGCAGGTTTACCTCGACCGCTACGTACAGAGCGGCGGCAAGAAAGACTTGAGTCATGTAAAGGCAAACCTCGACCATCAAATTGCCTCCAACCGTGTCTCTTACTGGACCTGGATCGATGCCATTCAGATGGCAATGCCTGTATATGCCAAGTATACGAAAATCAGTGGCGAGAAAAAGTATCTCGACTATGCCATGAACTCCTACAAGTGGACTCGCGACACACTGGCAGGCGGCTTGTTCAACGAGAAAGAAGGCTTGTGGTGGAGAGACAAGGACTACGTTCCTCCATACAAGGAGAAAGATGGTAGCAATTGTTACTGGAGCCGTGGCAATGGCTGGGTTTACGCAGCCTTGGTAAGAGTCATGGAGACCTTGCCTAAAACTGACAAAAACTACCTGTATCTTAAGAAAGACTTCATCAACATGAGCAAAGCTCTGTTGAAATGTCAACGAGAGGATGGCTACTGGAATGTAAGCCTCCTTTGCCCAAGCAACTATGGAGGTCCCGAGATGACAGGCACAGGTCTCTTTCTATACGGCATGGCATGGGGTGTACAGCAAGGCATCCTGCCAAGAGCCACTTACCAGAAGGCAATGGACAAAGCTTGGAAGGCTCTCGCTGCCTCGGTTCACGAAGATGGTTTCATCGGCTACAACCAGGGCACAGGAAAAGATCCATCTGCAGGACAACCTGTAACCTACACTTCTGTACCCGACTTCGAGGACTATGGAACAGGTTGCCTCTTGTTGGGTGCTGTAGAATATTACAAGCTACAGAATATCAAAACAGCAAAGAATCATAAGGCAAAAAGATAAACGATGAAAAAATACATTTTCATATTGGCTTGCTTAGTGGCGCTCATGCCACTAAGCACCAATGCTGCCAAGAAGCAGAAAAAGATAAAGAAAGCTAAGACTGAACTCTGGCCAGACGGTACGAAGATGGACGCATGGTTTCTGCAGGCACAAAAGGTGAATGTAGACACATTGGGCAAACAGTATGTCATTACCGACTACGGTGTGAAGGCTGACAGTACTTTGTTGCAGACCACCGCTATCCAAGGGGTCATCGACCTCGCCTCAAAGAACGGTGGAGGTGTCGTTGTCGTACCCGAAGGCACTTTCCTCAGTGGTGCTCTCTTCTTTCGCCCCAAGACTCATCTGCTTTTATCCGAAGGAGGAAAACTGAAGGCAAGCGACCGTATAGCTAACTTCCCCATACTCACAACACGTATCGAGGGCGAGACCTGCAAATACTTCTCCGCATTCATCAACGCCGACCATTGCGATGGGTTTACCATTGCCGGAAGGGGTACCATTGATGGAAATGGCAAACATTATTGGGAAGAATTCTGGATTCGGCGCCAATGGAACAGCCGTTGCACCAACAAGGATGCACAGCGTCCCAGGCTTGTATACATCAGCAATTCCTCGAACGTGACCATCCAGGACGTACGCCTACAGAACAGCGCATTCTGGACCAATCACATCTATCGCTGCGACCATGTGAGATTTCTCGACTGCTACATCTTCGCTCCCACTAAAGGGTTAAGAGCTCCCAGCAGCGATGCCATAGATATTGATGTTTGCCATGATGTGCTGGTGGAAGGCTGTTACATGAGCGTCAACGACGATGCCATAGCCATCAAGGGAGGAAAAGGAACCTGGGCAGACCAAGCCCCGGAGAACGGCCCTGTCTACAACGTGCTCATCCAGAACTGCGACTATGGCAGAGTACATGGTTGTCTGACCCTCGGAAGCGAGAGCGTGAAGGACAGAAATATCGTGCTACGCAACATCAAGGTGGGCAACGCACAGCGTGTGCTATGGCTGAAGATGCGTCCGGACACACCTCAGCATTACGAATACGTGACTGTGGACAATATCCAGGGCAGCACTGGCAGCTTCCTCGTCGTCCGCCCATGGACTCAGTTCTTCAAGCCTGGCGACCGAAAGGACATGCCGCTGAGCCAATGCAACAATATCACCATCAAGAACATCCAAATGGACTGCGACAACTTCTTCGACGTAGGCAAGAGCGACAAGTATCGCTTAGTGGACTTCACCTTCGAGGACATCAACTGCACCGACAAGAAGATGGCCTTCGATGCCAACATCATTGAAAACACCGTAACAAAGAATGTCAACATCACACCTCGTGAGAAAAACAATGGTCTCAAGACTACAAGCGATGCAGACGGGCTGAAGTAATCGTAAAGAAAAGCCAAAATAAAAATAAGAAACCGTTTCCTTGTTTACGAGGAAACGGTTTCTTATTTTTATATGGTAAATACATTACATCTCCAACCAATTCTTCATCATCGTCTTGCCATCAGGTGTCAACACACTCTCCGGATGGAACTGGATGCCTCTGATGTCATAGTTTTTGTGCTTCAAGCCCATGATGCAACCGTCATCGCTCACAGCCGTCACATCCAAGCACGCAGGAAAACCAGCCCTATCCACCACCCAGGAATGGTATCTTCCTATCTCTATACGTTTCGGAAGTCCTGCAAAGATTGGGTCATTGCCAAACTGAGTGCAAGGGGTAGCCACACCATGATAAACTTCGGACAGATTGGTAAGATGCGCGCCGAACACCTCTCCTATCGCCTGATGACCGAGGCATACACCCAGCATCGGCTTTCTGCCCGCATAGGTCTTGATGACATCCAAGAGCAAACCTGCCTCGGAAGGGATACCCGGCCCTGGGCTCAATATAATCTTGTCAAAACGGTCAAGCTCACGCAGCGCAAACTGATCATTACGATATACTGTCACTTCTGCTCCCAATTCCTTCACCAAGTGAGCCAAATTATAGGTAAAGGAATCGTAATTATCTATAATTACTACTTTCATAATTTGTAATGTCTAATGTTTAGTGCTTAGAGTGTTGAATTCTTCACTCTTCATTCTTCACTCTTCGTTCTTCACTCTTCACTTAAATCAGAGTTGCTCGGCAATATGAATTGCTTTCGTCAAAGCTCCCAGCTTGTTGTTACATTCTTCCAATTCGTATTGGTCGTTACTTTTCGCCACGACACCACTACCCGCCTGAAACCATAATTCGCCATTTCTGCTGATGAAGGTACGGATGACAATGGCTTGATTCAAGTCGCCATTCAGACCGATAAAACCAATACAACCACCATAGGCACCACGATTGTGTGGCTCCAACTCCGAGATAATCTGCATGGCTCTCACCTTAGGTGCGCCACTCAACGTACCTGCCGGAAAGGTGTCGATAAACTCCTTGATATGGTCGGCATTCTCATCAAGCGTACCACTTACTCGGCTTACCAAGTGGACGACATGGCTATAGAACTGCATGTCCTTATAAAAATCCACCTTCACACCATGGCAGTTGCGGCTCAAGTCATTGCGGGCCAAGTCCACCAGCATCACATGCTCGGCATTCTCCTTGGGGTCATTACGCAAGAATTCTGCTGCCTTGCGATCTTGCTCCATATCTCCCGTACGCTTGGTAGTACCAGCAATCGGATCGATGAACGCCCTGTTGCCCACTATACGATTGTGGGTCTCCGGCGAAGAACCGAAGATGCGGAATCCACCAAAATCGAAATAGAAAAGATAAGGAGATGGATTGATGCTACGAAGTGCACGATACAGTTTGAAGTCATCACCCTCATATTTCTGTATGAAACGACGGCTCACAACGATTTGGAAAACGTCGCCACGCAAACAGTGCTGGATACATTTGCGGATGTTCGCCTTATGCTCCTCATCGGTCAAGGTAGAAGTCGTGTCACCCACAGGATGAAAATCGTATGGCTTCACATTTGCTTTGTTGACTGCTTTCAAGAGAGCTTCAAGCTCAGCTTCCCCAGCAGTTTTCCAAGCAGCGTTTACTCCGTTTCCATCTTCCTCAGAACATTCACTGAGAGCTATCAGCTCCATGGTATTGTTGAAATGGTCGAACACGATGATGTCCTTATACATTATATAATATATGTCAGGAGCATCGTTCTTCTCCATCGTCGTATCCTTCACTGGAATGTTCTCGAAATATCTAACGGCATTGAAGGTAGTGAAGCCATAGAGACCACAGAAGTTCTTGCCCTCGCCCTCCACATGGAAAGTCTGGATGAAATCATTGATGGCCTTGGAGATGGCGAGCTTGCACTCCTCACCTTTTCCCTCGCCGAAGGCAGGAAGATCGTGTTTCTCCACCTTGCCATCAGGGAACGTCACCGTAACCACACCATGCCCCACGGCGATGCTGGCTATCGGATGCACGCCGATAAAGGAACGGGAGTTCTCCGTACCATGATAGTCAGAGCTCTCCATCAACGCCGACTGGGGATAAATATCTCGCAATCGCATATAAACTCCCACTGGCGTATAGAGGTCGGCGAGAATCTTGCGAGTTACTGTCGTATAATTATATTTTGCCATTTTACTCAATGTTAAGTGTTAAACGTCAAGTGTTAAATGAAAGATTGAACACTCGTGCCAAACTTAACATTTAACACTTAACTTTAACATTAAAAATTAAAAGTTTCCGTACTCCTTTGCCATTGCCTTGTTTTTCAAGTAAGTCTCGACATCCTTGTCGCCACGACCAGAGACGGTCAGCACCACGACATCGTCCTTCTTGAACTTCATCTTCTTCAACGCCGCCACTGCATGCGCACTCTCGATGGCAGGAATAATACCCTCCATGCGTGTCAACTCATAGCCTGCATAGATAGCCTCATCATCCTTGACGGCAAGCACGTGGCTTCTGCCTCTTGTCGCAAGGTCGGCATGCATAGGCCCGATGCCAGGGTAATCCAAGCCAGCACTGATAGTGAATGCTTCCTTGATTTGCCCATCGTCTGTCTGCATAACAAGAGTGCGAGCACCATGGATGATGCCTTCTGTACCACAGTGCATGGTGGCAGCAGTATAGTCGGTGTCAATGCCATGACCTGCAGCCTCGGCCAGATAAATCTGCACCCGGTCGTCATCTATATAATGATAGATAGTGCCTGCGGCATTGCTACCACCCCCCACACAAGCGATGAGATAATCTGGATAATCACGCCCTACCTTCTCCTGTAACTGCCATTTTAGCTCCTCAGAGATAACACTCTGCATCTTTGCCACAATATCAGGGTAAGGATGAGGTCCCATGGTACTTCCCACGATATAGAAGGTGTCCTGTGGATGACAGCACCAATCACGGATGGCCTCCGAACAAGCATCGCTCAAGGTCATGTTGCCAGTGCGCACAGGATTCACCTTGGCACCGAGCATCTTCATGCGCTCCACATTGGTATGCTGACGCTCCACGTCCGTGGCACCCATGAAAATCTCACACTTCATGTCCATAAGAGCGCAAACCGTAGCAGTTGCCACACCATGCTGACCTGCACCAGTCTCGGCGATGATACGAGTCTTGCCCATCTTCTTCGCCATCAGAATTTGTCCGATGGTATTATTGATTTTGTGCGCACCCGTGTGGTTGAGGTCCTCACGCTTCAAGTACAACTTACATCCGTACTTCTCACTCATGCGCTTGGCATAATAGAGAGGAGAAGGACGGCCCACGTAATCCTTCAGCAACTGATGGTATTCCCTCTTAAACTCCTCACTCTCAATGATAGGCTTGTAAGCCTGTTGGAGTTCTGTCACACACTTATATAATATCTCTGGCACGTATGCGCCACCGAATTTTCCGAAAAATCCTTTATCGTCTACTTGATACATTTTTTTCTATTGTTAAATGTTAAATGTTGAATGTTAAATTAGGCTTGCGCCATTACTAACCAAGCAAATGAATTGACTTTCACTTCGTCCGTCGAACGTTGTTTCTTCACTCTTCGTTCTTCACTCTTCACTTACTTTTTGAGACACTCAAAAAGTTCATCCAGCGCCTTGTCCGGGTCGCCAGTCTCATTGAGCAGAGTTACAAACTTACTTCCGATGATGGCACCAGCCGCATTGTCCTGCGCACTGGTAAGTGTCTGCTTGTTGCTGATGCCAAAACCTATCATACGAGGGTTGCGGAGATTCATGCCATTGATGTGGTTGAAATAAGCTAATTTCGCATCTCCGAAGTTGCTCTGCGCACCCGTGATGCTGGCCGAGCTAACCATGTAGATGAAGCCATCGGTATGCTCGTCGATGAATCGGATGCGCTCCTCGCTGGTCTCAGGGGTAATCATCATGATGACACGGATGTCATACTTGTCAGCGATAGGTTTCACCACCTTCAGGTAATCGTCGAAAGGAAGGTCAGGAATGATGGTTCCGCTTACACCACTTTCCACGCAACTCTTGAAAAACGCCTCGACGCCATAGTGCATGATTGGATTGAGATAGCCCATCAATATCAAAGGAAGTTTCACCTCGTCCTTGATGGCAGCGAGCTGGGCGAAGAGTTTCTTCACTGTCATACCGTTCTTCAAGGCCACCGTACCAGCCGACTGGATGACTGGACCGTCAGCCAAGGGGTCGCTGAATGGAATGCCGACCTCCACCATGTCGATACCGTGATGTTCCATCGCCTTGATGACATCGCCTGTTCCCTCCAATGTTGGGCAACCAGCGCAAAAATACAAACTTAATAGCTTGCGGTTCTTATTGTTTGCAAACAGTGCATTTATCTTATTCATATCTTTAATCTTTTGCTATTTAATCTTTTCCAAAAATTCCTTGAGTTTAGAAACATCCTTTAATCCTGGCTCAATCTCGAACTTTGAGTTGAGGTCGATGCCGATGCACTTCGGATGATGAAATTCCTTGATGCGCTCCGCATCCTCTGGACCGATGCCGCCACTCAACAGAAATGGCACATCTCCATCGTATGCCTGCAACACCGTCCAATCAAACTGTTTACCGCTTCCTCCAGCCAAGAGGGTCTTGGTGTCGAAGAGAAAGAGATCAACAGCGCCTACATACTCCTTGTATTTCAGAATATCTCCGGCCGTGCTTACGCTGATAGCCTTGATAATCTTGATTCCCTTCTTGATGTCGGGGTCTATGGTGGCACGAAGGTTTTCACAAGTTTCCCGAGGCTCATTGCCATGCAGTTGAATGTAATCGAGATTGTAGTTATACACCCTCGTCACAATGTTTTGGGGCATGTCATCCACAAACACCCCTACCCTTGCAGGTCGCTTGACGCTTTTTCGGACTTCATTCTCATCCATCAGCTGCCCCATGGCAAACTTGGAAGTCTGCTGGATACGCTCCTCAGAATAGTCGGGAATGATTCCCGCACGACTACTTATCATCTGTACGTATCGTGGAGACTTCGGATAGAAGATAAAGCCTATCATGTCTATGCCCAAAGCCGAAACTTCGCGAATGTTATCGGCATCGCGCATGCCACAAACCTTTATTATCATTTGAATGTTGAGTGTTAAGTGTTGAATATTGAATTGGGCATAAGCCCTAAAACTTTTTCTAAAGAGCAGTAAGAAATTCCTTGAGTGCCTTGCCTGGGTCGGCTTGTTTCATAAACTGCTCGCCCATTAGGAATCCTCGGAAGCCTGCTTCTCGCAGTCGCTTCACCGTCTCTGGGTTGGAGATACCGCTCTCGCTCACCCTGCAAACATCTTCAGGAAGCTGTTCGGCAAGACGAAAACTGTTCTCCACATCCGTCACGAAGGTTCCGAGATTTCGGTTGTTGATGCCATACATGTCCGGCTCCAACTCGGCATACTCAAAGTCTCTGTCGTTGTGCATCTCCAAGAGAACCTCCAAGCCCAACTGGTGAGCCACGCCAAGCAACCGCTTGCACTCCTCCTTGGTCAGACAAGCCGCAATCAAGAGCACAGCCGAAGCACCGCAGTAACGAGCCTGCAAGAGTTGATATTCCTCGATGACGAAGTTCTTATATAAAATAGGTAAGGTGACCCCCACATGCCGAGCCTCCTGTATGAACTCATCATAACCACCGAAGTAGTCGATGTCTGTGAGGATGCTGAGCGCCGCTGCCCCATTCTCCTGATAGCTCAAAGGAATGACGCTCGCCTTGCCTTCCTGCTTGATCCAGCCCTTGGAAGGCGACTTGCGCTTGAACTCAGAAATGATGCCAGTAGGAGAAGTCATCAAAGCCTCCCTCATACTGCCCCCAAGAACCTTCCCGTCATCGCCCTTCATCTTCTGTTCCGTCAAGGTAATCATCTGTCGAGGTGAAATGAAGCGCTTGCGCTGGTCTATCTCGATTCGCTTGTGAGCAACGATTTCTTCCAATATATCAGTCATAATCTAAACGCATTAGGATTCTTCACTCTTCACTTAGCTATTGAGTTCCACGAATTTCTTGAAGGTTGCCAACGCCTTGCCACTGTCGATGCTCTCGCGTGCTATCTCCACGCATTCCTCGATGCTCTTTTGGCCTTTCTCCATCACCTGGATTCCGAAAGCAGCATTGGCGAGCACGATGTTTTTCTGAGCTGGAAGGGCACGATTTTCAAGCACGGCATCGAAGATGTCCTTTGCCTCTTCCTCGGTAGCTCCGCCACGCACCTCCTCTGGCTTGGCTACCTCGAAGCCAAGGTCTTGTGGCTTGAATATTTTCTCATAGTTGTTGGTTGTCACCTTGAAGTCGCTGGTCAAGGAAATCTCGTCGTAGCCATCGATGCTGTTCACGATGCCATAGTCGATGCCTATCTTCTGATAAACTTGGCTGTAGAGGCGCATTTGGTCAAGGTTGGCAACACCGAGGAGTTGGCATTTAGGTTGGCTTGGATTGACCAAAGGACCCAACAGGTTGAAAACAGTAGGGAACTGCAAAGCCTTGCGGATTGGTCCGACGAACTTCATTGCCTTGGCGAAGAGTTGGGCGTGGAGGTAGACGATGCCAGCCTCGTTGATGCTGCGGTTGAGTTTGTCGATGTCATCGGTGAACTGCACGCCATGGTTTTTGATGACATTGGAAGCACCGCTCACTGACGTGGCAGCATAATTTCCATGCTTAGCCACCTTATAGCCAGCGCCGGCAATGACGAAGCATGAAGTCGTAGAAATATTAAATGTGTTCTTACGGTCGCCACCCGTGCCCACGACATCAATATATCTATCACAATTCAGAATGGCAGGAACTCCAGTCGCCAAGATTCCGTCACGGAAACCAAGCAGTTCGTCTACCGTCACGCCACGCATCTGCAAGCCTGTGAGCAGAGCCGTGATTTGCTCATCAGGGAACTTGCTCTTGGTGATACCTACGATAATGTTCTTGGTCTCCTCACGAGTCAGTTCCTCGTGGTTCAACATTCTGTTCAAAATGTCCTTCATTTCCATAAGTCTTGTCTCCTATTTTTTGCTTTGTTGTTATCTTCGTTCTAAACTTTTCGTCTCCTTGAGACTTAAAAAAGGCCTGTCGCAAGTTACGGCAGGCCTTTTCTATCTCGTTGGATGTTCATATCCACACACGGCTTATCGACTCACGACTGTTTCCATCTTGAGATACGCCACCACCATGCTGTTGTAGATACGAATGTCATCATTGCTTATTCCTTATGAATTATGTTGCTTAATCGTTGTTTCGATTGCAAATATACACTTTTTCTTTCAAACTACAAACTTATTGTCGATAAAAAATGCTTTTTCTATTATTTTTTATCACTTTCAGTTCT
>ERZ808240.1494-NODE-1494-length-28664-cov-8.403544_pt1 | contig 28664 bp, 25 predicted proteins | sample MGYA00521084_ERZ808240 | MGnify/ENA primary metagenome ERZ808240 (study PRJEB31516, sample SAMN03275571) | gut metagenome | biome: mammalia-associated habitat; material: feces | host: Papio cynocephalus | place: Kenya | collected 2012-08-06 ... | reverse complement strand
ATTACATTATACCAAGATGGCCTTCGTATCAGTCATGTGCAAATAAAGACTTTTTTAAAAATATATTTGGATAGACCAAAGTGAAGAGCTAAAAGAGAAAATCGTAAAAGTCGTACAAATTCGACTGCTTTAACTTTACAAAAAGCAAAAAGACTTGAAAATGGCTGGGGGGGGGTAAAATTTGTATAAATTATTGATGGAGCAAAAAATGAAAAATTACAAAATCCTACCTGTTTTGGCGTTATTGGCGTTGCCGCTTTTTAGTTGCGGAACAAACGACGAATCATCTTCTATTACGAAGAGCAGCTTATCCGATACGAGCGTAGCATCTAGCAGCATATCAAGTGATATTTCTAGTTCCTCTTCTTCAACAAGCCTATCTGCTTCTTCTTCGCTGTCTTCTTCGTCTTCGTCCTCGTCCTCATCTTCCTCATCCTCCTCTTCTTCGTCCTCTTCGTCCTCTTCGCCAGATGTTCACGCCACTGGTTTGGAGGTTGCTCTTTTTGAGAAGCTACCTAAAAAGAGCTCTTCTAGCGAAGGAGAGACATGCCTCTTCTATCCCGCTAGCGAATTTGATTTAGGGGCTGTTGTTGTTCCAAGCGAAGCGCTTGAACAGAATATTGTCGTTACAATTCCTGAGGAACATAAAAACGAAATCACTTATGAAAACGGCAAACTCATCACGAAAAACGTTTACACGACCGCTCCTTTTGATATCGTCGTGTCCATCGAGGGGACGGATGTCTCTATCACTCAAAAAGTGGCCGTTGTCCCTGCGTCCGATTATTTGGTGGCTCATTTAAGCGATCATATTGCCGCGACTGATAAAGGCGAAGGGGAATGTGCCACAAGCGCCTTTTATGGAATGTTTATGGGTCCAGAGAGAACGGATGGCTCCGCTCCGGATTCAAGTTGCAATGTCACATACTTCGAAAATGAAATTACTGAGGCGTGGTTCAATAACGGGAATATTCGATCTAAAGCGACGAGAAGAATTGAGAACGATTGCTATTACAACGTTAACTATAAAGGAGACGGAACGGCAATCGATCTTGATAGAAGCTATAAAACGGCTATTGGCGAAGGCGAAAATCAAATATCTAACGAGGACGCTTCGTATCAAACCAGTCGCCTTTCGTATATGAATGGCCGCTATGGGTTCGCTGCGGTCATCTCTGACCTCCTTCTTCAGTTTGAATTATTGGATGGAGGAAGCGAGCATTTCGTTGAAACGTTGCGTTTTGATGTAGTGGAGGATAGCGATACCCGTTTCTATGCTGATATCGTTGGCAATAAGCCGTATGTTAACGGAACGACGACAAAACCATTCTACATGAATGCGAAATTCGATATTTTGTTCGATTCTGCAAAAAGAATCACATCATTAAAGTTCCTTTTGGCTCTTTCTGAGCCAGAGGATCCTGCAAACATCGATATCGTTCCGACCAAGGAGAATTCGCAATCGATGTTCATGAAAATCAATTATGCCGATAAGAAGAGCGTGAACCCGAATCCGGTAGACTTTAGCTCCGTCTCTTTCGAATTGACCCCCTCGGAAAAGGTGCAGCAAAAGATTTCAGCGCTTGCCGAGCAATTGAATGAGAACGAGGGCCAAAGAGTGGCGAACGCTGAGTGTGTTTTGGAACTTTCTGGTGAATATGATTTTTGGCACAAAGATTCTATTACCTATTATAAAAACGAAACTATTGTTGAGTCGGAGGACCGGGAAGTTGTCGGAACCCAAACGCGTGAGTCGATGAGTAAAACCGTGACGACAATACGTGAAGGGAACCTCTACTTCTTGGATTGGAATCAGGATAGCGATACTTATACGGTTTCTTCTTCCACGCCGATTGGCAATGGAGAGGGGCAAATTAGCCAAGAGGAGGCAATTTATCAAGCGAATCACGTGCAAGTCGATTCCGCTACTTTTGGCCTTGGCCATGTTTTGGAAGAAACGTTTATGGTGGGATTGACCGACGAAACGATGACCGATACTTTCCAAACGATCACGGTAAATAACATCAAAACGGAAATCACTTCCAATTCTTATAATCAAAGCGTTTTCAGCTACATTGTGTATTTCTCGGCCACCTCTAGTTATAAATCTTCGTCTGATGAAATAACCGTATGGTATGCTGCTTCGGTAGATCTTTCTTTGGACTCTTCTTTGGAAAACGCCTTAAGAAGCGCTTCTATGAACATGGACGTTTACGAGGAAAACCCGTTTGGTGATGACGGCGATTTGAAACAGGAGATAGAACCCATTACGTCGCAAAGAACCCAACTCAATGTTGAATATTGCAAAGGAAGCGAAAAAGAAACGAACCCAGATCCAATCGTTTTTAGCGAATCTTAATGGCTGACTTTGTTCCGGATATCATTACGATGAGGCTCGTCAACCGCTTCTTTTAGACGCATGAGCTTGACGGGGAGTCGTTTGGGATATCCTAGGCGACTGAACTATGTTTAGAGAATAAAGGTGAAGAATGAAGGGGAATATGCATAGGTGAATCTCAGGGTGGAGGTTATCCTGGATGCGCTTCGGATCAAAAACAAGCCTGCCCTTCTCGAGAAGAAGAAGCGCAGCAGGCTTAAGAATATAGATACATGATCATGTGTTTTAATTAACTGCTTTTGATTTGAATCGAAGGGAAAGCGTAGAGGGTAAACGCTTTGATTGGCATGCTTGGATCTTTGATAGAGTCCAAAGAATACAAGTTTCCGCTTAAGTCAAACCGAGAAAGGAATTATTGAAAAAAACACAGCAAATCCGGCTTGTATCATCCTGCTTTCCTTCTCTTTTTGACAAAACTTCTCTTGGCGTCTATAGTGGACTCATGTCATTTAGCATTTGGAAACAGCGCTTCGCTCGAAACTATAAGAAGTATGTAGCAATCACTTTGTCTTGCATCGGCATTGCTTTCTTGCTTGGCTCTTTCATCGCCAACGCCATCGTAAGTGCCAATAATGGCGAAAGCGGGCTTGATTATGGAAGCCTTTTTTCCAACACCTGGAACTTTATTTTGCTTGCCGTGGCCTACGGTTATCTCTTTTACGGGAACCTCCATGGCACTTCTATTGCCTATAGAGGCATGCTTATATTCATCTTCTATGTTCTTTGGGATTTTGGCTATTACCTCATGGCGATGATAATGAATCTTGTGAGCGCCTCTTCGACTGGCGATCCGACTTTAATAACCATCATGGTCCTTTTATTCTTGGGAACGGTGTTTGCGCTTATAAGTGGCATTATGTGCTATTTCCGGACCAGGCAATATCTCACCTCCCGTTACGCCAAATACGAGATGGTTCGCTTATGGGCGCTTTTCTTCATGCTAAGCGTTCTGATTGGGGGTGGCCTTACCATCGCTTCGTATTTCTTGCTTTTTGGCGAAGCCTTTTCTCCTCTATATATCTTCTATATGCTTTTGGAGCCTATCTCCATGATGCTCATGTCTATTGTTTGCTTCTTTAGCGTTCTTCGCCTTAAGAGCAATTATTAGTTTTTCCAAGTGGCCTATCTCCTTCTAAATGAAGGAGTTTTTGCTTTTATTGTCTTTTCTAAAGCGTATTTCCCCTTTTTGGAAGATGTGCTAGACTTACGCTTAGTCAAAGGGGAGTAGCGCTAATCCGAACTCCGACATGCCGTCAAGACTCTTGACCGGAACGGATGGGCAAATGCCTCGCAAGACCTTTGCAAAGCGAACGTTTCGCTAAACAAAAGGAGGCTCCCAAATATATGTTTGAGAACAAGAACGTTTCGTCTACTTTGAGCGAGCTTAAGACCTCAAAGAACGGTTTAAGCGAGGAGGAAGTGAAATCCCGCCTCTCCAAGTATGGGCCCAATAAGCTTGAGGAAAAGAAGAAGGATGGGCCTTTGAAGATTTTCTTTGGCCAATTCAAAGATCCCATGGTATTGATCCTTGTGATCGCTGCTTTCGTGAGCTTAGGCATGGGCATTTTCGAGGTGGTTAAAGCCAATAGGCCTTACACTTTCGGCGATGCGGCTGAAGTTGTCATCATCTTTGCCGTCGTTATCCTAAATGCGCTCATCGGAACGATCCAAGAGTGCAAAGCGGAGAAAGCTCTTGAAGCTTTAAAGAAACTCTCAAGTCCTACGGCGACCGTCCGTCGAGATGGCAAACTCATGGACGTCAAAGCGGACTCCCTCGTCATAGGCGATATTGTCATATTGGAAGAAGGGCGAAGCGTTCCAGCCGATTTAAGGCTTATCGAATCCTATGCCCTTAAGAGCGACGAATCTTCTTTGACGGGCGAATCCCTTCCCGTGGAGAAAGACGCCAATGTCGTCTTAAGCGAAGAGGTTGGCGTTGGCGACCGCATTAACGAAGTCTATATGAGCACGCCGATTGTCTACGGCCGTGGCGAAGGCGTCGTCATTGCGACTGGTATGGCTACGGAAATCGGGAAGATTGCTTCGATGCTTTCCGAAGGCGAAGAAGAAGCCACGCCTTTGCAAAAGAATTTGGCTAAGATTTCCAAGTTCCTTGGCTATCTCACGATTGGCATCGTTATCTGCATGCTCATCGTTTCGATGGTATGGGATGCCGTCAAAGGGACTTTGGCGGAAAGCTGGTCTCAAAACATACTCGATGCGGTAGGGCTTGCGGTTGCGGCTATCCCCGAAGGCTTAACGGCTGTTGTTACTATCGTTTTGGCTCTAGGCATGCAAAAGATGATCAAGGTCAACACGATTGTTCGTCGCTTGGCCTCGGTGGAAACCCTTGGCGCCGTCTCCGTTATTTGTAGCGATAAGACGGGAACTCTCACTCAAAACAAGATGACCGTTACCATGGCTTATCAAGACGAGAAGACAATCGAACAAAAGGATTTCACTAAAGAAAACGTCGGCTTCTTAGCGAAAGGACTTGCTTTGGATAGCAATGCCTCGGTGGAGAATGGCGTTTATGGCGACCCAACGGAAGTGGCGCTTGTGGATATGGCACAAAGGCTTTCGATGCCCAAAAGCGAGCTTGAGAAAGAGATGCCACGCATCGATGAGCTTCCTTTCGATTCCGTTCGCAAGATGATGAGCACCCTTCATGAAGTGGGCGATAAAAAAATTCTCTTCACGAAAGGAGCCATGGATCAAATCCTTAAGCATTGCACGAATATTTTGATAAATGGCGTCATTCGTTCTATTGACGCGGAGGATATTGAGAGAATCAATGCCGCGAGCGAAAAGATGGCTCAAAAGGCGCTTCGTGTTTTAGCGCTTGCGATGCACGAAGGAAAAGAACTTGTCGAGGAGAATCTCACTTTCGTCGGTCTTGTGGGCATGGTCGATCCCCCTCGCCCAGCCGCTAAACCCGCTGTAAGCACCCTAAAAGGCGCTGGCATTACAACCATCATGATCACAGGCGATCATAAGGACACTGCCTTTGCCATCGCGAAGGAGCTTGGCATTGCCTCTCGCTTAGACGAGGTTATGTCTGGCGATCAAATCGATGCTTGTAGCGATAAGGAGCTTCAAGAAAAAGTGAAAACCATTCGTGTTTTCGCGCGCGTTTCGCCAGAAAACAAAGTATCCATCGTCAAAGCCATCAAGGCCAATGGCCAAATCGTGGCGATGACAGGGGATGGCGTTAATGATGCCCCTTCCCTTAAAGCGGCCGATATCGGCATTGCTATGGGCATTACCGGAACCGATGTCGCAAAAGGCGCTGCCGATATGGTCTTAACCGACGATAACTTCGCTTCCATCGAAAAAGCGGTCGCGGAAGGTCGGGGAATGTATGCCAATATCCGTAAGACCATCCTCTTCCTCCTATCGAGCAATATCGGGGAAGTCATTTGCATGTTCGTGGCCATTACGATTGGCCTTCCAGCTCCTTTAATCGCCGCCCATCTTCTTTGGGTGAATCTCATTACGGATTCCTTGCCTGCGATTGCCTTAGGCGCCGATAAGAAGCCCGAAGACATCATGAACGAGAAGCCTCGCGCGACAGGGGAGTCGGTGTTTGCCCATGGCGGATATCTCGTGACTTTTGGCTACGGCGCCATTATCGGCATTGCCACCCTTTTGGCGTTCTTTATCCCAGCTTGGAGCAATGGCGTTTTCTCTCTTGAGGAAATCTCTGCTTGGCTTTCGGTGAATGAACACCTTGAAGAGTCTCAATCGATGGCCTTCACCGTTCTTTCCTTTAGCGAACTCTTCCACATGCTCGGAATGACCGACATCAAGCATTCTTTCGTCCGTGTCTTCAAGGACAAGAATCCTCTTCTATGGATTTCCTTCTTCTTGGGGCTAGGGCTTCAATTCCTGGTTATTGAATGTCCAGGGCTTAGCTCTTATAACGGCGTGGAAGGCTTCTTCCATACCTATCCGCTTCACGATAATCCGATGGATTACCTTTGGGTGTTCTTATTAAGCGCGATGCCGCTTCTATCGCACGAGATAGCGGTTTTTGTCCTTTTCATGAAGAAGAAAATCCTATCGCGAAAAACCTCGAATTAACTTTTTGCTATAGTCTTTTAGCCTCTCTTTCTTAGGGAGGCTTTTTTCGTTCGGTGGAATCGAAAGAGACGTGATTTGTCGGAATTTTTTCTTTTTTTTGAAATACAAAAAAAAGCCCGATAGTGCTATCGGGCGCCAAGACAAGTGGTGCCGACTAGAGGAATTGAACCTCCAACCTACGGTTTACGATACCGTTGCTCTGCCAATTGAGCTAAGTCGGCGCGATATGAAATATACACCCTAAAGGAAGATGGGGCAAGAGAAAGGGCGCAAAGATGTTCAAAGAGTGAACGCTTATTTTCCTTAGCGAGTATCTTGAAGGGCTTCTTCTTATACTTTATAAATAGAGGCATATGGACGAGAAAGGCATTCTTTTAGCGAATATTGAACGGATTCACGCGACAGAACGAGGCGAAGAGAGGCTTATCCAGAATCTCAAACTCGCAAATAGAAATCCCGTTCGTTACGTGAAAGATGTTTTAAGGAATCCCAAAAGCCATGTCTATAAGAAGGGGAAGAATTTCTATTGCGAATATAATCATGTGCGTCTTACGATAAACGCTTCGACTTTCACCATGATTACTGCGCATAAATTCTAAGTGTTCCTTGCTCCTTTGTTTCGATAACCGAGTAAAATAAATCTCGCTGGAGGGAATTCTTTATGAATCGCGAATCTGGAATCTTAATGCCTGTTGCTTCCTTGCCATCCCGTTTTGGAATAGGGGGCTTTGGGAAAGAAAGCTATCATTTTGTCGATTTGCTTGAAAAAGGAGGCTATCGCCTTTGGCAAATATTGCCATTGAATCCCTTGGGTTATGGTCATTCTCCTTATCAACCTTTTTCGAGCTTTGCCATCGATGATCTTTATACGGATTTGGATGACCTTAAAAGAAGAGGCTTCCTAAAAGAAGCTCCTTCCTATCCAGGCGATACGAGCAAAATCCATTACGAAGAAGTCCGGGAATGGATGAAGCCTTATTTGGAAGAGGCCTATCAGAACGCAAAAGAGAAGGAAAAGAGTAACATAACCGCCTTCATGGCGACTTACGCCTGGGCGAAAGCGTGGGGCTTATTCATGTTCTATAAGAGAAAGAACGCCCTTCGCAGTTGGAATGAGTGGCCCAAGGAAGAAGAAGACCGCATCAACCATCTTGACGCTTTGACGGATGAAGAAGTGGAAGGTGTCTTCTATGAAGTGTGGCTTCAAATGAATCTCTATCGCGAATGGAAGGCTCTTCGCGCCTATGCCAATCGCAAAGGCATACGTCTTATTGGCGATGTCCCTTTCTATGTTGGATACGACTCTTGCGATGTTTGGAGCAATCTCGATACTTTTGAAATCGATCCTATCACTAAGGAGCCCATTTGGATCGCGGGTGTTCCTCCCGATTATTTCTGCGCGACTGGACAACGTTGGGGCAACCCTATTTATAAGTGGGATTTGCTTGAGAAAAACGGATTTTCATTTATTATCAACCGTCTTAAAGGAAACGCCGAGCTTTATGACGTTATCCGCTTAGACCACTTCCGGGCATTTGATACCTATTGGCGGATTCCCGCCTCTTGTCCGACGGCCGTCGATGGCGAGTGGATCGAAGCGCCAGGCTACGCTTTCTTTGATACTTTCTTTAAGGAAGTCAAGAACGTGGAAATCATCGCCGAAGACTTAGGGAATCTTCGCCCTCAAGTTTTAACCCTTCGTGATCATTACCATTTGCCAGGCATGAATGTGGTGGAATTCACCTTCCGCGACGCGGAGATCGACCATAAGCTCAATGTCTCAAATCCGAATATGGTCGTTTACTTAGGCACCCACGATAACGAACCTTTCAAAGGCTTCTTCGACCGGCAAAACGATTGGGAGAAGAACATTTGGAAGGAAACGCTTCGTCAAAAAGGATTCACCAATGACGATCCTTGCGAAGCAATTCGGGAATACGCTTTATCGTTGCCGGCGAATTACACGATATTGGCCATGCAAGATATTTTGGAGTTTGGAAATGAGGCTCGCCTCAACGAACCTAGCACCATCAATGACTTCAATTGGACCTGGCACTTACGCGATTACGAAAAGTTTATTTCTTTGCTTCCGAGTCTAAAAGCGCTTAATGAAAAATATCATCGCTAAAACAACGTTCTTCATAGACTGCGAAATTGGCTTTTTCTTTGTTGAACACTACTTTCAAAATGGCAATGCTCATTCGTTTAACTTGGCGATAGATGGGGCGATGGATAATCGATTCTTGTTTGTTTAAAGAGGCTAGAAGAGGATAGGAATCATCTTAGACGAATATTGCTTCCTATGACGAAAGAGGTAGGAGAAAGGCCGATAATTTATGGAATCGGCGAAACGAATGGAATAGGCGAAAAATGATTTGATAATGACGTGCTTTTTCTGATGCTTGCAGTTCTCTCTTGATAACTTCTTATTTTTTCTCTTGTCGAAGAAAAGACTTGTTGTATAATTATCGAGCGCTTAAGCGCAGTCCTACTTGGGTAGTTAGCTCAGTTGGGAGAGCATCTGTTTGACGTACAGAAGGTCAGGAGTTCGAGCCTCTTACTACCCACCAGTTCAAAAATAGCCTCGCATTGCGAGGTTTTTTGTTTTTATGGATTCTTTTCTTCTTCCGGACCTAAGAAGCGAGAGAGGACTTTCTTTCGCGTCACAATGCCGATAAAGACGCCTTTGTCATCGACGACGGGAACATAGTTTTGCCCAATGATTGTATTTAAGAGGTCTTTTTCTTCAGCCATGATGGAAACTGCTTTAATGGAACGCTTCGACATGACTTTTTCAATCGGCGTTTGCATGAGCTCTTCGAAGTTAATCTTCATGTCGAGGATGGCGCGCAAGATATCGCCATCGGTGATGGAACGAAGGTATTCGCCTGTCTTTTTATCAAGGATCGGGATCATACTATAGTTATGAGCTCGCATCTTCTCTAAGACTTGGCGGATGCTCCATTCACTATAGGCATAGTCGACTTCTTGTTTTGGCAAAAGGAGAAAAAGAATATTCATGCAACCATTTTGAGAAGGACTTCTCTTTCTTGCAATAGACAAAAAGATCCTTTTGACAACCGGGGCAAAGTTCTTGCTCTTGTGACATAATAGAAAACATGAATTATAAGGATTTTTCTTTCTTCGTCTTTGATTGGAATGGCACTCTTCTTGATGATGTATATTTTTGCTACGAGCTTTTGAATAAGCGCCTCATCGAACAAGGCCATAAACCGGTTGCCTTTGCTACTTATCGTGATATCTTCACCTTTCCTATTATCGAATACTATCGGCGTGCGGGTTTTGTTTTCGAGCCTGGTAGCCCAGACAACTTTGAAGTCTTAGCCAAGAAATTCCGTGTGGATTACCAAGCCGGTTTTAAGAGTTTGTCGCTTTTTGAGGATGCCATCCCTTTCTTGGAAGAAGCCAAGAAAAATAAGCCTCTTTACCTTTTAAGCGCAACACGCCAAGATCTCCTTCTCATCGAAACGAAAGAGAAAGGAATTGATGGCTATTTCGAGAATTTGATCGGCATTCAGGATATCTATGGCGCTTCCAAAGAAGCGGCTGGGAAAGCCTTTTTCAAAAAACATGAACTCGATGCTTCGAAAGCCCTTTTCATCGGCGATTCCCTTCACGATGAAGAAGTGGCCATCGCTTTTGAAGCCAGATGCGTTCTTATCTCCAAAGGACATCAATCGCGGGAAGTTCTTTTGAGGGGGAAAAAGAAAGAAGAGACCCTTGTGATGGACTCTCTTTCTGATTTAGGGAAGATGCTTTTCTTTAAAGACTAGAAAAAGAAACGATTTGTCCTACAATAAAATTAAAAGAGGGCAAACGTATGGCCAAAAAGGTAATCGAAAAGAAAGAAACGAAGAAAGTCGAAAAAGAGACGCCGAAGAAAACGATCAAAGCTTCTCCAAAGAAGGAGGAGGCTAAGAAGCTAGCGAAGAAAGAGGAAGCGAAGAAAGAAGAGGCTTCCGAAAAAACCGCTAAAGCGTACCATGTCTCCAAAAGGGAAGATGGCAAGTGGCAAGTGAAATTAGCCAAAGGGAAAGTCGCCATCAAGCTCTTCGATACTAAAGCCGAAGCGCTTGAATACACCTTGGCAATGTCTAAGAACCAAGATGCTTCTGTTCGCTTCCACGCTTCAAAAGGCGTTAACAAAGGCAAGATTCGCAAGCTCTAAATCGCTCTAGACAAGAATGGAGGGAATTTCTATAATTCCCTTACGCATCTGTAGTTCAATGGTAGAACACCAGCTTCCCAAGCTGGTTACACGGGTTCGATTCCCGCCAGGTGCTCCAAACATCAAAATAAGCCCCGTGTTTGCGAGGCTTTTTTGTTTTCTTGCTTTCGAATTAGTAGCAAATAACATTGTCTTCAATGTCTTTGATCGTTTCCTTGCTAATATTTTTTAAGTCATAGGTGAAAACTATATTCAACCTAGGGTTAAAAATACCGACTTTTTTGATGGCTTTAAATTCTGGTTTCAAGGAGTGCAATCCCATTATCCAGTACATTAGAAGCTGCAGCGTTTGCTTATTTGTCGGTTCCTTTTCCGATACTTTGAAATCCCATAAAGTATCCTTCGTCAAGAAATCGCCATCACCGGCACTCACGGTTGTGGTGTAACCTTTCGTCTCAAAATCGAATCCATCTTTGGTGATTGGTCCGTATTGTTCAAAGAAATCGAGCGACCTATTTACCATTTCTAAAATATTGGTAATGGTATTTTTATCAGGAACTATTTCGTGAACGGGTCTATATCCCATTGGCCCCGCCCTATAGAGTACGTCATATCCAGAGAGCCTTATGGCAGATATAACCGCTTCTTCGTCTAATGGAAGTCTTATGTTCTTTAATAAACCATCCGCTTCTTTGGTATAGCCTCCAATTTTGGCTCCAATAAGGCTTATTCTGAAAGCGTCTTTTGCGTTTTTCGTTATAGAGAAACGAGTTAAATAATCTACCGCCAGTCCAACCAATGAGGGACTAACGTTTTCTTTCTTTAGTCCCCCTTTTGAAGTTAATTGGACGATTTCTAGATCTTTTGGATTAAGATAACCTCCTCTTGGCTGTTTGATTTGACCGATTCTTTTGGTTACTGAGACACCCATGCTTTTCTCCTCGTTTTTCTTTATTTAAAAGTCGATTAAACCTGAAGGAAATAATCAATATCTGATAGTGTTTCTAAAAACATTAGTGGCGAACTTGATGTTTGGCGCTTTCTTTAAGACGCAATTGCCATAAAAGAAATCGCAAATGTAGAATAGTCATGACAAATTGAGTATATCTAAGGAAAGAAATATGAAAGTCTTAATGATTAACGGTTCTCCAAGAGCCAATGGAAACACATCCATCGTTTTAAAAGAGATGGAGAAGGTTTTTAAAGAAGAAAACGTAGAGGTCGAAATTGTTCAAGTTGGTCACCTTCCTATTCGTGGTTGCCTTGCTTGCAATTACTGTTACAAAAATGGCAAATGTGCGATGAACGATATCGTGAACGAACTAGCTAAAAAATTCGAGGAAGCGGACGCTTTAGTCGTTGGAAGCCCAGTTTATTATGCCTCCGCCAACGGGACCCTCATTTCCCTCCTTGATCGCTTATTTTATTCGACGAGTTTCGATAAGCGCATGAAAGTGGGCGCAAGTGTCGTTGTTGCTCGGCGCGGAGGGGCGAGTGCGACTTTCGACGAACTAAACAAATATTTCACGATTTCTGGTATGCCTATCGCCTCCAGCCAGTATTGGAATAGCGTGCACGCAAGACGGATAGGAGAGGCTTTCTATGATGAAGAAGGCCTCCAAACGGTTCGCGTTCTTGCTAAGAACATGGTCTTTTTAATGCGTTCTATCGCTTTAGGCAAAGAGAAATACGGTTTGCCCGCTTTGGAAAAGCACATCATGACCGATTTTATCCAAAAAGAAGAAAAATAACTTAGAACCCCCTTCTTTTTGGAAAAGATTAGGGTTTTGCAGGGTTTGGAACGTCGAAAATCGAAAATTGTTTGAAAATCCTTTTTCTATTTCTCTTTGTGGCTCTTTTTCTTCGCTTTTATCTTTGATAATATTTTGTTCGTAAAGAAGTTTTTGGGTCTTTAAAGGCGCAAAAAACTTTCTTAGAGGAACTTTCGATGAGTAGCATGATTCAAGTTTGTAACGCCGCATTTAGCAATGCTCCATATGATTCGCCAGAGTGGATTCTTAGTTTTATTTTCGGCGTGATTTTGCTCGCTTTGTTTGATTTTGTGCTATTTAAGGCGGTCAAAAGGAAAGCCGTTTATATCTATGTCTCTTGCCTTGAAGTTGTGCTCCTTATCTCTTCTTGCTTCGCCGGCATGGAACTTCTCGTCCTGATTGCGGGCGTGCTTCTCATCTCCGGGTCGGTGGCCGCTTTATTTTCCAACGTTTCAGAATATCGCTTTTTGCTTAGCAACACCTATAAAGGAAAGTCTGGTATCGCTTGGAATCGTCACAACAAAAAGACCCTCATACCGGAGAAGCTTTTTGATCGAGAAGCAGTTTATGAGAAGGTTTATAAAGCTTGCCTTGATATGTCGAAACTTAAAAGAGGGGCCCTTATCACCTTCATGAAGAAGGATAACCTTCTAGACGATTCCAAGATTGGGACCATCATCAAGCAAAGAGGAGTCGATGTGGACGCTCCGGTGACGCCAGAACTTCTAGAGACCATCTTCTACGAAGGCACGCGTCTCCACGATGGGGCTGTGATCATCAAGGATGATAAAATTGCGCGGGCTGCCGTTTTCTTCCAATCCACGGCGAGACCCTTAACGGGGAAATATGGATCGCGTCACCAAGCGGCGCTTGGCATTAGCGAAAATAGCGACTCGGTCACTATCGTCGTAAGCGAAGAAACCGGTCGCATCTCGATTGCTTTCCAAGGCGAATTGACGCCAGTCACCCCCGACAACTTCCTTCGTATCTTTGAAGACGATATGGCCTACGAGCCCGATCTCCCAACTGTGGAAAATAGCTCTTCGCCTATTAACGACTAATTCTTTTTGGTAACGACAAGATTGATGAGCTCCACGCCTACTCTTTTGTAGGCGTTTTCTACTTTCTTTCGAATCTCAGTGTTCTTGGGAGCGGACTTCACGTTTGCTTTAAGAATCTTCTTTAGACTCTCTTTCGCATTAAAAAGCCTTTTTGGATCACGAATGATGAGATGGGCCGTTAGCATCTTTCCATCGGTCATTGTCCAACGAATGCTAAAGGGCCCCTTTTTAAGGGATTTGGATATTTTATAACGCCAAGGGAAGCTATAATGCCAACCTTCATCCCATATGGTCTTTAACTTTCCTCTTTTGGAAACGAAAACAAATTGATTCTTTTTGACGTAGGTGAATCCAGTTAAGGCAAAAAGAAGAATGGCCCCTAAAAGGGCGAAGGTGAGGCGGAGAATGAATAAAGTGGTGGCGTCCATTGCTTTTTTATCATATAAGCGTTCACAAATTTCTTCTAGTCATAAAGGAATTCGCTTTGAAATCTTGGAAGAGGCTATAAAATAGCCTTTAATAGTAAAGAGAGGAGAAACACTATGCCCACACCTCATATCGAAGCTCAAAATGGCGACTTCGCCAAAGTGGTCTTGATGCCAGGCGATCCCAAACGTGCCGAATGGATTGCCAAAACCTACTTGAAAGACGCGAAACTCATTTCGAGCGTCCGCGGCATCTTGGCTTTTACTGGCAAAGCGCCAGATGGTTCTTTGATCTCGGTTATGGCAAGCGGCATGGGCATGCCTTCCATAGGCATTTATTGCCATGAACTCTTCACTTCCTATGGCGTGGAGGCGATTATTCGGATTGGGACCATGGGAACCTATCAGCCGAATGTCAACCTAAAGGACGTCATATTGGCGGAAGGGGCTTGCACGGATAGCAATTGGATGGGGCAGCATAACCTCTATGGCGGCACTTATAGCGCTATTGCGGATTTCTCTTTGCTCTCAAGCGCGGCTCGTATTGCCCATGAAGCGAAAATTCCTTATCATGTCGGCAACATCTTAAGCGCCGACGTGTTCTATGATTATCGCCCAGAAGCTTGGAAGAAATGGGCCAATCTCGGTGTGCTAGGGGTGGAGATGGAAAGCTACGCTTTATATGCCGAAGCGGCTCTTTTAAAGAAACGCGCCCTAACGATTTGCACGGTGAGCGATTCCTTTACGGAATCCAACAAACAACTTTCTTCCAAGGAAAGACAAGAAGGGCTTAGCCAAATGGTTGAGCTTGCGATTTTGGTCGCAGAAAGCTATAACGAATGCCTCGCGAAGTAAAAACCACCATCTTTGTTGTTTTATGCGTTCTCTTGGCGCTTCTTTTCGCTGCTCTTTTCTTTTATAAACCGCTTCGAAAACTCTATTTCCATCATCGTCCGAAAGAGTTCTTCTATCGCAAGATTATGAAAGTCGTTCGGAATGGCGATTATTATCTTTTAAACGACTTGAAACTCTCTCTTGGCGGTGGGCAAAGCGCTCTCATAGACCACCTTGTGGGCGGAGATAAATACATCTATGTCTTTATGGATTTTTATTGCGAAGGCGCTTTGAGCGCTTCGCCGACGGATTCTAAATGGATCTATTATCGGAAAGATGGCAAAAAGACCGTCATCCAAAATCCTTTGATTGTGGCAAAAAACGCCCTTATCCGCTTGACCATGCAAACGGGCATCAACAATTCCTACCTTGTGGGGGCGGTTCTTATCAATGACGATTGCTTTGTGAATTCCTTCCAAAATAACGATAACGACATCCAACTTGTTCCACTCGGGAAATTGCAAAAGATGGTGGACGCTTATGAATCGCGTCCTTTGCAGCCTTTCGCCCCCAAAGAGCTACGGCAAGTCATCCATGATCTTTATGAGTTGAATGCGAAGAAAGAAGAAGAATGAAAGATAAAAACCAACTGAAGTCCTCAAGCACCCTTTTCGGACTTGCCTTAAAAACTTCCAAGAATCTTTTCCCAAAAGTTCTTTCGCCTCTTTTTTTCACGTTGGCTTTATGGATAGCGGTGGCGGCGATTGGCTTTGTTTGGCCCTTGTCTTTGCTTTTTACCTTTCCTCTTTTGTTCGCTCCCTCTTCTTTTGCCTTTCTTTTGAGCGTAAATGCATTAAACATGGGTCAAGAAGCGACGCCTTCTTCTTATTTCCTTTTTTTCATGCGTTTCTTTTCCAGAGACGTCTTTGGCTCTTATCGTCTTTTAAGGAATTTCTTTTTGTCTTTGCTTTTAAGCCTTTTTCTTTCCTTTCTTTTCGGACTTCTTTATGTAAAAGGCGCTTCCTTTGCTGACGCTTCCTTCATGGAATCCTTTGACGCCTTTTTGGAGTATCAAAAGACTTCGAATCTCGAAGCTCTTCAAAAGTTGATGGAGACGGATTTGCATCTTCTTCGTTTTAGGTTCTATCTCTCTGTTTTCTTTTTGTCTTCCTTTTGCCTTATCTATCTTCACCTTTTCCTTCGAAGTGGCATTATCCCTCTTATCTTAAGGGGATCTGGCTCTTTTCCGTATCGGGTCCGTTTGGCGGTCTATTCCTTGGCTCTTCGGCAGAAAGGCGTCCGTTACAACGCTCACTATTATGGCGCGATGCTGCCTCTTTATCTTTTCATAATGGCCTTCTTCGTTTTGGGGGAGTACGTCTCTTCCTTATTCTTAGAAGACGTTCTCAGCCAGTCGATCGTTATTTTGATGGGTGGTGTAAGCGGGGCTCTTTTAGGCCTTCTTCTCGTTTTGCCATTTTACGATGAAGTGCTTTATGGCTTAGCGGGGAGATATGAAGTCTTATTTAACAAAACTTCCCTTCTTATAAGCGAGGAAGCCCTTCATCAATTCGCCACCATGAAAAGCGAAGCGGACAATCAAATGAAGATGGCTGAAAAAAACATTGAGCGGGTGAAGAAACTAATGGAAGAAGCGAGCAAAGGCAATGAAGATAAATCCTCGTCTTCAAAGGAAGAAAAGCAAAGCGAAAAAAACGAAGGTTCTGACGATGAGCATAACTCCTGACGGAGCCATAAGAAACAAAAACCCCGGCAAAACCGGGGTGTTTTTTTAATGGAGCAAGTGACGGGAATCGAACCCGCGTGTTAACCTTGGCAAGGTTACGTTCTACCATTGAACTACACCTGCGTCGTTTGGCGCGTTAGTAATTATAGGGAGTCCATATTGCTCTTGCAAGAGGAATCGAACATTCTTTTCGTGAAGTTCCTCCCTTTCTAGAAAGAGACATAAAAGGATAGGGCAAGATTAGATGAACCTTCATCGATGTGAGATTTTTAATCCGCTTCGTTGCTCTCGTCTTGAGATTCTCAAAGCGCGAACGCTTTTTTGAGGCATGGAAACGAAATTTCAACGATTCTTCTTCGAAGAAAACATTGCTTCTAATGGATTTATAAATCGCTCATCGATATAATTTGAGGCGTCTAAGTAAGGAGTTTTTATGGCGACTACTATCGATCTTGCGAATCGTCTCTTCCCTGAAGTCAAAGAGACGGTGGATGATTTAGAAAAACGTTTTCCTAAAAGGAACCTTCCAAAAGGAGCGGAAGTGACTCGTTTTGCCCCCTCTCCCACCGGTTTTCTTCATACTGGTTCTTTGTTTACTGCTTATTTGGCCTACCGCTTAGCAAAACAATCCAATGGCGTCTATATGTTCCGCTTGGAGGATACGGACACCAAAAGAACAATCGCCGGTGCTGCCGACGATCTTATTGTTCAACTTGCCAAATTTAGCATCGTGGCGGATGAAGGCTATTTCCCTGAAGGCGACAAAGGCGTTTACGGTCCTTACCAACAAAGCAAACGCGCGGATATCTATAAAGTCGTCATCAAGAAGCTTTTGATGGAAGGTAAAGCGTATCCTGATTTTTGTAGCAGCGAAGACCTTGCCAAAATCCGTGCTTTCCAAGAAGCCAATAAGATTCTTCCTGGGTATTATGGGAAGTATGCTCGCGACCGCAATCTGACGGTTGATGAGCAAATGCAAAAACTCGATGAAGGAGCGCCTTGGGTTATTCGTTTCAAATCCCATGGCGATCACGATAAGAAGACTTCCTTTGTGGATGCCATTCGAGGCAAAATCGAGCTTCAAGACAACGATGTCGATGTCGTCATCTATAAATCCGATGGGCTACCGACCTATCATTTCGCTCATGTTGTAGACGATCATTTCATGCGTACGACAACGGTCACTCGTGGTGAAGAATGGATTCCTTCGACGCCTGTTCACCTAGAGCTTTTTAAAGCGCTTGGCTGGGAACACCCAACCTACGCTCATTTGCCCGTCATCATGAAATTGGATCATGGGAACAAACGGAAGCTTTCGAAACGGAAAGATCCCGAAGCGGCCGTATCTTACTTCTTAAAAGCGGGCTATCCGCAAAAAGGGCTTCTCGTTTATTTGATGTCCATCGCCAATAGCAACTTCGAGGAGTGGACGATCGAACATAAGAGCCTAGACGTTGAGAATTTCAAATTCACTTTCGAAAAGATGTCTTTGGATGGCGCTTTGTTTGACGAAGATAAGCTCAATTACTTCTCAAAGGAAACAATCGCGAGCGAAAAAGCGGATACCCTCCTTCCAAAGGTTCTCACATGGGCCAAAGAGTATCAGCCGGAATTCGCCGCGAAAATCGAACGGGATCCAGCTTATTTCGCTAAGATTCTTAATATTGAAAAAGATCGCCCGAACCCTCGCAAAGACTATTGCAAATATAGCGACATCGAGCCGATGAGCGCTTTCTTTTTCGATGATGATTTCGCAAAAATCACTGCTAATCCTCTTCCTTTTAATGAAAAGTACGACAAGGAATTCCTCAAAACGTTCTTGGCTGCTTTAGGAAAAGGAATGCTTTTTGACGTGGATGAGCCCACTTGGTGGAACAGCGTTAAGGAGATCGCAAAAACCAATGGTTTCGCTTTGTCGAACAAAGAGTTCAAAGCCAATCCAGATGCTTTCAAAGGCAACGTAAGCGACGCTGCCGAAATTCTTCGCATCGCTTTGACGGGTTCCAAACAATCGCCGAATCTCCATGAAGTCATTGATATTCTTGGAAAAGAACGCGTTTTGAGACGCTTAGAGACGGCGATTCGATAATGTTTCTTAAATAGAAGGGGGTTGCTATTATGGCACAAACAAATAAATCTAAAATTTCGGTGGCGCATGCTTTATTTCTCATTTCGGGAATTACGCTTCTTGTCTATTATCTTCTTTCCCAAGGCGTTCCCTCCATCGGGAACGATTTGGGGTCTTTGATGAAGTTCATCGTTGAGATTTTTGTTCTCGTCCTTCTTATTGGTTTTTATTTCTTCTTCCTTTTTGAGGGCAAGAATTGCGAAGGAACGGTGAAGTCTATCGCTCCGTCTTTGCTGATTCTTATTGTCGTTGGCTCTTACTCGATGAATTTTGGAAGTGCGGAAGCCAATGCCGTTATCTCTGGCATTGCCTCGATGTTCTATCTCTTGATTATCGTCTGTGGCTTTGTCTTTCTCTTTATAAGGAATAAACTCGTCGGCATGGTTTTTGCATTCTCCAATGTGATTTACGCGTTCTTTGTGACGCTTTCTTATATCATTGTTTTGATTATTTCCCTTGTGAATGGCGGCTCTTTCAGCCTTGCGAAGATGTTCGAGACTCTTTTCTATGTCATCTCTTTAGGCCTTCTTTTTGTGGGCGGATATCTTATAACCAAGAACAAGGATTGGTCGTTGAACCGTTAGATCTCCTATCTTCAAGCGACTATTGAAAAGATATACCGGCAAGGAAGTCTCTTTTATTTGCCTAAGGCTTCTATCCGAGATTGCAAATAATCGAGATAAGTGCTTAAATACGTGAGCCGGCCCTGTGGTCAAGCGGCTAAGACGCAACCCTCTCAAGGTTGAATCCCGGGTTCGATTCCCGGCTGGGTCACCATTCGACTATAATTCGAACTCGTACGCTATCACGCCGTACGGGTTCGTTTTTCATTACTACCTCAAGAAGCGTTTCAAAGACTGGTTTGTCCTTCATGAATTGCCAGGAAATCCCGTAAAACGCGGTCATAATCAGAAAAATCCTCAGAAGAAGAAATAATCTTTGACTGAGGATTTTCTTTTTTTGCTACGTCAGTCTTTGTGAAAAGTTCGAATCTCCCAGGATGTGTTTGCTTCCCCTTTAAGAGATATAATTTCGTGGAACTCCTTTGTTTTGATTCAGCACTAGAATGGAAGAGACCCCTGCAGCCGCGTATGCGATGCCTGTTACAAAAGCGGCGGCAAACAGTGGAAAAATTTTGAGTTTTTTCTCGTCGGTTTTATGATTCACGAAAGCAATCCCCGTGATGAGAGACGCGAACATTGCTATGACCATGCATGTCAAAAACCAGTATGACATCCTTGCGAATGCTGAAGGTCTTAATTAATTTAATTTTGCGAAAATAAACTAGAATAATATCGAAGCTACTTTTTGAGACTCAATATCTCTTATAAAGCGAACATATCAAGAGAGGCTTGTTTGACGATTGATAGACTTATTTTTATAATTTAAGCGATGGTGCTAAATGCCCTTGGATGCTTTTTTGCATCGACGGGTAACCTTGAAGGTGCATTCCATCGAGCCTCGTATGTTGTGGTTCGTGATGCTCTTCACGGGCCATTTTTTCATAGGGGGTAGCATATGAAAAACATAATTGCCATTATCGCGACAAAGAACCGAATATCTCTATTTGAAAAGACCGCTAATTCGATATTCAGGCAAATCAAAAATCCTACACTTACTATAGTCGCTTCCGACTCCTCAGATGAAAATTATGAGATTGAGAAATCTATATGTGCCAAATATGGATTTATCATTATCAGGGATGAATATGAACACAATTACGCCGGTAATCTCAATTCCGCCATTGATTTCATAATCAGAGAATATGTGATAAACGGATTGGTAGATCCGAAAGAAACATTCTTGGCCTTCCTAGACGACGATGATGTTTGGGAGAGGGATTATTTGCAAGAGTGCTCTGAAAGAATCGAACCTGGAATAGATTTCATTGTGGCCGGGCTTTTTTACAAAACCGACGAGAAAGAATTCCCTCTATCCGTCCCTCATCGCTTCGATACGAAGAGCTTCTTGATTTCAAATCCCCATGTTCAAGGATCCAACACCTTCGTAAGATTTAGCTCTGTTTTGGAGGCTGGATGTTTTGACGAAAACATGAGTTCGACCACGGACCGCGATATATTCACAAGGCTTTTGATGCTTAATCCCGGATATTCTGTAATTGAAAAATGTCTCGTTAAGGTGGACGCTGGCAAAGAGCGTCCTAGGCTCACTACGAATAGAGTCGGGAAAAAAGAGAGCCTTTCAAAGTTCTATTCGAAATATGGCGGTATCATGACAGAAAATGAGAAGAAGAGATTCTGCGAAAGGGCTAATAGATTCTGCGAGTTTGACTTGAAAAGCTTGGGTAGTTGCCTTGGAGGGCACATGGAACAGAGCGTTTCTATGGCCGGGGAAACGCGCACTAATGTTTTCAGGGGGAGAATCGTATTCTCTTTCATTGCCATCAACGAAGAATTGGCTATCCGCCTTTTGAAGCAGATAGCCGCCCAGTCTTATGAGAACAAGTCGGTTGTCGCTTTCTTGAATTACAGTTCCGACAACGAATACGAAAAGGTTGAAGATTTCCTTTCATCTATCAAAGTTAAGCATTATATTGCCGGTCTCGAAGATGCCAAAGCCGTAGCCGAAAGCGGAGTGTTCCCAGAGTGCAATATGGACTTTGGCGGTTTATGCAACGAGATCAAAGACATCGGAGCGGCTAGGACAATATTGAATCGCATCGTAAAAGAACACAGCTCCGATGGAGATGCCATTTGGATATTGGATGACGATATGGAATTTGAAAACATCTGTTTCGAAGCGCCTGGAGAATTCAAACGAGGTAATGTATCTGCCAAGAAAATAGTCGAAAGATACATCGGCAAGTGCGACGCGGTAGTAGGGAGTTATTCAGGGGACGCCCCTTTACCAGCTCTCTCGACGATAAGGTGCTCTTTGCTCGACTATGTTTACGCGAAACGACTGAACAAGAACGACATCTACGATGCTTCCATTTACCGCCTTCGCGACTATTACTATTCGCTAACGGATGCCACCCATCGTCATTTGGAGACCCCGTTAAAGATACCAAGCGGCAGCTCTTTGGAAGACATAATGTCGGGGAAAGCCGTCAGCAGACCCCTTTATGAGAAATCCGATGAGGAGTTCGACCCTTACAGCAGGGGAGGGAACACCATAGTTTTCAACAGGAGAATGTTGGATATACCGAATGTTTCCATAACCATGGGAGGAGTCATGGCTAGAAGGGGAGATTATTTTTGGATTCAGCTTGCTAAGGAAAGCGGGTTCAAGGTGATCGGCTCTTCCTTCTCGATTCGTCAGAATAGGCCTATAACCACCTTCGATTATGAAAAGGAAGTCGAGAAATCCATCAAAGACCTCATAGGATCCTCCTTCACGAAGGCGTATGCTTCGCTCCAAAGCAAGACGAGAACAGCTTTCCTTTCTTCGTTCACCAATCAATACAAAGAACGCCTTGCGAGGATAATTGCTGACTACCGTAGGATAATCGGACTTCTAAAGATTCTTGAAGACTGCGAATATTCCAAGCACTTCAACGATAACGGGCTTAAAGATTATGTGAGAAGGGCCAAGAAATACCTTGAGCCTTCCCTGGTGGAGTCTTCCTTCGACGGAATGCTTTCCATTAGAAATTCTTACCTGAATTTTCTTAAAGCCAAAGATGCCAAGAAGGAACTTGAATCGCTAAAGGGAGCAAAGAACTATAGGATCCTAGGCATCGGAAGTGAGGGAATCGTCTTCACGGACGAAAATAAGGTGTTCAAGGCACTTCCGTCCTCATCCGACGTTTCCGTTTACCTCGAATGTGGCAAAGAGATGGGTTCCTGCGAAGAGCTTTACGAGATTGAGGTGCTGGAGGGAAAAAACTTCAAATTCCTATGTCATTGGTATGACTCGTCTTGCGAGCGCTATATTGGCGGTCACACTTTGGAATTGGCCAATTTGCTTAGGTTCTTGAGAGACCATGGCTTGGTTTTGACTAATATAAAGAAAGATAACTTCCTCGTGGTCGATGGCCATTTGAAATACATTGACTATGGAAAGAGCATCGAACGATTTAGTCTCACTAAATTTCAAAGAAGCGTAGAAAGGGGATACCAGATGCTTAGATACACCAATCTTTCGAAACCTGAATTTAGGCAAATGATTTCAATGACTTACCTCGGTGAGGACGCCGGTCTAAATTACGGAATTGCTTCTTTCGAACGACTGATCGAGAAAAGATACAAGGAGCAAGAGCATGACCCTATAGCTTTTAGAATAATCAAAGAGACTAATCCTAGAACGTTTCTCGATTACGGTGCTGGCAAGTGCAAGATTGCGAACAATCTACCCGATAGCATTGAACGTAGCGTTTACGACATAGATAAAAAGACACTTCGCGAGCGCGCTAAAGCTGGAATTCGAATTATTGAAAACATCGACTCTCTCTCGGAAAAATTCGATTTCATAAATTGCAATTTGGTCCTTTGCTGCACGGACAGAAAGACGAACGAATACATCCTCCGCAAGATTCATACCTTGCTAAAGGATGACGGGACGGCTTTGATAAGCATTTGCAATCCCTTTTTCGAAGATGTGGATAAAACCGAAACGAGGAGATCCGGCTATCATGGCGGGTATTCTGATTCATTAGGATATCGAAAAGGTGACATATTTGCCAGCAGGGTTGAATATCATCGCCCGTTTGCATATTACGAGAGGATGCTGGGTAAATCCGGCTTTCGAATCGAGAAGGTTATTGAGGATTTTGGGGTCGATATCGATACTTTAGACGAGATAGGCGAGCATATCTTTTTCGTCTGCAAGAAAAAGCTGGTTAAAGACATGCCGGACTGCACCTTGTTGATCAAGGCCAATCCCATGGAATATGGAAGCATATATAGAAATGTCTCCCATATCGTTAGACAACTGGAGAAGAACTCCACCTTTGCTGAAGTTCTGCTTTCTGTCGACCCGATGGTGGGAAAGAAGCCAAGAAGATACGCGGACGATGATTTGCTGTCTTTTAGAAGCGAGGTCAAAAAGCTCCAAAGCGATGGTTTCATCGATCGCGTCGTCGAATCGGATGAATCCAACAAAAAATCTATTTTTTCAAAATACTTCGACGCTGTTGCCACGGAATCGCATAGCTTAAATGGACAGCAGATCTTCGCCACTTTGTCTGGTTTCGAAGCGGTCAAGACCAAATATGTGCTTCAAACCGACTCGGACATACTTTATTTTAACGAAGGGCGGGGATCCGTATTTGAAGCTTTGGAAGATATGAAGGAAACAAATGCTTTGACTCTCTCGTTGAGCATTTGTCACAGCGAAGAAGGACCCGCCGTTTTTGGTGGTAGGACTGAAGTCCGCTCTTGTCTTCTCGACCTCGAAAAGCTCAAGGAGAAACTCCCTTTGCATAACGCTGTTGTCGATAATCGCTATGTCTTGCCATGGCATAGGTCCTTGGACGAGAAGATTGACGAGAGCGAAAGCGTGAGACTGTTTTCAAGTAGCCTCTTCTTCGTGCATCCGGAGAATGAATCCAAGAAAATTCCTAATCTCGTTTCTTACGCGAGGGAATCTTTGGAGGATGGGCGTGTCCCTTCTGAGCAGGTTGATCTAGTGAATCTATGCGAGAACAAAGCTCGTTGGGCAAACCTATGCGACAACGGCATGGTGCTTTTTGTTAGAGGGAGGAATACTTCTCCGACAAAGCTCCACCGGCTATTCGTTTCAATCAAAGCGCAGTCTTTCAAGGATTTCACGATGGTATACGCAGACGATGCCTCCGAACCGATCTCTAGCGAATATGCCAGATTTCAAATTAAATATGATATGTTTTTTAAGGACAAAACCATTTTCGTGCCTAACGATATCAGCGTTGGATCTCTCGCTAACTTCGATTATTTCTATAGGAACATAGCCGTGAATCCAGACTCCATTATCGTCAACGTGGACAATGACGATTGCCTGTTCGACGTCGACGCTCTGCTTAAGATAAAAAAGGAATTTGACTGTGGAGCGGACGTGACCGTCGGAAGCTGTCTGAGGTTAGATAAGCCACTCAAGAGGTATCACGTGGAATCTTTCAAGGAGTGCTGGAAGAGGAATGGGGACAATATCTGGCTGCATCCCAAATGCTTCAAACGCTACCTCTGCAATTGGATACAGGACGGATTGATTAGAGACGGAAAATTCATTGGTGTCTCAACCGATTATGCCATCATGCTCCCTATAGTTGAACATGCCGAGAACCCTAGGCAAATTAAGAATCTAATTTATCTTTTTGACCCCTCAAAGGAGAACTCGACCAAGATTTTGAAATACGGTGAAGGGAAACCGCTCGAAATGAGAAGGTTCCTGCTTGAAAGGGGAAGGAAGGATCACGAGAAAAAAGTGGTCGCTGTGATCGGCGATGGAAACATATTGCCGGAATCGGAGGAATATAAGGCTGCAAAGTCCCTTGGAAGAGCGCTTGTAGACTCAGGATACAAAGTCCAGACCGGAGGGCTGGGCGGTGTTATGGAGGCCGCTCTGGCCGGCGCGAAGGAGTCAGAACGATATGTCCATGGGACAACAATCGCAGTAATTCCTTCAAAAGACGCAAATGACGCCAACGAATACGCTGACGTCGTTGTCCCGACGGGCCTAGATATCATGAGAAATTCGAAGGTCGTGGACGCCAACGCTGTTGTAGTTATAGGCGGAGGTGCCGGAACTTTATCCGAGATTTCCATTGCATGGCAGAAATTCAAGCTTATCATCGCTCTCAAAGGGTTTGGCGGATGGGCTGATAAGCTTGCCGGCAAGCCTCTCGACAGTAGGGTTAGGTATCCGAAGGTGGAAAAGGACTCTATCTACGGAGTTATGACCATAGAAGAAGTGCTACGCTTGCTGGAATTGAATATAGATAAATACGACCGAAAACATTCAGCGATAAAATGGAGGAAAAACAAATGAAGATTGGGATTATTGGATACGGCCATGTTGGCACTGCTATGGGAGCCTTATTTAAAGATGCCGTTGTTTACGACAAATACAAAGGGAACGGCACGAAGGAAGAAATCAACGGATGTGATGTGGCTTTCGTCTGCGTCCCGACTCCGATGAAGAAAGACGGAAGTTGTGATACGAGTTCCGTTGAAGAGGTGATTGGATGGTGCTCATGCAAACTCCTAATTCTTAGGTCGACCGTAAGGATTGGATTTACTAGAGAAATGGCGGAAAAGCATCACAGGATGATTGTTTTTCAGCCGGAATACTATGGGGAAACCGCTGCTCATCCATTTGCCGACCTTTCCGATAGGAGCTGGCTTTCTTTTGGTGGGGCCCCCGAGGCCATTGATATGGCGATAAAAGCATATCAAGGAGTCGTTAATTCTAATGTCCGCATATACCAAGCCCCGAGCGATGAGGTAGAGATGGCTAAGTATATGGAAAACACCTATCTAGCGACCAAGGTAATTTTTTGTAATGAGATGTATGGCGTTTGCAAAAAACTTGGACTCAATTACAACGTAATCAGAGAAATATGGACGGCTGATCCGAGAATCGGAACGAGCCATACATTCGTTTATGATGATAAGCCGGGGTATGGCGGAAGCTGTTTGCCCAAGGATATATCGTCCTTGAGAAAACAAGGAGTGGATGCTGGTTGTGATATGACTCTTATAGACGCCGTTATAAAAAAGAACTCTATTCTGAAAGATAAGTAGGACAATATTCAAATGGTCGGAGTGACTGACAAAAAAGCCACAATTAAAATGTTGAAAAATAGTGACACCCAATTCCTCCTTTCAATGCAGAGAACAGACAGTCCAACAAATCCGATTAGCAGAGTGATAAGTGGGAATGGGGTAGTCTCAAACATGGCAAAATCGATAGACCCGACAACTGTATAGGCGATGTCTATTATCAAAGCGATAGTGAGTAACGGGGTTACTTTGAACTTTCTCCCATCGTTTTTATGATTCACGAAAACTATCCCCGCGATGGGGATGCGAACATGGCGATGATTATGCAGGTCAAAAGCCAGTAAGGGATCTTTACAAAAACCGAATCATCGCTGATCTCGTTTATTGACAACCCTATGATCTCAGGCATAAGCAACAATAGGCCATATCCTATGTAATAGGGGTTCGGGCCGTATCGGAACATCTCGTATCTCCTGACGTCTAACTCATCCATCTATAGTCTCCTTCGTTTATACCTTATTATACCATAAATATATCTTAAAAGATATTTCTTTATATCCTAATAAGAGTATATACTATATCCAATGAATGATAGGAGGGACGTACATATGGAAAAGACGATCGGACAGAAACTCAAGGAACTCAGGGAGAACGCAGGCATATCCCAAGCCAAGCTCGGGAAGATGCTCGGGTGCACCCAGAACTCCGTGTTCAAGTACGAGTCGGACATCAACTTCCCTCCGAAGAAGATACTCATCGGATACGCGGATTACTTCAATTTCTCTTTGGACTGGCTTTTTGGGAGATGCCCAAACATGGAAGGAAAGCTCTATAGCGGAGTCAATTTCGACAAGGAATCCGAGATAAGGGAGCTCGCCGACAGCATGTTCCAGGAAGGGACTGTCGGATACGAGAGATTGAAGAACATAGTCGATAAGATAGTCTCAGAGAAGATCAACAACAAATAACGTGGAGTAATTCCCAAAAGCAATAATAAGGAGGCGCTTGTATGAACGAGCTGACGGAAAAAGAATACCTCAATTTCATCAATGAGGTGGCGAAGGACTTCAGGAAGAGCCAGTTGCAGGCAGCCATGAGCGTGAATTCCGAGATGTTAAGATTCTACTTAAGAATCGGCGAAAGGCTCGATGGGCTTCTCCCGAAGATGAGGTTCAAGACCCATGCCTACGAGAAGATAAGCAGCGATCTGAAGAAGAGAATCCCCGGGGCGCAGTCTTTTAGCCCGACGAATATTCGCTACATGTGGAAATTCTACCGCTTCGAGAAAGATTTGGAAAACCTGCCCCAAGCTGGGGCAAGAATCGCCTTTAGCCTCCCATGGGGGCATCTGAAGGCCATAATCGACGCCTGCGGAGAGGATCGCGAGAAGGCGGTCTTCTTCATGAAAAAGGCCATCTCCAACGGCTGGTCGAGGGCGGTCCTTTTGAATTTTCTCGACACCGACCTCTATAAAAGGGAAGGCAGGGCAATATCCAATTTCTCTTTGACTTTGCCAAAGCCTGGAAGCGACTTAGCTCAAGAAGCCACCAAGGATCCCTACCAGTTCGACTTCCTCTCGCTTTCCGAGACCTATAGCGAAAAGCAGCTCAAGGATGCCTTAATGGATAATCTCCAAAAGTTCCTTCTCGAACTCGGAACGGGCTTTTCGTTCGTCGGAAGGGAATATCGTCTTCTTGTTGGTAAGACTGAGCAATTCATTGACATGCTCTTTTATAATTTCTCCCTTCATAGATTCGTGGTTATCGAGATGAAGACCAGGGAATTCAAGCCGGAGGACATGGGACAACTTTCGACCTATGTTGCAGCGGTGGACGGCATTTTAAAGAAAGAGGGCGACGACAAAACTATCGGCCTTCTTATCTGCAAGAGCAAGGACAACGTACTGGCTAAATACTCGGCAGGTGTTGTTACCACGCCTATCGGGATCTCCGAATATCATCTTGGAAACATAATATCCGAAGATATCAAAGACAAGCTCCCTTCTATCGATGAAATCGAAAAGGAATTAGGTAAGGATAATAAATAAAATCAATCCGCTAACCATTTAGACAAAGCTTCCATCCTAAAGAAAGAAGGAAAGAGACTAAGAGCAAATTAGACAACATCATGAAGGTGCTGGAAGACGGCGGTGGTGAGTTCATGCGCTTTAAGCAAAGATACGTGGAGCTGGAAGGGGAGCTGAAGGAGATCGAGATAAAAATTGACAAGGAGATGCTGGTCCGTCCGAATTTCAGCTTGGAGCACATTGAGGAGACGTTTTCCTTCTTTGCCGGCTTGGATCTTGAGAATGAGGAAGATCGGCAAAGGCTCGTCGACGTCTTCTTGAATTCGGTCTTCGTCCACAA
>ERZ808240.1491-NODE-1491-length-28725-cov-3.541263_pt1 | contig 28725 bp, 24 predicted proteins | sample MGYA00521084_ERZ808240 | MGnify/ENA primary metagenome ERZ808240 (study PRJEB31516, sample SAMN03275571) | gut metagenome | biome: mammalia-associated habitat; material: feces | host: Papio cynocephalus | place: Kenya | collected 2012-08-06 ... | reverse complement strand
GAAAGGCATCTACATCATCGGTAAGAAAAAGATTGCCGTGAAGTAATCACGAACTACACAATTAATAACTTTTCTCAATCGAGGCGCAGGTCGGCAAACGGCCTGCGCCTTTTTGCATAACGTACAACAGCAGATAAGCCGCACCGTAGTACTATCTTGTAATTCGCCACATTAAACATTGGAGTCTGCAACATTAAACATAAGAGCTTTCCATATTAAACATAGGAGCCTGCAACTTACTATCCGGAAGCCTGCCACATACTATATGAGAAGCCGTAAGATACCAAACATGAAGCCACAATCCGGTATATCTTATTAAAATGGAATGTTGAAAATACGTTTGGTAATCAAAGTAAAGCAATTACCTTTGCAGCATAAAACAGAAAATTGGATATGGTATATCTAAATAGAGTCTTTGACGTGCAACTTAAAGCACACCTTAAAGCAATGGGGCAGTGCTTATAGAGGGGTCGAAATTTTCTCTTTTTTAATTCAGCCAACAGGTTATACGAAATATACTAATGAGGAAGTAATCGGGGAAAATAAAAAATGGGATACCACCGTATCCCAACCTTGTTAACCTTAAATCTAATACTATGAAAAACACAATGCAAAGATACGCTCAAATGGTATTTCCTCCAAATTATTTCAAGAGAAAATTTCATATATATGATTTTTTAACACACATGCTGATTCAAATGCCATCATTACATGACAGAAAATACTTATTTTTGTGCCATACAATAGAAAACTGAATTGATTTTGAACTTCCTAATTTGGATATCAAGATTTGTACGCCGAAAAGGATTCGGCGTACAATCTCCATTTGCCTATAACCTGATATGCAATGTTGTCAACGAAAAAGGTATGTATTATTCGTATAGCCTCTTGCAGCAGGAGCGTATGAAAAAACCGAAATCAGAACTTAGGAACAACCTGAAATCGGACAAGCTGTTATTTCGCCTGGCCAATTACATACAACCGGCTATCATGATTTTTCCTGAAAAGGAATTTTCAATGAGCAAGCGTTACGCCATGTCCGGATGCAAAACCGCACGCGCTGTCACTTACGAAGACTATTCCGAATTGCCACAATTAGTCCAATGGGGAATCCAGACTGAGCTATTATATATACGAGGTGACGCATGCGATGAAAAGACTTTACTTGATATCATCTCACAATTGCATGAACACTCTTTGCTCATTGTAGAAAACATCTACAGGAACAAACAGGCCAAACATCTTTGGCGCATGCTAACCGACAGCTCATCAGCAATACTTACATTTGATTTATATAGCTGCGGACTGGTGCTTTTTGATAGAAAATACATAAAACAGCATTACATAGCCGGTTTTTAATCTCGTCAGAATATGAAAAAATCAAGAATATACACACGACAAGGAGATAGCGGATGCACATCATTGGCTAACGGGAAACGAGTAAGCAAATCATCAATTAGAATTGAAGCTTATGGAACCATAGACGAACTGAACAGTCAGATCGGGCTGTTGGCTGCCATAACAACAGATACTGACGAAGCAGCCTTTTTGATTGGCATACAGCGCCGGCTCTTTACGATCGGTGGCATCCTCGCAACAGAAGAATCTGAAAGCAAAGCTTTGAATTGCATGAAACCAGACTATATCGATGAAATAGAAGAACGCATCGATTTGAATGATGCCCAACTGCCACCATTAAAAGCATTCATACTGCCGGGAGGCTGCATGGCGGCAGCAGTTGCACACGTGTGCCGCACTGTATGCCGACGTGCAGAAAGGCAAATTGTTGCACTGTCGGAAGTAGCACCGGTAGATAAGATTTTGCAATGTTACATTAACAGATTGTCCGATTATCTGTTTGTTTTAGCCCGTAAGCTAAACTTCACAGAGAAAGCAGAGGAAAAAAACCTGTAATCGTTTGGGAGTTTGTATGAATATCGTATTTTTGCGTGAGTTTTGAGAAGAACTTCGCAACATAAGCTGTAAAGAAAAACAAATCATCATGTATTGGACACTAGAATTGGCATCAAAATTGGAAGATGCACCTTGGCCGGCAACCAAGGACGAGCTCATAGACTACGCCATGCGTTCGGGAGCACCAATGGAAGTGGTAGAAAATCTTCAAGAAATAGAAGACGAGGGTGAACCGTATGACTCGATAGAAGATTTATGGCCTGATTATCCCACTAAAGAAGACTTCTTCTTTAATGAGGATGAATATTAGTTGAAAAACATGACCCGACTTGCTATAGTCGGAATGGCATTATAAAAAGCCGTGGTATATATTGTGTACCACGGCTTTTTATAATGCTATTTTTTAACCCAAGATATTCGATGAAGCTTTGAACTTGAATTGTTTCTTTTCAGGTATTTCAATGACCTGCTTTGTAAGCGGATTGATACCTTTGCGAGCTGATCTTGTAACAGTCTCGAAAGTTCCGAAGCCTATCAATGCCACTTTCTCATCTTTTTTTACTGTCTCAACAATTGCATCAATCGTTGCATCCAAGGCTTTTTTTGCCTCGATTTTCGTTAAGCCTGCTTTTTCAGCAATAACGTTTACTAAATCTGTCTTGTTCATATACAATTAGTTTTGGAATATAATATCAAACTGTAGTATTCGCACTTAAGTGCTTTGCTGATTGCAAATATACAGAATGTATTTTTAAAGTCCAATTTTTTTATTAATAAACATAGGCCCAACAGCTATTTTCTGTCAGAAATTCATATTTGCACGAGTCTAATCTGATTTTTGCTTTGAAACAAGCACGTTTTGAGTGTTTTCGGCAATCTGTAATTTGAACCAAAGGAACTATATCTGACCACTCTCAACCATACGGACAATACGTTCCGTATATTTGTCACTCCCTTCGGGATCATAATGCTTAGTGAGGCTATTGCCAAAAAGACCGGCCACAACTTGATATACACCGGCCTTAAGCGGCCCTAAAAAAGCCTTTACCATTTCATAGGAAGTTTGTCCGCATTCACGGTCAATCAACTTTACAAGCAGTTTTCCTTGTGAGCGCGACAGCTTTTTGACTATTGGGGCATATTGTTCCTTTATTCCTTTTTCGACAAGAGCAATATGGCGTTTTCGAGCCTTTTCATTCGGCAGGGACTGCAAGTAGTCATGAGTTTCTATCAAAGTGGTTCTTACCAATTGTGCATATGGAAAAACCAATTTGATATTCCTCACCATACGATTGTAACGTTCACGTTCGGACTTGTTTTTAAATGTAAGGGGCGAATAGCGGTAGAATTCGTGCAGCCTGACATTAGGTATGCTATCACCATGATAATAAGCGCGATTTACATGGACATAAACAGCCACCTGCAATGTATCGCCATTTTTCTTATCAGTCAGGCTATTGGCCTTCACTTGCAAAGCTGTAAGCAAAGATGCAAGTACTAAGAATAGAAACAAACGATTCATTTTCGGTTATTCTAACGTGAAGATTTTTTGCGATCGCGCCTGATATGATTCCAATTCTTATATGTTCCGAATATTGAAGTGGCATTCTTTTCTTCTTTTACTTCACCTTGATGCTGCTCCAACGTCGGATATTGTATGCGGGTGTGATAAACTGTTTTCAGACTTGTTATAAATTGCTCCTTGGCAACTTCAATATCATGGAAGGTTATCGGACAATCACGGAAATAACCTTCTTTTACCTGATTGTCTATAATATCGTTTACCAATTTGCGTAATGCTTCGTCTGTGATTTTTTGGAGGCTTCTTGAAGCTGCTTCTACAGAATCTGCCATCATAAGAATGGCTTGCTCCAGCGTGCTCGGATTGGGTCCGGGATAAGTAAACAACTCTTCGTTGACAGGTTCATCAGGATGATTATTGATATACTTTATATAGAAATACTTTGCTTTGCTGCGTCCATGATGTGTAGCTATAAAGCCACGTATTACAGCCGGCAAATGATGCTTTTCAGCCATTTCGATGCCATCGGGTACATGCTGAATGATGATTTGAGCACTGCGTTCTTCCGACAAGCTGTCGTGGGGATTGACTCCACGCTGATTTTCTGTGAAAAAAGCAGGATTCTTCATCTTTCCAATATCATGATAAAGTGCACCGGTTCGCACCAGCTCGACATTAGCTCCAATCTTTCCTGCCACTTCGGTAGCCAGATTGGCCACTTGCATAGAATGCTGGAATGTTCCTTGAGCTTCTTTTGACATTTGGCGCAGCAGCGGCATATTGACATTCGACAATTCAATAAGCGTCACACTTGAAGTAAAACCAAACAAACGTTCTATCAAGTACATGATCGGATAAGTAAAAAGCAGCAACACTCCGTTGATACAAATGCAGATATACCATGAGGGATCGAATGTCGTTAAGGTAAGTCCTTGACTCAGATCATAGCCAAGCATGAATATAAGAGTCACTATCGTCACTTGAAGTGCAGCCTGAAGTATTTGTGAACGTGAAAGCAATTCCTTGATGGAAAAGATAGCAATAGCGCCGGCTATAAACTGTACAAGTATAAACTCGTAAGGAGCATGTACCGAAATCGAGCAAACAAGCACATTTACAATATGTATGATAAACGATGTACGTGCATCCATAAAGACACGCACAAAGATTGGCACCATAGCATATGGTATGAGGTAAGCACTTTGCGATGTAGAATATTCCACCCATGACGTAACAATAGGAAATACTGTAAGCATGGAGTAAAAAAGGAACATACAGCGCGGCTGCTGCAAGTAATCCTGTCGAAAAAGGATCAAATAAAGGGCGAAAGTGAAGAAAAGAAGAAAAACAAACATGAATTGCCCCAACAGCAAAAGAAGCTCCTGATTGTTGTTGTCATGGCGCTTTATGCTTTCTTTTTTCATCGATTCAAGGATGTTTACCGTTTTTTCCGTGACGATTTCTCCACGGTCGATAATCTTTTGTCCGCTTTGCACCATACCGCTCGCATAAGAGATGGAAGAAAGCATATCTTGGAATGCTCCGCGCGTTTTGCGGGTATCCAATTCCAAATTGACTGTAAGGTAATTGTTCAGATTACATTGGCTCAATATGTCGTGCCGAAAAGTCGTTGAGTCGCCTAACATGATATGCATATAGGCCGACCGCGTTGTATAGAGTTCCTTTACTGCACGTTGCTGTGAATTTGTTCCATAAAACACCTTTATCGATGTAACACCGCTATCCAGCAAAGCAGTATATTCCTGACTTTCAATTATGCCGTTTGCATAAACTTCGTGCAGACATTTGGCCACGTACTGCATATAGGCATAAGGAAGTTTGCCCATTTTCCCGGATGAATAATCGTTCTTAAAACGGCGCAACTGGCTTTCTTCTTCCGTTTCGTCAATAAGATAATAAGGCTGAAACAACCGATAGGCACTGTCGCGTTCGGCTTTGATTACTTCGTCAGATTTGTAAATAGGAAAATCAAACTCAGCTATAATCTGTCCGTACTTCCATGGCTTGCCTATGGTATAATCATAAGAAAAGGTTTGTTCACGAGGCAGAAAAAAGACCACAAGTGCCGTTACTACCAATATCAGGATTATTCTGAACAGCGATGGCAAATATTTTTTGTTATTGAAAGCCATATATGTTACTTGTTTATTCTTGTTCGGACAAAGTTAAGAATAAACCTTGAAATGAACTCTTATTTCACTATCGGTTTCTCGAAAAACGCAGTGTTATTGTTATAAGTCCAAATGAGAGGATAGAAAAAGCCGCGTATGCAGTTGATGAGTGCTTGACAACCTTTTCCTCCTGCAAAACGGTCGTGCACTTTCGCACGATATTTCATCGTCAACCAACACAAATGCAACAAAGCGGGCATATCGTTTCTTGCCAACAGTGCGGCCATTCTATGAGGTATAGGATTGCGTTCAGCCGATGTATGGTCGCGAATATAGGCATACATCCATTGCCATACGGGCATCTTATTGAAATCACGATAGGCTTTCCAACCATAAACATATGGTTGCCATGTATTTCCTTTTGTACGTTCCCAATCTTTGCTCATCATTACCACGGAAGCCGAATCGCTGTGTTCACGATACCAATTGAGCGGTTCGCGCACTAAGGTCACTCCATCGTGCATATGAGCTTGCAGTGCCAACCACCAATCGTAAGCTATCCTTTCGTCCCATACATCAATACTATCATAAAATTTACGGGTAAACAGCATGCTGTGACCGGGGATGTGAGATGTAAACAACAGGCTTTCAAAGTCGCTCTGCGGCTTTCGTATCAAAGTTCCGTGAGTGGTGAATTGTGCATCCAGGCAACGGTAGCAATATACCAAAGAGCTTTTTCCTATGGCAGCCATTTTCTTTTCAAGATTGTCTTTATACCAAATGTCATCCTGGTCGCTCAGTGCAATATAATCACCTGTTGCCCGCCGCATGGCTGTAATGAAATTGCGGTTCCATCCCATATTGCTTGGATTGACATAAAGATGTATGCGATGGTCTTTGCGCGCATACTCTTCTATGATGTCACGTGTTGTATCCGTTGATTTATCATCCTGGATGATAAGTTCGGTAAAAGGATATGTTTGTTGCAGAAGCGATTCAATTTGCTCCCTGATATATTTTTCACCGTTGTAAGTTATCATTACAACCGAAAGTGTCGGCATCGGATTCATTTGTGTTGTTTTAGTATGGCTCTATAATAGTATCCGCATGAAAAAGGAAAGTATAAAGCCCTGCAAGCAGTCAGCAGACTTTTCTTTTCAGTTACATGGAAGAGCTGCGTCTGATGCTGCAGGAAAAACACTGTGCGCTTTACAAAGCCTTTCAATCCGCTTTGCAGCTGAAGACGAGCCATCTCTCTACACTCTTCAACGGCTTTTGTCTTGAATGGCAATTCATCGAGCATTTGCAATATATAGCTGAAACGTGTTCGCACACAACGTTGCAAAGCTGCATGATGCAAAAGCGTTGTCTGTATATAGTTTATCGCCGAACTGCTTATCATGCAATGACCTACAGGCAGGCATGCGGTAGCTGCATCTCCATGACGACGAAAATGAACCAACACATGTGGAACAAACACTATGCTTTCGGCAGCGGCAGCAACCATTTGAAGCTGCCAGTCGTATAAATAGGGGCAATTGTTCTTGTTAGGCACATAGTCAGGCAGACTTCTATGCATCAATAAAGTATGTCCGGGCAATACACCAAGGTAGGCCAGGCGAAGAATATCATAATTAGGCATTCGGTCATCATGACCGACAGGAAAGCCATCGTCTGAAAAAGGCACTGAAAACCCACTACACAAAAGTTTCTCTCCTATGGCTTCAGCCTGACGGTACAACTTATCATGTTCCCAAATATCGTCTTGGTCGGCCAATGCTATATAATCGCCCGAAGCCCTCTGCATGGCACTGAAAAAGTTATTGTTTATACCATGCTGGCCTTCATTACGAAATACTTTTATCAACTGATATATATGGGCATATTCTTCAAGTATATGAAAAGTATCATCGCTGCTTCCATCGTCTTGAACAATAATTTCTACAGGTTGATAGTCCTGAGCAAGTATGGAATCGAGCTGCTCACGCAGATAGCGCGCACCATTGTATGTACATACCACTACGGATATCCTTTTCTCACAGCACATCTCACTGGCATTGTTGTTCTACACAAACATTATTTCTTCACCATGAAAGAGAAAGTTGCCACCCACTACATATTGCCTTGCCGACGGTGAGAACTGCTCTTGCACCGTAACGTGTATATGTCCTGCAAGTATAGCCTTTAGTAACGGCTCTTTTTTCAGATAAGTTATAAAGTCACGGGTGACAACATCGTTCAACTGTGTTTTGTAATCGCCACCTGGCGCATACACTTTGTCGTTTATGCTACTTGCCAAATGCATACTCCAGAAACGAGTCGTTGCACGCCTTATTTGTTCGGTCATGAATGGTACATGCATACAAAGTACAATTGGAAGCCCTTTCTTCACTTCCTGTCTGAAAAGCTTCACCTGTTTGGGCGTAACATAGCCATAGACATCATCTATCATTATGAAATTAACGCCATTAACCACCTGCGATTGAAACGTAATATCAAACGGATATACTTTTTCCAATAACTTTCTTGTATTGTCCTTGTATGCTTCTGTAGGCTCTTCCTTAGGTTCACTGAGCCACATATCGGTTGTAAACTCATGATTGCCCATTGTTCCGGCAAGCCCGGGTCCGAAATATTTGCGTACCAAATCAAAGTTTGCTTCGCTTTGCCAGTCTATCAAATCACCGGTATGAATGACATAATCCACATGCTCCTTTGCCCAATTCAAGGAATCTCTAAGGGCCTCTTCCTGCCTGCCGCCAAAGCATTTGGTACGGCTTTCACGTAGTTTTTGCTTTTTCTCATTCTCATAAGCATAGGCAGCTGTCAAATGAGTGTCTGATATATGGAGTATGGAGAATGGCTTTTCCAATCCTATTTCCACTGTGGCATAAGCCAATGCAAGCCTTTCAAACTTTCCTCGTGATGGGAATACTTGTGGATTGTCTTCAGCAAATGCAGGCAGTTGTGCAGTAGCGAGCAAAAAGCCAGCTCCCGCTTTTTTTATAAAGCTCCGTCTGTTTATCTTGTCACTCATGGGTCTTTACGCGATTGATTCATTTGGCAAAGGTAGCTATATACTTTCAAAAGAGTGATTTTTACGGCTTAAAATCTTTCTTGCTCTTTTGCTATATCATGGATAGGCCGACGGCTTGCAGATTGCCGTCGGCCTGTTGCCATGTTTTTACCTTTGACTATAAAAATCAGTTACGCTTCAACGGTTTGCGCCCTATATAAAATACATAGCCGTAGTACTGATGATAACGGCTGTACATTTCTGCTTCACGGCATTGATTTTCCACAAGTGCAGTAGCCGTTGCATTGTTGGGATGAAGCTTCAAAAATTCTTGTTGAGTCTGTCGTTGAAGTATATAGAAATTGTCGATCCAGCATTTTTCAGGTAAACGAAAAGCGGCAATCACATCATAACCTTCTTCCTGCATAACTTTTATCTTGGCATCAATGGTATCAATTTCCGGATAGGCTTCCTGCCAAAACTGTTCTATCTCATCAGGACGCTGCCGGGTAAACCATGTAGCCTCACTCACTGCAATGTATGCTCCATGTTTCAAGAAGGGTCTCCACAGCTTTAATCCTTGACGAAAGCCTACATTATAAATGGCTCCTTCCGACCATATCAAATCCAACGATTCGCCGGTAAAAGGCAAAGCTGCCATATCGGCTACGAGAGTTTCTACACGATGGGAAAGCGAGGCACGTTTAACGTGTTGCTGCAAAATGGAAATAAAACGGGGAAACAAATCTACTGCCGTTACCGACATATCGGTATGCTTGGCCAGCATCATGGCTGACGAACCTGTGCCGCATCCTATATCTGCAGCTCGGCCATGCAAGTTCAGTTCTTCGGCAAAGCGCAATGCCTGCAATGTTGTTTCGTCACTGCCGGGTCCTTGACGGCTCACCGATGAAAAATATTCGCAAATAAGATCAAAGTCGAATTCGTTAATTGATTGTGTATTATCGTTATTGTTCATGATTTTGGTTGCTTTGTGCCCCTTCATTATAGGGGCGGATTAATTATAAAAATTACTTACCGGCATCATTTTGTGCCGATATTTCAAAACAACTGCAGGCTCTTGTGGCTTGGCCACACAGGCCTGCTATCTAACAATATCCGAATAATTCTTATTCATCCGCTGCAAAGGTACAATAATTTTTACTAATGACAAACACTAATCACTCAATTACCATGTCAAACTGGCAGCAAGGGTCAGTTTGATGAGCCAGATGTTTGGTCACCGGTGATATACCAAACAGGACGGAATATGTAGATGCCTTTATGGTCTTTCCATCGGGCATAAACTCCAAAAGCCTTAGCCAGCCATCACCGCCATTGCCTTCCCAGCCTCCACCAAGACATTGAATGTTGAACATCATCTGATGCACATCAAGGCCGGCACTGTTTTTATCGCAGCGATAAGCCGTGGCATTTTCAAAGTCTTCCTTGCTCCCGGGAACTTTGGCCGGGTGTCCTGTATGACCGCATATTGCCAGGCGAATGTTCTTACATGGATATATCAGCTTCTCCCATATCTGTTTTCCAAAGTTACGGGAGCTTATTTTGTAGTTTTCGTTGTCTGTACGTTCGGCTGTTTTCTCACGCAGAAGCGAATGGGTCAAGAATATCACTTTATGGTTCTTGTATTTATCACTGTCGCACAACTTACGGGCCCAATCAAGCACTTCGTCGCGTGGTGCCCATTCAGTATTGATGACAAGGAGTTTGCCCCAATGCTCTTCAACAAATTCCCATGCACAATTTTCAAGCGAAGCTACACCGCTTCTATTGGGATAAGCAGCAACAACATGACTGGCATTCTGGCTATTCCGCTCATACGTATAATACTCAGGATAATGTGTGAAGCCTTCATCTCCACGTACATATCCATACTCATGATTGCCACCGGCTATTATATATGTCACCTTGTTGTCCAAGCGTTTTAAACAATGAGATGACCATTCCCACATTTGCTTACTGGTTTGATTGAGCATGCTACGATTCAATACGATGTTTTCGTTCTGCTCGATAAGGTCACCTGTAAACAATACAGCCTTGATATTCAAATGGCTTACGTTATCGGCTATCCAGGCTGTCGAGAGTTCGAAAAGCGGCTGATTGATGTCATACTTGGTATAGCCTTGAGGATCGCCGAACACAACCATCATGAACGATTCGGGATTCTGCAGGTTCTGACGATCCGCTCTGTGCTGCCCGAAGATACACACCGACAATGCACAGGAGGCAAAGAAAAACATGCAAATTCTTCTCATCTTCATTTCATTATGGTTGAGGTTCGTTGATGGCACTCAATGTCTTTTGCAGCCATACGCGATAACGCTGGCTGCGATCCCACTCATTGCCGGCCGAAGCAAAGTCGCAGACGTTGATTGAAACCGGCTTGGAAAAGCTTTCAAGATCGGTTCCCATTACCGCCGGTATGCTGAATGCCATCCAAATTCCTTTAGGGGCTGCCACCGGACGTGCATCGACATAGCCGTCTTTATGTTGGATGACACAGGTTTCATCAACAAAGCCATCGTTGAAACGTGTGTCGCGTGCCAGCACTACGGGTCCGCGTTGTAAGGCCTGCATGTGGTTTTGTTCTATCAGACGGGTGCGCATATCCAATTCAAGAGTCACCTTATCGCCCTTTTTCCAAACACGCTGCAAACGGCAATAGGTGCCGGGCCTGACATTGCCTACATTTTCACCATTCACAGAGACCTTGCTCACCAGACTCCAGGCCGGTATACGCAAAGACAGGAGAAAAGCCGTAGGAGAATTTGCGTCAACGCTGATTTCTATTTTGCCATCAACGGGATATTGTGTTGCTGTACTGATGTTTACCCTGTTTTTCCCTAATGATGCCTGCATCTGTGACGGGGCATAAAAGTTAATATCTATACTGTCTTTGCCTCTCGCCATATAGGCAAAACGCGGTATCATGGCAAAGGCACGGGGTCCGTTTGCGTTACAGCAGTTGATGTTTAGTCCGCATTGTTTCTCGCCTTCGTGGCGGAAACCTTCAAGCGGTGTATACTTAGCTATCTGCGAGGCATCGTTTTTCATCGACGACATCAAGGCATTGTATATGGTGGTCTCTATATTGTCGGCATATAAAGGATTGTCGGTAATCTGCAACAGACGTTCGTTTATCTGCATCCAGGTAAAGGTCACACAGGTTTCCATGGCGTGATAGACGGGCATTGTCTGTCGCAGACGGCCGCCATACCAGCACTCGTTTGCAGCTCCCGATCCGCAGATATTGATCTCTTCGTCCATGATATGACGTACCACGGTCTTTACAACATCGAGGTATTGCTCATTATGTGTCACCTTGTAAAGTTCCAGAAGTCCCACATAGCACGACATCATTTCATAGGCTTTCTGCCCGTTGACCTGACTCCACCACGCCGTGTTTCCTTTCACGGGAAAACGCTTGTATACGGGCACATCTGCTTTGGCTATCAGTTGCGGTCCGCCGGGCTGTTCCATGTCGGATACTATAAACTTGGCAAAATCCAGGTACTTCTTGTCCTTCGTATATTTATACAGTAACATCACGGGTTCAAGGATTGACCCCGGAGCCATGCCTTTATAGTTGCCGCATTCATAGATATGATGCTTTCCTTCTCCTATTTGTGTCATGGTATAATCTATCAGACGGCAGGCTGCTTTCAGTGCTTTCCTGTCTCCCGAAAGGCCATACCATTTCAGCAATCCCAGCGTAGAATACTTGCGTCCCCATACATCCCATCCTTTCAACTGATGGTCTTTGTCGTAATTGCCCAGGTAGCCGTCGGGCAGCTGTGCGGCCATCATCTCCTTTTCCGAACGCTCAATCATGGCATAGATGCCTTCATCCCGCGTATAGCGATAACTACTCATGGCACCCTGCACCCATTTGCCCCAGAACTCGGTGCCCCACATTTCGTGTACTTCGTCCTGTTTCAGAAAGGGTGCGGTTATCTCTTCCACATTCTGTTTTTTTACGCGGTTTTCTATGCAGTCGCCAATGCGTTGGCCTATATATCCCGAAACACTTACTTTTTCTATCCGTGCCTTTGCATCTTCGGATACTTTCTTTCCGCCTGCCGTTGTGGCAGAAAAAAACATGAGGGCGGCCAAGGGCGTAATGATTGTCTTGTTCATCTTATAGTTAATTTAGGAATCTTTTCCATGCAAAAATAGGTATTTCACACGACACAAATCAACTTTTAACGATGTTTTTTATGTCGTTTAATATGTTGAGTGCCTCAATGGGTGTGAGTGCATTGATATTGAGATTGACTATACGGTCGCGTATTTGGCACAACACAGGATCGTCAAGCTGAAAGAAGTTGAGCTGCATCCCTTCCCTGCTTTGGCTGATTTCGCGGGTGGGTTTTGACACATTTCCTCCGCTGTTGTTCTTTTCAAGTTCTTCCAGTATGCGCTCTGCCCTCTTCACGATGCTTGGAGGCATGCCGGCTATCTGTGCCACGTGTATGCCGAATGAGTGGGCACTTCCCCCCTTCACCAGCTTACGCAGGAATATGATGCGGTGGTCTATTTCCTTGACTGACACATTGTAGTTGTGTATTCTTGGAAATGTCTTTTCCATTTCATTGAGTTCGTGATAATGGGTGGCAAACAGTGTGCGCGGATGTCCTTTGGGGTTTTCATGAAGATATTCCACTATGGACCATGCTATCGATATGCCGTCATAGGTCGAGGTGCCGCGACCTAGTTCGTCAAACAGCACAAGGCTTCTTTCGGTAAAGCTGTTCATGATGGATGCTGCCTCGCTCATCTCTACCATAAATGTCGATTCGCCCCTCGAGATATTGTCGCTTGCTCCTACTCGTGTGAATATTTTGTCTACCACTCCTATACGGGCGCTTTCGGCAGGTACGTAGCTTCCCACCTGTGCCAGTAGCACTATCAGGGCTGTCTGGCGCAGCAAAGCCGACTTTCCTGCCATATTAGGACCGGTGATGATGATTATCTGCTGTTTGTCAGTGTCCAGGCACACATCGTTGGGCACATAGGTTTCGCCGGCTTCCATCTGTGTTTCTATCACGGGATGTCGGCCTTGTCGTATATCCAGCTGAGTGGTGTCGTCGACTACGGGACGTACATATTTTCTTTCTTCGGCCACGGCAGCCATACTGAGAAAGCAATCGATCACGGCCAATGCAGCCGCATCCTTTTGCATCGCGTCTATGTGGTGCAGGGTTTCATCTACCAGTTGCCGAAACAGCGTGCTTTCGATGAGCAGTATCTTTTCTTCGGCACCGAGTATCTTTTCTTCATAGTCTTTCAGTTCTTGTGTTATATAGCGTTCGGCATTGACCAGGGTCTGTTTTCTTATCCAATCGGTGGGAACACGGTCTTTGAACGTATTTCTCACTTCGAGATAATAGCCAAATACGTTGTTGAAGCCTATCTTCAGACTTTGTATTCCGGTGCGTTGTGCCTCGCGTTCCTGCAGGTCTGCAAGATACTGTCGGCTGTTTTGTGATATTTGTCGCAGCTCATCCAGCTCTTGACTGACGCCATCGGCAATGTATCCTCCCTTGCTTGTCAGGATGGGAGGATTAGGTTGCAGTGTGTTGGCTATCCTGTCTCTCAACTGTATACATGCATCCATGCCCTCTCCTATTTTGCGCAGCTCTTTGAGCGAACTTGCCAGGCATGATTCACGAACTGCGGCAACGGCATCGAGATCGTGGCGCAGCTGTTGCATTTCTCTGGGATTGACGCGTCCCACTGCGGCTTTGGATATCAAGCGTTCCATATCGCCCACAGGTTGCAATGTGCCGATAAGTGATTCGCGTAGCGACACATCGCCATATAAGTATTCCACACAATCCTGCCTGCGCTTTATATCGTTTATGTCGCAAAGGGGGAATGAGAGCCACCGGCGAAGCATGCGTCCGCCCATCGGGGTGACGGTTTTGTCGATGATATCCAACAGGCTGCTGCCACCTTCATTCAGGGGAGCTGTCACTTCAAGGTTGCGCAACGTGAAGTTGTCCATCCTAACATAGCGGTCTTCGTCTATGCGCTTCAGGGATGTGATGTGGGATATGTGGGTATGACGTGTGTCTTTAGAGTATTGCACCGGCTGCGGTGAGAGCTGTCTCCATGTGGGCTATGCCGAATCCCTTAAGGTTCTTTACGTTGAAGTGGCGGCAAAGCCTTTCTACGGCATTTTTTTCATTGAACACCCACTCATCGAGCTCAAAGGTGAATGTACGCTGACCCAAAATTCTTTGATATTTCTCCTTGCTTCCCCTGATGACGAGCACTTCTTTTGGCTGAAAATTCATGATGAGCTTGGCCATATAGTCCATGTTGCCCTCGGCAATTGCAAATTCGCCTGTCGACACATCGAGCAGTGAAATGCCGCAGGTGCCTCGGCCCATGTTCAGGGCCGCGAGGAAGTTGTTTTGCTTGCTTTCAAGTACGTTGTCGCTGAGTACTACCCCTGGTGTCACCAGTTCGGTGATGCCGCGCCTTACAAGTTTCTTGGTCAGTTTAGGATCTTCCAACTGATCGCATATGGCAACTCTGTGGCCGGCACGTATCAGTTTGGGAAGATAGGTGTCGAGGGCATGATGCGGAAATCCTGCCATTTCTATCCCGGGCTGCGGTCCCTTGTTGTTTCTGTGGGTTAGCGTTATTCCCAATATCGACGAGGCCAGTTCGGCATCCTCCTGATAAGTTTCATAGAAGTCTCCGCAACGAAACAGCAGTATGGCATCGGGATGCTTGCTTTTCAAGCTCCTGTACTGTGCCATCATGGGGGTCTGCGTTTCGTCGGCCATTGGTTGTTTCTCTAATATCCAAACAAAAGTACAAAAAAACTCCGACAATGGCGTTGCAGTGCCTTGCCGGAGTTGATTTGTTATATAGTTTTCAGCGGATTATTTTCGAGTTACCGCTGACAGATTCCTTATAACTGTTGCAGTCGAATTCCTTGCAATCTACCTTTGACACTCCGCTTACGCCTAAATAAGCCTCGCCGCCGCTTCCCTTCAATATCAGTGAAGAACAGCCGCTCACATCTGATGTCAGTGCTTTCATGTTGCCCGACAGCAACAAGTATGACGCACCACTCAAGTCTACAGATACGTTGCCTGTCTCTATTTTCCGCAAGGTCATCGAACTGGCTCCCGAATGGTCTATGGATATACTGCCACAGGAGACACTATTTAAATTTACATTGCTGGCTCCGGAAAGGTCGATTTCAAGTTGTTTGCAGCCGGTCAGCTCATTGCATCTTATAGAGCTGGCTCCCGAAATATCCAGTTCTAGCTCTTCCTTTTGTTGCAGCCGACCTCTTATGTTGAGCTGGCTCGCTCCGCTCAAATCTACATATTGCAGCCGCGGTGCCTTGATGTTTATCATGACACTTTCATTATTTCCATCGGAGGAAATATTGCCTTTTGCCTTTACCTTGATGCAGCCTTCTTCATAAAACACCTTTACCTTCTTCTGCATCGACTTGGGAATGTTGACTTTTACAGACAATTCGTTGCTTTGTTCAAACACAACATAAGTCTGCATCTCCACGTCTATACCCCTGAAATTGCGGTCTATGTCGATTGTCGTCCTAGAAACATTGACATTCGACAGGTAGGTCTGTTCGTTGCTGTCAAAGAGAGCTTGCTGCTGCCTGTTGCCGTCAATAGCCGACTTGTTGCTGCATGCGCTCAATGGCTGCATAAAGGCAGCTATCATCAAAATGGCTCCTAAAGATTTCCATCTTCTCATCTTTTTCCTTGAAGTTCTCATATTTTTGGGTTTTGATGTTACTAATGCTAAGACGCGAAAACTACAGAAATGTAACAGCAAATTTACTTGTTTTTCATGACCACAGTCATCACACGCCGACTTTTCCACCGTCCACCATCATCAACATAGTATTTTTATAGTAAGAAGTCAGTGTTTCTTCTTCCCGGAAATAATGTATATGATGATGGCCTGTGGAAACTGTTGATACTTTCCCCTGAATTTTCTTGGCCATGAAGTTGTCAACTTTAGAGCCGAAGGTTTCCACCGTTAATCAACAGCTGCCCCACTCTTGTAAATGTAAGTGCAACATATAGATTGCGAAAATATAGGGCTTACTTATTAACAGCTGTTGAAAACTTGCCTGTTGACATTGTTTTTCAGCTACTGTATGTGTATAAGGCGGGTTTTGCGGTGGCCAACTTGTTCATAAGCGTGTTAGTGAGGTGCAAAAACAATGATGCTTTTTTTGTCTGTTTGAACCATAGTTTCCAACAGGCTTTTCAACGGGTTTTGAACATCGGAAAGGCTGTTTTTCCACAGCTTTTCCACAGCTTTTTTCTGCGTTGTGGCCGAATGCCGGTTGCGGTCTGTACATATCTCAGGTTGTTTCCTGGCTTGAAACACGTTGTTTCCTGTACATATCACAGGTCGTTTCCTGTACATGAAACACGTTGTTTCCTGTACATGTCACACATTGTTTCCTGTACATGAAACACATGCGATCTGTACACATCGTAAGGTGCAATCCTATATATCTGAAAAAAGATGCTTAGAGGTAGTGACGGGCAAACTCCCACATCACGATGGAAGCTGTGTTTGAAACGTTCAACGAATGCTTGGTGCCCAGTTGCGGAATTTCGAGGCTTGCATGGCACAGGTCTACTACATGCTGTTGCACGCCTTTCACTTCGTTGCCCACAAAGAGAGCATATCGCTGCCCTTTTTGTGGCTGCCATTGATGCAGTTTAAGGCTGTTTTCCACTTGTTCCACCGCCATGGTATAATAGCCTTCCTCTATGAGTGAAGTGACGGCCTTAGCGGCATCGTCCATGTAGATCCACTCTACCGAATCCTCGGCTCCGAGGGCTGTCTTGTGGATTTCGGCCATGGGAGGAACGGCGGTGATGCCGCACAGAATGATTTTCTCGATGCGAAAGGCATCGGCAGTCCTGAATATCGACCCAACATTATACATGCTTCTGATGTTGTCCAATACGATGACGAGGGGCAGTTTCTCTGACTTACGGAATTCATCTATGGTGAGTCTGTCGAGTTCGGTTACCTTAAGCTTTCGCATGACGGGTGTTGTTTTGTGTGGGCAAAGTTATGAAAACGACTGCAAACAAAAAAGGCTGCAAGCTCTTTTTCAAGAAACTTGCAGCCCGCAATTATCATGATTTCAGAATTTATTTCACGGCAATCTTCTTCTTACCTATGATATAAATACCTTTCTTCAGGTTCTTCAGGGCTTCACCGGCCTTGACATTGCGTTTCAGCAGCTTGCCATCGATGGTGTAGACATTGACGATGTCTTTGGTATTGACCACGGTGGTAGCCTTAATGCCTACCTTTTCGTTGGTGGTGATGATAAGGTCGGCAGTTGCTTCTGCGTTGTCAACGACCAGCTTGGGATCTATATATCCGAAGCGTCCTTCAATGGTTGTCTGTGCGCCGGTGGCCATTAACTTGGCATCGGTAAAGATACCCATACCTACTTTGTTGATGGTCATACCTTCCAAAGTACCTGTCAAACCGTTGGCAACAATGGCAGAAGTATCGGTCACCTCTGTGGGCAGAACCAAGCGGATGGGGTGTTTGGTCTCTCCGTCATAGGCTTTATAGTCGCCGGTAACGATTATGAAAGGTTCACCTGCCTTGAAGTTGTTCTTTTCAGTCAGCTCAAGACGGGTCTCTTCGCCCGTTGTGATGTTCTTGACAGCATAGGTCTTCACGTCCTCATTGATGGCTGCAATGGGGCAGTCGTCGTTGATTTCAAACGGAAGTGTCATAATCTGGATGTTGTTTTCAAAATAGTAGTTGATAGAAAGTTCCTGACCTTCTTCAACAGGCTTGAATATCCACGACTGCTGGTGGTCACCGTTGGCAGGATAGTTGAGCACTAAAAGATTCGTGCCGTCAACCTTCAGACAGTTGAAGTCGTCTTCAACGCCCACTTGTTGCAACTTGAATTTACCGTTGCCATAGTAGTAAAGCTGGTAAGGTGTCTTTTCGTGCGACATCAGCGGAGCCAGGTCGGCACCTTTGCCGCGGTATGCACCGAAGTACTGTCCGGTACCAAGGCTTTGGATGGCATACTGACCTTCCTGTCCTTCGATGGGTACGAAACGCCAGATGGCATAAGGATCTGTTTCGGGCAATACCTCATCGATGGGATAACCACCAATCTTGAGCACTGCACCTGTAGAGGTTGAACCTAAGAATACCGGCTGGTTTACGGCAAAGGCACGTGTGGCACCCGAAATGATGTTGTACCACTTGTAAGGCTCAATCTGGCCTACATGGGTCATGAATGTCTTGTAAGCTTCGTTCAGCTTGGCAATGGCTGCATTGACGGCAGTAGTGGTCGGCATGCTGTAGTCTACCATGTTGCCGGCTTCATCTATGCTCTTGTCGAATTCGTCGATGGCTTCCTGAGTGTCAACGTAGCCTATACCGTAGTTTTCTTCACTGACAACGGAAGACTCAACATAACCTTTGTACTTCTTGATAAGGTTGCTAAGTTCCTTGGTATCGGCATACAGGCTTTTCAGTTTCATAATAGCCTCTTTAAGACTTACGTTGATGGCACTGTCGGTAGAGTGATAAAGGTCGATGGTGGCTGCTTTGTCCATCAGTGCTTTCAGTGCTTCGCAAGCTTCTTTCATGCCTTCGATGTATTCGGATTGCGGCTTGTCGAGCTCTTGATACATCTGCCATTCGCCTACGTTCCAGGTAATACCGGTAACGTCGGGATTGGCAAATTGACGGTAGGTCTCTGTACCCTCCATGGCCGTGTGCTTGATAACAAAACGCACATACTTGAAGGTTTCGCCGCTTTCGAGCTTCAGGTTAGGTGACATATAGCGTGCACCGGCCTCTTTTCCCGGGAATCCTTCGGTGAGTTCTGTCAACAGTGTCCACTTGTCGATGTCGGCCTGGTCGGTCGATGCACCCAGCTCGTCATCGTTGGTCACATAGACTTCTATGTCGGTCGGGTTATCTACAATAAGAGTCCCGGTACGTCCTATGTACTCAAACTTGAAGCTGCTGATAGGTCTGTTCAGTTTTACCTGCAGGTTGTGGTAGCCTGTTCCAGTATGTATGGCATTGGCTTCGCTGTTCATTGTGGCAATCCACTCTTCGGCTGTAATCTCTGCATTCTGCATGGCCGTATTCCAGATGGAGTGGAAATTGTTGTTGTAGTGTGTATTTCCGTCAATCAAGTGTTCGAAGCTTGAATAATTGGCCACACTGCTGTTGTTACTGCTGAACTGGTCTGCGTCAGTAATGAGTTCAATCGAGGAGCGCGTAGCCTTTTCATAAGCTTTTTCTCCTTCAGCTACCAGTTCTTTCATCTTGTTATAGATGATACTGCGATCCATATACAGGCTGTTGACGGTTCTGATTGCCTCAAGAATAGCTGTGGTGTCACTGCTGACAACGGTCTTGTCGGCAATCTTTCCTTCTGCGGCCTTGACGAGTGCTTCCAGGTTGTCTACGGCTTCCTTCATGCCTTTCACCGTATAGTATTCCGAGCTCTCCAAAGGAGTGGTGCTGTATATCTGGAAGGCACTGAAGTTAAAGTATTTGTATCCGCTTGTAGTATTCGCGCGTCCCGATACGGTTTCCTCTACAACTATGCGGAAGTAACGGTAGGGGAAGGTGTACGATTCAGATATATATGAAGTGCTGGCATTGGTGGGATAACCGCTCGTTATGTGGTCTACTTCTGTCCAGTCTGTGTTGGCGCTCGTAGGATCCTTGCCCAGCTCGTCATCGTTGGTACCATATATATAGAAGTCGCTCGGCGTGTCAAAATAAGCGGTGCCCTGGCGCGGAGTGAATTTAAAGAATATTCCTTCCTGCTTTTCCTTGAGGTCGGCCTGCAGGTTGTGCGGCTCATCGGGTCCGGCTTCGCTCCAGAACGAGTGGAAGAATGTGTTGGGATCATCATCAATGAGTCCCTTGAACGAGCCTTCCTTGGTCTCCTTGGCATTACTGCTGAATTGGCAGTTTTCAGGGTCATCGTCATCGGCATTGGTGATGAGGCCTGCGTAATCGTAGGTTTTCTTAATGTTTTCCTTAGCAGAGGCAATGGCGTCGCTCACCAGTTCGGTGGCTGCCTTGACGGCTCCTTCTTCGCTGAGTCTCTTTATCAGCTCTTCGTCGGTTACCCTTATCAGCTTCCATGCCGAAGCTGAGCCTACCCCACCCGGATAGGTGCAGATATCACCCGAGATGCCTGCACCGCTCGAGTGACCACGGGTATGGAATGGATATTCGTTGTCTACGGTGCGGATGTTGTAGCTGTACGAATTGTCAAGATGCTTGAATAAATATGCCACGTTCTGTTCATTGGTCATGGGCACAAGGGCATCGAAGCCGTCGGCTTCGCCTATGAACTGCTTGGTGGCCATGTTCTGAATGGAGAATGAGCTGTCGCTCAGGGCTGTGAACTTGAACAGGTGGAAGGCACTTTCGGGATCATGGTTTTCCCAGCAGAGTTTGCCGTAGGCATTGGCATAGATGCTCTTTTCAACACCTTGTTGGTTGAAGTATTCAGCGTAACTGTTGAGAATGTAATAGTATCCTTCGGTGACAGGAATGATGCTGGCACGCAGGTCGGCCAGTGCTTTGCGCAGGGCGTTGCCAATGGTTTTATACTCTTCGTCACTTGAAGAGCCATTGTCTACGGCTGTCTGTGCGTTGCTGTAGGCCTGCATGTAGGCATCGGCTGCAGCTTGTGTGTAGTAGCCCGGCTCTGTACCTATGTTAAGGTTGATTTTAAGTGCGTTGATACTGTCAACGAGCAGTGAAAGCATGGTTTTCTCGTCTTTGACTTCGTAGGCCTCAAACATCTGGAACTCGTCCAGATTCCAGAAATGACGGTTGTATGTTCCTTCCGTCCTTCCGCTCGTGGTGTTTATCACTACGAAACGTATGTCGCTGAAGCTTTCACCCAGGTCAACCACGTTAGAGGTATATTCGGGTGCATTCGGGTCTCCGTTGATGATGTCTCTCAACTCAACTCTTTTCTGCCACGATGATTCGTCATCGGGAGTATTGGTAGCATATACGTCCACATCATCCCATGTGTCGTGACTGACACCGTCGCGACCTACAAAAGAATAGAAGAACCTTTGCAAGGCATTGTCCAGATGCACTTGCAGATAGTGGTCGGCATCTACCAGTCCGTCACCGCTATATGCGGTGTGATACCAGTTCTTGATGCCGTCAATCAGGGCGGAAACTCCGATACAGTCATCTCCTTCACCTACTTGACTTGCATTGGCTGATAGCTGATTGGCACTGATTATCAGCTTGGAGTTTGGGTCGTAAGTATAGACGGCTTCGGCTTTTGCCTGCATAGCCATTATTACGCCCAAAACACAGAGAAATAATAAATGATAAATTCTTTTCATTGTGTGATGAATTAATAGTGATGCGACAAAGTTACATTTTTGTTACATTCAGACAAAACAATAATCATGAAAATTTTGGCTTAGGTGAGAAATAATCAGATTTTCATGTGTAACGTGTATGAATCAAAGCCTTTCGGCATTGATTTGCTGCGTTCGTGATGTGATTTGCTCCCTTTGAAAAATGCGGCAAGAGTTGCCGGTAAGATGCTTTTACTTGCGCTTGTCTATCAGCTTGTAGCCCGGAAATGCGTGGGGATTGAAATGAAAAAGTGCGTCAGGAACATTTCCGGTGTGGAAGTTGTGAATGTCGACAGTGACCCATACGAATCCCGCTTTCATACGGAATTGCGATGGAATGAAGGTGCGTCGGTTTATTTGCACCTCTGCTTCTTTGATATCGGCCTTGCTGTCGTTGGATTTGATGTGTACATAATAGTATTGCGCGTCCTGCGACATGGTGTAGCGGCAGTTGTGGCGCACGGAGTTCAACTGGCTGCCCAACGGCTTGCGTTTCATATGATTGGTTGAGTAGACTGTCACAGTTTTCTTGCCGGGTTCAAGCTTCCATGTGGTGGTGCCGTCGCTCCATAAAGTGGATTTCCTGGTATTATTATAGGTCTTCACCCCTTTCAGTGTCACGCTTCCCGTTTGAGTGAAGAAGCGTGTCAGCTTGATCTGATAGTCCATGGTGGCACCTTTGGGGTTTTGAAAAAGGTCGAGGGCTTTGAACAGGATGCGGCGTGCGTTGCTTTCTTCGCCGGCTTGTAAAGAAAACGGCACAAGCATTGCCATCAACATGACAATGCTTGTCTTCAAAAGATTTGAATGACCTCTCTTACTCATACCGGGGTGCAAAGGTACGATTTGAGAGAAAAAATAGGCCTGTTTTACTGTTGTTTTTACTGAAAAGACTATTTCAGGAAGGGATTTCCCTGGGGGTCACGGCTGACAACCCAGCGAAAGGCATTTACAAAGAGCAGATTCTGCTCTGTTCCTATAAACTCTTCATCGCCGTGTCCCATGTTGAGATATATCATGCGGTAGCGCTTGTTGGTCCAGACAATGGGAAAATCGCCGTGCTTCACTACGTCTTTGATGCCGAAGGGATAGTTCTTTTCAGACAGTGACACCAGTACTTCGACATCTTTGTTCTTGCGCGGCGAAGGCTGCCATTGGTAGAATTCGCTGGGCGGAAGAACAAAGGATTTGGGCAGGTTTTTGGTGACAGTGTGGCGCTTGTCGCATACTGCCAGTGCACATTGGGGAGGCCAGTTGTTGCAGTAGAACGGACCGCAGCCCAAAAAGCGGTTCAGCCACGGCCAATGTGTGTTCTTGTCGTTGTAGGCCGAAGCATGAAAGCCCATCCATCCTCCGCCGTTTTCCATGTATTTTTCAAAGGCTTCGCGCTGCTTCTTGCCCGAAGGGGCGGCATTGAGCATAATGACAATCGAATATTCTTTGAGGCGTTCGTATGGATAGTCTTCCAAAGAAGTGGTCACATGCATAATGAATCCTTCACCGTAAGTGAGTTTGCGGAAGAAGCTGATGGCCTGCTTGTCGAACTGCACGTGTGCTTCCTCGGCATGGGGTTCATAGCAAATCAAGGCCTTGAAGCGCGGGCCCCGTGCATAATTGGCGGCATATTCGTCCTTGTGGGATGCACATGATGACAGCAATGTAATAAGGCATACCAATGTCAGGGTTGCCCATATGGAAATTGTTTTGCAAAGATGTTTCATAGTGATATATGCAATAGAAAGGTTTATTTGTCGCGCAGGGTCCAGTGAAGTGCGTTTTCGAACATTTGCAGGAAAGCCGCATTTTCAAGCAATGCCTTGCTGTGGCCGAACTGGAAATAAACGTTGCGTGCCGGCTTTTGTGTGTTGGTCCATATCACGGGATGGTCGCCCATCTTAACTTTAGTGTCTGTCTTGTAACTGCATTCATCAACATGAGCAAGTACATGCACTTCCTTTCGGGGATTGCGGTTATAGGTATACCATTCGTCAGACTCAATGGTGAATGTGGCAGGTACGTTCTTCATGACGGGATGGTCGGTGTCTTCTGTCTGAACAACACCGTCGGTGGTTTCGGCAATGTAGTTGTTGTAAAGGATGTTGCCCATGAATTGCGAAAACCAGTCCCACAAGCCGTATCCTTCAAACTCGCCGAGCAGACTGGCATGGTGAAAGCCTATATAGCCACCTAAGCCTTTATCAATATAGCGTTGCAAATCTTCCTGCGAAGCCTTGCTCCAGGCAAAGGGAGGGTAGTTCAGTTGCAGTATCAGATGATAACTGTCTATTTCGCCCGCTTTGATGTTTTTTGCAGACTCGAGCACCACCATTTCGGCATTTAATTTAGGAGCCAAGCCGGAAAGCCACTTCAAGGCTGCTGCCGTGAAGCCTTCATGCAGGCCGCCGCGTTCGGCCAGAACAAGGATTCGACGAGGGGCTTCCACACCTTTCTTTTCTTTTAGCAGACTGAGCCAAACGGTGCGGCTTTCATCGCCCTGGGCATTGTCGTCACCGTATTCCCAATACATGCCGCCGCGCAATCGGTTGTCGAGTATGTACTGGCACTTGATGGCCAAGGAACGGGTATTGTCGAAGCCGAGCACCAGTTCGTCCTTTTCATTGACAATGTATGGCACTTTCCCTTTGTCGTCCCACTTTTCCCTGTATTTCTTGTCGAGTCGGCGTGTCTTTACATAATTGCCCAAGCCATCCTTATGACTGCCTTTTCCATAGAAGGCCAGGCCCAACACTAACTTGTCGCGTGGCACACCGGCTTTCAGATGTGCTTCGACTGCTCCCGAAGATGTCATATAGCCCGAACGCTCTGAAGGATATAGAGATGAGTGGTGCCGTGGAGCATTGCCCATGTCGTAGGCCATGACATTGACGAAGTCCATGTATCCGATGCAGCTTTTGAAATCGATGAATTTGGCATCGGCAACGGTCGCAGCCGTAAGCAAGAGATGCCGACCCAGATGCTTTCTGAGTTCGGCCATCAGGAGGGTAAAGTTCTTGGTGTCGTCGGGCGAACACGAGATGCCGGCACTATTCTGGGTGGGATATTCCCAATCAATGTCTATGCCGTCGAGTGCGAATTCATCGACAACGCGTTTGCAATCTTTGGCAAAAGCTTTGCGGTTTTCTTTGGTGGCAGCCATTTCGCTGAAGCGTCCGCTACCCCATCCTCCTACAGAAAGCATGACTTTCAGTTTCGGATTTTGTTTTTTAAGTTCTACAATGGAACGCAGTCGGTCGGGATTGTCTATCCTTACGCCGTTGAAGGTTTCATTGACGTGTCCGAAAGCATAGTTGATGTGGGTCATCCGCTGTGGGTCGGGCATGACACGTGTCCATGACGTGACATAGGCAACTACGGTCATGGGCTTTTCTGTCTTTTTCGCCATAGACTGCAGTTGCAGCGCAGCTATGATGATGGTCAGAAGAAAAAATCTTTTCATGATATTTGTGGTTGGGATTATTTCCAGCGGCATGACACTACGCTGAATGCAGGAACGGAGCATTCAAATTGTTTTTTGCCGTCAGATATGGTGAATGAGTGTTTGGCGTCCTGATTATTGCAAATAATCAATGCGTAGCTTCCGTCCTTGTTGATAAAGGCTGCCGATGACAATCCTTTCAGCTCCGGTTTTTCACATTCGATGCGCGTGGCATCGGGCTTTACAACGGATGACAAATGAGCTATGGCGTAGTAGTGTGAGTTCTTGTGTATGGTGCGGTAGTCGTTTGCTTCAATGTCTACTGCACCATAGCATGTTTGGCAGCCGCCGTCCAGATTGGGGCCGCGCTTAGTGTCGAGCATCAGATTCCATACCACCACGGCCTTGCACCAGCGGTTTACGGTGGCCAATGAAAGTTGCTCCACGTCGCGCAGCAAGCTTTTTGTCAAATCGCGTCCGTGATTCCATGTACCTATGGATGCTTCCGAGAAGATGAGTTCCTTGTCGGGGTTCTGCCTGTGAATACGTTCCAATTCCTCGTATGAACCTCCGTAGTTGTGGTAGGCAGCTCCAACGACATATTCATTGCCATCCGAAGAGCCCAATTTCTTGTAGATGTTGATGGGATAATTGCGCTCGGAAGCTATGTTGTCATAATTATAGTTGTGGTCGAACGCGTATATCTTAGTCTTTAACTTGTTGCGCTTGAATGTAGGAGCCATGATGCGTAGCAGTTCGGCTTCTTCTTCCCAGGAAACATACGTGGAGGCACAATTGCCGCGGTTTAAAGGCTCGTTTTGGGGAGTGACGGCATAGATAGGTATGCCTTCGGCTTCAAAGGCCCGAATCCATTTTACAAAATAGTCTGCATAGTCCTGATAGTATTTCGGATGGATATGGCCGTCGGTCCAGCTGTTGTAAGGTTCAAGTGTTTCCAGATTCTTTACTTTCATCCAACGAGGGCAAGTCCAAGGCGAGCCGATAATCTTTAATGTGGGATTGATTTGCAGAATCTCTTTCAGAATGGGAATTACATATTGTGTCTCATCCGTATGCAATGCAAAATTGTCTAATCCCGGTTTGTCGCAGCAAGTGTATTCTGTGCTCGAGAAGTCTGAGCAGCCTATCGAAACTCTTGCGTAACTGAAGCCGTAGCCTTTCTTCTCCGAGTAGGTCTCTTCTAAAAAGCGATGACGGCTTTCCTTGTCCATCTTCAGCAAATTGTAGGCAGTTGAATAGGTGATGGCTGCACCAAAGCCGTCCATACTTTGGAATTGCTGCTGCGGATTCAATGTAAAGTCGGCAGCCTTGTTGGCTTTTGTGACTTTTGTTGCTGTTTGTTCCAATGAACGCCCTGTGGTGGTTGTGGTAAATATCCTGACTTCACCGTTGCGTTTTGCCGACAGAGTGATGAAGCAACAGAAAGAAATAGCTGTAAATAAGAATGGTTTGATGTTCATGATCGGAGGTTCTCTTTTATTTCATATCGAAGTCGACTAAGATGGGACGGTGGTCGGAAGGATGCCAGAAATTGGAAATTTTCTTTTCATCGCGCACGGGCTTGGTGTAATCGTCAGTAATGATGTCGGCACGTACCACGCGTTCATACATGGGTCGTGTACAATAGACAAAGTCGATGCGGGCTTCTCCGCCGATTGATGTCAGAAACTCTCCAGGGTGTTTCAGTGAAACAATGTCCATGTAAGGCGTTTGCCCTAAAACATAGTAGTGAACCATGAAGCGCGGGTCATCGAGCGTATATCCGTATTTGGCATTGTCTAATGGTGATACAGAATTGAAATCGCCCATCATCATCCACAAATCTTTCTCGCCTCCGGCAACTTTTCCTAAGGTGTGTTTATAGATATACTCCATTTCCATGCGGCGATATTTGGTGCCTTCATGTTGTTGTCCGCTTTTTTGCCGGTCTTTGGCATTGGGCGAATACTTTTGAGGCCATGTGTGTAGAGTGACGATATTTACTTTCTTGCCGTGTACATCAATTGTTGCCCAACCGGCACCGTGCATTACTGTAGAGTCGGCAGACCCGGTGATACGTTCTACATTTTGAATAGGATAGCGCGAAGTGATGACTTGCGGGTAATTGTCGCGGTGTCCTCCAACGTACCAGTATTTGTGTCCGTAGCGGGCGGCAAGCTCTTTCCAATGGTCGGTCAGATAGCGCTCTTCGGGCTTCATGGCCTTGTCGGTACCTGTGTAATAGATGCTTTGTCCTTCACACCATACGCACACATCGGGTCGTTGTGCTTTTACCCATTTAGTGAATGTCTTGTAGTTGTCGCCTTGTCCCGACCACATTCCGTTTTGGATATTCCAATAAAGCAGGCGTAAGCCTTTTTTGGGTTTGGCCGGTGCTTTGCTTTTGGCCGATGTGGCGAGAGGAAACAGTGTTAGAAGTAAAAAAATGGCTGCAGAAATGCCTGAAAGTCTTTTCATGTGTGATGGGTTTTGTTTTGTGACAATATTGTCACTTGCAAAAATACACATTAATCGATTGCTAACCAACAATGTTTTCAACAAAAGCGATTAATGTGTATTTTATGAATAAGCTTACGCTACTTTACAAAGAGATTTCATTCATCTCTGTCGATATTGCCTTGAACTGGAAAAAGTACCCGAATCGGTATAAGGATAATATACGGAAAGTGTAGGATCGTAGTGATAAATGCTGAAAAAGGGCTGGCTATCAGTTTCTCCATAGCCGTCATTAATCAGCTTGTTAATATTGACTGTGGTGGTCGGTCCTCCTTTATATCCATAGTCGGTTAATGAAGCCGCACATCCGGACATTAGTGTCATTGCAAGAATGGCAACTATCAGAATCGATAGGCTTTCACCAAGATGCTTTGTTTTTATTTGTGAGAATGACTTCATGGCCTGTTATATTATAAAATTGTAAATGAAATATTTCCTGTGATTACAGAGCCCATACAGCTTAAATCAAGGTTGCATTTAAAACAGCAGTGTGCTTTGTCTGAGATGGAAGATTGCAATTTTCCTTCTTTATAAGTAGAAGTCGTATAGGATAAGGGGATCAATTCCGACGTAGCTGAAATATTGATCCGTGCATCATTTTTGTTGGAAGCTTCTCCTTTACCATTTTCGGTTGTAGTAACATTGCCATTTTCTATCTCGTAATCAGGGTATGTTTCGCCTTTGAAATCTGCATGACATTCTAAGGATGCTCCTGTTACTACAAATTCGTTGGTTTCTTG
>ERZ808240.1490-NODE-1490-length-28730-cov-6.671561_pt1 | contig 28730 bp, 28 predicted proteins | sample MGYA00521084_ERZ808240 | MGnify/ENA primary metagenome ERZ808240 (study PRJEB31516, sample SAMN03275571) | gut metagenome | biome: mammalia-associated habitat; material: feces | host: Papio cynocephalus | place: Kenya | collected 2012-08-06 ... | reverse complement strand
GCATCGGAAAGCTTCTCCGTCCCATCTCCGACATCCGCCAGAATAAACTGGCTTCCCGGTGTACATACGACCGGACTTCCGACTACCAGATAATTCAACTGTTCTTCTGCCTGTGCCACCGAGACTGGTTCTGCTGCGCGAACCGGGATTTCATTTCCCACAAGCAGCATCCCCGCTGTCAAAATGGCAGCAAGAATCTTCTTACTCTTTTTGAAGCATATCATGTTATTCTCTCCTTCATATTTTGTACTATAATCCAAAAAATACCATTCCGATTATAATATCATTTTCAGCAGATAGCAATGATTCCGCATCCCTTTTTCGTCATTTTCTTGTAAATTTCCTGTAATTTTCACTATCGACGTAGTTTTCTCTTCCGTTTATAGCCGGTATACTTCCGTTTTTTCTCGTAATGTGCCTGTAACTTCTCTGCGATCAGCGTCAGATACCGGAAGATCGATTCTGCCGCGAATCCGAACACGATCATAAGAAGTATACACCGCTTCGACATATCACTTAATGCGAACAGCTTCTTCAGAAAGATTCCCGAGAAGATCAGTCCGAATATATTCAGAAAAATCACACCGTATTTCATCTTGTTGAGCGGCTCGCTGATCTTAAATAAGATCATAAATCCAACGACGGACAGAACCAGTGTTGCCGCTGTCGCCACGCTCGAATCCGGCAGCCCAAATACAGAACCAAGCATGACAAGCGCGCCGACTGCAATCACATCGGTCAGTCCACCCGGCAATGCTTTGAGCAGTACATTCGTGATAAACCGTCCTTCAATCCGGTTCTTATTCGGCTCTAACGCAAGCAGGAATCCCGGTGCACCAATCGTGAACATACTGATCAAGGATACCTGTGCCGGTTCGAGCGGATACGTGATCATCAAAACCATAGAGAATACTGCCATCAGCAGGGAAAATATATTCTTTACAAGGAACAGGCTTGCCGACCGCTGTACATTATTGACGACACGCCGTCCTTCATATACTACATCCGGCATATGTGCAAAATCCGAATCCAACAATACCACCTGTGCTGCCTGTGCCGCTGCCTCACTACCGGAAGCCATCGCCACACTGCAGTCTGCATCCTTCATCGCTAAGATGTCATTGACACCATCGCCGGTCATCGCAACCGTATGTCCTTTGATCTGCAATGCCTTTACAAGCTTCTGTTTCTGTTTCGGTGTCACACGTCCAAAGACGGTGTACTGCTCCACTGCATCCCGCAGCTTTGCCACCGTATCAAGCGTCGTCGCATCCACATAATTCTCTGCGCCTGCAATGCCTGCCTGCAATGCAACCTCAGAAACCGTTCCCGGATTATCACCGGAGATAACTTTGATTGTGACACCCTGATCGTTGAAATATTCAAAGGTCTGCTTTGCATTTTCCCGGATTGGGTTTGCAAGTACAACGAATCCAAGTGGAATCACTTCTTCCGTAAGTCCGTGCTTCAGGTCTGTTCCCTCGTATTTCGCAAAGAGAAGGACACGGTCGCCCTCTTTCGTAAATGTCGTGATTTCCTCTTCCACCGTCGCATATGAATCGCGCAGGACAAATTCCGGTGCACCTAATATATAGGTTCCTTCGGTAAATATGATTGCACCGTATTTCGTTGTTGATGAGAATGGATAACGCTCCACAACCGTCCGATGCGGTGTCGCACCATCATTTTTTGCAAATGTCCGGAGTGCCTGCATCGTCGCATTGTTATCGTTCGATGCAAGAGTATAATCCACAAGCAGTTCCTGTAATTCCTCCGGCGTATGCAACAGATTCTTTCCATTCTTACTGCATATAATCTGCTTGACATTCATCGTTGGTTCCGTAATCGTACCAGTCTTATCCACGCACAGCACATCAACACGTGCCAGTGCTTCGATACTCTTCATATCATGCAACAGTACCTTTCGCTTGGCAAGCTTCATCGTACTGAGTGCCAGCGCAATTGTTGTCAAAAGATACAAGCCCTCCGGGATCATACCGATGATCGCGGCTACTGTCGCTGTCACACTCCGGCGGATTGTCTCACGGTTGATAAAATGACTCTGGTAAAACAACAGAAGTCCGATTGGGATGATAACAATACCGACCCATTTGACAATCTGATTGATGGAACGGATCATCTCAGACTGCTCGCCGCTTCCCATTGTCTTTGCCTCCTGCGAGAGCTTCGCAATATAGGATTCATTTCCGACGTGCGTCAGCTCCGCGTGGCATTGTCCCGATACGACAAAACTTCCTGAGAAGAGTTCGTCTCCCGGATTCTTCTCTACTTCATCCGCTTCTCCGGTCAGCAGCGATTCGTTGACCTGCACGCTGCCTTCCACAACAACTGCATCTGCACAGATCTGGTTGCCCGCCTCTAAGATGATCTCATCATCCTGTACAAGCTGTCCGGTGTCAATCTTCTGCTTCACGCCGTCCCGCACGACGATCGCGTGCGGTGCATTCAGCAGATTCATCTTGTCCAGTGTCCGCTTCGCGCGAACCTCCTGTATAATTCCAATCAGTGTATTGCCGATGACGATCGGCAGGAAGGTCAGATTCCGGAAGGAACCGACCAGACAGAGTAAGACTGTAATGATTAAAAAGATCAGGTTAAAATATGTGAATGTGTTGGAGATGATGATCTCCTTCGTTGTTTTATCGGTAGACAGGTCGGTTTCGTTCGTCAGTCCCTGATCGATCCGCTCCTGTACTTGTTGCTGCGTAAGTCCCATAATCTTCTCCTTTTTTGAAAATACCCTTGCTGCAATCTGATTCTGTATCGTATATTCCTGCAACTATGTTTGCATATGCGATGTACTCAATTTACTTATTCGTATTTTCAACACTTCTTGCCTTAATTCTATTATCTTCCAAATTATTACATATGATAGCACAGGAGATTTGCTGAAACAACGCAAATTCTATGAACTTTTGGTGAATCTTAGGAACCGGCGGTACAGCAAAAATCCGGCAATCGTCGTAATAATCTCCGTAACCGGAAATGTCAGCCAGAAGAAGTTTAGCCCGATTTTTGAAAATGCATACCCAAGCGGAACAAATAAAAATACCGTTCTGATCACCGTAAGCATACTGCTTGTAAACGCCTTTCCAACCGCCTGAAAGAACACCGGAAATGTCAGCGATGTCACAAGCGGGATAAAGCTCACTGCAATGATACGAAATGCCACCTTACCGATACGGATTACCTCTGCATCATGTGAAAAGACATGCAGCATCTGTCCCGGTATCAGTTCAAAACTTAACACGCCAAGCATCATCAGTGACATTCCATACACAAGTGCCAGCGATAATGTTTTCTTGCAGCGGTCGATCTTCATCGCCGCATAGTTGTAGCTTAAAATCGGCACGATACAGGTCTGCATCGCCCCAAGTGGTATGAAGAAAAACGCCTGCCATTTGTAATAAAGTCCGAGCACCGTCACCGCCTGATCCGAGAACGTCGCAAGTACCATATTGAGTCCAAATATATAGAACGTGTACGCGGACTGCATGAGGATATTCGGGATTCCCATCTTATAGATCTTCCCGATATCCGGCAGGTACACAGATAACGCCGGTGACTTCCGAAATCCTCTGTGCATAACTACCAGTGCCGCCACGATCTGTCCAACAACAGTGGCTGTTGCCGCACCTGCAATTCCCATTTTCGGCAATCCGAACATGCCGAAGATCAGCAGCGGATCCAGTACGATATTCGTAACCGCACCTGCAATCTGCGCGATCATCGGCATCTTCATATCGCCGTTTGCCTGCAATATCTTCGTCCAGATACTCTCCAGAAAAAGTCCGAAAGAAAAGACGCATACAATCCGTCCATATGTCACAACCTCTTTGATTACCTCCGCGGAATCCGTAGACATCTTCGCGTATGCGGGCATGAAGAAGTAACAGAACACTGCGAATACGGCCCACATAAATAACGTGAGCGGCGTGCCGATTCCACCGATCTCATCCGCTTTTTCATCCTCGGACAAGCCTAAGTAATGTGCCATGCACGTATTGATGCCAACGCCGGTTCCCACTGCAAATGCAATCATCAGAAGCTGGATTGGATAGATAATAGACAATGCGGTCAGTCCACTCTCGGAATACCGCCCGACAAAGAAGCTGTCCACAATGTTATAAAGTGCCTGTATCAACTGCGCCAGCATCACAGGTGGCGCCATCTTCCATAGTATTTTACTGATTTTTTCTGTGCCAAACATCTGGCTGTCTTGTTTCATGTTGCCTGTCCTCCACGGGTATTTTCCATCGCCCCACCGGGTATCGCCCCCTCGCATTCGCTCGGCGGCAGGTCGGCGACATCATCCTAAATATGGGCTTCGCCCATATGGATGTCGCCTCACCAAATATCACTATCCCACAAGATTGTGAATGGGCCATCATTCTCCAGCTCCACCTTCATGTCGGCACCGAAGCTTCCGCATTCCACTTTTCCGAACGTCTCGACACATTTCGCCTTGAAATACTCATACATTTCCTCTGCAAAGTCAGGCGCACCCGCCTTGACAAAGCTTGGGCGGTTTCCTTTCTTGCAGTCCGCATAGAGTGTAAACTGGGATACGACCAGTACTTCCCCACCTACATCGGTGATTGACAGGTTCGTCTTGCCCTCTTCATCTGCAAAGATCCGCAAAGCTGAAAGCTTCTTCACATAGCGGTCAGCCATCTCCTTCGTATCTCCCTCTGCTACACCGAGCAGAAGCAGATAACCCTTGCCGATGCTTCCGATTGTCTCTCCATCTACTTTTACGGATGCGTGATTAACACGCTGTATTACGATTCGCATGATTTTTCTCCTGTTATTCCTGTTCTATTTTCTGACAGAGATCGGATATCATATTTTGTTGTTATCTGTCCCTGTTTCTTGCTAAGCAACCCTATTATACATATGCACTTCCTCAGTTTCAACCATCTTTTTCTCTCCTTTTTTTCTTTTGGAGTAATCTTCCTGTTTTAGACACTTTTGCCCCAACCTGCTTGCTTCTCTCAACCTTCCCGTTGGAGTAAATTCTTCCGATTTTCGATTTTCCCCCAATCAGCTTGCTTCTCTCCGCCTTCCCGTTGGAGTAATTCTTCCGTTTTCGCACTTTTCCCCCAAACTTGCTTGCTTCTCTCCGCCTTCCTGTTGGAGTTATTCTTCCGATTTTCGATTTTTCCCCCAATCAGCTTGCTTCCCTCAGTCTTCCCATTGGAGCAATTCTTCCGATTTTTGATTTTTCCCCCAACCTGCTTGCTTCTCTCAACCTTCCCATTGGAGTGAATCTTCCGTTTTCGCAATTTTCCCCCAACCCGCTTGCTTCCCTCAACCTTCCCGTTGGAGTAAATTCTCTATTTTTGAAAAATCCCCCCAATCCACGCATATACTTTCTCAGGACATAGTATAAATTTCCAAAAAATCCATAAACTATATGCATATCTGCATGAACTGATTAACCCAAGAAAGGACAAACCAACATGAAATTCAAAACCAACGCCATCCGTTTTATCTTCATCACCATCCTCGGAGTGCTGCTGCATTTCACCTATGAATGGTCGGACAACAACCGCATCGTCGGACTGTTCTCGGCAGTCAACGAATCCACATGGGAGCATCTGAAGCTGCTCTTCTTCCCAATGCTTCTGCTCACGTTGATCGAACTGTTTTTCTTCCATGAAAAAATGCCAGCCAATTTCCTCTGGGCGCGCACCCTCGGAATCTTGTCCGGCATGATCTTCATCGTCGCAGTCTTCTATACACTGAATGGTATCCTTGGCAAGAACTACGACTGGATCAATATTACATTGTATTTTGCAGGTGTTGCGTTCGCCCTCTTCGTGGAAAATGATGTCTACTGCAACGGAAAGGCAGAAAAACTCATACTCTCTTCCGCCATCCTGCTTCTCTTGACAGCTGCATTTTTCACCTTTACGGAATATCCGCCACAGCTTGGCATCTTCCAGGAAATAAGAAACTAAGCAAACCCAGTCTCTCTACAGAGACCGGGTTCCCAGCACATCTTTTTCTCGAAAATACAGCAGGCCGGTTATCAGTACACTGACTATCCCGAATACCGCCAGCATCATTCCACTGTCCGGGCGTATTCCCTCATAGTCTATATACGAACTCCTGATCCACATTGTATAGTTTCCTGCCAGCAACCAGCATGTATAATATGCGGATATGATATAGATTCCACATATTGCTGCAAAACTAACCACCGGTGTCAGAAGAAAACTCAACAGCATTTGTAACTCCGTCAACATCACCGAAACGGCAAACGGAAGTATCACCGTAATCAGCCACACATCTTTCCCACTTACATACTTCACAGAATCTCCAAACATTCCCTGCATAATATCGACAGACCATCCAGCGCGGATATCTGCGCCATGCGCGTATGCAACAGCCACACACGACAATGCAATGATCAGATAATACAGCGCCACACTTACCATGCACCACAACATCTTTGCCACCCACCACTTTCGGCGTGACCCCGATGCCAGAAACACTGCTGTTCCATATTCGTTATAATCCTTGTACGGATAATACGCCGTGATATATGCCATTCCGATATGCAGCATAAACCAGCTTATCGGTATCACGAATTCGGATTCCGGTGTGAATTTGTAAATATACATTCCCTGCATGATATACATATAGTAATCAACGGCTGTTCCATGTCCATTGATGACACCATCCCCGTACAGTTGTGCGATATAGGTTGCCAGACCGGAACTCATCAGGAACACAACAACTGGAACAACCAGAAATCTTCCCATATGCCGCAGTGTTCCGATCCGCATGTCACGCCAGAACATTTTCAGTGTCTTCATCCTGCGTTCCCCCACTTTCCTGCTTCGTAAGCCTTCTGCATTCCACGATCCGCCCTTCTTTCATCTCAATAATCTCATCACTCAGATATTCCAATTCCTCCTTATCATGACAGGCTATCAGGATCAGATGATCTTTCTTCTTTAATTCCACCAGTACCTGCTTTACCTGTTCCACACTCGCTTCATCCAGTGCATTGATCGGCTCATCCAATACTATGATGTCCGGTTCTCCCATAATCGCATTTGCGATTCCAAGCTTCTGTTTCATGCCAAGCGAATACTTCCGGTATGTACGTTTATCTTCCGCAGACAGTCCCACCCGCTCCATCGCATATGCTGCATCTGCTTTTGTGACACTCTTCCGCAGAGATGCCAGCATACACAGATTTTTGTATCCTGTGTACTGTGGAAGGAACGACGGATTCTCGATCAGTGCCCCAATACTTTCTGGAAACTCGATATCTTTCATCAATACCTTTCCATTTACACTTACCGTTCCCGACGTAGGAAGCATAAGACCACACACCGTCCGCATAAGCATCGTCTTTCCACAGCCGTTTTTACCTTTCAGTCCATAGATACAGCCGGAGCTAAGTTTCAGATTCACATCTATAAGAATCGGTACTTTATGGATCGTTTTTTCTATATGCTTTAATTCTATTTCTGTCATAGGACGTTCTTTCTCCTTCCTTTTTTTATCGTCCATGCCACCGCCACGATTGCCAGCCCGGCAAAAATCACAACCGCCTGCAGGCTGGATGATACAATCCTTTGCTGCGGGTTCAGCATCTCCACCAGTGAGAATTTCCCATCATAATTTTCCAGCATCACAGTACTCCAGATGATATATCCGACAAACGGCAGTACCACCGTACTGAACAGACTCTCCACATGCTCTGCTATACAGATGCCGAACAACGCAAGCACCCCTGCATACATCCCGTCAAATACGATATATGCAAGTGCATATAAAGCTCCGTTTTCTGCAAAAAGATCTGAAAACAAATTGGCATCCAGTATCCCTGCCGTAAGGAATTCCAGCCGTTCCGGCGCCCGAAGCGGATATATCGTCATAACCGCCATCATATCAATCAACAGCGGGATCATGACCGTTATCGCCCCCATCGTAAATACAACAACTGCTTTTGCCGTATAATACGACCGTCTGGATGTGGAAAGCAGGATATTTTTCAGATATCCACTCTTCAGATCTTCATAATAAGAACCAGCATAAGGAAGTGCCGCAATCACAGGAAGCAGGATATAAAAAAGACCGTTCGTCACAAACTGATAATCTGTTCCGATCCATGCCTGTAGAAAAACCTTTGTACTGATTTCTTGCCGGAACGCCTGATAAAACAGCAGGATATCCGCTACCGCGATCCCGATTCCGGCACACAGGGCAATATAAAACCCTCTTGAACGAAATGCCCTGTAAAATTCAAATCTCATGATCCGCTTCATGCCGCGCCCCCTTTCTGCTCCTGTTCCGGCTTCATGCCTTCCATCTGCGTACATTCAGTCTGTGGCTTCGGTAAACGGATACGAACAGCATCCGGATACATCGACAAAACGTATTCAAACTCCATATCGGAAAGCTTCTCCCATGTTTTATCACGAAAGCATATCTTACTGACCGTCGTTACCAGCCAGAATTCTTCTGTCTCGCCGGGAGCTAGTTCTTCCGATGGGAAAACGTTGAGATTTGCCGTCATATATGGATCATACACGCTGTACCAGCCTTTGCATTCAAAGCCATCCCCCATATTGGCAAACACCTCATCCCATGTGATTGAAGCATCGGATTCATTCCGTATCTCAAACTGCAGACACAATGCCTTCTTTGCATCTCCCATATCCGTGACGACTCCAAACTGTGCTTCATACGCCGCTTCGTCAAGCAGCAGGAACTGTAGTGTGCGAACCACCGCCGGTCCGTTGTAAAACTCCTGTCCGTACTCGATATACCGGATATCCGCTTCCGTCTCACGGTTCAGATTTATCACCCGGACTGCCCACAGCAAAAGCGCAAGCAGACAGAGAAATACCAGAATCTGTCTCTTCATACGCTATTCCTCCATTCCGGGAAGATCATCCAGCAGAACGCTGGTCTCATATTCTGCAGGATTTACCACCACCTCATCCATGCTTGGGCTAATCAGCCCTGCATAGATAAACTGATCCGACGGATAGATCTCGTCGCGCCGGATCTCAAATCCGACAATACAATCGAGAACCTCTCCCGCCTGCAGGCGGTAAGTGCCAAAACCATGCGCCCGGTCATCCCCCTCCGTATGCTGCGAAGCAGAAAAATAACAGAATCCATCACTGTAAGTATATGCCTTGCGACTGGTATTTGTATATATCACATAAAGACCTGATAAATAAACATCTCTTGGCTTATCCTGTGACTCATTTTTTATCTGCATCTTTACAAAATAGTAATCTGTCTTTGGATGCCCCATATATTCACTATCCTTTACTGCCTGATCATTCTCGTCACGTATTTTCTGATATTCTTCCGGTGTATAATCTGTCTTATTCGTATAAATCTCCTTCAGTGCAGGTCCCTCCTGCATCATCTTGTCATAATCATACGTCCATGTCTCGTAATCGGCATCCGGAAGATTTCCACTAGCAAAATTTTCTGCCGGGTATCGTGTCTGTGTCTCGATCTCTGTATCCGGGATCACGTCCAACGCTAAAAATGAGTAGGTCACGTTTCCCTGTGTAAACGAATGAGAATCTTCCGTCTTATCATCCGTTGCCGCTTTCCCCTCTGCGTCCTCTGTACCGCTATCCTCCGCTCCGGTCGCTGCTTCTGTTGTCTCTTTCTTTGCCTGTTCCTCCTGATACCGTTCAAACGGATACTGCTTGTCCTTTTCCTTTTGCGATATATATGCGATACCCGCGGCACCTGCAGCCACAAGCACGACGCCGAGGATAATCCACTTGATCTTCTTCATGCCTTTTCCCCTTTCTAAATCCGGGTGCCGGATACCCGGCACCCACTATCTTCAGTCTAGTTAAAAATTGTATAATTTCTCGTTGAGTCCGGACTCCAAACACCGGTTGTATTCAGATTCTGATATTTCTCGCGCGTCATCCGAAGCTTTGCCTTTCTATATCCGGATTCATATACGTGGTTTGTTATACTCCCCTGCACTCCCTGTGGTATTCTGACATTATTAGAGCATATCGTGTATGTGGTATCGCTGTCCCCATTTTTTTGTCCAAGCACCGAATACCGAATTGCAGGACCGGATTTCGGGTAGACATAAACCTTTGTCGTATCTGACTTATCCCGCCATTCGGTTGTTCCTGAACCATTTGCATTATTGTAATTAAATGGTGTATCCGATACATTTGCCGCTTTCGCGTTGGAACCAATTCCTACTACTGCCGTAACTGACATCATCATTGCCATAGCTATTGTAGCCACTGTTTTTCTTAGATTCTTTCTCATAATTCATGTACCTCCTCTACTGTACTTTTCCACTTTTCTTCAATACTTCTTCCAGCCCCTCTGGTTCTTCTGGTTCATACCAGCTTCCACGACAGCATTCCGGTGCAATAGCTGCTACACCAATCGCGAATGCGCATAGCTTTCCACTATGCTTGACAAGAAATTCCAGTACTTTTTTCATGCTCTTTTCCCTCCTGTAAATAATTATTTGAGTTTCTTATTAAACCCATTTTATCCTATCATACGCACAGATGCTTCTTTCATTTTTTCTGCGAATGGTCAAAAAGTAGGGGTGAAGTGCACGTTACCCCCGATTTTTGACCATTTACAGAAAATTGTATATTACCAATTGTTCTATGTTATGATGCTTATATGGAGGTAATTCGAATGAAAATTACAGAAACGCTCAGCGTAAAAATCACGGATATATTTATCGATAATCACGTTCTACCGTTTCAGCAACGGGCAGCTTACATATACTGCTTTGACTTCTGTTTCGACTTATTCCTATATAATCTCAGCCTTCTGATTCTTGGAATCTTTTTCCATCATGGATGGCTGGCACTCGTCTACGTTTTTACAATGTCTCCACTCAAGATGCTTGCCGGAGGCATGCATGCATCTTCACGCGGCATATGTGATATTATTTCTTACCTTACCTTCTGTATTGGAATAATTGTCACGATCTATCTGCCAATCCCTGCAATCCAGACATTTCCAGCCTTCTGGTGTTTCTGTGTATTGCTGATTGCCATCATCATCCTTGCACCTGTGGATACAAAAAGTCATCGCCTGACTCAAAAGAAGAAACGCCGATTAAAATGCCTGACTGCAATATATTCGATAATGCTACTAAGCTTGTACCTTATATTTTTTAACTTTTTTAGATTTGATTCTATCCAGATTATGTTCTTTTGTGTTATCGTAATATGGATAAACCAATTATTGGGGCGAATCAACAAAGGGGGATCTCAATGAAACTGAACATTGCAATCTGTGACGATGACGAAGCAGCAATTGAATATTTAAAATCCTGTATCACACATTTTTATTTTGCGTTTGATGTGGAGGTTTCTATCTCTACATTTACAAGTGGAAGAGCATTCTTAGATTCCTATACAGAAAAAGGACAATATCAGTTAATTTTCATGGATGTAGAAATGCCAGAGCTAAACGGTTTGGATACCGCAAGCATCCTGCGTTCCACCATCGACCGTTATGCCTTGCTCGTGTTCGTGAGCAATTATCCGGAATACATGCAAAAAAGCTTTACAGTCCGGGCATTTTATTATCTGACGAAACCATACACCGCAGAGGATGTCGAAGAAGTGCTGAAGAACGCAATCAATGAAATCGAACAAAGTCACACAATCTATTCCATCGTGTCTACAACAGAAGGAGAAATGACGATCTATATTCAGGATCTCCTCTATATCGAGGTTGAAAACAGTGATACACAAACTTTACTGTTTCATCTTACAAACCGCACGATTTCTGTTCGCGGAACGCTTTCATACTGGAAGGAAATGCTTGCCTCCCAGCACTTTTACAAATGTTATCGCAGTATCCTGCTGAATCTGAAGCATGTACATTATTTTGAGGATAAATTCGTTGTTTTAGACAATCAGGAGCGAATTCCTCTGAGCCGAAATGCCAGACGGGAACTACTTTCTATTTACATGAATCACCTCGTAGAATTAAACGAGTTAAATTAGGGGGCGCACTATGTATTACGCGATTGAAGCACTTACCTATCTCTTTGATATGGGCATAATCATTATCTATATGAATGGCATCTTCCATAAGGAAAACCGTCGTACAGCCTATCCACTCTATATTGCGTGCTTCCTTATTATGGAGGTACTTATCTATGTAAACCAGGCTCTGTGCACCGGACTGCCATCCAAGCAATTTACAATAGCCACAAGCACCGTAAGTCTGCTTACGACCTTTGCCCTGACCTTCCTGTACAAAACACGCCTGTCAAACCGCATATTTGTATCCATTTCCTTTCAGATTCTTGCTCTGCTTGGTGAAAGCTTTTTCCTGTTTCTGGTGAAAATAATAAACCCGGCAGTTATAGAGCTCCCTCTCCGCCAGCTTTCGATCCTCATGAATCTCGGTTCCAAGATCATGCTGTTCTTTTTGATTCTGGTTGTGATTTTCTTCTGGAACCGACACATAAAATATCACGATTATAAATACAACCTGTTATTATTTACGACGCCCGTGCTTTCTCTGGTAATTACCCTTTGTATTCCTGTCCGCAGCAATTACCAGTCAAACAATGCGTACTATATGATCATCGCCTATTTAGCGATTGCCCTGTTAAATATATTAAATTATTGTCTGTTGGATAATTGTTTTAAGATGGAGCAGATCAAGGACGAAAACCTTTCTATGCGCAGACAGATTGATTTTCAGCAGGAAAAATATTTCCAATTGGGAACCGCCTACAAGAAAACCCGCAGCATCGTACACGATATGAAGAACCATTATTTTGCAATCTCCGAGATGCTCAAGCAACAACAACCAGAGCAGTTAGATGCATATCTACACTCTGCAATCAACGACATAGAAGCGAATTATATCAGTGTCAACAGCGGCAACCTTGTACTGGATGCTTTCATCAGTAGTTTCCAGATGCTTGCAAAGGAAAAACAATTTGCTTTTTCCCAAAAGATTACATTGCAACCAACTCAGATTCCAGTTTCTGACTATGACCTGTGTACCATTGTCGGAAATATGCTGGATAACGCCTCCGAGGCAGTCTGTAAATCCAGAAATCCGAACCGATATGTGCATTTCAATGTATGTGTTTCCAGCAATGATACCTTTATTATACATATGCGCAATACCTGTCTGCCAGAAGACCAAATAAAAAAGTACCCGGATCACCGAATGGATCACGGGTACGGTCTTGCGAATATAAAGATCATCACGGAAAAATATCATGGCTACATGCGAAGTCAATATATCGAAGATTCCTTTGAAACCATGATTGTTATTCCTATTCTTAACAGGAAACGATTTTTTTAACGCGCCTCCTTAATCATAAGCAGGCATCCGGCAAGCAACAGGATACAGGATACCCAGATTGCATGCACACCGATCTGCATCGAGCAGATTCCTCCAGCCCCGGCGCCGACTGCAAAGATCAATATGATTCCGTAGTAATGCATCGCCTTGCGGAGCGCCCCCTTCTGGTGCTCCCGGATATAGACGGACAGGCTCTCGGTTCCGCTTCTTAAGTTTCCGATACACATCGTACTCGCATAGCCATAGCCATTTACCTTACGGAACGTCTGTACCTGCATCGCACAGGCAAACGATACAAGCATCGTCGCCGCCATGTTGAACTTCTGCGGCATAAAACCGACCGCCAGTAAAATCAATATCTCGATCAAAACAACAATCTGCCGCCAATGGATCTTTCTCGCATTCTTATAGGTATGTCCAATCCGTTCTGCCACGAATACACCAAATGCAAACGCAAGCACCGGGAACAGATAGTGCAGTGCACGCATCCAGTTTCCTTCCATCAGATGCTGGCTCATCAGCACGACATTTCCAGTCTGTGCATTCGAGAATACACCATTTCGCACATTGTATGTGTACGCATCCTGAAATCCACCCGACAACGCCAGAATTGAACTAAGCAAAAATGTCTCCGACGTCTGAATCTTTGCACGTCTTGATAACGTTTCCATCGTAGTCACCTCTATATATTTCTCATTTCAAAATATGCAAGTTGTAAACAAATCTTTTGCAACTTCGTTACAGTTTTGATGCAACTTCGATGCAATTCTACACTATACTGCAATCAGATACAAGAGTGAAATATCGAAACTTACTTCAATCCGCGTTTGTTTTTAAAGGAGGAATGACGATGACAACCTTAAATATCCGGATTCGTGCTTTGGAACACAATATCGAGATCATCAGATCGCTGGCTGCTGACGCCCAGATCATCGCCGTATTAAAGGGGAATGCTTACGGTCTTGGACTGTGTAAATTCGCAACCTTCCTGCAGGCACGCGGAATCCGGCATTTCGCAGTCACGGAGCTTGCGGATGCCATCGAACTCCGAGAAAAAGGAATCTTTGGGGAGATTCTGCTTCTGACACCACTTTATCATCCAGAAGATATTACATGCGCGATCAAACACGATATCACACTCAGTATCACAAGCGTTTCATGCGGGCAGATATTGGAAGATACTGCCGCACACCTAAACCATTTTTGTGCCCATGCGCATCTGTGCATCGATACAGGCTTTGGACGTTATGGTTTCTTATGCAGCAAAACCTCACAGATTGACGACATCATCAACACCGTACATGCCATGACGCACGTACAGGTCACGGGAATCTATTCCCATTTCTATGCTGCCTGCTGTAAGAATGAGCGATTTGTCAAAAAGCAGTTTGAGGATTTTAACAACCTTTGCTCAACTCTCACGGACGCAGGGATTCCACTTGGGATACGTCATATCTCCTCCTCTTCCTCCCTTGTCCGTTTTCCGTATATGAATCTCGATGCGGTTCGTATCGGGTCTGCATTTCTCGGTCGTCTCGCCGTTTCCAATTCCTGTGGATTTGAAAATGTCTGCGATCTGACTGCAAGTGTGGACGACGTATATGAGCTTCCTGCCGGTCACAATATCGGCTACGGCAAAACCTGCCGTCTGTCCAAGGCTTCTACAACAGCCGTTGTATCGGCTGGATATTTTCACGGGCTTGGCATGACACGCGAAGCTGCTCCGAAACGTCCCTCGCCGCTCCGTCTGCTTCGCCTGTGCAAGCATGCCTGCTTCCAGAAAAAACAAACGGCAGAGTTTGAAGGTCAAACCCTGCCGGTTCTTGGTCAGATCAGTATGAATTCGTGTATCCTAGATGTGTCCAAAGCTCCCGTCTCTATCGGGGACTCTGTGACCTTCCGGATCAATCCGCTCTTTGTGAATTCCGCAGTTCCGCGGGTGTACTGTTAGACTATATAGAAAGATCAATCGGTCCATCAAATTTATTAATCTTCACGCCATTTACAAGTAAGTCATCGCTGATCTCAATTACGATGCAATTTTTTCCGTCGATCTTTCGTACCTCAATTGCATCCGTCTGTTCAACCGGAAGGGATACCTCCGTCTTGCCAGACTTGATCTTCAGCTTATTGCTTCCCTCGAACACGTTGCTCAAGAGAACCTTTCCATTTTCTTCGGTTGCCTCGTCAAACGTCTTTGTGAACGCCTGAATCTCCTCTTCTTCAAATCCGCTTTCTTCCAAGATACGCGCCGTTTCCTTCTTATCGACAACGACTTCCTCCGGGCTGTCCTTTAACTCCATCTCATGTTCCCGCATGTTCGAATAGATTGCCTTCGCCTTATCAAAGGTCATCTCTTCCACCGCTTCAATGGCATTGATAAACATCTCGTTCTGCTTACCGGCGGTCGCGGGAATTTCGCAGCCAAACACATCCATGAGCAGACTGTCATTTAACTCAGACGGTTTCTTTGTATAGTAAAGTGCCGCATGCACATCGCTCATTCGTTCATTAAATGCCGGGAATAAGAATCCGTTCATTGGCATCTCTACCATCATATTCCGCATCGCATTCTCCAGACTGTTATCGACTGGGTTGTACATCAGTCCTGCCTTGGATGGCTTGAGTGGGCAAAACAGTGTCAGGTTGAACTTGTACACAACATCAGATGCATCTTCCATCTCGATTCCGTCCGCAGTCTTTCCCGGTACATCGTAGACACCGTACACCAGCATAATATAATAATTATCCACATAGGCATACGAATCGCGGATCTTCTCGAAATATGCCTGCAGAACCTGTGGATCTTTCAACTCACTGTTTAATACCTGCATCAGCGTGTCACGGTTTGGCACTGTGATTCCATTTTCTGTACGAAATGCCAGATTCAGCAGATTCTTGCCAATCCTTCCGGATAATCCTTTCTTGATCAGGTCAAAATACTTGTGCTGTTCTTCTTCCGGCAGAACAAGGAATTTCCCCTGCTCTAATACATGCATTTCTTTATTCGCATCGACATAGCATCCGGCAAGCCCGTGGATGCAACAGTCGTTGTTCGTCATTATTTTCTTGATCTCAGTTACTTCACTCTGTATCATGTTCTATCTCCTAATTCTGATTTATTCTTCATCCATACATGTCGGAATCTCCATCTCCACTTCGTCCGCTTACGTTTGATCTCGTACAGCTTCTGTGCATACAGATATAAGGTTCTCCTCCGGATAGCAGCCATCCACATATCTTGCAGGAATCCCCTGCACATAAATCATCAGATTATCAACATCCATCAGATCTAATATTAAAAATATAACTGGAATTACCTGATCCTGTTTTAACTTTATGATGATAGCATATATTTGCCTGTATTTATACCATATATTCACTTTATTTTCCAGAATCCGCTATATTTCGAGCTACATAGACACCACTGGCAGATGCATGTGACAACGAATGTGTAATTCCACTTCCATCCCCGATGATGTAAAGTCCCTTATGGCGGGTCTCCAGTTTCTCATCCACATCAACTTCCATATTGTAGAATTTAACTTCCACGCCATAGAGCAGTGTGTCCTCGTTTGCTGTACCCGGTGCAATCTTGTCAAGCGCATAGATCATCTCGATAATACCATCTAAAATACGCTTTGGAAGCACCAGACTCAGGTCGCCCGGTGTTGCACTGAGCGTCGGTGTGATAAATGCCTCATCAATCCGGCTCTGTGTCGAACGCCTGCCTCTGATCAGATCGCCAAACCGTTGTACGATAACACCTCCCCCAAGCATGTTGCTAAGTCTGGCAATACTCTCACCATACCCATTTGAATCCTTGAATGGTTCTGAGAAATGCTTTGCCACAAGCAATGCAAAATTTGTATTCTCCGTCTGCTTCTCCGGATCTTCATAGCTGTGTCCATTTACCGTAATGATTCCGTTCGTATTTTCGTTCACGACAGCCCCCTTTGGATTCATACAGAACGTACGCACACGATCACCGTATTTTTGTGTCCGGTATACGATTTTGCTCTCGTAAAGCTCATCGGTCAGATGTGCAAATACTACCGCCGGAAGCTCCACACGCACGCCGATATCCACACGATTTGACTTCGTTGGAATTTCCAGTTCCCTGCATATCTTCTCCATCCATTTGCTTCCGCTTCGGCCAACAGATATGATACAGTTTTCACATGTATATGATGCATCCTTGCAGACAACTGTGTAGCCGCCTGCCTCTTCTGCGACAAACGACTGCACCGGTGTATCAAAGAAAAATTCCACCTTGTCCTTCAGGTATGCATACAGATTTCCAAGCACAACATAGTTGATATCTGTTCCCAGATGCCGCACCGACGCATCGAGCAGGTGCAGATCATTCTGAATACATACCGTCTTGAACCGTGTGCCCGCCGTCGAGTAAAGCTTCGTGCCCTCTCCGCCGTAACGCATATTGATCTCATCAACATACTGCATCAGTTCGAGTGACTGTTTCTTGCCAATATACTCATACAGTGTACCGCCAAAATCATTGGTAATGTTATATTTTCCATCCGAAAATGCGCCTGCACCGCCAAATCCACTCATGATCGAGCAACTCTTACAGCCAATGCAGCTTTTGACCTTATCTCCATCAATTGGGCAATGCCGTTTTTCAAGTGCATGCCCCGCCTCAAACACAGCAATTTTTAAACCCGGATTTTTCTGCACCAGCTCATACGCAGAAAATATACCACCCGGGCCTGCACCAATTACGATCACATCATATTTCATAAATAACCTCCCAAAATTAAAACATAAAAAAAGACCACGAAACATTTGTTTTCGTAGTCAACTCTTTACGGTAGTTGGTAGAAACGTTCAACCATATTATGAACATATACGTCTATTTGATTCATAAACCAATTTACTTTATCATAATATACTGGAAAGCACAATTGGTTTTTTCGATCAATTTAAAATTTTTTCTGCAATTCACAAAATTTAATTCTTGACAAATGTCGGTAAAACTGTATAATGATACATGTGTCTTGCGGGCACACCCAATTATAGGGGATTGGTCAAATGGTATGATAGGGGTCTCCAAAACCTTTGGCGGGAGTTCGATTCTCTCATCCCCTGCTTGTGAAAAAGCCTTGAAACATTATGTTTCAAGGCTTTTTTGTTATAACAGTTTACTGCATGCACGCAATATTTTCTTCTCGTGATACATGCAATTAAAAAAAATACGATTTGTTTTTTCCGCACGAAAGTTTTCTCCTTGTGTTAATGTATGTTCTGTCAAATAATTTCGTTTTCAACAATTCTTGCAGACATCGATCCATTTTACATAATCGGTTGCCTGTTCCAACTCTGGTATCGTAAGGTTTACTGCGCTTTGATCATTGCCGGCTCTACGCCAAGTGCCTGTGCCGCCTGAGAAACAGTCGCCGAAGATTCCTCCAATTCAATAATATGATCCTGCATGCTACTGCATATCATAAAACTTCATCATCTCCCGGTCACGGTATTCGTGCTTCTCGTAATATCCAATCAACTTCTGATCACCGTCCCGCAGAGCTACCATATATACATCCTTATTCTGCTTTGCATTGTAGCTGGTGTATACAAGATTGTGGCTTACATCCGCTGCAAACCAGTCGATCACCTGCCGGATCTTCTTGTTCGATTCCGGGTTGTGACAGTTAAACAGACTTTTTCCGATCAATGCTTCTCCCCCGCGCTTCGCATAGTTTGTAATTGCTGCTGGATTCATATAAATAATCTCATGATTCAGGTTGCAGATCACGACTGATGCACGATCCTGATCTATGATACTTTTGAAATATTCATTCATATAAGACACTATCCTTTGCCATATTTCTTCTGATTATATCATGTCATAAAAAAGATGTCAGTTAAAAAAACTCTCACGACATCTTTTTATATATAGATACACATATTGTAAACTGTACATAATGCTACATAGCTGCCGCCCTGACGTGAACCGGATTGGTCAGCGTATATGGATCAAACAACACATCCAGTTCTTCCTCTGTAAGCAGATGTTCTTCCAGTACAAGCTCCCGTACACTTCTGCCCGTCTTGACAGATTTCTTCGCAAGCTCCGCCGACTTCACATAACCAAGCTTCGGACACAGTGCGGTAGCAATACCAGCGCTGCTCTCCATCAGTGCCTTGCAATGTTCCTTGTTCGCCGTGATTCCCTGAATACAGTTTACAACCAGAGTATCAACCGCCGCTGTCAACGTCTCTATGGATTCAAACACATTATAAAATACAACCGGCTCAAATGCATTTAATTCCATCTGTCCTGCCTCTGCCGCCATCAAAACGGTTGTGTCGTTCCCGGCAATGTTAAACGCAACCTGATTGACTACCTCCGGGATGACCGGATTCACCTTGCCTGGCATAATCGAACTGCCATTCTGTCTTGCTGGAAGATTGATCTCCGCAAGTCCTGTCTTCGGTCCGGAAGAAAGCAGACGCAGATCATTACACATCTTCGAAAGATCCATCGCACAGGTTTTTATCGTCGAAGATATGGTAACGAATCCATCCAGATTCTCTGTTGCATCGAACAGGTCTGCCGCCTGTACAAGCGGATATCGTTTGAGCGAACCAAGGCATTTTACAATGCCATCCAGATAATATTCTGAAACATTGATTGCCGTTCCGATTGCCGTCGCTCCCAGATTGATCATATACATTTCCTTCTGCACATACTCCAGGCGCTTCAGATCTCGCCCAACCATGGACGCATAACTGTGAAATGTCTGTCCAAGCCGCATCGGTACCGCATCCTGCAGCTGCGTACGTCCCATCTTGATCACATCATCAAACTCTACGGATTTTGCAAGCAATGCCTTGCGGAGCTTCTTATATTCCTTCATCAGAGGCTGCAGAAGATCGAGAACTGTAAGCTTACCGGCAGTTGGAATCACATCGTTGGTCGACTGTGACATATTGACATGATCGTTCGGATGCACATGGTCGTAAGCACCACGCTTGCCGCCGAGCAGCTCATTTGCCCGGTTTGCAATAACCTCATTCATATTCATATTTGCACTCGTTCCTGCGCCGCCCTGAATCGCATCCACAATAAACTGATCCTCGAATTGTCCGGCACACACTTCCTCGCATGCCTCAACGATTGCATCGGCAACCTCACGTGAAAGCCGTCCCGCCTGATAGTTCGTAAGTGCCGCTGCCTTCTTGATTGTTGCCAGATTCTGTATGAATACCGGGTTCATCTTCGTACCTGTGATTGGGAAATTCTGCTGCGCTCTCAAACTCTGGACACCATAATACGCATCCTCTGGTACCTGCATTGTTCCAATTGAGTCTGATTCTAAACGAGTTGTTTCTGTCATAATCTGTTGCCTCCCTTATAAATATGTTTGTTCTAAACGATGGTAAGGGTAGCACTATATCTGCCAAAAGTAAATATTATAAGGTCGGAAACAAACAAAGTCGCAGAAGTCTGTTCTATAACTTTATTATTTTATGTTCTATATAATTCTTTTGTTGATTTTTTAAGCATAATAAGCTTGCATCTCTGCCTGAATCTCATCTTCGGTTGCTGCCATCGCCTGTAAAGTCATCGTCAGAAGCTTCTCTAACTCCCAGCCAAGCTGCTCTGCCCCACGCTCAATCACCTCACGCGAACAACCTGCCGCAAATCCCTTGCTCTTATATTTCTTCTTCAGGGATTTTAATTCCATATCCTTCGTGCTCTTCGACGGACGCATGAGCGCAGCCGCCCAGATCAGCCCAGTCAGCTCATCGGCTGCAAAAAGCACTTTCTCCATCTCATGCTCCGGCTTCACATCGATCGTCTCTCCACATTCAACCGTGATTCCATAACCATGTGAACATACACCATGAATAATATCCTCGGACACACCGCCCTCGCGCAACAGCTCCGGTGCCTTCAGGCAATGCTCTGCCGGATACAATTCAAAATCAATATCATGCAACAATCCAACGATACCCCAATACTCGGCATCGTCGCCATATCCAAGCTCACTTGCATACCATTTCATAACTGCCTCTACCGTCAGCGCGTGCTGGATGTGGAATGGATCCTTGTTGTACTTCTTCAATAATTCAAATGCGTCATCTCTTGCAATGTGATTCATGTCTATTCCTCTTTTCTATCGTTTATAATCTAATGAACCATACCGGAATTGCTCGTATAAGCTTCGTTTAATTCCCGCAATTCTTTCTCGCCGTTGATATATGGTTCGTAAAATGCATCTACGGAACCACCGCCTAAGTTATCACAGCCATTACAGAAATCGCAGGCACCGCCGCATTGGTTCAGTCCCTCCTGCACGATCCGGATTCGTTCCTCCCGCGTCGTATCTTTGATAAGTATACTTTTCATTCCAAGGTTCCTCCTTTCAACACCAACTTCCCGAATGATTGTATGTTCTGTTTCCTCTTACTATGCAACCGTTGCACCAAATGGCATCAGCGATAATTTCGCCAGCTTGAAAAATTGCTTTCCAAATGGAATACCTATAATCGTAATGCACAGGATACATCCCCAGACTGCATCTGCAATCGCCATCGGAATACCAGTCAGGAGCAGCCAGAATATATTTGCGATGAGACTCATCGCCCCGCCACCATATGTAACTTCCTTGCCAAACGGAAAAAATGCAAGCCCTGCGAACTTAAAGCACTGCAAGCCAATTGGAATTCCTATGATCGTAATGCACCATCCGATTCCCGCGATCACCCACGAAAGCCCGGCTGCAAAGCCGCCAAATATAAACCATAAAATATTTCCAAGTATACCCATGTCTTCTCCCCTAGTATTTTTCATTCTCTGTTCTTGTTCTATTCGAATTGTTTTTACACTATGCAAATTATTGTCGCGTTGTACTTTCAGATTTACCACGGTGCATTCATACAATAAAACAGCACCACAATCTGTGTCACGATCATCATCGGAAGTCCAACCGCAAAATAATTCTTCTGTGTCTTGTGATGAAATAAGTACATCGCAATTATACCACCAATCGCGCCGCCAGCAAACGAAAATCCTAACAAAGTTGCTACCGGGATTCTCCATTTCCCCTTGATTGCCGCATACTTGTCGACGCCAAATAGGATAAACGTTACGAGATTGATGACTCCAAGATATAATAACAGGATTTTTCTCTGGCTCATGTATCGTACAATGTTAAATGTCAGCTTGTCTGCCACATAGCCTTTTGCAAATAAGAATACTACAACAGCAATCACCAAAGTGCAGGCAAGTGTGACATGTAGCATCGCATTTGATTTAGTTGTTTTTTCATGTAGTTTCATATTATGACCACGTCTTCCATATTTCCATTGATGGATGCAACAGCATGGAACTCACCTTTGCTCATGCCTTTTTCTTTCATGTCGATAAACTGATATTTAATTCCTCGTTCCTTGAAGAACCGTTCTGCTTTCTTTGTATCGTTGCACTTTTTTGTGCCGAAGATTTGGATGTTCATTTTTACCTCTATTTATTTACGTTTTCTTTTTACCTCAATTAACTTCTCAAACAATTCTTCATTATCTATAACCAAAATACACAATTTTTCCCTTGCTCTTGAAACGCCCTGATACCACAATTGATAGAAAATATAATTCGAATTAGGATGTTCTTTTCCCTGCAATCGCCCTTCTTCAGTATATTGAAAATTATCATCCATACTAAAAATTACATTGTCAAACTCCTGTCCTATTATTTCATGTGTATTATCGTAATTTCTAAAATAATCTATATTTGACGATTTTATAGACGGTGTATATGATATGAATTTAAACCCCTTAATATTCTCATAATATTTTACGATCTCGATAGCCATATGCCATCTCCTTGCATATATAATCTCTATATTTCTAAAACTAACATATTCTCCTGGAATACGTTTCAAATTAATTGCACATTCTATAAATTCTAAAATATTGTAATTTGTTCGTATTTTTACCGATAATGACTCTTCATAAAACTCATCATACTCTCTCAATTTAGTAGGTATATCATTTTCCATCTCCTTTTTTGATAACACCTGTTTATAATCATACGAAAAAATACAGTTCTTTCCAATTTGAAAAGCCGATATAATGGTATACAGATTTGCCGGATAAATCCTTTGTGATTCATCAACTAAAATAATTTGATATTTTTTTAATGTATTAAAAGAACACACCTTAACTGGCAATATATCGACATTATCCATTATTTTATTTAATTCTTCATGTCCTTGTGACAATATGCCACAATGAACAATACACAACTTATATCGGGAACTCAAATCCTTCGCTATATCATATAGCAATAATGTTTTTCCTGTTCCTGCGCCTCCTTGTATTCCCCACATTTTATGTTCTCCAGAATTTATACTATTAATAATCTTTACCTTAATTTCTTCTTGATGGTCCGTTAAATAATACTGTTCATGAATAAATTTCTCTGGTGTGTTTATAGGAGATATCAAATATTCCTTGGCTCTAAAAAGTTCTTCAATTTTTTCAGTTACACAGGGAACAGCTCGCCCTATCGCCGAAATAATATCACTAATTTGGACCTGTATTAATCCACTATTTTCGTCATAAGTGTAAACTATTCCAGTATCTCCTATTTTAACATATGTAAAACTTATTATCTTTTTCTCCAAATGTGATAAATAATATCTATTTTTTTCTAATTGTTTTTTTATTTTTTCCTCTTCCACTTCCCTACTTTTCAATTCAATATTAACTATACAATCATCCTCATATATCTTTAATAAATCAAACTCTTTGGATATATGAGGAATTGAAAAATCATAGAAAAAATTATCTAAATGTGTTAATTGTACATAATTTTCTATTAATTCATCAACAAATTGCTTTAACGTATCAATTTCACATTTCTTCAATTTAGAATCATTATGTACATTGGCTAACGTTCTATAATATTCTGATATATCATAGTTTTCTGGATTTTGACATAACAAATATAAATTTAACGCGTTCATAAACTCCCCCCTATCACATTTCTATATCTTATGGATTAAGTAACAGAAACTGAGACATACGCCAGAAAAACTATATAACATAAATCCCCATTTAGTTATATATCCCCATTAACCAAAATCCATATATTTATATTACAATATTCTACAAAAAATACAAGATTAAACTCCGATACGACACGATTTAATTTAATACATTCATACATCGACGTGCACCACTATCAAAAAGGAGGATTTACAAATGAACACACCAACATCCAGAAATTCAATGCTGTTTTGTGATTACTACAAGCAATGGATCAATGTCTACAAAGAAGGAGCGATCCGCCCGGTCACCATGAGCAAATACAACATGGCACATCAATGGCTGTTAAAACTGGCTCCCGATCTGTCGATTTCCGAACTGGATCGGATTTCTTATCAGAAAATATTAAATGAATATGCAGAAGAACATGAGCATCAGACAACTATGGATTTTCACCACCATGTGAAATGTGCCATTTTAGATGCCGTAGATGAGGGGCTGATTCCGCGAGATCCAACCCGGAAAGCGATCATCAAAGGCAAAAAGCCACGTGAAAAAAAGCAGAAATTTCTCAATCAGTTTGAGCTTCACAAACTAATCGAAGACCTTGATCTGGGGCAGGAAGTATCGTGGGATTGGTTCATTCTTCTGGTTGCCAAAACCGGAATGCGATTTTCCGAAGCACTTGCATTGACACCGAAGGATTTTGATTTTTCACGGCAAATACTGACGATCTCCAAGACATGGGATTACAAAGGAAATGGCGGCTTCCTGCCAACCAAGAATCAATCATCTGTCCGAAAGATACAGATTGACTGGTTAACCGTTATGCAATTTGCCGGACTGGTAAAAAAGCTCCCGGAAGATGAGCCAATCTTCGCCAAAGGAAAAGTATATAATTCCACCTTAAACGGAATACTGGAACGGCATTGCAAAAATGCGGGAATCCCCGTCATTTCCATCCACGGTTTACGTCATACCCATGCATCGCTAATGCTATTCGCCGGTGTTTCCATCGCCAGCGTGGCAAGGCGCCTCGGACATGCCAGCATGACGACCACACAGAAAACCTATTTGCACATTATTCAGGAATTGGAAAGCAAAGATATTGACATCATCATGCGCTCTCTTGCCAACCTGAATTAAACTATTCTAACCGTGCACGTCGATTCAAAATAAAAGGTCGGAAGTTTTCCATTACGGATATTTCCGACCTTCTCATTATCAATCGCGCAGCGGCAATACATTCTCCATCAGATCATGCTTGAACTTGTCCACTATGATCTTACGGAACTTAAATTTCGGCATAGGTTCCTCTACGCCTTCCTTATAGGATGCATAGGCACGATCCTTGAAAGTGTTTTCATTTGCCATCTCACCGTCACGGTAATTATACACTTCATACCGCACATCATCCTCATTCAAATTCCATTGTTTCGCAAATGTTTTGATCTCTGTATCTATCGCATCATAACGCATCTGGTTGACAACGACTCCGATATCCTGACCTTTGTACCGATCTTTATCCTGTTCGATATTATCAATCACCTGCTCCAGCAATTCACCGAGCTTCTGATTATCCTCTGCAAATTCCTTCGATATCTCACGCAGCGCCAAGATGTTCTTTGCAAATATCGCATCCTGAAAATCATTGCTCGACTGATCCAGATAATTCACCAATCCCTGCAACAACTCTACAATATACTCGAAATCTACCCGCATCTTGCTGTACGCAATCAGATCATAGTCATCCATAACCGGATCATCTATTTCCGTCTCATCCTTCGGTTTCTTCAACTCTTCCATAACATTTTTGTACATTGCCGCATAATTTTCATATTCCTCCTGTGAGAAATCATATTCTGCAAGCAGCTCTTCCCGATATCTGGAAAATGCTTTCAAATGCGCAAAATTCTTATCCAAACTGCGAAATGCATAGATAAACGACTTCTTCTGTTCCCTCGACAACTGACAAATCTCTTCTGGTGTCCGTCCCATTGCATGAATCGTCTTTACAGCAATCGAAAACGCCTCACGCACACTCTCCCAATCTTCGGAAATTGCAACACTTTCTCCGCCTCTGGAATATAATTCCAACGCCCGATCGATTTCCTTCTTAAATTCTTTCGGTGACTGGAATGTCACAACCTGTCCATATGTCTTATTCGCATCAAACAAACGATTCGTTCTTGAAAAAGCCTGTATGATATCCTGCGGGCTCATCGGCGGTCTATCCATATACAGTGTGGAAAGGCATGGTGCATCAAATCCCGTCAACAAGCGATTGACGACAATAACCAGATCCAACTGCTGGCTCCGCTCCATATAACGTTTTTCTTTTCGCGCCAGACGATCATTCAGATTTCTATTATATGCATTGATATCCTCCACACCGAAATGTGTGCCAAACATCTCATTGTAATCTTTCAAAGACTCCCGCATTTTATCCTGATTCACCGTTGATGCCTCGTCATTCTCCGTCACGGAATATGTAATAGCGAATTTAGGGAAATCCGAAACAACCTTGTAAATATCCTCATTTATCTTTAATGCATCTTTGCCCTCTTTGATCCGTTTCAACAACTCATAATAACGCTGTGCTTTCGCAATTGATCCAACTGTCAGAATACCTTCGTATGTTCTTCCCTTTCCATTCTGCATGCCTAATTTCGTATAGGACTGATTGAGCACCACATCCAAAACCTGTCGCATATGCTCTTCTGTCTCAAATACCGAATCATCTACATCTTCCTTTTTCGGTCCGAGATTCTCAACCATGAATCCAAGAACCGCTTCATCATGGATTGCATTCTTGATAGTATAGCTATGCAGGCATGCTCCGTACAGCTCATCAGTTGTCTGCGGAAGATCACCTTTCTGCTCATACCGGTTCTCTTCAAAGATTGGTGTACCTGTGAATCCATACCACAGAGAATGCGCAAAAAATCGTTCAATCTTACGTTTTGTCTCCGGCGTGACGGCTCTGTGACATTCATCTACCACAAATGCAACCCGAAGGTTACGGATTTTGTCATATTCCTTTGTCCCCTCCTGCAGTCTCTTGGTAATCATCGTCTGCAGTTTCTGCCGCGTCGTGACAATCATCTGTCGGTTGCCATCTGTCAGACGGCGAATCAGGGCATCCACGTTTTCCGTATCGTCCACAATGATCGTGTCATTTTCTGCATAGGATTGGAACGCCATCTTCGTCTGCATATCCAGATCTTTTCGGTCAATCAGGAATATAGTCTTTTCTATGGACGGAATATCCATCAACAGATTCCGCGTCGCCTTATAAGATGTCATCGTCTTTCCAGAGCCTGTTGTATGCCAGATATAACCAGATATTCCCCGCTTGGACGCCGCCCGCATTGCCTCAATCGCATGAATCTGATATGGGCGCAAAATCAATAATTTCTTCTTCTCATTATCAAGCACTGTATACTTCGCAATCATTTCATGTGCCTGTGGAATCCGCAAAACAGACTTCGCGAAATCCAGATAATCACAAACCGGATAGTTCTCATCGTCCACCCATCCGGTTATAAATTTCTTACCTTCCGCTAGTTCTGCTGCCCTTGCCGCTGCAAAATATTTGGTATCCACCGCATTACTCACGACAAACATCTGTACATTTGAAAAAAGTCCACGGAATTTTCCTTCAGAAATATACTTCTCTATCTGCCGATAACCGTCCATATAGGAATGATCCTTGTTCTTCAACTCAATATGTATCATCGGAATTCCATTGATCAAAAGCGTTACATCAAATCTCCGATTCCGCTTATCGTCCACCTCATCGGTCTTAAATGCCTGATACTGGTTGATTACCTCGTAGACGCTCGTTCCCCCAGCAATATGCTCGTTGTTCATCACGACCAAATGCAATGTCTCATTGCCTCTTTGTACATGCACATAGACTTTTCCGTTCTCACCGACCTGCCATTTTCCTGCATCATAAAAAGAAGCGTGCGATACATCATTTTTGATCTTTGCAAATTCGCTCTCGCTGAGTGGTATATCGTTCAGCTTTGCCTTGTTGTTCTGCTCCAATATGTATTTGAAGTTATCCCACAACTGTTCCTCCGTCCGAATATCCTTCCGATATGTCCACTGTGAATCCCCACCGCATAATTTGTCAATTAATTTCTGCTCAATTACTGATTCTAATTCTCCCATTTCTTTCGTCCTTTCTTGTAATTTTTTATGATTTTGTGCGATATTCCTATCGCATTTTGTACTTTGGTTGACAAACATATGATTTGCCATATATTCTTTCAATTTTTTCAGTTCGCAACACTTACGCTGATGAAGAGTGATGAGGTTATCGAGGGACTGAAAGTAGTCGCCAATCATAGCCT
>ERZ808240.1489-NODE-1489-length-28738-cov-32.519193_pt1 | contig 28738 bp, 18 predicted proteins | sample MGYA00521084_ERZ808240 | MGnify/ENA primary metagenome ERZ808240 (study PRJEB31516, sample SAMN03275571) | gut metagenome | biome: mammalia-associated habitat; material: feces | host: Papio cynocephalus | place: Kenya | collected 2012-08-06 ... | reverse complement strand
AAACGGTCATTTCATATTCTGAAATGACCGCTTTTTATATTGAAAAAATAATGCAAATATGATGAATTGTTTCTTTAGGGGCGACCATTGGTCGCCCGCCGGATTATGGTTAAACAATTGTTCGATATTTGTTTTCTGTACGGAAAATCATTGGTTATCAGCATGAAATTCTGGTAACTGCAACGGGCGACCAATGGTCGCCCCTACAAAATGAATCTGAATTTCAAATGAACGAATTATAAAAAATGACCATCGAATTTGCGTTATTTTATAACTTCACGAAGCATAAGCACCAAATCTATGATATTTACTGAACCATCAGAATTTATATCAGCATTTTTAAGATTTTTTGAAGAAAGAGCTGATATATTAAGTATATGTTTTTTCATAAGCAGAATATCCTGAATATTGACTTTTGAATCATTGTTCAGGTCGCCTTTTACGTCTGAAACAGATGGTTTGTCTGAAGAACCGCTCGGATTAGCTGAAATAGAACCGTTTCCGGTTGTTCCGTCCGGTTCAGTTCCGAATATGAGAGTACCGTTTTCATATACTGTAATATTATGGCTTATAACTCCATCATCTTCATTAAGACCGATATTTGAATAATCATTTGAAGCGTCCCAGCCTGTGCCGTAATTCGGGAATACAAGAGCAAGCATTGTTTCACACTGGCAGCGGCCTGTAGAAATAGGCATAGCGGCTCTGCCATCAGGATATGTGACTTCTATGTAATAGATATTGCCGTCATAATGCTGTATACCTGAAATCTGAGCCGGAGTTACATCTGAATACATTGCACTCTGGTCACGGTCAACTCTTACTGCAACATCTTCCGGTTTGAACCCGGCAGCGATAACCTCACTTAAATCCATGTAATAGCGGTATGAAAGATTGTCAACGACTCTTGCCGGCCATGCGGTATGGTTGGTAAATTTAAGGCTGAGAGTAATTCCTGATTCAGATGACTGTTTTATCATGGCTTCAACATAAAATTCCTCATCTCTTGTTTCAGGTTCAGGGAAATCAGGGTCAGTCTGACCGCCGTATTCGTCAACCATCTTGCAGAGCATAGCAGTAAATCCTGCGTTATAGTCAGTAGCAACTTCATTGTTTATATAGTTGTTTCTGTCATCTTCATAAGTTCCGTCCTGATTAGGGCCTCCTACCAATGCACCATACAGTATATGCCTGTTTGTAACCGGTTCATATATATCATTTTTCCATGAGCCGTGAGCAGTTCTGTGATGAGGATTAAGAGGATATGAATCACTGTATCCTACTTCAAAGCTGAAATTGAGAGGATTGTCGCCGAGAGCATAATTTATCTGTGTTTCATAGAAATCCTTGTATTTTTCAGCATCAGAGCCTGTAAGAAGAGTATCGCTTGCAACAGCTGCAAGGAATGCGGCAGTTTCAGCATATCTCAGACAACCCCATGTGGTAAGCCATCTTAAACCGCCATCAAGCTTTTCAACATCATTGTTCCAGTAATCGAGATGTTTTTTAACCTGATTTATATATTTTGTATCCTTTGTTGAACGTGCGTAAAGAAGCATACCGCCTTGCTGAACATCGTCCCAGCACTGACCCCAGCTGTATTTGAGTTCGCTTGTACCGAGTTCAAGACCAAGATTAGGTATATATGATGTTGCCTTGTCAAGATACTGCTGTTCGCCTGTAGCAATATATAACCAGTTTGCAGCCCAGAAAAGTTCATCATAGAAATGAGATGAACGGTAGAATCCGGCGGCATTGCTGTCATTGTAGTAATCATCACTCTTTGAAGCGTCAGCCATTTCAAAGATATGAACAGCATGTTCAAGATAGCCGTCAGTCTTGCTGCTTTTTCCCTTGAGAGCCGCAGAACCTGCCGCAAGAGCTGCCGCCATTTCGGCAAATACGGCTGAACAGCCTTCACTTGCCGTATAGTAAGGTCTTTTATATACAGAACCTTCATTTATGCCATAAGCATAAAGTTCCACAGGACCCCACCAGGTATGGTCTTCTGTACCGTTGCCAACCTGAAATACGATTTCATCTCCGAGGTCGCAGGCGGCAAGGTAATCAAGAGCATATTCAAGATTATTCTGATAAGTTTCAAACTGACCTACTTTTTCTACTCCGTCACCATATTCATAAAGACCCCATGCAAGCATTGAGGCAGAATATGCCATCGGGAGATTGAATTTTACATGGTCGCCGGCATCGTACCAGCCTCCGGGTATAAAATCATCGGTTGTGGAATCAGCTCTCCATTCGACTCTGTTCCAGTCAGGAAGTTCGCCTGCCTGCTGACATTCATAGAAAAAGAGAGATTTCTGTAAAGCCTCAGCGTAATTTATATCAGAAGCCGCTTCAGCTGTTTCAGTCGGGATAGTTCCTGCAAGACTGAAAAGCATTGCTGCCGCTGATACTGCTGAAATTATTTTTTTAAATTTCATAAAAAGTTCCTCCTCTGCCCATATAAAAAAAGTCCCTGAATAAATTATATACATTCAGTAATATTTTGTCAAGGTCAGCACGATTATTTGTGTAAAATGAACATATATCTTTATTTATATAGTCAGATTAACGGTTTTTGAATGCCAATCCGATAACGAAATTTTATAATTGAAAATGTGGGATTCTGTAGGGGCGAACTGTGTTCGCCCGTTATGGTTTATCAATGATTTTATCTGTTAACCAATAATTTTCCGTACAGAAAACAAATATCGAAATTATTGTTTAATCATAATTTCGGCGGGCGAACACAGTTCGCCCCTGCATAAAAAATTTCATTACATAAGAGGGGCAAAGAATTTAAGCAAAGCATCTGTAAATTTTTTTATAAATGAGCGTCTTGTAAAAAACTGGTCTGTGATTTCAATGCTTTCCTCAAGCATTTTAAGATAATCGGCTTTTATCTGGTATACCGCATCAGTCCTGAACATAAAAATGCTGTTTTCAAAAAGCAGATGAAAACTTCTGAAATCAAAATTAACAGTGCCTGTTACCGCATAATCATCATCTGATACAATGGCTTTTGCATGGACAAAGCCTTTTGAATATTCGGATATTCTGACTCCTGATTCGATAAGTTCCTTATAATCAGAGCGAGTTACTGAATGAACATATTTTTTATCCGGAATATGAGGAGTTATTATTCTTATATCAATTCCGCAGAATGCCTTGAACTTGAGCAGCGATATCATTTCATCATCAAGTATAAGATAAGGAGTGACAATATATACATATTTTTCTGCATGGCGGATAATATCCATATATACAAGTTTTCCGGCAGGGTTCTTGCTGTACGGAACATCTCCGAAAGGTATTGCAAAGCCTTTTGAAGAATACTTTTCAGGATATTCAATAAGGAAATTTTCAGCTGAATCATGAGAATCCGTACAGAAATTCCATGAATTTATAAAAAGCTCCGTAAATCCTGAAACTGCATCTCCTGAAATTTTAACTGCATAGTCCTTCCAGTATCCGTGAGGGTGAGTGAGATTTATATATTCATCTGAAAGATTAAGTCCGCCTGTATATGCAGTTCTGTTGTCAATGACAGTTATTTTTCTGTGGTCACGGCATCTGAAAAGAGCAGCTATAAAAGGTGAAAATTTATTGAATGAGGCGGATTTTATGCCGTACTGATTTAATTTTCTGAAATATCCGTCACTGAAACAGTTAATAGTGCCGAGTCCGTCATATATTATCCGTATTTCAACGCCTTTTTTAGCTTTTTCAATCAGTATATCAAGAATTCTGTCCCACATTTCGCCCTTTGCTATTATAAAATATTCTATGAATATAAACTTTTCGGCTTCTGACAGCTTTTTAAGATAATCCATAAAAAATAATTCTCCGCATGAAAAAAGTTCTGTATCTGAATTTTCATATACATCTGAATTTGAAATATTATTAAGATATCTGTAGATAAAATAAGCGGTTTTACTCTGATTTTCAAGTTTTTCAGCACATTTCCCATTTGCTTTGCTGATATTTTTAACTGAAAATTTTTTATAATCCCTGACAGCTGATTTCTGTGAAACTGCTGCCGCATATAACAGTAATCCAAGTGCCGGAAATATAAGCAGTATAAATGACCATATTATTTTGAATGTAGGATTGCTTTCCCTGAAAATTATTCTTAAAGATATCAGAAATGCTGCAAAATGAAGGATTCTTCTGAAAATATCAGAGTAAATACTCAATGATATTATAAGCACTGAAAGGCATATTCCCTGAACTGCCAGAAATAATATATACATAAAAAGTCTTAACGAGATTTTTTTTATATCAATCACCCCCTGATTTATATATTGTCTGCATACATCATATTTTTATAATGCTTTTTTCAAAAGTATTGAAAAATTTATTGCAGTATAGTATAATTAAACTGATGATACCGATAAATAAAATTAACAGGAGGGCATTTATGTCAGAAAATAAATTTACAGTATCACTGGAGAAAATTATAGATGAATTCAAGCTTGAAGCTATATATCTTCATAAGCCTGCCGGTGAAATAATGATAGATGAAAATGATGTCAATCGTCCGGGCTTGCAGCTTTCAGGATTTTACACATATTTTAATCCTGAAAGAATTCAGATTATCGGAAAAATGGAATTTGCATATCTTTCAACTCTTGATGAAAAAACAAGATATGAAAGACTTGAGGAATTTATTGCAAAAAAACTTCCTGCACTGATAATTACAAGAGAACTGCCATATTTCCCTGAAATGGTTGAACTTGCTGAAAAATATGAAATGCCGCTTCTCAGGAGCAAGGAAAGCACATCATCATTCATGTCGGCTCTTATAGCTTTCTTAAATCTCAATCTTGCCCCGAGAATTACACGTCATGGTGTTCTTATCGAAATTTACGGCGAAGGTGTTCTGATACTCGGTGAAAGCGGAGTCGGAAAGAGTGAAACCGCTATTGAACTTGTAAAAAGAGGTCATCGTCTTGTTGCTGATGATGCTGTTGAAATTAGAAAAGTTTCAAGCATAAGCCTTGTGGGAAGTTCACCTGATAATATAAGGCATTTCCTTGAACTCAGAGGCATAGGCATTATTAATGCACGCCGTCTTTTCGGTATGGGTGCTATCAAGATGACTGAAAAAATTGATATGATAGTAGAGCTTGAACTCTGGAATCCTGAAAAGCTTTATGACAGAATGGGTGTTGATACTGAATATACATCAATTCTCGGAGTCAATATTCCGTCACTTACTATTCCTGTAAAGCCGGGAAGAAATTTAGCTGTTATTCTTGAAGTCGCTGCAATGAACAACAGACAGAAAAAAATGGGCTATAATGCGGCTCATGAACTGCTTGAAAAACTCGGTCTTGATATGGAATCAAAGGAAACTGTCAAGAAATTCGATACATTCTGATAATACCGGAGGATTTTTAAAATGCTTATAGAAGCAGATATGCACTGCCATTCACTGGCTTCATCACACGCCTATTCAACTGTAAGGGAACTTGCGGAATGTGCTTCGGATATCGGTCTGAAAGCCTTTGCACTGACCGACCATGCACCGCTGTCACCGGATTCGCCGCATATATGGCATTTTCATAATATGAAATGCCTGCCTCAGAAAATTCATGGAGTATATGTTATAAGAGGTGCGGAAGCAAATATTGATGAAAACGGTTGTATCGACCTCGGACAGTATGAGCTTGACAGACTCCAGTGGGTAGTTGCCTCTCTGCATAACTCAGTTGTAAAGGGAAGCCGTGACGGCGATTTTTCAGAGCTTTATATAAATATTGCTGAAAATGTGCCTGATGTAGATGCAATTGGCCACTGTACAACCAGAAGCTTTCCTTTTGACTATGAAAAAGTTCTTAAAATCTTCAAGGAATATGGAAAATTCGTTGAGATAAATGAAAATTCACTTAAAATAAATGCCAGTCCGGCAGAAAACTGCGTCAGAGTACTGGAAATATGCAAAAAATATGAAATACCTGTAATTGTTGATACAGATGCTCATTACTGTGAAGCAGTCGGAACAGTTCCTCTTTCGGAAAAACTAATTGAAGAATGCGGTTTCCCGAAAAAACTTGTTTTCAATGCCGATGCGGACAGAGTTATCGATTATATAGAGAAAAAAAGAAGTATCTCATTGCGGTAAACGGAGGTCTGTTATGTCTTATACCGATAAACTTGCTGAACTTTGCAGCAGTCTGGGCTGTAAATGTTCATTTGATGAACCGCTTAAAAATCATGTTTCATTCAGGATAGGCGGTTCATGCAAAGCTCTTGTTTCAGTAAACAGCGTTCAGTGCATTGCTGAAATACTGAAATTCTGCCGTGAAAACGGTTCAAGATATACCGTTCTCGGAAAGGGAAGCAATGTTCTTGTTTCTGATAACGGATTTGATGGAATTGTACTGCTTATGGGCAGCGATTTTTCAGATATCACCATTGACGGCTGTTCACTTAAATGTCAGTCAGGAGCTTCACTTAAAGCATTATGCAGTGCGGCTCTTGAAAACAGCCTTTCAGGACTTGAATTTGCATACGGAATCCCCGGAACTGCCGGAGGTGCTGTATTTATGAATGCGGGTGCTTACGGCGGAGAAATAAAGGATATTATAAAAAGTGCTGATTACATAGATGAAAATGGAAATATTATGACTGTTTCGGTTGAAAATATGAATCTTTCCTACAGACACAGCATTTTTTCAGATATGCCATATATAATAACAGGTGCTGAATTTACTCTTGAAAAGGGAGATTATAACCTGATAAAAGCCAGAATGAACGAACTTATGGCAAAACGTAAGGAAAAACAGCCTCTTGAATATCCAAGTGCAGGAAGTACTTTCAAACGCCCTCAGGGAGCTTATGCGTCTGCTCTGATTGAACAGTGCGGTCTTAAAGGAATGAGTGTCGGAGGTGCTGAAGTAAGTACAAAACACAGCGGATTTGTAATAAATAAAGGCGGTGCTACATTTGATGATGTAATGCAGCTTATTGAAGAAGTCCGCAGGATTGTAAAGGATAAAACAGGATATACTCTTGAAATGGAGCCTGAAATAATCAGATAATGAAATTTTTTATTATTCTGTAACAAAATTTTATAATTGAAAATATGGGATTTTCTATGCATTTTGTAGGGGCGAACTGTGTTCGTCCGTCAGGTTTACAGCATACCCCAACGGGCGACCAATGGTCGCCCCTACAGAACAACAATTCATCGAATTTTTGTTATATTTACCATAAATTCAGCAAACTACCGTTTGCTCAAACTTTTTTCAAAAAAAGTTTGACAAAAAACTAAAAAACGATTATAGGGCAGGGACTTCGTCCCCGCACCCCTGACCAGAGGCTCTGCCTCTGGACTCCGCCAGCTTTTTGAAAAAAGCTGGGCAAAAACTTTTATTCCCGCCATTACTTACTGATATCATTTTACAAATGGGCGGATATTTTTGTAGGGGCGACCATTGGTCGCCCGCCGAAATTATGGTTAAACCATAATTTCGATATTTGTTTTCTGTATGGAAAATCATTGGTTAACCAATAAAATTATTGATAAACCATCATATTGGCGTTAAACAAGATTGCAGGCGGCAGCTTGCCACAATAAATAAGAAGGACGGGATTTTATATGCAGTTTGTAATAGTTACCGGTCTTTCCGGTTCAGGAAAATCATGTGCTATGAATGTGCTTGAGGATATAGGCTTTTACTGTATTGATAATATGCCGCCTCAGCTTATAACAAAATTTGCTGACATATGTATGCATTCAGGCGGAAAGCTTGAACAGGTCGCAATTGCTGTTGATATTCGTTCAGGAGATATGTTCGGTGAACTTTCATATGTCTGCGAAAATATGAAAAATGATGGTCTTGATATTAAAATCCTCTATCTTGAATCAAGTGATGATGTCATAATAAAAAGATATAAGGAAACAAGACGTATGCACCCTCTCAATGCAGAATTTAACGGCTGTCTGCCGAAAGCTGTTGCATTTGAAAGAAAACAGCTTAATCCTATGCGTGAAATAGCCAATTATTATATAGATACCTCTCATCTTTCAACTTCTCAGCTTAAAGAACAGATAACTAATATATTCCTTGAAAATGCAAGCGATTCAATGATAATAAAAGTAATGTCATTCGGTTTCAAATACGGAACATCTGCTGAAGCTGACCTTGTTTTTGATGTAAGATGTCTGCCTAATCCTTATTATATACCTGAACTCAAACAGCATACCGGCTGTGAGGACTGTGTAAGGGATTATGTAATGCAGTTTGAACAGTCAAAGATACTGCTTGAAAAATTAAAGGATTTGAGTGATTTTCTTATACCTCTTTATATAAAGGAAGGAAAAAGTCAGCTTGTTGTTGCATTTGGTTGTACAGGCGGAAAACACCGTTCTGTAACATTTGCAGAACTTTTTGCGGATTATATGCTCAAAAAAGGTATGAGAGTACATAAGACTCACAGAGATATTACAAAGGACAGGTGATATTTTTGTCTTTGAACAATACTTTTTCATATCGTGTGAAAGCTGAAATCTGTTCAGCTCTTACAGACAGGGACAAACGATTTGCCTGCCTTTACGGAATATCCCTCTTTGCAAGGACTATCACTGAAAATGAATTTTGTTTCCAGACTGAAAGCAAGGTTGTTTCAGAACTCTATCCGAGTCTTTTTGCGGAAGTTTTTCAGCGTAATGTAAAGCTTGAATGTTCTGAAAACCGCAGAAATTCCTATACCTTTTCAGTAAAAAAGGAAAATGGTCTTGATATCTTTTTTCAGACATTCCATATAAATCCTGAAAAGCTTTCTATAAATCTCAATAATATTGACAATAACAACATCGGTATATTTACTGCCGGTGTGTTTTTGTCATGCGGAAGCATAAGCAATCCCGAAAAGGAATATCATCTTGAACTTGCTGTATCAGACCGTCAGTTATATGAGGATATGAACCGGCTTCTTGCTTCAATCGGAATGCCTTTTAAAATGGTAAGGCGTAAAAATCTCTTTGTAATGTATCTTAAAGAGAGTGAAAGCATTGAAGATATGATAACATTTACAGGTGCTTCTCAATGCACAATAGAACTTATGAATGTAAAGATATACAAGGATATGAGAAACCGTATAAACCGTGTCAGCAACTGTGAGGTCGCAAACCTTGACAAGACTGTCAATGCTTCATTCAAACAGCGTCAGGATATAATGTTTATTGATAAAACAGTGGGACTTGAAACTCTTTCTGATATTCTTCAGGAAACTGCACGTTTAAGAATTGAAAATCCTGATGCAAGTCTTAAAGAACTCGGTCAGATGCATGAAAATCCTATAGGACGCTCAGGCATTAACCACAGACTTAAAAAAATTGCTGAATTTGCAGAAAAATTAAGAAACGGAGAATGAATTTTATGCCTGTATCATCTGATAATTTTGTACATCTCCATCTTCACAGCGAATACAGTCTGCTTGACGGTGCGTGCCGCATAAATGATATAATCCGCAGAGTAAAGGAACTCGGTCAGACCGCTGTTGCAATAACTGACCACGGAGTTATGTACGGTGTTATAGATTTTTATAAAGCCGCTTTGCAGAATGGAATAAAACCTGTAATCGGTTGTGAAGTATATGTTGCTCCACGTTCAAGAAAAGATAAAGTGCATATTCTTGATTCAAAACCGTATCATCTCATACTGCTTTGCAAAAACAATACCGGTTATCAGAATCTTATAAAACTTGTTTCACTCTCATATTCAGAGGGTTTTTACAATAAGCCAAGAGTTGACATGGAACTTTTAAGCCGTTACAGTGAGGGACTTATATGTCTTTCAGCCTGTCTTGCCGGAGAAGTCGCACACCATCTTTCTGACGGGAATTATGATTCTGCCAAAAAAACTGCTCTTGCCTATAACAGTATTTTCGGTGAGGGAAACTATTATATTGAAGTCCAGAATCATAATATTGATGAACAGAAAAGAATACTGCCTCTTTTGTATAAGCTTTCAGATGAAACAGGAATACCTCTTGCAGCTACAAATGATGTGCATTATACTGAAAAATCCGACTCAAAGGTTCAGGACGTGCTTTTATGCATTCAGACTAAAAAAAATCTTGATGATAAAGACAGAATGTCATTTGAAACAGATGAATTTTATATAAAAAGTACTCAGGAAATGTATGAGCTTTTCAGAAATGTTCCGTCAGCTGTCACTAATACTGCAAAAATCGCTGAAAAATGCAATGTAAGCTTTGAATTCGGAGCAATAAAGCTCCCTGAATTTAAAAATGATTCCGGTATTTCAAATAAGGATTACTTTATAAATCTCTGCAATGACGGCGTTAAAAGACGATACGGCGAAAATCCGTCAGCTGAAATAATAAAACGCCTTGAATATGAAACCGGAGTTATCGAAAAAATGGGCTATATCGATTATTTTCTTATAGTCTGGGATTTTGTGAACTATGCACGCCGCAATGATATTCCTGTAGGGCCTGGCAGAGGTTCAGGAGCAGGAAGTTTATGTGCGTACTGTATCGGTATAACTGATATTGACCCTGTGAAATATAATCTGCTCTTTGAAAGATTTCTTAATCCTGAAAGAGTGAGTATGCCTGATTTTGATATAGATTTCTGCGTTGAGGGCAGACAGAGAGTTATAGATTATGTTACTGAAAGATATGGCAGTGAAAGAGTTTCACAGATAATAACTTTCGGTACTATGATGGCAAAGGCGGCTGTAAGGGATATCGGGCGTGTTCTCGGCATTCCTTATGAGATATGTGACAATGCGGCAAAGCTTATCCCGAAAGAACCAAATATAACTCTTGAAAAATCCCTCTCATCTGTCAAGAAATTAAGGGAACTTTATGATTCTGACAGTACAGTCCATGAACTCATTGATATGGCTATGAAAATTGAAGGTATGCCAAGACATACTTCAACTCATGCGGCGGCTGTCGTTATAGCGGACAAGCCTCTTTCTGAATATCTGCCGGTTCAGAAAATCGACAGCATGAATGTTACTCAGTTCACTATGAGCAATGTTGAAAGTCTTGGTCTGCTTAAAATGGACTTTTTAGGACTCAGAAACCTTACGGTAATTCATGATACTGAAAAAATTATACGCAAATCATATCCGGATTTCAGAATTGCAGATATTCCGTATGATGATAAAAATGTATTTGAAATGCTCTCTCAGGGCAGAACCTGCGGAGTATTCCAGTTTGAAAGTGCAGGAATAACATCTGTTCTTCAAAGACTTGTACCTGAAAATATTGAGGATATTATAGCTGTTCTGTCGCTTTATCGTCCCGGCCCTATGGAATCTATTCCAAGATATATAAAAAATCGTCATGACCCGTCAGCAGTAACATATAAACACCCTATGCTTGAATCAATTCTTTCCGTAACATACGGCTGTATCGTATATCAGGAACAGGTTATGGAGATTTTCAGAAAACTTGCAGGCTATTCATACGGCAGGTCGGATATAGTAAGGCGTGCAATGGCTAAGAAAAAACATGATGTAATGCTGAAAGAACGTAAAAGCTTTATATATGGAGATAAAAATCCTGACGGAACTGTAAACTGTATCGGTGCTGTAAACAATGGCATTGATGAACAGACTGCAAGCGAAATCTTTGACGAAATGACAAGTTTTGCTTCATATGCATTCAATAAATCCCATGCTGCGGCATATGCCTGCGTATCATATCAGACTGCATACCTTAAATATCATTATTTCAGAGAATATATGTCTGCTCTTATGTCAAGCGTTTCATCAAACGGCGAAAAATTAAATGAATATATTGCTGAATGCGAAAATAACGGCATAAAGCTTATGCGTCCGGATATAAATGAAAGCCTTGAATCATTCACTGTCACCGAAAATGGCATAAGATACGGACTTACGGCAATAAAAAATCTCGGTTCGGGAACTGCCGCACAGATAATAAATGAACGCAGAAAAAACGGATATTTCAAATCATTTGAGGATTTTTGCAGACGTATTTCTGAAACGGATATCAATAAAAAAGCTGCTGAAAATCTTATAAAATCCGGAAGTATGGACTCAATGGGCTATAACCGCCGTCAGATGCTTGAAAATTATGAAATGGCATTCTCATTCTATTCGGAAAACTATGGAAATATGATTGAAGGTCAGCTTGACCTTTTCGGGACTGTTTCAGAACGGAATATTCTCAATATTCCTGATATGGAGGAGTTTCCTGTATCAGAACTTCTCAGCATGGAAATGGAAAGTACAGGTATGTATATTTCTGCAAATCCTCTTGAAAATTATGAACTGTATACAGGACTTATGCGTTTTAAAAATATAAGAGATATTGAAAATATGCAGGAAAATGATAAGTTAAGTATTCTCTGCATTGTCCGCAGCATAAAATATCATAAAACCAGAAACGGCAGTCAGATGTGCTTCTTAACTGCTGATGACGGCAGAAATTCTGCTGAAATAATTGTCTTTGCCAATGTTTATAATGCATTTCAGTCTGCAATTGCTGAAAATTCAGTCATTTCAGTAAAGGGACGAATAACTGTTAAAAATGATATTAAGAAAATAATTGCTGAAAATATCTTTACTGAAAAACAATTCATTGACAGCATAAAATCCTGTAAATTCGGAATAAAGCTTTTAAGCTCACAGAAAGAATCAATTCAGAGTATACTTGAACTATGCAAGGATTTCAAAGGAGAAAACAAACTTGTATTCTATTTTACTGATATAGGAAAATATGCTGTGCTTAAATCAGATATAAGAGTTGATATAAATCAGAAATTTATAGAAAAACTCTGTAGTATTATCCCATATCAGAATATCGGTCTTTTTTAATACAAAAACACCAGCCGGCTCAATCTGAACCGGCTGGTGTTTTTGATATATCATTATAAATAGTATTGAAAACTGCTTCTGCAAGTTTTCTGTGACTCTCACTGTCCATATGTTCACGGTCATATTCTGAAGGTTCTGCATAATCAGAGGCTGCAAGAAAAAGACAGTTTTCTGCTTCTGCTATTTCAGAATAATATTTTTTTAGCTGACGGGATATTTCAACTGACTTTTCATCAAATTCCGCATCATATTCATTAATGCCTTCTGCAATATATATAGGTGACATAATAAGTATCTTTGCATTTCCGGCTGAATGAATCTGTTTTACAAGCCTTTTTATTCCCTCTGAAATCATATATGCTGATGAATTGAATGCAGTTTTGCAGTCATTCGTACCAAGCATAAGAGTAACATATTCAACAGGGGAGTGACTTTCAAGTATAAACGGCAGAACATCTACGCCTCGCCTGTTTGCACGCAGTACATCAGGAAATACTGTTGTTCTGCCACATAAGCCCTCTTCAGCTACATGAAATCCATAGCTGCGGAATCTGCTGTCAAGTATTCCCGTCCATCTTGTTTCATAGTCAAAACGGCTTTTGTCAGCAGGATTGAGTCCGTATGTGTTTGAATCGCCAAAGCAGAGAATTGTTTTCATAATTTTCACCTCTTAAAAATTTTTATAAGAATTTTCTTAAATCTGTCCGTTGGGGCGACAGGCAGTTGCATCATGCAGAGAAAATAACCACCGGATTTAAGCTTTATACTATTATACCATAGGTTTAGTAGGTTTTCAATAACATATAAAACATATTTAACTGATATGAATTGTAGAAAAATAGTGATACTGCACAAAGTTAAATAATATATGATTTTTCTTGAATTTATTGCTTGACATTTGAAAACATATAAGCTATAATATTAGCATACTAAACATATCAAAAAGATAGGTAAAGAAAGGCGGAATTAATATGACATCATCCATAATGAAAACTATGCGAATGTGTTGCTGCAATGAGAAATACTGTATAAAAAGATGCTGTCATAGTATGCCCTGAGGGGCTTGATGACTGAATTTGATTTATATGGTATTTCAGAAGTCTGCTATGCATACTTCTGTTTTTTTGTCTATTTTTAAATAAAAGGAGATTTTTTAGTATGAAGAAAATATCAGCGGTACTTATTGTACTGGTTATTATATCAGCTCTTTTTGCAGGCTGCTCAGGAAATTCAGATGACAAGAACGATGTTTCAGTTATTCGTGTAGGCGTATGTGCAGGCCCTTACGGTGATATGTTCAAGGAAGCAATTCAGCCTTCACTTGAGAAAAAAGGCTATAAGGTTGAAATAACAGAGTTTTCAGACTATGTTCAGCCGAATAACGCTCTTGCTGAAAATGAAATTGATGTAAATATGTTTCAGCATTCAACATATCTTAAAAAATTCTGCGAGGAACATTCACTGGAACTCACTTATATAACTGAAATACCTACCGCTTCAATGGGTGTATTTTCAGAAAAGTATAAATCATTTGATGAAGCTGAAAACGGTTCAACAGTTGCTATTCCTAATGACGATACAAACCTTTCAAGAGCTTTGAGAGTTCTTGCCCAGACCGGAATAATTACTCTTAACCCTGATGTTGATGCTTCAAAGGCTTCAGTAAATGATATTTCAGAAAATCCGAAAAATCTCTCATTTACAGAAGTAAGTGCTGAAATTCTTCCAAGCGTGCTTGACAGTACAGATTTTGCAGTAATCAACGGAAATTATGCGATAAGTGCAGGCCTTGACCTTGCAGATGCAGTCTATAATGAAGAACTTGAAGATGGTTATTTCAATGTTATTGCTGTAAGAACTGAAGACGCTGAAAAACAGTTCGCAAAGGATATAAAGGATATAGTTCATTCAGATGATTTCAGAAACGTTATAGATGATGAAAATAATCAGTATTCAGCATTTGCCAGACCGGACGGCTATAATGACTGACAGGAAATATGGTGATTTAAGTGGTTGAATTTAAAAATGTAAGCGTTGAGTTTACTCAGAACAATAAAAAAGTAACTGCTGTCAGAAATGTATCATTCAGAGTGGAAAAGGGAGATATTTTCGGGATAGTCGGCGGCAGCGGAGCAGGGAAAAGTACTCTGCTCCGTACAATAAACCTCCTTCAGCCCGTAAGTCAGGGAGATGTTTTTGTAAATGGCAGCAGCGTTGTAAAATATAAAGGTTCACAGCTCCGTGAACTCAGAAAAAATATAGGAATGATATTCCAGCATTTCAATCTTGCCGAAAACAAGACAGTTTCACAGAATATCGCATTCGCTCTTAAAACTGCCGGCTGGAAAAAGGAACAGATTGAAAAAAGAGTAAATGAACTGCTCGATTTCGTAAAGCTCAGTGACAAGGCTGACTCATACCCTTCAAAGCTTTCAGGCGGTCAGAAACAGCGTGTTGCAATTGCAAGAGCTCTTGCAAACAATACCGATATACTTTTATGTGATGAACCTACATCAGCACTTGATGCTGAAACTACTGCCTCGGTACTTGAACTGCTCAGGGAAGCTAATGAAAAGCTCGGCGTTACTATAATAATCATTACGCATGAACTTGATGTTGTAAAATCAATATGCAATAAAACTGCTGTAATGTCCGAAGGAGAAGTCGTTGAAATCGGTGAAGTATATAAAGTATTCACTGCTCCTGAAAGCGACTTTACAAAACAGCTTATAGCTCATACACAGAATTTTGAGATACCTCCGGAAATCAGAAATGCAATAAGCGGTTCAGTTATAAAACTTACTTATCTCGGAGAAAAAGCCGCTGAACCTGTTCTTTCAAAAACTGCTGCGGACTATAATGTCAGATACAATATACTTCATGGCAGAATCGAATATATAGGTTCAAAACCGCTCGGAATACTTTATGTCAATATAACAGGTGAAGCTTCTGATGTGGCTCAGGCTGTATCAAAGCTCAGGGAATCAGTTTACAGTACAGAGGTGATTTTAAGTGCTTGATAATATTTTAAATCTCAGTGATGATATAAAAACTGCACTGCTCCAGACCGCATTTATGGTATTTACATCACTTGCGGCGGCAATTGTAATAGGCGGTGCTTTAGGACTGCTCCTCTATGCGACATCAAATCAGCTTTTTATAAAAAATCAGGCTGTAAATAAAATAGTAGGAGTAATCCTCAATATAATCCGTTCAGTTCCGTTCCTCATACTTATGATACTGCTGCTTCCGCTTTCAAAACTTATAGTCGGAACAAAGATAGGTTCTCAGGCAGTAGTAGTTCCTTTGTCAATAGCATCAGTTGCATTTTTTGCAAGACTTGCTGAAGCATCTTTTTCAGATGTGAATAAAGGAGTTATAGAAGCGGCGGTATCCTTCGGGGCATCAAAGGCAAGCATTATCAAAAATATTCTTATTCCGGAGGCTTTGCCTTCACTTATCAAAAATATAACAGTCACAGCAATTTCAATACTCGGATTTTCAGCAATGGCAGGACTTGTAGGCGGCGGCGGACTCGGTGACCTTGCCTACCGCTATGGATATCAGAGATATCAGACAGATATTATGATAGTATGCGTTCTCATTCTGATAGTTCTTGTTCAGCTTATCCAGTGGGCTGGAGATTTTGCAGTAAGAAAAACTGATAAAAAATTATAGGAAGGTGTAACAATGACAGAAGTATTATGGCTCGGCAGAGGAGGTCAGGGAGCATTTACTGCTGCAAAGCTCCTCGGAGCTGCATATGTGCTTAAAGGCAGCAGCTTCCACGCTCTCGCATTCCCGTCATTCGGCCCTGAAAGACGTGGTGCTCCGGTAAGAGCATTCACAAAGCTTGATACAAAACCTGTTCTTGACAGAAGCGAAACTGAAAAGGCTGATTATATAATTATCCTTGATGATACTCTTTATTCTGAAAGCCTTGCAAATCATCTCAAGGAAAACGGCAGGATAATTATCAATTCAAAAACCATTTCAGGAGATAATATCACAGCATATGATGCGGAAAAAATCGCCTCAGGTCTTAAACTTCCGACAGTCAACACCGTAATGCTTGGAATAGCTGCTTCATTGTCAGGAATAACCGGACTTGATGAATTATCCGGAGCAATAAATCAGTATATGCCGGAAAAAATACGAGCTAAAAATATTACTGCTGTACGGGAGGCTTTTGAATGAAACCTTATTTAAGAGAAAAAAAGATTTTCGGATTTGATGATGTTCCTGAAAATACAGCATTTGAAGCCGGATATCTTGTAACTGCAAACAGCGGCTGGAGAAGTATAAGACCCGTTATCGACACGGAAAAATGTGTCGGCTGCAAACAGTGCTGGCTTTACTGTCCGGACGGCGTTATTTCAGTAAAAGACGGTAAGGCAAGTATAGATTATGATTTCTGCAAGGGCTGCGGAATATGTGCCGGAATATGTAAACCCGGTGCTGTAAGAATGGAGGCGGAAAAATAATATGCCTGTAAAATTCCTTTCAGGAGATGAAGCCTTTGCAGAGGGTATAAGACTCGCAAAGCCTGATGTTATATCAGCATATCCTATTACACCTCAGACTATAGTCGTTGAACGTCTTTCGGATATGGTCGGCGACAAAAGCCTTAAATCCGAATATATACACGTTGAATCCGAACATTCCGCTCTCTCATGTGCAATCGGTGCAAGTTCGGTCGGAGCAAGAGCCTTTACAGCTACTTCATCACAGGGACTGCTTTATATGGCTGAATGTCTTTACTATGCTTCGGGAGGAAGATTTCCGATAGTAATGATGAATGCAAACCGTTCAACTGCACTGCCGTGGAACATATACGGTGACCAGCGTGACAGTATATCACAGCTTGACAGCGGCTGGATTCAGGCTTATGCTGAAAATGCTCAGGAAAGCCTTGACTTCGCTCTTATGAGTTACTATATAGCAGAACATAAAACAGTTTCAACTCCTTTTATGGTCAATCTTGACGGTTTTATACTTACACATACATATGAAACAGTTGATGTTCCGTCAGAAAAACAGGCTGATGAATATCTGCCTCCTTACGATACGGAAAACAGACTTGACCTTGATAATCCGAAAAATCTCGCATTTTCAGCAGGCCCTGAACATAATTACATATTTAAATATAAAGAACATAAGGCTATGCTCAATGCAGTAAAAGTTATCAGTGAAGCAGAAGAACGCTTTGAAAAGATATTCGGCAGACATTATACAGGTCTTGTTGAAAAATACAGAACCGATGATGCGGATTATATAATAATAACTCTCGGAAGTATATCGGGATTATGCCGTGAAACAGCTGATATTTTAAGAAACAAAGGCATAAAAGCCGGAGTTTTAAGACTCAGATATTTAAGACCGTTTCCGGCTGATGAAATATCCGAAGCCGTTAGAAATGCAAAGGCTGTTGCTGTTCTTGAAAAAGATATCTCATTCGGCAGTGAGGGAACTGTATTTACAAATGTAAATTCCGCATTGTATTCGGCAGGACTCAGTATTCCGTCATATAATTTTATTGGCGGTCTGGGCGGCAGAAATATTTCAATGCATGATATAACAGATATTTTTGATAAAATTATCAGCGGAACTCAGAAAGTGAACTTCATAGGAATCGGGGTGAATCAGTAATGATAACAGCTAAAAATCTCAGCGATGAGGAGTTTTTCTATGGCCATAAAGCCTGTGCCGGCTGCGGCGGAAGCCTTGCGGTAAGAAATGCACTTAAAGTTCTCGGAAAAAATTCAGTTGCAGTTCTTCCGGCAGGCTGTATGTCAGCAGTAGGATTCAATTTCCCGCAGCTCTGCTTTTCAAATAATGCGATAATCTCAACATTTGCAGGAACTGCTTCGATGCTTACCGGAATTGAAGCCGGTCTGCGTGCAAAGGGAAGAAACGATTTTACCGCAGTAGGATTTGCCGGTGACGGCGGTACTGCTGATATAGGAATACAGGCTCTTTCAGGTGCGATTGACCGCAATGACAATATTATATACATATGCTATGACAATGAAGCATATATGAATACCGGAATACAGAAAAGCGGTCTTACCCCTTTCGGAGCAAAAACTACAACTACTCCTGACGGAAATATCAGACCAAAAAAGAATATGTTTGAAATAGCGGCGGCTCATGATATCCCGTACGCCGCAACTGCAAGTGTCGGATATATGAATGATTTCCTTGATAAAGTCAAAAAAGCTTCTGAAATAAAGGGAACAAAATATATTCATGTTATAGCACCCTGTCCTACAGGCTGGGGTATCCCTGTATCAGATACTGTGAATATTGCCAGAGAAATAGTTGACTGCGGTCTTTGGTATCTTGCCGAATATCAGGACGGAAAATTTACTGTAAGCCGCAACCCTGAAAAATTCACTTCTGTTTCTGAATATATAAAAAAACAGGGCAGATTTAAAAAAGTTTCTGATGATGATATTGAAAAAATCATTCAGGCAAGAGATGAAAAATGGAAAAGAATCCGCAGCGAATGGGTTTTATAAAATTTATGGAGGTATATTGATATGAGTTACAAAAAATACTGGAATGAAGAAATCGAAACTCTCGACAGAAAGGCTCTTGAGAAACTTCAGCTTGAAAGACTCAAGGATATCATTAAATTTTCATACGAAAATTCACCGTACTATAAACGTACATTCGATGCCGCAGGCGTAAAACCTGAAGATATAAAGGAACTTTCAGATATTTCTAAATTTCCTTTTATCAACAAGCAGACTGAACGTGAAACTCAGGGCGTAGGTTCATTCCTCGGAGAACTCTGTGCTGTTCCTGAAGAAGATGTTGTATTTATCTCAACATCAACCGGTTCAACAGGCGTTCCTACAATGAGTCCTTTCACAAAACAGGATTTTGATGAATTTCAGGATACTGAAAGCCGCTGGTTCTGGCAGATAGGAATGAGACCAAATGACAGATATGTTCATGCACTCAATTTCTCACTGTATGTAGGCGGCCCTGATGTAATAGGTGCTCAGAACCTTGGTGCATTATGTATATGGGGCGGAACTCTCCCGAGTGAAAGACTCCTTTATATCCTTAAAACTTATCAGCCGACTATTCTCTGGACAAGCCCTTCATATGCATGGCAGCTCGGCGAAAAGGCTAAAAAAAGCGGAATTGACCCTAAAAAAGACCTCTCAATAAGAAAAATTATAGTTGCCGGAGAACTCGGCGGCTCAATCGATACAACAAGAAAGGCTATTGAAGACCTCTGGGGAGCAGAACTCTATGATTTCTATGGCTTGTCTGACATATTCGGTGCTTGTGCCGCAATGTGTGATGCAAAAGACGGACTTCATATATGCGAAGACCAGATTCTTGTTGAAACAGTTGATATACATACAGGCGAACTTCTCCCTCCTGGTTCAGTAGGTGAACTCGTTTATACAACTCTCCGCAAAAAGGCAAGACCTATGATTCGTTTCCGTTCAGGAGATATCGGCTGGATAGACAATACTCCTTGCTCATGCGGACGTACTCACGGAAGAATCCATATAAATGGCAGAAAAGATGATATGTTTATAGTTTCAGCTGTAAATGTATTCCCGAGCGACATTGAAGCCGTTATCCGTGAAATAAGCGATATAACAGGCGAATACCTTATAAGAATATTTGAAAAGGATTTTACCTGCAAATATTCTGTTGAAATAGAAAAGAATGCCGATTCTGAAAAGACTGATGAACAGGTAGCTCAGGAAGTTTCACTCGCTCTCAAGGCAAGAATAGGCGTAAAACCTTATAATGTTGTCGTTCATAAGGACGGCGGTCTTAATACACGTTCTGAACATAAATCAAGACGTATCATTGATGAAAGAAAACTTGATTATACTATATAATAACAGTAAAGCCGTTTTAAACAACAATCTTAATTAACGCCAATTCGACAACAAAATTTCATGATTTAAAATAAGAAATTTCCCATTGTAGGGGCGACCATTGGTCGCCCGCCGAAATTATGGTTAAACCATAGATTCGGTATTTGTTTTTGGTATGAAAAATCATTGGTTAATTGATAAAATCATTGATAAACCATAACGGGCGACCAATGGTCGCCCCTACAAAACAAATCGGCATATTATTTAATCCGAATTTCAGATAAACGAATTATAAAAAATAATCATCGAATTGGCGTTAAAAGAAATAATTATCTTATTTATGGAGGTATATTATGCCGGAACTTTCAAACAGAACAGGCGGTTTTACTGATTCAGTAATACGCCGTATGACAAGAATATCAAATCAGTATGGTGCAGTAAATCTTTCTCAGGGATTTCCGGACTTTGACCCTCCGCAGGAAATCCTCAGCCGCCTTGCAGAAGTAACAAAGGAAGATTATCATCAGTATTCAATAACATGGGGTTCACAGCATTTCAGAGATGCTCTTGCCGCAAAACAAAGCCGCTTTATGAAAAGAAAAATTAATCCTGATACTGAAATAGTCGTTACCTGCGGAAGCACTGAAGCTATGATGGCTGCAATGATGACAGTTGCAAATCCGGGCGACAAGGTTATCGTCTTTTCACCTTTCTATGAAAATTATGGTGCAGATGCAATCCTTTCAGGTGCAGAACCTATATATGTTCCTCTTGTGCCGCCTGAATTTTCATTTGATGCTGATGTTCTTGAGGACGCATTCAGGCAGCACCCTAAGGCAATTATTCTCTGCAATCCTTCAAATCCATGCGGAAAAGTATTCACATATCAGGAGCTTGAAATAATTGCTTCACTTGCTGAAAAATATGATACATTTGTTATTACTGATGAAGTTTATGAACATATTGTATATGAACCAAATGTACATACATACTTTGCCTCTCTGCCGAATATGTGGCAGCGTACAATATCATGCAGTTCACTTTCAAAGACATATTCAATAACAGGCTGGCGACTTGGCTATGTTATAGCTCCGGCTGAAATAATTGATACAGTAAGAAAAGTACATGACTTTCTGACCGTAGGTGCGGCAGCTCCATTGCAGGAAGCAGCTGTTACCGGACTTAAATTCGGAGATGACTATTATAAGGAACTCAGGGACAAATATACCGAAAAAAGAAATCTTTTTCTTAAAGGTCTTGATGACCTCGGCATAGTCCATACAGTTCCTCAGGGAGCATATTATATACTTCTTGATATTTCAGAATTCGGCTATGAAAGCGATGTTGAATTCTGTGAGATTCTTGCAAGAGATGTAGGAGTAGGTGCAGTTCCGGGGTCAAGCTTTTTCAAAGAACCTGAAAACCGCTATATCAGACTTCATTTTGCAAAGAAAAATGATACTCTTAATGAAGCTCTCAGCCGTCTTGCTGATATGCATAGAAAAATCAGGAAAAAATAATTTTATTAAAGAGTCCTTTAAGGGCTCTTGTTTTTTGGCATAATATTTATGTATTTGTGTTATTGACTGGAAACAATCGGTTTTTATAGTGATGTATTATCAAATTTCACAAATTTTATTGAATATTTTTTAGCAATTTAACAATTGTCAAGTATATTTAAGATGTTGTATAATATTATTAATCAGTAGATAATGCTGAATTGAGGGAAAGGAGAATGTTTACTATGAAAGAAATAGTAACCGAAAAAAAATCTTTTAAAGTAAGGTTTATCAGTCTGTTTCTGGCTTTTATGATGCTATCTATGTGCATACCTGTTGAATCTTTTCAGAATATAAAAGTCATGGCAGCAAATGATGACCCTATCGTTCTGACAAATGCAAAGGTTGAATTCAGAGATGGCAGATTCAAGTCTGTTGATTCAGCTGTAAGCGGCGAAAGCTTCTATCTTATGATAACTATTGCCGCAAATAATGTAAACTTTAATAACAGCGGTACTTACAGAGTCGATATTGATGACAGCAACCTTCTGCTTACCAATTTCAAGGGAAATGGTCTGGTTGATGGTGCGAAATATAGCGGATTTACCCTCCATGTCAACAGTGACGGAAGCCGTTATATTACTTTTGATATCCAGAACGGTGAAACAAAAATGATAAGGCTTCAGGCCAAATTTGCCAACGGCAAGACTGCTGACGGAGAATCATGTGAAATTACCGTTTCAAATTCAAAAGGTCAGAGCAAAAGCAATTCAATCTCTGCAAAATCCAGTGTAAACTGGAACAGCAGCAAATCTCAGAATATGTCATCTGTTGACGGTGACGCTATAAGAAACAGCGGCGTTTCAGTAAATTATACATTGTCCGCTGCTCCGGCTTCAAAGGCTCAGACAGGTGCATGGTGGCTTACAGGTCTTCAGTTTAATGATACTGTAAACCTCCCTGACGGAATGTTATTTACGGACAAGGCTGCTGAAAATATTAAAAATTCAGTAGCTTCTGCAATACAGAATGCAGGCTTTTCACCTGACGGTGATATATCAGTCATCATAAACGGCGGAAAAGCTGATATTTCTTTTAAAATCAACAGCAGCAATACAAATGCTGAAATGAGCAGAGTTTCTCTTAATATGCCTCTTAATCTCAATTCCGAAACAGTTTCAATAGCAGACAGTTTTAAAGGCGGAAATATCAATAACTCTCTTACAGTAAACGGAAAACCTTATGGTCATAATGATTATGATTATAAAATAGGAGAAAATACAGTTTCATTGAATGTTACTGTTCCAACTCCTCCGACTCCGGCAAATTTCAATCTCAGCAAATATGTAAAAGACGGAAAACAGTACTATATGAATGACGATGAAGTGGAATTTGTAATTTCTGCAACAAATAACGGCGGTACTGCCGGTGACATCGTTCTTACTGATGTTATTCCTGACGGACTTCAGTTTGTTTCAATGACTTCTACTGATGGTACTGTAAATGATAAAATCGTTACATTTAAAAATGTTGCACCAAATAAGACAGTTACTGCAACTGTAAAATGTAAAGTAACAGCAGACGGCGAAAACCAGCTTATCAATACTGTAAACGATGGCAACGGAAAATCTGCAAGTGCTTCTGTAAATGTCCGCACAAAGAAAACTGATATTCAGATTTCAAAATCAGGTTATGTTGATAACGGCGGTCAGAATTATTATACAGGAATTGCAAACCAGAAAGCACACTATACAATTACAGTAAGCAACAACGGAACTATTGATGCTACAGATGTTAAGATAAGCGATACTATACCTGATGCTATCACTAATCCTGAAATTGTCGAAACTGTTGACGGCGTTTCTATTTCAGGAAATACTCTCAGCGGAACAGTTAATATTCCTGCGGGTGATTCAGTAACTATAAATATTGAGGGAACTATTTCAGCTGACGCTTCCGGAAATATTGAAAATACTGCTTCCGCAAACGACAAAACAAGTGACAAAGTTACTTTTACTCCTAAAGCACCCGAACCAAATCTCAGCATTAATAAATCTTCAAGTATTGCAAACTTTATAAAAAGCGAAACACCTGATGTCATTTATACTATAACAGTTAAAAATGACGGCAATGCAACAGCAGAAAATGTAACAGTTTCTGATGATATACCGGCTGATATAACAGTTTCTGAAATTAAAGTCGGTGATACAGATGTAACATCAAGTCTTGCAAAAGACAATAAGTTCAGCACTGTTATTTCAAGCATTCTGGCAGGAGAAACAGTTACTGTAACCATAAAAGGTACAATCTCAGGTACTGCAAAAAACAATATTGAAAATACTGCAAAATATACATACGGAAATAAAACTGTGTCTTCAAATAAAGTAACAATCTATGCGGGAGATGACCCGAATAAATTTAAAGTTACTAAAAGAGCAATAAATGCTGACGACACAGACAAGGAATATGTTTCTTATTATGATAATGAAATTGAATATGAAGTAACCTTTACCAACAATTCAAATGATACTCTTACTGAACTTTATATGTATGATATATACAGGGGTTACTATGATACAAGCAAAAATGATATCGTCATTAATGTAGTTAGTGGTTCAGAATATGGCTTTGAAAAAAGTTATACTGTAACCTCAGCTGCAAGACCATATGATGATAAAAAAGGTTATCAATTCAATTATAAATTTAAAAATGTTAAAATTCCACCAAAAGGAACAGTTATTTTCAAATACATTGTTCCTTTAAAGAAAATTACAACTCAGGAACAGACAAGAGATAATATTTATTATAAAAATGAAGTAAGTTTTGATGCTCAAAAGTTGGATAATTTAGGAAAATTTAAAGCAGTAAGTGAAATACATTATAATGATGTAAAAGTTACTAAAATAAATGGCAATCTTGATAAATATGGTAATAATCTTGAAGGTTATATAAACATTTCAAAAAGTGCCGTAAATGGTAGCCTTACCGATTCTTATCCTTTTACTATCATTTTCAGTGGTGCAAGTTTTTCAAGTAGTTATTTAACTAAAAAATATATAAAAGAAATAACTTTTAAGGATAAAATTCCAGATGGAATGGAGCTTGATACTTCTGTTAATCCTGTTTTGACTGAATCCAGTGAAGATAGCAAATTAAACCAGAATGGTGGAAAAGCCACAGTAACTATAAACGAAGAAAATGGTTACCTTGTATTTAAGATTGAACTTAATAGTGAAAATTATGATTCATTTAAGAAAACATTTGAAAACGGTGGCGGTTATCTTGCTATTCACTATTCTCTTAAAGCAAAAGATGAAAACAGCCTTAAACAGAATGAAAAATATGAAAATACAGTTGAAGATGTCAATATCATTTATAAAGATGGTACTGAATTTAAAAAGGAAGAAATGCATGAATATGACAGTCCTTCAGCTGATGTAACAATCAAGGAAATATCTCCTGCTCCGGGATTTGCAAAGAAAGCCTATAAATCTTTCGCAGGACAGGAATTTGATAGCAATACTGTACTTAATAATGCAGGAGAAGGTCTTATAACTGCCGGAGATACTCTTATATGGCAGGCTATAGTTTATAATGGCGGTTCAGCCGGTCAGACAGCTGACCTCTCAGATTACAGCATTACAGATACTCTTCCTTCAAATTATTCATATGATGATGTTACCGGATATCCTGTAAATGCATGGATATGCGATTTTAATGAAAATGGCGGATATAATACACAATCAGGAACTAAAGTTGATGTTCCGAATCCTGTCAAATCAGGAAATACAGTTACTTGGAGCTTTACAGGCGATAATTATAAACTCGCTCCGGGTAAATGCCTTGTTCTTGAATTTTCAACTGTTTCCAAAACAGATTTAGAAGGCGTTATAACAAACAGCGGTTATGCAGAAATTAATCAGAATTTTACTGATGAAGACGTTATTGCCGGAAACAAACAGGATAACAAAATCTATAACTATGCAAACTATAATATAGTTGGTCTTACTACAGAATCATGGAAAACTATTACCTATACAAATCAGGGTCATAATGGCACTCCTCATACAGACCCTGAAACAGATACAGGAAACAGCCGTGATACTACTCATAACTATGTTCAGGGCGTTCAGGGCGAAAAAGTTACATATACTATAAATGTAACAAATAATTCTCCTGTTTCAATTGAAAACTTCACAGTTATCGACCGTCTGCCTTATGTGAATGACAAGGGTCTTGTATCAGGTTATGAAAGAAATTCAGCATTCGGCGTTCAGTTCTCAGAAATATTATCTGTAAAAGTAGGAGATATCACTATTGAAAGCAGTAAATATCAGTTATCTTTCTCAACAGACAAGACTTCAGTTCTCAACGAATATTCAGGTGACTGGTCAGGCAAAAATGATGTTATGACATGGACATCTGACAGCACTAATGCAATCAATTTCAGAGTTCTTATTGACAGCTCTGTAAAGGTTAAACCTAATGAAACAGTAGTAATTACATTTAAAGGCATTGTTCCTTCATACGTTGAAAAAACAGGTATATCAAATATTGCATGGAACAGCTTTGCATATGCATATCAGAATACTGAAATCCTTGGCGATACAGTAATGGTTGCTGAACCTGCAAAAGTCGGTGTATGGGTTGAAACACCTGCAACCGCAAACAAGATAATTATAAACAAGACTGTTGAAAATTCAACGGGTGGCACATTCTGGTTTGCACTCTTTAAGGACGGCACAACAACCGGCTCTTATGAGCGTATCAGCGATATGGTATCAGTTCAGCTTGCAGAAAATTCAACTACAGGCAATGTAACTATGGACAACCTTGATTTTGCTTCTATAAAAGAAGTAAATCAGGCTGATAATATTTATCTCTTTGAAACAACAGAAAAAGGCGATATACTGACAAATCAAAATTCAGTTTATTCACCTTCATACACAACAGGTAATACAATTGACACATCAAAAACTGAAAATATTGTTGATGTTACAAATACCAAGGAAACAGGCAGTATCAGCTTTACAAAAACTGTTGCGGGAAATGATGATGGCATAACAGATACTTTCTGGTTCGGACTGTTTACAAAACAGGGCAATGAATTTATAAGATATGAAGATGCCGGAATAAAATCTGCTGTAATTAAAGGCAACGGCTCTGAAAAAGTAACATTCTCGGATATTCCTAACAACAGTACATTCTATGTATTTGAAACAAATGAAAACGGAGTTATCGTTGATACTCTCGAAAAAGGCGTTCAGACATTATACACAGGTTCTCAGAACGGTGAAAAATATCTGGTTAACAATACAGGTTCTGATGGTGTTAAAGCCGGTGAAGAGTTCACTGTAACAAATACAAAACAGGTTAATTATCAGATAACTGTAAACAAGATTCTTTTATCAGATGATGTCAAAGCTTCACAGGTATTCTATGTCGGACTTTATGATTCTGAAACAGCCACAAAAACAGATATAGTTAAATCATTCACATCTGAAACAGAAGCAGTTTTCACATATCTTGACAGCTCAAAAACATATTATATTGCTGAATGTGATAAAGACGGCAACCGTTATGACAGTACATTTACACAATTCGTTTATCTGAATAATTCAGAAAATCCGATAGAAAGAACATTCACTGTAACATACGAAAACAATACTGTTTCATTTGCTGATGATTCAGAACAGTATGTTTCTGTTACAAACACTGATACATCAAGAAAAACAGGTATCATAATAAATAAAAATATTATATCAGCTGCACAGCCAACAAAAGATATGACTATTAACTTTGGAATATATACTATTAATTCTGAAAACGGTGAGTATCAATTAAAAGAAACTGTTACAGCTGATGTTAAAGTAGCTGACTTTAAAAATAATTCAGACGGAACATATTCAGCTTCAGTATCATTCAAGGCAGAAGACCTCGCTAAAGGTGAATATTATGTATTTGAAATCAATGGCGATACAATCCTTGATGATGGAGATATAGTTGAAATCAATGGCAATAACTATGTCGTAAGCTATGAAAACGGAAATATGGTATACCTTGACGGAACAATTGACGGCAATGTAACAATTTCCAACAAAAACAGCGATGAATCAGAAATTTATTTCAAAAAGATTGATGTAACAGGTAAACCTCTTGCAGGTGCAGAGTTTACTATAACTACAGAGGACATCAGTATAGGTTTAAGCAATGTAAAAATTAATGACACAGCTGCAAATCCAATTACATGGACTACTTCAGATGATAAGAACGGTGTTAAAATTACCGGACTCCCTGATGGAACATACACTCTTGCTGAAAAAGCTTATAATAATTATAAGGGCATAAGTGTTAAATTTGAAGTGGAAAATTGCTATATCAAATACAGCGGCAATGATAAGGCAGTTTATAATGTTACTGCTGACAGCATGACTATTATGAATAAAGCAGTTGTAAATGTCAGCAAAAAGGATATGGGCGGTACAGAACTTGAAGGAGCATTGATAAAGATAGTTCCTGACAGTGACACTGTTTATCTTACAAATACTGAAAT
>ERZ808240.1488-NODE-1488-length-28741-cov-13.789479_pt1 | contig 28741 bp, 21 predicted proteins | sample MGYA00521084_ERZ808240 | MGnify/ENA primary metagenome ERZ808240 (study PRJEB31516, sample SAMN03275571) | gut metagenome | biome: mammalia-associated habitat; material: feces | host: Papio cynocephalus | place: Kenya | collected 2012-08-06 ... | reverse complement strand
CCTAAACTCCGAACGCACCCGCAACGAATTTCTGAACCTCATCCGGCAATAAGAAGCTGTTTCAATTTTTTGTTCAGTTATTTTGGCTTCTAAGCCCCGCGCGGCACATTCCGCGTTCGCGCGCGATGCTCAATTCAGAAGATCCTCAGGCTCGCATCCGAGAACTGAGGCGATATTGAGAAGCGAGCCGGCCTCGGCCTTTGCCATGTCCTGGTCAAGCTGTTCATAGGCACGAATCATCCTGAGTGATACGCCGGAGCGTTCCGCCAATCCCCTTTGGGTGAGTCCGGCAAGCCGTCTCTGCCGTTTCAGCCGGCTTCCTTCCCCTGTGCGGCTGCGCTCAATGACGGAAAGCGCCGCCGCCATGAATTTGCTCAGGTCAGCCTCATGGAAAGCCGGATACATCCTCCGTACCTCTCCGGCAGACAGTCCCCATCTTTTCAGGTTTGCGAAACTCGTTCCTACATACCACTGGAGGTAGGCGGACGACCAACCTGTCCAGAACACATCCGAGCGGCTTCCCAACACATAAGTGACCGTGCCGCAACTTTCTCCGGCAGTGAAAATGACCTCGTTCGCCAGTTCTATGCCGGACATTCCCGCCAGATAACGAGGATTCCCGGACTCAAACTGACGGATTGCATCGCTCGCGAGCATTCTGTCATAGAATCCGTCCATTCCCCCGTGGCAGACCATCGCTCCGTAGTCCATCATCACGGCAAAGTTCTGCATCGCATCCTCAAGGTAGATCCCGTCGTAGGCGCGAATCATCGTTCTTCCATCCATTTCTCACGATATCAATTATATACGTCTCTTCCAGCACCGTTCCCCTACTCTTCTCGTCTCTGAAATTCTCCCTTGCCTTACGGTCCCTCGCCGTCCTTTGGGGATAGTATGTCCCATTTTCTGCGGGGACAGCCCCCAGAAAGCGTATCTGCCCGAATGCTCTTTCGCTCTTCAGCACAATCTGCTCGCCGAGTGCCCCCAACGCCATCGCCCTCCCGAGCTGTTCAAGCGAAATCGTGTTGTTCAGGAATGCCGATGCAAACGAGAAATATGAATCATCCGCACGATACCCTCTGATGACATCGTATTCCTCGTATGGAGGAAGGAATGTTTCGAGCATATATGCCCTTGCCGTCGCCGCAATTCCCTGACTGAGGACGAATGTCCTGTTTTTCAGCAATATGGCCATCCAATTGAGAATATGATAACGCCTATCAGACAAATCAAGAACCGTCAGCCCCTCCCAGTCCAGCTCATATTCATTAGCAAATCCGTCCCTGTTTTCCGCACAGGCCCATTCCTTTGCCAATTCCAGATGCTCCGTGCAGTAGAATCCAAGTCCATAATCATTCCGCGAATTCCCCACACCGAAAGCAGGCCGCCCGATGACATTCTCCGAACCGTGATACAAAATGCTCGTCCCCATAAAACTCCCGTTATAACGATACTTTTGCAAAAATACGACATAAATTTCTTTATTCCAAATATCCATCCACGCCCTCATGACGCACATATGACTACTCGATTAAAATGACAAGGTGTCGAGGTTGCTCCTTCAACAATAAACATTATATTCGCGTCGTTGGCGTTCTTCGACAAGAAGGCGGATGAATGCACGACCGACTTCGACCGCTGGTGCTATATGTTCAAGCACCTCGGGGAGCTGACCGATGCTCCCGAGGGTTTCCGGGACAAGGTCATGTGCAGACTCATGAGCGCCGCGAGGATTGCCAACTTCAACAGGAAACAGAAGAAACTTTATATAAATGTTGCTATGGACAAGGAATACAACAAGGAATTGATTTATGAGACCTGGGTCGGAGGCGAAAAGAAAGGAATACGGGACACGGCAAAGCGGGCGCTGGACAATGGCGTATCTTCGGAATTTGTTGCAAAAATTACCGGACTGGACATGGATAGCATTCTGGCACTTAGGTAACGATAAAATCCTCCGGTCGGCTCCGGCTCTGCGTGGAATTTATACTTATTCCGCAAACGGCACCTTGACGACAATCTTCTTGACGCGAGTCCGGCGGCCGTCTGGAGAGATGCAGGGGCGGTGGGCCTCGCCGGGGAAGAGGATGAGGAAATTATCCTTGTCAGCCCTGACCTTGCGCGGTTGGGCCGCGTCGGCGAAGAACTCGGTGTCAGCAGCGCCGTCATAGTCCGAAAGCCTGCCGGTACAGTCCAGAATGCCGCTGATGAATATGTCCTCCTCTCCTGAGACCGCGCACTGTACGTCGATGTACCTGCGGTGGTTCTCAAACGCCGCGATGTCTTTCGTAAAGTAGGTCTGGACATTCGCATACACCCCGTTGTCCGTGACCTCGTGCCGACCATCCGCGAGTTTCATAAGGTCATTCCCCTTCAGAAATTCCACGGTCCTGCGCCACTGCTCCGGATTCTTGCGCATCTGGTGCTCAAACTGAGTCATGTCGGTGGCCGGAGAAAGCGGCAGGGACTCAACTGCGTGAGCCCCTGTCCTGTTAAATGAACTGTTCTTTGATGACATATTGTGCAATCCGTCAGAATTTCTTAATTGCCCTGAAGATGAGGTTTGCCTGACTGTCTGAAGCCTTCTTGATGCCATCAGATGCTCCGGATGTACTGTTAAAACTCAACGAGAGTGCCTTGTTTGCCGCGCTTTCCTTTTCCGTCGAGGAGTAGTAATATGCCGACTTCGCACTGCCTCCGTCTGTCGCCGTCATCTTCAGCGGCGTGCCTCCGACATCGGAGATCCGCTTGTTGAAAGCCTCCTTCTCCGCTGCGGTTGCGCCCCATGCAGACCGAAGCGTAACCAACTCATTGATAGCCGGAATGTACCAACCCTCACCCAACGAAGCGCACCATGCGAACGCAGGATAGTCAGAGAAGTCGGCATCCTTTGCCTTGATTTTGTTCCAGTTGACAGCCCCGTCATCCTCGTCAAGCGTGGCGTCCCCGCCTCCTGTGGCATTCCACTTGAGACCGCTGCTCTCCACAAGGCTCACAATCTTGCCATGCGCGCCACCATCGGTGACGCTGAACACAAGACCCTCAACGGTCTTAGCGGCCTCAGTATCGGTTATATCGACATTAGGGTCAGGATAATAGTCTCCGACCTTATAGGAGACGGTGCCATCAAACTGGAGCGGAGGGAAATTGTAAATCTTTCCGCCCTCTACCTTAAAATCCGCCTTGGTCTTGCTGAACACTGCGCCGTTACTTGCATAGACCTTTATCTCAAGTGAGGAATATGCCGTCATTCCGACCCTCCCGCTCGATGCAAGACATATATTGAACGCCGTGGGCTTCACGGATGAATTCGACAACTTAATTTCCGGAACATTATAGGTTATGACAGTCTGAGTGCTCTTGCCATTATGCGCGAACGGAAATCTGGAATTTCCAGGGGTCACGACCATCATTCCTGATGCAGGGACATCAGTCGTAACCTCAATCCTACTGACTTTCACCGGAACAGCCGACACCGCATCATACAGCTTTATCCTCAGAATGCCGGAGCCATATGTGAATTTCATGTTGGCGGGGTTCGTCCCCGTTGCATAAAGAGGAACTATGCCGTCGGCAATGCCGTTCTCCACATATTCCTGTACTGACGGGAAATCGATGTAGATATATTTTTCTCCTGACTTGACACTGCAAAGGTCAAACGGATATACCGCGGACCAGTTTGTTCCGGTCAAAACTTCGTCCGACCTGAATGATGCCTGCGCCGTCCCCGTTCCTGAGGATATGTCAAAACGATGGGCAGGCACATCGAATGGTGCCGATGACACGGACGGATCCACGGTGACGCACAGGGCATCTCCCTCGCACCATGTCATCTTGACACCGTCAAGCGACGTTTTCGTATCAATGTCAATTATTTCTGCGGAAACAGTATCTGTCGTGACGGCATCGGATACGACATCCTCGCCCGACTTGCTGCACCCCACGACGCCAAAAGTCACGCAGGCAAGAATAAATGATATAATCTTCTTCATGTCTTTCATCTTTAGAGTGTTACCATTCGACATCCTCGACAGTCCAGTCTGTCAGCATTTTTGATTCAACTTGTCCGCTTTGCGCGAAACCTTCCTCCGCACAGACATTTATGATCTTCAGTGCGGGACTTGCATAATCTTGTCTCATATTTGGTTTATTATTGTTTTATAGCGGCCAATCGTCTGATCTGTAAGGAAATGCAGGATAGCCTAAAGTATTTGTGAGGTTGCTCTCAATGAAATTGCGAAAAGCATAGCGAACGGCCATAGGTCTTGCGACTTCCGGAGAAGAGACCATGATTCTGGATTTAGCCCCGAGAATGTTGGCTTCCGCCGGATGGAAGACACGGTCATCTCCCGCCACCTCGAAACCGAGCACAGGGTCTTCAGACGGAAGCAGACCATATTCCGCATTCTCGTATGAAAGTATGGCCTTGTTTCCTGCCACCGACTCAAGGCGGAGGCGCACCCCGCCCGTGTCCGGAATATGCATTCCATAGGCGAGGCGAAGAGCCTCCACTGCCGCTCGCATGCCTATGACATCTTTGCGTGACGGATGGATGCAGTTTCTTTCTCCGATGTCAGATGTCACGACCATCGCCGAATTAGGTATGAGTTCCAAAGCCTTCTGCTGTGCCTCAAAAACCCGTGGAGCGGCAAGGCCGTCGAGGTCATTGTCATAGGCGTAATGGGCAATCTGGACATAGACGAAAGGCATCTCATTCCCCGTGTCGCCCCAATTGTTACGCCAGTCCTCGACCATCGCCTGCATGAGAAGATGATACTTGTCGGCATTTTTCCTGTTGGATTCGCCCTGATACCAGAGAAAGCCCTTGGCTCCATATCCGAAGAGCGGCACGAGCATCCCGTTGTAATAGAATCCGCATTTGTAAATTCCCCTTATGTTCGGATCGGAGTTTATCTTTTCAACGTCGTAGCCGAACCTTTCAGCAAGCAGAGACTTAGGCATCCATGTCTCAATGTTGGAAGAAGAACGGCTTGCCGTTATGATTCCTACCGGAACATCAAGCGCATCAGCCATGGCCACCGCAAAATGATATGCCGTTGCGCTTGTTGTCGGCACCGACTCCGGGGAAGCGGGCTTCCAGGACCCGCGCACTGCCGTCTTCGGCCTGTCGCATTCTGTTCTTGCAACAGTGAATATGTGAATCCTGTCCCCGTAGCGGCCGGATTCCAGAATGGACTGCAACGCATTGTGAACAGGCTGTCTGGAATATCCCCTCATGGTCATCTCCATATTGGACTGCCCCGAGCAAATCCACACGTCACCAATAAGGACATTGTTCATGCTCACCTCCGAGTCCGCATCCTTAATCACCACGGTCCGCGGCATATATGAGCCCTGCGGCGTGGGCAGAGACAGTTCGAAAGCCTTTTCCCGTACAGTGGCGGTCACAGGTTCCGACAACCAAGACGCCTGGCAGGTCACCGTCCTGCCGCCTGCCCGTCCCCAGATTTTCACATTGCTCCGCTGCTGCAGAACCATGTTGTCGGAGAATACAGGAGGCAGAACCACTTTGGCGGCCGCGATGCCGGCACCAAGCAAAAATGTCAGAATAAACAGCAGCGTTTTCTTCATAGCGGACATTTTGGTATAATGGACATTTTATCAGAACGCCTTCACGGCGCGGAACAAAAGATTCTCCGCCGAATCCGACATCTTCTTCAGACCGTCCGCCTCGGCGCTCGAACTGTTGAAGCTGAGACAGTATATCTTCTGCCTTTTCTGCCCGTTTTCAGTCGATGAATAATAGACTGCGCTGACCTTTGCATCCTTGGCCTTGACATAGACGGCATCAGAAAGCGGGGTGCCGCCGAGTTCCTTGATCTTGGCATTCAGAGCTTTCCTCTCTTTCTGACTTTTTCCCCACGCATCCCTGATTTTTACGAGTTCGTTGATTGCCGGGATATACCAGCCGTCTCCGAGTGAAGCGCACCATGCGAATGCAGGATAACCGTCATACTCCGGTTCCATCGCGGTGATTATCTCAAAGTTGTTCATGCCGTTGTCCCGGTCGTCGGTGTAGTCCGCGTCGCCGACTGTCCTCCATTTAAGGCCTGAGCCTTCAGCAAGACTGAAAATCTTTCCATGCTGTCCGTCCGCAGAAACCTCGAAGACAATGCCCTCGGCCTGAGAACCGTCTTTCGGATAGCTGTCGCCGACCGAATATTTCTGTGCATTTGCGGAAATGACCAACCCCGCGAGTGCCGCGAGAGATAAAACTAATCTTTTCATGACTTTCAATATTTAAAATGTTTTTATTGCTCTGTAAATAAGGTTTTCCTGTGAGTCCGATGTTTTCTTCAGGCCGTCAGACGCTCCGGAAGCGCTGTTGAAACTCAGCGAGAGAGCCTTGTTCGCCGCGCTTTCCTTTTCCGTCGAAGAGTAGTAATATGCCGACTTTGCACTGCCTCCTACCGTAGCCGTCATCTTCAGTGGCGTGCCTCCGACATCGGAAATCCTCTTGTTGAACGCTTCTTTCTCCTCGATTGTCGCACCCCATGCCGTCCTGACGGCAAGCAGTTCATTGATTGCAGGAATGTACCATCCCTCGCCCAGCGAAGCGCACCATGCAAAGGCGGGATAATTCGAGAAAGAGGCATCCTTTGCCTTGATTGTGTCCCAGTTGACAGTCCCGTCATCCTCGTCAAGCGTTTCGTCCTTGCCTCCCGTGGTATTCCACTTGAGACCGCTGCTCTCGACGAGGCTGAGAATCTTTCCGTGCTTCCCGTCAGCGGACACGGCGAAAACAATCCCTTCCACGTGCCCTCCGGCGGAGATGTTCGGATTCGGCCAATAGTCACCGATGGTGTAGGTGACCGTCGGCTTTGCGCCGATTGAAGCCTCGCCGCTCGTGCAGTCCCAGTCGCTGATTATTCCCCTTGTTCCGGCAGGGACAGCGGCCTCAGGCGTGAGGGAAATCTGCCAGATGTACTTGTTTCCGCCGGTAAGTTCGGAAATATCATCGGCGATGTTCCATTTATAGGTCCCGGCTCCGGATTTGAACTCGATATAATTCGATTCCGTGAGTGCGGACGGCAGCAGAATCGCCTCGAACCGCGTCCCCTGACGGAACGGAGTTATGGCCTGAACTCCACCGTATTCCCCGAGTTCACCTGTAAGCAGGTTAAACTCCGCCTTTGTCTTCATTCCGTAAATGGTGCAGTTCAGATTGTCCGCCTCCGTTCCGTCCGCCATCGACACCTCAAGGATTATCTTTGACAATATGTGCCCGAAAGACAGAAGTACATCGGAATCATTCTTGTTCTTTCCCTCCGTGTTTGCTGCATGGACAAAATCAACCGCACTCTGGTTGCTCTGGTCGGACAGGTCTATTCCGAATGTCGTCCCGTCAAGTTCAGCGTATGGACAGTAGGCATGGAAGTTCACTCCGGAACCGTCCTTTGGAAAGAACAGCGTGTTGTCCGCTCCGTCGGGAGTGAGGCTGTTTCCTGATGCAGGGCTGTATTTTCGGTTGGAACTTTCGGCTGAAACCGGCTGATTGTCCATGTCCGTCATGAATATTCCGACTCTGTCACCGCCGTCCCACCGTGTGTCGGTTACCTTTGTAAGGATTATGTTGGTGCTGAACCTTACTGCCTCTGAAGCGTCATCATCCCTGACTCCGGATTCTTTGCTGCAAGCGTTCCCTGCAATGGCAAGGGAGACGCATAATAGTAATTCAGATTTTTTCATTATACTCATTGTAACTACTCATTGATTAACAGTTAGTATTCTCGTTTATAGTTATCTTCTCCAGAAGAATCTGCCAGTTCCCTGACGGCATCAGGAGTCTCGCCGCACACTTGCCTTCACTGTGACGGAATTCAATGTCAAGAGACCTTGGCATCCCGTTGTTATAGCCAACGGATGAAAGTGGAAGCGAGAGCAGAAAGCCTGATGTCCCACCATCCTCCGACATTAGACTGAGGCTTATGTCAAGACTTTCAGCGCAAGTGCCTAAAATCCTTGCGGAACCGTTCCAGGCTCCATTGCCGTCCGGTTTCATGGGTATCTTCAGTTTTGTCGGTTCAAAGAATCTGTGATATTCGAGGTCGATGCAGCCGGCGGCTTCAAACTCCACAGATGCGGATGCGAGCGGAGTGTCCGAGACTGCCCTGAAGACGATTTCCTTTGTTACGCAGACAGAGTTCAGAACGATGTCGTTGGGCATATCCGGCCTTATGTGAACATCCTGTGCTGCAGAGAAAAGAAGTCCGGCATCACCTCTGAGCGTTCCGTCTTCAAGGCGCCCGGTTCTGAACACACTGCCTTCCCTCTGAATTCCGGAGGGCAGGTTAAAGACCAGAATCCTGTCCGCGCCCGTTCCGATTCCTTCCAGCACATTGGCTTCGCCGGACAGGTCGAACTCTCTGCCGTCCCCGAACCTTGCCACATAACGTTCCGGAGCCTGAACCGGCCACGCCACATTCAGCCTGACCTCAGCCTTTTCCGTGGCCGTGGAGTCATAGACTTTTTCCGAACAGCCCGCATACAGCGGGAAAGCTGCAAGCAGCCACCAGATTCTACTGCAATTCATTTTTCTTCTGCTTAAAGACCTCACTTCTGGAAATCAGTTTCCACCATTTCGCGTACATTTCCCTTGAGACTTCGACGGCATCCCCTTCAGGCTCCGTCGCAAAGGCTTCATCGGTTCTGTTCGCCCATTCCCAGCCCCATTCACGGATATAGTCATAGAATTTTTTCTCATCCCATTTCTCTCCCTTTTCCAGACATTCCGTCGTCTGACGGAAGAATTCCTCCCATCGTCCCCTGTAGTATGAGTCGAGAAGTCCGCTCCACTGACGGCAGGAATAGTCGCTGATGTCCGCGACATCCTTCCTTCCCCAGATTGAGACAAGATCTCTGGCGTTGAACTTATAGAGTCTTCGTTCCTCGTCGGTCGTTCCCCATGCCGACGCATCCGCAATCCATCGTCCGAGAAGGAACTCCGGCCGTGTTTTCAGAAGCCTGTCCATATCCGAAATCAGGTCGAGGAAGCGTTCCGTCAGAATGCGGTAACTATCGAGGTCGCCGGCATTCCATGTGTATGAAATCTGCCGGTGCAGTGCCGTGGCATAGTTGGCCATGGCCTGTCTCGTGACATCCACGAGGTCGTAGCGGAAGCCGTTGCTCTCCCCGAGTGTGTCTGCGGCCTTAATCATATATTCCCACGCGGGAGCAAAGTCCCTGTTCTCGTAATATACAAGGTCTGTCCATGTCCACGCCGCATTCTCGTTGAATGTCGGTCGCCCTGTGATGGCCGACTCCGGTGCGCCCTGATCCTTGCGGTTGTTCCGATACACTGTTTTCAGCAGAATCTCCCACGCTTTGGACACATTCTCATCCGGCTGTCCGTAACGCCTGAGGATGTAGCCGTCGGTCCATTCTTTCAGATTTATCGGCTTGTCGTTCCAGACGTGTTCAAGCATCAGCTGGTATATCATCGGATTCTGTTCCGCTCCCTCCATCGTCAGGCCTATGCCACTGAGATTGCCGCGTCTTGCATCCTTCGTGACCCTTGCCGGCTCGAACGCGATGAACGGCGCTTTCCCATACATACCGATGTTGCCGCCGAAATTGTGCAGCATATTCCATATCCACGGCTTGCCGTAATAGGCTTCGGTGTCCTGCCATCTGGGTCTGTTCTCTGAATACAGCTCCAAAATGACCATCCCGTCGTCCGGAACCGAGTCGAGGAACGGCTTCATGCGCTCCTTTGTCCAGAACTTTCTTCCTGCGGCACTGACGAAGAGCCAGCCCTGCATGACCCACACGGCATCCTTGTCCGCGCTTTTCATGGTTTCATAGACCGCGGCGCTTGTCTTTGCAAGGTAAGCGGGCTCGTCGGACGGCGGCATGAGTTCGTTGAAGATGTCGGAAGAGTAGTTGTGACTCGTTCCGTAGGCTTTCTTCTGCTCTTCAAGAAACGCCTTGCCGATTCGGGAGAAACGCTCGTCATTAGGGTTCAGCATATAGACATTATGGCCTTCCTGACCATGCCACTCGACACTGTCAATCTGTGCCCCCGGATTCCTTTTCGCGTAAGCTTTCGGAATATGTCCCGTGAATGCGGGGAGAACCGGCATCATTCCGAGTTCGCTCTCCCTTTCGAGAATCTTCCTCTGCAACTTCTCATGCGAGTCTATCCACGACTGCGGGAGCGGTCCGCCCCATTCGTCCATATTGTTCATGTAGAACCAGCCGAAGAAGGCTGGACCTGTGAAAAATTCGCTCAGTTCGCTGTCAGTGAGTCCCATTTTCCTATATACTCTCTGCCAAATGGCTTCCTCGCCGGTTATCGCCAGAGGCATATTTATTCCGTTCAGAGCCATCCAGTCGATTTCTTTCTGCCAGCGCTCCCAATCCCACCATGCCATGGTATAGCTGAAGGTGCAGTAGTTCAGATAATATCTGTACCGGTGCTGCGAGACCTTCCTGACATGGTCTATGTCCCGCGGAAACGACGACGGCATTCCGCACCCGGGACCGTTCCATGTCAGTTCGAAGTTGCAATGGTTCTTGAGGTACCAGTTCAGCGCCGATGCTACCGACACTCCGTTGTTCCCGGAAAGAACGATTTTCCCGCTTTCGGAATAAACTTCGAACACGTCCTTTCCTGAGTCATCGGGAATCTGCCTTACGACGAAGTTCCCGGAGCATCCCGGGAGAACTCTTTCAATAAGGGCCAATGACGCCTTCTTTGAGAACTTACGAGAGGGCTTGATCTGCGCATTTACCGATTGATAACACATCATCACGGCAGCGCAGATAAGGATTGTCTGTAATTTTCGCTTCATCTTGAGTCTTGTTATTATTTAAAGTCGTGTTATTCTGTCAGCCATTTCAAGTTAAACTGATAGTGCAGTGAACTGCTGAAAAGATGGATTATATTGTCGGGACTCTGCGTCACTGCGAGATAGCCCTTAGGCTCGGCGTGCGTATCGTCCATTCTGAAATATCCGGTGAAGCCGCCTCCGTACAGCCATCGCTCCTTGCCGTCTGTCAGAAGTTTCTTCACGGGCCATGTCTTCCCATCGTCAAACGAGACGGCGGCAAACATTCCATATCCGGTGAAACTGCGACCGCCGGCAGTGAACTCCATTCCATGAATGTTCTGATAGTCTATCCTTGCATCCGTAAAGGACACCAGTAGTATTGCGCCCTCGTTGAGCCGTTTAAGCACTATGCGCTGTCCGCTTGAAACAGGAGGAAATTCGGATGCGGAGTATATCCATGTGTGTCCTCCGTCGGCAGAAACGCTCCGGGGCATCATCGGTTTCCCGTCACGGACAATGTTGTTGTCCCGTCCGAATGCCAGAAGCCTTCCGTCCTTGAGTTCCACGATTCCGGCGTGGATTCCGGCAACTCTGTGCCCCTGACCGCCTTCGCGGAAGTCCGGCGTGACACTGACAATCCCGCTGTCCGACCGGTGCCAGCTGTTCCCGCCGTCATCGGATATGTGCAGAATTGACCCGCCTCTGACTGTCGGGGTGGCGTCGCAGGGCTGGAGAATCTTTCCGTCCGACGTCATAATTGTGCCGGCTATGACCTGATTGCCGGTCTCATGTTCTGCATTCACGAACTTCGGCTCCGACCATGTCCGGCCGCTGTCCGTGCTTGTCCTGAACACGCACGCAAGGTTCTGCCATGTTCCGGCGGCTTCCACTCCGTTGAAATGATACAGAACTCCGCCTGTCGCGTCATAGTACAGCGCTGAACCTGTCATGTTCCTGTCCGGCACCTTGAAGAACAGTTCCGGCTCTGTCCATTCGGATGCCCCTGTCTTCAGGCGGCTTGAGAGTATCGTCATCTCCCTATCCTTTTCGTCCTCGGTAGAAAACCAGACTGCGAGAATATCTCCGTTCGGGAGCCATGTCGCCGCGGGGCAATGGTTGTGGGAGAACATCCATGGAGCCGCCGTATCTGTACGGATATAGTTCCGCGGCTCCGCAAAGAACGGCTTGTCGCATATCTTCCATCTGTGTTTGCTTTGTTGTACGGAGCGCGTCCGTTCTTTTTTCTCCATTGAGGTGCGGGTCATATTGAGGCAAACTTCCTCGGAAACTTCCACGACCCTGAATCCGGTGAACATTGTCCTGTCACCCGGCATCAGCGCACTGCGGTTGGCTGAACGAAGATAATTCACGGGCGTGTTGTGGCTGCCTCCGCGCACGACTCTGAAGGAACCGGTCTCCGGTCCTCCCGGATTGACTGCGGGAGAGGCGTCGTATGGTCCATACCAATCAAGACACCATTCCTCCACATTCCCGTGCATATCGTATATTCCCCATTCGTTCAGAACGGATTTTCCCACCTCAAGTGATGCCTTTACGGGCTTCCATGAGTGTTCCTGGTGCTTGAGCATAGCCTTGGGCAAAGCCCTGTCGCCTATGGCGTAAGGACCCATGGAGCCCGCCCTGCACGCATATTCCCATTCGGCCTCCGTCGGCAGCCTGTAGATTTTTCCCTCCTTGGCGGACAACCATTCGCAGAATGCCGTCGCTTCGTGGTAGCTGACATATATGACGGCTTCGTCGTCTCCGGAAGAAAATCCGTTCTTTCCCCTGAATGCGGCGTGTCCTGGCATGAATTCCTCGAACTGTCTGTTTGTCACTTCCGTTGCGCTGATGCGGAACATTTCCGGGATTGTGACGGTGTGGGCCGGCGCCTCGTCATAGTTCATGCCGATTCCGGCACTTCCCATAAGGAAAACTCCCGGCTCCACGGCAATCATCTTCATGCCTATGGAGTTCAGTCCGGTCCCGGCCGTGTCCTGAACGGCAATCGGCGCGGTCAGCAGCGACAGTGCTAAAGTTATGATGTTCATCGTGTTATTCGCTTACAGTTATCATTATTGATTTTACCGCTTCCTTACAGTCCCTGATGCTTTGATTGGACGCGACGAAAACAGCCTCATAGACTCCTGGACTCTCATAGATGTGAGAATATGTTGTCGGAAAACTTTCCGCATAGCCCCTGAGAACCTGTGGCCTGTCAGGGCCGATGTCCCTTGTGGAAGTCAGGTCAATGGGGCGGGAAACAATCCAATGCTCCGTCTCGTATGCGGCGGCAGGGACATCCTCACTCTGAATGCGCCCCTGCATCACGAGCTGTGTCTGAGAGACCGAAGACATACATGCGGCATCGGTTCTTGAGAACGGATCCGTTATCCTGAATCCTGAATTTACCAAATCATACAGCACCGTTTCACCGAGTTCTTCGGATGTGTTGGTGAACTTCAGATTGGAAATGACCCATCTGGAAGCCTCTCCATGCTGTTCCTGAGGCCTGCATCTGTAGCGGAAAGCCAGATAGAGCGGCCTGTCGGGATATACGAATGCGGAAATGTCCTGAGCAGAAGACTCGACCCTCCCTTTTCCGTGAGGGAGGGAGAACCATCCCGTAATATCGGTCCAGTCGGAATGAATCATACTGTCGTAGTCCATGTAGTTCCCGTCGAAACCGTTTGAAATGAGTACGGTCAGCTGCCCGCCCTGCGTTCCGGAGGTAATCTCCGAAGTGAATGACAGTTTGTTCCGGACACCGGGAGTAAACTCCCGCCCATTCCTGTGACTGTAGTCGGAATATGTTTCCCCTGACCAGAAAGTGATGTAGTCGGCATTCCCGTTCATCTCAAAAACCACCGGCTCGCCTGCCTTCACCTCAGTGCTTCCAGCCTTGACGTCAAGTTCCGGAGCGCTTACCTGAAGGTCATTCATGCACGATACCGGAAGCAGCCCGGCGGTGAATAATATGCAAAAATTACGAAATCTAATCATTACCAGTTCCTGTTTTGTGTGAGCATTGAATTTGCCGCAATCTCTCTGGCGGGTATCGGCCATAGAAGGTGCTTCTCGTTTGTCGCGTTCCTGAATGTATTCAGATAGTAATAGTTCGGAGCCTTCTGGAGCACGAGATTATAGACATCGTTCATCCTTTCCGTGAATATTCCCCAACGAATCAGATCGCCCCTGCGTAGTCCCTCAAAGCACAGCTCGCGTGAGCGCTCGTCCTGAATCACTTTAAGAAAGGTCTCCGCATCCGAGCACTCTTCGGCGGTCAGGTCGGCCTCGGTTTCTGCCCACATCACGCACTCGGCCGCCGCGCCGCTGCCTCCGCCTCCCGTGATGACAACCTGCGGTGGCTCCGAATATCCTGCACCGGAACTGAGACCGTATTCGGCATCTTGCACGAACGAGACGGATTCCAGTTTTCCGTTCCTTACCTTTGCCACTGCGGATGCTTCTCTGGTGGCTGTTCCCGTGAACTTTACCGACGGAGCGGATGTGTATCCGCTTCCGGGAGAAGTGATGATGACACGTTTGATTCCCGAACACAGCGCCCTGCGGCGGACGGCGTTCACGGCACTAACAGCCGCATCTGTCGGGCCGTTGACGGCATTCTCTGCCTCGGCGAACATGAGCAGCACATCAGCATATCTCAGCAGCGGGAAGTTGATGCTCGTGTTGGAGGATTCGGGATGAGGCCAGTATTCGCGCCTGAACTTCCCGGCAAAGCGGTAGAAAAGCGACGGATAGCTTTTCCCTGTCAGCATTTTCTTCGAGCCGTCCAGATTGTAGGAGAAGCAGGCTATGTTCCATGCCTTTCTCATGTCCTCGGCATCGTTCGTCGGATATTTGTCCCAAAGAGTTCCGGTCGCATAGACCATTCCGAGGCATTTGCCGATTTTCGTCGAATTGCTCGTCGGCCCCGTGTATCTCCCGTTCATTGTCGTCTCGTCATATTCAGAACTGTCAGTCCCGAAAAACTCGACCTCCCAGATGCTTTCCTTCGGGTCATATTCGTCTTTTGCGTACCTTATGAATATGTCCGCGTAGTCGGCCGCAAGCTCATGCCCCGCGACCTTGTCATCAATCACCTTGAGCGCCCAGTCGCGTGCCTCCGCATACTTTGACTTGTCGAGCAGCGGATAACCTGCCATGTGAAGGCATACACGGGCGGCGATGCCTCTGACGGCAGACTTGCTTATCCTTCCTCCGTGTCCAATTTCCGTGATGTCCGTCACAAGCGGCTCGGCTTCCGTCAGGTCGGCAAGAATCTGCTGATATACCTTGACGGATTCCGTGCGGGCGACGAGTATCTTCCTTGCATCAGTCACCGGTTCGAGAATGAGAGGCACGTCTCCGTAAAGCGTAACTAAAAGAAAGTAGTAATATGCCCTGAGACAAAGAGCCTCGCCTCTGACCCGGTTGCGGAAGTCGATGTCGATTTCCTGATTCCTGTCGATGTTTTTCAGCAGGGTATTGGCACGGCTGACACCTTTATATAACGACTCCCACACCGAATATACCGTGATGTCGGTTGAGGAAAAGTTATATACATGCGCCCCGACGGCGGGCGAATCTCTCGAATAATGGCCGTCATCGGCGTCGAATCCGCAGTTGTAAAGGAAATATCCACCATACAGATTTCTGTGTCCGAGTATATCATACACCCCGTTCAGAGCCTTGTCAAGCGATTCCTTGCTGTCATAGGACAGTTCCGGGGACAGAAAGTCCTTCGGACTCTGTGACAGAAACTTGCCGCATCCCGAAAGCATGACCGCCGGAAACAGGAGAATTATGAATCGTCTGATAATCTTCATATTGCCTCGTATCTAAAAAGTCAGTTGAATACCGAACATGAACGTCCTCGCAATCGGGTATGCCGAGTAGTCGAATCCGGGCGTGAGCGGACTGTTTCCCCGCGTTGACACTTCCGGATCCATTCCCGTGTATCCCGTGAGAGTGAAAAGATTGTTTGCGGAAAAGCTTGCCCTCAGTTCCTTGATTCTGACCTTGCTGAGCCATCGCCGAGGAAAACTGTATCCCAATGAAAGGCTTTTGAGCCTGAGATATGAACCATCTTCAATCACCCGCGAGGAATGCCGCCCCGCCGGGCCTTCTCCGCCCGAGCGGTAATATGTATTCGAAGGATTCTCCGGAGTCCACCTGCGATTGTAGGAGGCATACTGATTTATATCCTTGGACTTCATCGCGTTGCCTTCAAAAAGCAGACGGTTGGCATTGTAGATATCGTTCCCGTATGACCATTGAAGAAGGAAACTGAAGTCTATGTTTCTATATCTGAATGTGTTGGTAAATCCGCCCGTATGAATCGGATTTCCGTTTCCTATTACCGTCATGTCCCTGTCATCAACCTGGCCGTCCCCGTTAAGGTCGCGGTACCTTATGTCTCCGGGCTGTATGCTGTTTCTGTCAGCCGCCGTCGAGTTGCCCGGCACTCCGGGCTTCAGAACATATTTGCCCGGAGCCGGATTGTCGAAGTCCTCAAACTGATAGACCCCGTCAAAGACATATCCGTAGAACAGTCCCATCGGCCTGCCTACCTGTGCAAGGTAGAGTGGGGAGCCCTTGTAGGCGGAGTAAAAACTTACCGTGGTGAACATCTGCTGCGTGTCGTTGTCCAGTTCGACGACCCTGTTCCTGTTGAACGCTATGTTGAAGTTTGAAGACCACTCGAAATTCCGGGTTCTCACATTGACCGTGTTGAGAGTGAGTTCAAGTCCCGTATTTCTGACGCTGCCGACATTTTTCATTATCGAAGAGTAACCGGTAGTCCGCGGCGCGTCTGTCAAAAGCAGAAGGTCGCGGGTGTCTTTCCTGTAGAGGTCGAGAATGACGGAAATCCTGTCATCGAACATCGCGAAATCCAATCCTAAATCCCATTGGTAGGTGCTCTCCCATTTCAAGTCCGCATTTCCCATGGCTCCGGGCACCAGTCCGCGCACCGGATCTCCGTTTCCGAACGAGTATGATGCGTCAATAGGAACGGTCAGTGACGGCCATGCGTCGTAGTCACCGACACGGTTGTTTCCGGTTACACCGTATGACAGTCTTAATTTTGAGTTTGAAATCCATTGCACATTTTTCATGAACCTCTCTTCACTGATGTTCCAGGCGATGGCTGCGGACGGGAAGAATCCCCATTTGTGATTGGGGAATTTGGAGGAGCCGTCGGCGCGGATGGTAGCGGTGACGAGGTAGCGGGACTTATATCCGTAATTGAAGCGTCCGAAGAACGATGCGAGCGAGAACTCTGACATCGTCGCGACGGCGGAACGGATGAGGCCGTTGTCTAGCGCTGCCATACCGAGTCTTTCGTAATCATCGAGCTTGTAGCCTGTGTAGCCGTATTGCTCAAACTTTCTGTCCTGTACTGAAGTCCCGGCCATTACGCCGAGACGATGTGTCCTGTGGAAGACCTTCTCATAATTCAGTACCGCCTCTGTGTTCCATGTGAACGAGTCCGAATAGCGTATTAGACCATTCACTCCCAACGTGTTGGTAGGATTCAATGATGAACCCTGGGTCGTCTTTGAATTGTAGAAAACCTTGCGCTTTTCCTGATTGTAGCGGAGAGTTCCCGTAAGCCTGAGCTGCAGCCCCTTTATTATGCTGTATTTCAGCCCGAAGTTGCCGACGACCGACTTGTTCGAATTGTGGGTGTCGTCATTCCTGCTGGTAATCAGCGGGTTCAGCCGGATGTCCGCACTGGACACATTTTCCGGATCCGTCAGGTCCTCAATCAGGTTGATGTCGCTGCGCCCGGCAACAGGACGGAATGCCCACGTTCGGTAGAGGAGATACGAGGACGTCGTTCCGCCGTCCCCAGAAGAGACAAGCTGGCCGTAATTGTCTATGTAGCTGCCGTTCAGATTGAGCGTCATCGACAGTTTCCTGCTTATTTTCTGCTCAAGCACACTGCGCAGCTGATACTTGTTCGAACCGGTGTTCAGTATCACTCCCGGCTGGAGGAAAACCGAACCGGACACGGTATATTTCGTGTTGGCATTGCCCCCTCTTATGGAAAGATTATAGTTCTGAACGAAAACATTACGGAAAATCAGATCCTGCCAGTCAATGCCCTCCGCGGTCTTGTACCAGTCCAATGTCCTCCCGTCGGAGAAATACGAAGATGGAGCCGTCGCCGGGTATATTTCCGTCTGATACTTCACGAACTCATACGGACTCATCATCTCCATGCGGTTCGCCACGGAAGCCACCCCGAGCGATGTGCTGAAATTTATCACCGGCTGCCCGTCAAAACCGCCCTTTGTCTCGATGACAATAACCCCGTTCGCTCCTCTCGCACCATAAAGGGCCGTCGCCGAGGCATCCTTGAGTACATTGAATGTCTTGATGTCCTCCGGGTTTATTGACGCAGTCTGCAGGTCTTCCATCGGGAAGCCGTCAACTATATAGAGCGGGGAATTGTCCTGAGTTATGGAGTTGTTTCCCCGTATCACAATCTTCATTTCCGAGCCGGGCTGACCGTCGGATGCCGATACCGACACGCCGGCGACCCTCCCTGCCAGAGCCTGAGAGAATGACGGGACAGGCACTTTGTTCATCTCGCTGATGTCGGCCTCCGCGACGGCTCCCGTGAGGTCTTTCCTGCTGACAGAGCCGTAAGCCACAACGACGGCATCGTCAAGTCTCATCGCAGATTCTTTCATCTTCACGAAAACAGTATTCCCGCTTATGCGCGTTTCCGCCTTCTCGAATCCGAGCAGGGAAAAATCCACAATGGCATTTGCCTTGTCCCTCACGTTCAGCGTGAAATAGCCTTCGGAGTCAGTTGTGGCAATCTCTCCCTGTGTACCTTCGCGCACACTTACGAATACGCCGGCCAAAGGCCTGTTTTCCTCATCGACGACCTTTCCCGTAACGATAGTCTGGGCGTGTGCGGAAAAAAATGTGAGAAGCGGCAGTATTGTGGCGAGCAGATGTTTTCTGGATGGAATCATTACTTATTTGCAATTATGTTATTTCAATGAAGAAAGTGGAATCCGGGAAATCTCAATGTCTTCCTTGTTCGTGGCATAAGCCACATACAGGAAATCCCCCCAGACTGTGCAGCCGGGATAGCTGTAGCCTTCCGTCTTGCTGATGCCGTAGTATCTGCGCGGCTGCGGAGTGCTTCGCAGAAGAAACATCCTGTCGAAGAACTTTCCGTCGGAACTTACGCCTATTGCGAGCGGCACCCTCCTCCGTGTTGCCACGGGGTTGTTCACAAACCAGCAGGTTCTACCGTCGCTTCCAGCGCATTGCATCGAGTCGGAATCGGGGATATTGCTGAGCTTCGGTTCGGTCCAGTTGAGGCCATTGTCATAGCTGATGGAGTAGAGCACTTTCCATGTGCGGTCCTTTGCCTCGAACCATAGGTCGCGGAACAGCATGACGAGTATGCCGTCTTTCCTACGGTACCAGCTTGCCTCCACGGGCCTCGCGACCTTCTCTTTCGCATTTTCGCTGTATGGGAGGATATTCGGAAGATTGGCCTCATTCCATTCGCCAAGACCGTCGAAGGAATCGCTGTACATGATTCTTGTCTTTCTCACTCCAGAGAAATCGCCGTCTCCCAAACCGTGGCAGGTCATAATGAACCTGCCGTTCGGAAGTCTCCTCGCGCTCTCGGTAGGCGCCGCGTTCGTCATCAGCAGGCGGGGCTCCGACCAGTTGATACCGTCGGTCGAAACCATGACTTCCGTGTTTGAGGTCTTGTTGGCCTTGTCTCCGGCAATGAGCAGACAGCCGAGATATTTCCCATCAGTAATCCAGCCTCCACTGGCACGTCCGTCCGGGCCGATACGGACAGGCCTGTCCCATGTCACTCCATCGGAAGAACTGCTGTAATAGACCCAGGACTGCGGACTCGGCTCATGCTGCGGATGACCCACCCATGTGGCATAGAGTCTCCCCTTGAACACGACAAGCTGCGGATGATTGTTGAACTTCATGTCCTCGTCATCCTTTGGCTCGAACACTATGATTCTCTGCACCCCTTCCGGATAGGACAGGCCGAGAGTCTCGGTCTGCGAATTATCGAGCAGGGCTTCATCCATGCTTATCTGAATCTTCGGCCTGAGCACGGGTCTCTCGTGCGCAGGCACTTCCGACGCAACGCTTTCCGCGGCGCATGAACCGGAAGAGAGCGTCAAGCCAAGCAGCATTGTGCCGATAAGCAATATCCGTCTCATACCCCTACCTGTAAATCGGTCCGTAGTTCCGGCAGGCGCGGTAGTCGGCTCCTTCGGTGTCCATTCCGAAGGCGGCCCAGGCTGACGGTCTGAAAATTCGGTCCTCATCGACATTGTGCATGCATACGGGGATGCGGAGCATGGAGGCGAGGGTGATGAGGTCGGCTCCGATGTGGCCGGCGGTGATGGCGCCGTGGTTGGCTCCCCAGTTGTTCATCACGGAATAGACTGACTTGAAGGCTCCCTTGCCGGTGAGGCGCGGGGCGAACCAGGTGGTCGGCCAGCTCGGGTCCGTGCGGCGGTCGATGTGGCGGTAAATCTCCTCGTCGATGTTCACGGCCCAGCCTTCCGCAATCTGGAGGACGGGACCCTGACCCTTGATGAGGTTCACCCGGCACATGGTCACCGGCATATCGCCCCTTGTGAGGAACTTGGACGAGAAGCCGCCTCCGCGCATGTACTCGCGGCCGGCCGGGTGCCAGACGGTGGCCTTGAGACAGTTCTGCACGTCCTCCTGCGTCATCTCCCAGAAAGGCTTCATGGTCGGGTTGCCGTCCGCATCGGTCATCTGACCCGTCGCGTCGAGAGTTGATGAGCCGGAGTTTATCAAGTGAATGATTCCGTTTGCCGCGAGGCCCGTAAGTTCCTTTCCGGTAGCCTTCTTCACGGCTTCCGAGCTCCAGTAGGTGCGGACGTCAGAGAAGAGCTGCGCCTGATTTGTCAGAAGGTGCATAAGGAGCATCGAGACTCCGTTGAGGGTGTCGTTTTCGGTCGCGAAAGTGAAGGCCTCGCGCAGACCGTTCCAGTCGAAAGAGGTGTTCAGGATGGCTTCGGAGAAATCGCCGTCCGGGCGGAAGTCCGTCCACTGGCGCTGCCCCTGGAACCCGCCGGCTATGGCATTGTGCCCCATTGCCTCCTCCTCGAATCCCATCTGCGCGAGTTTAGGGTTGCCGACCATCAGGTCGCGGAAAATGAGGGTCATCTTCACCACATATTCCCAGACCCGGTCCTTCTCCTCGCGGCTGAATTTCAGATGCTCCGGATTCAAATCCTCGCCCTCGTTGGACCTGCACCATTCTTCGGCCCACGCCATCGCCTTCGCAAATTCGTCATGGTCATATATTCCCAGCTCTATCCTTCTCTCGATTTCAGAGCAGTCAACGAACTCGCTGCGCATTCCGAGCCATTCCTGGAAAAAGTCGGGATTCGGAGTCGAGCCCGCGATGCCCATTGAGACGGAACCTATTGAAAGATAAGACTTTCCTCTCATCTCCATCACCGCCACGGCGGCACGTCCCCAGCGGAGAAGCTTTTCCTCAACATCCGGGGTTATGAGGTTGTCGTCCAGTTCCTGTACGTCGTTGCCGTAAATTCCGAACGCCGGAAGACCCTTCTGATTATGACCCGCGAGGGCGGACGCAAGATAGACCGCGCCCGGCCTCTGGGTCTTGTTGAATCCCCATATAGCCTTAGGCATGAGCGGGTCCATGTCAATCGTCTCCGCCCCGTAGCACCAGCACGGAGTCACCGAAATCACCGCGCCCACATTGTTCAGGGCGAACTTTTCCGTCGCGGCGGCTGCCTCGGCGACACCCCCTATGGTCGTGTCGGCAATCACGCACTCCACCGGCGAACCGTCGGCGTGACGCAGTTTTTCAGCATAAAGTTTCTGCACGGACAGAGCCATGCCCATAGTCATCTCTTCGAGCGATTCACGGATTCCTCCGCGACGTCCGTCGATAATCGGACGAATCCCGATTTTACGGTGTGTTGTCTTCATGTTATCGTGTTTTTGTCTTATTACTTAACTTTGTGATTATGAATCCGGTGAGGAATATGGCCGTCGTTCCGAACACAATCGTGAGGTAGGTGTGGAACGGTGAGCGGAACTCGTAGAACGGCGAGCCTTCGTTGATGAGAGGCGAAAGGCTCATCCATGCTATCACGAGCAGTCCTACTGCCACCCCGGCGATGGCTCCGGCCCTGTTCGGCTTCTTGCAGGCAAGGCTCAGCAGGAACAGCCCGAGCATCCCGCCGCTGAAGATTGACGAAAGCTTCCACCATGCGTCGAGCACGCCATCCACGCGCATCATCAGCAGTCCTATGACAATCCCGAGCGCTCCGACGATGAATGACGCCGCGTAGAGCACCCTCATGTTCCTGCGGTCATTCGTCTCTTTCTTTCCGTGGTTTATAAAATCCGTGAGGATGATTGTGGCAGAGGAATTTATGCTTGTCGCAACGGTTGACATGCCGGCTGAGAACACCGACGCGATGACAAGTCCCGTGATGCCGGTCGGAAGTCCGTGTACGATGAACCAAGGAAAGACCTGATCGGACGGAGTGCCGGATGGGAGAAGTTCAGGCTGTGCCGTGTAGTAGGAGAAGAGCGCCGTGCCGATATAGACGAAAACGAGGGATACGGGAATATAGAGGAGTCCGCCGAAGAGCGTCGATTTCACCGCGTCGGCAGTCGATTTCGTCGTCATATATCTCTGGACATAGTTCTGATCGACTCCGTAGTTCTGGAGATTCACGAATATTCCGTAAATCAGCACGACCCAGAAAGTCGGCTCCGACAGGCTCGCCCCGAAGCTTCCGAGGCTGAACTTCCCGTTTGTCGAGGCAATCTCGAAGAGCTGCGACGGTCCCTGAGGCATGGAGAAAGTGAGAATCAGCGCACAGGCGAGGGCTCCGGCAATCAGGACAATCCCCTGAATCGCGTCGGTCCACACCACGGCCGCAATGCCTCCGAGGAGGGTGTAGAGCAGGGTTATAACTCCTGTGGCGATTATGACGGTGCTGATGTCCCAGCCGAACATCGTGTTGAGCGGCAGGGCAAGCAGCAGGAGTATGGAGCCGGTGCGGCAGAGTTGAGTCAGCAGATAGCACACGGCCGCATAAACCCTTGCCCAGTAGCCGAACTTTGTCTCAAGGTATTCGTAGGCCGAGACGCTGTTCATGTTGCGGTAAAGCGGGATGAAGATTCTTGCCGCGCACCAAGTCGCTATCGGAATCGCGAGGCTGAACACGAACGGGTTCCAGTTGCCCTTGTAGGCATCTCCCGGCAGTCCGAGGAAGCTGATGCTGCTCACGAAGGTGGCGAAGATGCTCATCCCCACGACCCACGACGGCAGCGAGCCCTCGGCCTTCGTGAAGGCTGCGGAGTTCTTCCTGCTTCTGAACCAGAACGAGCAGCCGAAGAGGGCGACTCCTCCGACGAAGATGAAGAAAACGATGTAGTCAAATGCGGTTATTTCCATGTTGAGGTGTTATTTTAAACTCTTTCATGCGGCTTCAGATATGCCTGACCGGCCTGATGTCATGCGGGGAGGGCAGCTCGGACTATCTCAAGATTCCGAGTTTAAGAAGCGCCTGTCTCACGCGGACTTTTTCCGGGCCGACGAACTCCCGGTATGGCCATGCGATGTGACCGCTGCACAGACCCGTTTCCGCAAGTGCGCATTTCAGACCCTTGAGGTAGCTGGAACCGTATTTGCCGATGCCATATAGTTCGGTACTGATTTGCATTATCTTCTGCTGCAGTTCATTGACCTTCTCTGTGTCATGCGTCCGAGCAGCCTCATACATCTCGGCGTAGAGTTCCGGACAGAGGTTCGCGCCTCCGTTGATGCCCCCGTCAGCTCCCGCCATCACGGCCGCCGCAGTCATCTCCTCCGGTCCCATATAAAGGGCAAAGTCCTTGTCTCTGAGGAGGTAAAGCAGTTTCTGGAAGTATGTCATATTTGCGGAAGAATCCTTGAGCCCGGCGATGTTCGGATGTCCGGCGAGTCTCATCACAGTGCCGACTTCGAGAAAAACCTTCACGCATGACGGCATATTGTAGAGGTAGAGCGGAAGCTTTACCCTATCTGCAAGTTCCGTGAAATACTCAATCATTTCCTGCTGTGACGGAGCAAGGTAGTAGGGCGCGGCCGCAACCACTCCCGCAGCGCCGCATTCCCATGCCTTATCAGCCAGCGCGACACTTTCCTCAATGGACGTATCGCTGATGCCCACCAGCACCGGAACCCTTCCCGCGACCTGCTTGCAGACCAGTTCCACAAATTCGTTCCTGAGGCTGTGCGAAAGACTCTGCGCCTCCCCGGTCGTCCCGAGAATGAACAGCCCGCCGACTCCTCCGGAGATAATGTGTTCCGTAAGCCTGACGCCGCCTTCCATATCAAGTTCTTTCTCGTCTTTCAATGGAGTGACCATCGGCGGTATTATTCCCTTTATCCTTTCCATATTCTCGTCTTTTATATTTCCGAATCTAACACATCTGTTACTTATAACGATTTAATCAATATCTTAAAATATCCCTCGGCTATACTGTTGTCAATTTTTCTGCTGTGCTGACAGCTTTTTCAACACACAGAAGAGCTTCTCCGTCAGGCTATTCCACAAACTCCGGTTCTAGAATGACCGTCTCCACAGTTTCCTCCCCGGATACAAGTCTCCGGATTATCAGCTCAAGCGACCGGCTCGCAAACTCCGTAATCGGCTGCCTAATGTAGCTTATGTGGCTCGGGCAGAGGTCGAAAGCGTCGCTTCCGTCAAACGCGACAATGCCGATGTTGTCCGTCACATTCTCCCCAATCCTGTTTTTAAGAGCCTTAAGTCCCTCAATGGCAAGTGAATTGGTCGCATAGACTATGGCCTCGGTGTTGTTGAAGTCAATTCCGCTCACGGCCTCCGACGAAGAATTCCGTATGTCCTCATAGCTCACATAATAAATCTTGAGACCGTCCCCGGCAAGGGCGAGCCTCTCCATGGCACGGCGGAAGCCCTCCTCACGCAGCCGTATGTTAGATAGATCCATGTCATACGAAATCATGGCAATTTTCCTGTAGCCGCGTCCGTAGAGCCTTTCGACCGCCATTTCCGACGCCTTCACATTGTCCAGCATGACCCGGCTCGCCTCAATTCCCTCTATATCCCTGTCAATCAGCACGCCCGGTATTCCAAGTTCCGTGACATAGCCCATCGTCTCCCGGCAGCCTTCGCACGGCACTATAATCAGTCCATCTACCCTCTTGTCGATGAATGTCTTGACAATCCTGTCAAATTTCACAGGATTCTCGTCCGTCGAACCGAAGATTACGGAATATCCGCGCCTGAACGCCTCGTTTTCGATGCACCTCGCGATGTTGGAGAAGAAAGGATTGGATATGTCGGACAGCACCACCCCGATGGTGTGGGATTTCTTGCTGCGCAGGCTTCTCGCCACGTCGCTCGGCCGAAAATTCATCCTCCTTGCGACTTCGAGTATGTGCTCGGCCGTCTTTTCACTGACCTTGTAGCGCCTCTCACCGTTGTCGCCCCTGCTGTTGTTCAGCGCGAAGGAAACGAGGGCAGGAGAGACCCCGGCCTCGCGTGCTATATCCTTTATGGTAACCTTGCTACTCATTTTTCAAAATTGTTGTAGAAATCAAAAATTGATTCTTAACTTTGCAAAGGTAATTATAACGATTTAATTAACAAGCGAAATTTGAAAATATTTTCACATCAAAACAGTAAATCATTGAAATATACCAAGATAATAGAAATCATAAAAATTTGAAAATATGAAAAAATATGTGATTGGAGTCGATTTCGGAAGCGACTCGGTGAGAACCGTCATCGTCGATTCGAGCGACGGAAGCGAGATTTCGTCGGCCGTCAGGGCATATCCACGCTGGAGCAGGGGCGAATTCTGCTCACCCAAGGGAAACCGCTACAGACAGCATCCGATGGACTACATCGAGGCATTCACCGATTCCGTCCGGGAGGCCGTGCGGCTGGCGGAAAAGAAGCTTTCGACAGTGCCGCACGAGAGCGGAAACTACTCCGGCAACGCCTGTGGAATCGCGTCCGGGATTGCCGGAATAGCCTTCGACACGACGGCATCGACTCCGGTGCTCGTGGATGGGAACGGCATCCCGCTCGCGCTTACCGCCGGCTTTGAAGACGAGCCGGACGCGATGTTCGTCCTGTGGAAAGACCACACGGCGGTCGCTGAGGCCGAGGAGATAAATGACCTGGCGCATGATTGGGAGACCGACTACACGAAATACTGCGGAGGCTCCTATTCCTGTGAATGGGGATGGGCAAAGGTGCTCCATATAATAAGGACAAATCCGCGCGTCGCCGATGCCGCCGTCTCGTGGGTGGAGCACGCGGACTGGATGAGCGCACTTCTGACCGGACGGACAGGACTCGGGGAAATCGTCCGAGACCGCTGCGTGGCGGGGCACAAGGCAATGTGGAACGCCGAATGGGGAGGTTATCCGTCACGGGAGTTCTTCTCTGCCCTTTCCCCGAAGCTGGGCGAGATGCGGGGGACATTCTCCGAAAGCACAGTCACTGCCGACACCAAGGTAGGCACGCTCACGCAGGAATGGGCGGAGAGGCTCGGTCTTGAGGGCGGCATCGCGGTCGGCACGGGCATGATTGACTGTCACGCCGGAGCGGTGGGAGCCGGCATAGACGACAATGTAATGGTGAAGGTGGTGGGAACATCTACCTGCGACATAATCGTCGCCCCGTATGATTCTGCAGGAGGCAGGGCGGTGCGCGGAATCTGCGGCCAGGTCGATGGCTCGGTGATTCCCGGCCGACTCGGCTTCGAGGCCGGACAGTCCGCTTTCGGAGATGCCTACGCATGGTTCAAGCGGCTCCTCATGTGGCCAGTGGAGAACATTTTGCCGGTGCCCGGCCGGCAGGATGAGATGGAATCGCACATTCTTCAGGAGTTGACCAGACACGCGGCCGAGCTGCCTCTCACAGAGAACGACCCGGTCGCAACCGACTGGTTCAACGGCCGCCGCACCCCTGACCTCGACCCTCACCGCAGAGCATCAATGACAGGACTGACCCTCGGAACGACAGCGCCTGAGATTTTCAAGGCACTCGTCGAGGCCACTGCATTCGGCGCACGCGCCATTCTCGAACGCTTCCAGGAAGAAGGAGTGAGGATTGACTCAATCATTGCAGTTGGCGGCATCTCAAGAAAATCCCCTTTCGTGATGCAGACTCTCGCCGATGTCATGGGAGTTCCAATTCGCGTAGCTGACAGCGGTCAGGCCTGCGCCCTCGGAGCCACCATGTACGCCGCGGTGGTGTCCGGTCTTTATCCCGACATCCGCTCCGCCCAAAGCAGGATGTGTCACGGCACCGTCGCCGCATACACCCCGGAAGCCTCCCGACACGCAATCTACAACATTCTATACGACACATACAAAAAGAAGATGCCACGTTAAGGCATCTTCTTCAAAAGTCTAAGAAACTGTTTAAATTTTTTGTTTAGTTATTTTGAAATGCAAGAAAAACTTAAACAGTTTCTAATTCTCAGGGTACTCGGCAAAGTCTGATTTGGCTGCGCCGCAGACCGGACATTTCCAGCTGTTCGGGATGTCTTTGAACGGTGTTCCCGGAGCGATTCCGCCGTCCGGGTCGCCTTCCGCAGGGTCATAAACCCAACCGCAGCGGAGGCATTCGTACTTCGTTGTCTTTGCCATAAGCATACAGATTAACAATTATACAAAACAACATCCTGATGTTCAAGATGTTGAAAACAACTGCAATAGCCGTGCCTTTCAGTCCGTGCAAACCCACCGGCATTGCTATAAGTGCCCGAGCGCCACCCTCCGGAGTCAAGCCCCGCCGACAGATTTGCGTCAGAAAGTGAATTTCACCATACACTGAACGCGGTGGCTGTGCACCCAGTGGAGACCGTCCTTGGCGAGACCTCTAGAATTGTAATAATACTTCGTGATGGTCGTCTTGCCGTCCGCACCCGTGGACTTCACCTCTTTCGGAGTGCCGAACTGCGCGCCGGAGAACTCGTAGTCGAGTCCGAGAGAGAGCTTTCCGAAATTGCAGATGAGTGCCGGGCAGATGCGGTAGAGGCGGTTGAGGTTCTTGAAGCTGTTCTTCGAGAAATAGAAGTCCGTCTCTGAGACCATGCCGTCACCGGTCACGCTGATGAGATCCTTTGCCGTCCCGAAGTTCTGATAGTACCCGAGCATCAGCATCGGCGCCCACTTCTTTCCGTAAGAAACGGTGAACCATGACGACGATGAGCGTGTCGGGGTGTACTCGTAGTGGCCGTCCTGCCCTTCCCCGTCAAACTTCTCCGTGATTCCATAGCCGCCCTGGATGTTGAAATGCTCGCCGGCCTGAGCGTAGATTGTCTTTGCCTTGAGAGCCAGCTTGCCCTTGACATACTGCATATAGACAAAAGGAGAGACAGTGGTTATGCGGTCGGAGACCTTCACGGTCGTGGATTTCCATACCAGTTCCGTCGAGCCTGCCTGAGTCTCGTAGAAGCCGCCCTTCCCGGTTGTACGGGGCTTGATGCTGAGCACATCCACGCCGACACGTGCCATCCATCCGCCGAACTTAAGGGTCGCGCCGAGGTAGGCCTCGGGAGTGCAGCCGTATTTCATGTAGTTTGCAGACGCGCCGTCAGGACCGGTGGAGGTATATTGCATCTGCCAGAGGGCAGAGGCCGTGAGGACGAAATGCTCGCCGAGGGCGGCGTCCATCGTCAGCTGAGGCGTGCGGCTGAAGGGTCCGAAAGGCGTGCCGGACTCGAGCGTGAACACCGGGCAGAGGTCGGCCGCCATGGGATGCCACGCCTGACCGATCTTGAGCCCGACGTTTGCCCGATGCCCGCCGGAGATCGGAAGATCCTTCCACCCGAGGGTAAGATATGCCTGACGCAGGCGAAGGGTAGCC
>ERZ808240.1486-NODE-1486-length-28770-cov-8.497823_pt1 | contig 28770 bp, 28 predicted proteins | sample MGYA00521084_ERZ808240 | MGnify/ENA primary metagenome ERZ808240 (study PRJEB31516, sample SAMN03275571) | gut metagenome | biome: mammalia-associated habitat; material: feces | host: Papio cynocephalus | place: Kenya | collected 2012-08-06 ... | reverse complement strand
ATGGATGCGGTCTACAGCGTGGAGAGTTGGTTCAGAAAATTACTTCTACACTTGAAAAGAATGACGCTAACCACCAGAAACGCTGGGATCGCGTATGGGCATCTGAATTATGCAAGAAATACAAACGGGCGGACTTTAGCGAGTATTGGTTGTGGGATCAATCTTTCTATGAAGCGCCAATCTGTGACCTCGTAATGATTCAAAACATCGTCGGCAGTTGACTGTGTTGTGTAAAACGAGAAAGGCCCCGAGCCGTAAAGCCCAGAGCCTCTTTCACGCAACAACCTATTAAAAGGGCCAATATAAACCGACGAAGGAAAATATTGACAAAATTACTATACCATATCGTCAGAAAAATGTCAATAAGAATCGAGGTGATGAAATGATTGGACTACTGGAAGCCGCGCCGCATGTCGTTTATTCGTTCACGCTGGAACAACTCTGGACTGGTATCCTTGGTATATGTGGCGGAATCACCGCTGTGTCTGCTGCTATCGCTGTCGTCATCAAAGCGGTGAACAAAGCAAAGGAGCCAGACAAGAAGCAGAATGAGCAAATCGAAGCCCATGACAAGAAGTTTGAGGATCATGACAAGAAGTTTGAGGATGTAGAACGCAAGCTCAAAAATGACAAGGATACTCTCGATCTATACCGCTCAAAGATTCTCTCACTAGAAGAGCACCAGAAGGAGCAGGATATCATGATTGAGGCCCATAGTGCAAAGATTGCCGGAGCTGAACAACGTCTGACAAAGAATGAACACGGCAGTAATGCCACAATGAAAGCTCTACTCGCGCTTCTGAGTCATGGTATCGATGGTAACGCTGTTGAACCTATGAAGGAAGCAAAAGCAGAGATTGAAAACTACTTAATCAATGGCTGATACACAAGTGTCGGCTTACTTACAACCCGGTTGGCTGCGTGCCGCCGGGCTTTTATTTTTTAGGGAGGAAATATTATGATGGATTTTGTGAATCAGATTGTTTCTGTTATCGTCAAGCTGGTTATTACTGGCGCTGGCACCGCTTTTATCGCTTATGGTATTCCCTATCTGAAGCAGATTGGCATGTATAAGATTGTCCAGATGGCTGTTCGTGCGGCTGAGAAGCTAGGTGTCACTGGTGCAATTGAGAAGGCCGATAAGAAGAAGTATGTTATCGCTGCCCTGAAAAAGATGGGTATTGAGGTTACTCCTACTATCGAAATGATGATTGAAGCTGCAGTCAAGGAACTGGACATTCAGAATGAAAAGATCCAGGCCGAGCTGAAGAAGGATTGAAGGTGTGACGGCATGAGCATTGTTACATACTCTATGAAGAAAGACTGGAATAAAAAGCTGTCCAAGAATTTCTGTGCCTATGAGTTCGCCTGCAATGATAAAAGTGATGAGTTCAAAGTAGCGACTGAGCTTGTTGAGGTTTTGCAGCAAGTCCGCGATCGCTTTGGTAAACCTGTCGTCATCAATTCTGCCTACCGTACTCCTGCTTATAATATCTCTATCGGTGGCAGTTCTAAGAGTCAGCATTGTTTGGGTACTGCAGCTGATATCTGCATTAAAGGTGTTGACCCGATTCGCATTGCACTATATGTGGCTTCCCTGCCCTACTTTCAGAATCATGGCGGCATTGGCTATTACAGTCGTGCACAGGTGACTGGCGGATTCGTTCATGTTGATGTGCGAGCAAATGTGTCTCGCTGGATCAGTAAGACCGGTACTGCATATGCTGTGGCAAATAAAATCATGCCGACTATCAAGCAGGGTTCCAAGGATGCTACGGCTGGTGTTAGTTATGCTGTAACTGTTCTGCAGCGTCATTTAAGCCTGACTGCGGATGGTATTTTCGGCGCTGACACTAAGGCAAAACTGGTCGAATATCAGAAAGCACATGGCCTGACCGCCGATGGTATCTGTGGCCCCGCTACTTGGAGTTCATTCTAATGGTGCAATCGCCACAGCAGTTTAAAGCAGGAGATAAAATCAAACTGAATGGAATTCTATTCGGGAACAGCCAAACACATTGCGGATTACGCCGCTCTGGTGAATGGTATATCTATGATGGGAAGCTTGTCAATGGCCGATATCGGGTGACGAACCTTGAATCTCGCATTGGCAAGTATCCTATCTCAGTCAATGTATCTGGCTATGTCGAGCCGAGCGATATTGAGATGGTGACGAAGGATTAACGAAAAATTCATTGACATTCTTTTTCAAATCACATATAATATAGATGAACCACAAAGGTTCCGTGCGGCGGCACGTTAAAGCTGTACTCCAGCTGGGGAGGTTAAGTACCAAGCACTTTTGATGTTCGGAAGGACATCCAGCCCGCACCGGGGAGATAAGGTGAGTTCACGCCGGGGACTTAAAGTTCCGGCGACTTATGATACTCGGAAGGGTATCCAGGCTGACAGCCAGCATAAAACACGCATCTTAGATAGGCACGCTGGATGGCATTGCGTCATTCAGCGTTTTTTATTGTGTGTGACTAGGAAGATTGTATGAAAAAAGAAGTCAGTAAAAACAAGATAAATAAAAACGAATGGGGTATTGATCCTTAATTGGACCAGTACCCCATTTTTTAGCATTTATCCTGCGGAGTTACCATCTTAGCTTTACACCAACAGCAGCGCTTCGTTTTCTCGGATGACACATAGCCACACAGACTACATTGCCAGCCGGTTTGTTCGCCCCAGATATTACGGAATGAAATCCACTCTGCTTGCTTCTTTCGATTTTGATGGGCGACTGGATATACTTTTTGCATTTATATTTCTACCTTATGAATCACAACAGGAGTCTCGTCATCACCAACAGCAACGGCCATAGGAGATAACCATTTCAATATCAGCTTACGTTCTTCGGGCTGCGCTTTAGGACCAGTCCAAAAATGATGCCAGTGAGCGCGGCGCATATGAGGTCTAGGAGATTGATGGCCGCTGTCAGTTTTATTCTCTCCTTGTTCTCTGATTTTATTCTGAGTGCGGATTGCCGAACCTATTCTGATGCCAACATCCCATTTTCTAATCTCAGAATATTTATCCTTGATAGTTTTACCTCGTTTTGTAATAGTCGTCTGTTCAGGAGAGTCTGTTATCTCAGCATTTGAAGCCAAGATATACAGAACAAGTTGAAGGCTTTGCCCTAAGAGTTTTTGAATTTCTTTATGCCCCTTTAATGCCTCAGCGTATTCAGCTGAACCATAATTAAAGTATTTCAAATTCCCTAATGCAACCTTGCGAGATTGCTCAATGCTTTCAGATAGTGTGCCTGCTGTAATATAAATTGGGAAGCTATATGTGTTAGCATCGGAATCTAAGAATGTAAACCGAAGCTCTGCATCTTTTTTATCAACATCATATTCTAATGTCACAAAGAATCCGTGAATTTTACCTCCTAAGAAATAAAAATCTGGGACTTCAACATAGAATGATTGATACGGCAATCTAAACAGAATTTCTGATGGAATATCAGTATCATCAGCTTGTTCAAATAAGAGGTCTTTTATTTCTTGATCGATTACATAAACTTCTTTTGAGAGCCGCCATGGAGCCAATGCCTGTATCTCACAAGCTTTAGCTGTTATATCTCTGAATTGTTCTTTCGAGAAATTTTCAACGTCAGCACCGTTACTTACAATTATTGCTGCACATGCCATAGGAATATAACACCAGTCAGGCCATGTCGGAATCCCATTCGTACCGGAATCTTCTCGTATTGCTTCGACTGCATTCCATGCGTTTGGATAAGTCGCAGTAATATTTTTCAGCAATTTCAGAGGCAGATAAACATCCTGCTTCATATCGTGACTCCTTATTTCAGTAGTTCATGGATATCAACACCGAGAGCGTCTGCCAGCGCAACCATATTTCCAACTGTGACGTTCTGGGCCTTAGATTCGCCACTCTCGATGCGAGCAATCTGTCTGATATTCACTCCGCTGAGTTTTGCCAGTTCTTTCTGAGTCATCTTCTTTTCAATCCGAATAGCCAGAAGCGGAATAACAGAATCCGATTTTTCTCTTACATAGTCGTTTACCTTGTCGAGGGGGACTGCGCTGATACGTTGCAGCTCCATTTTGGCATTACGTGCATTATCTGCAATCTCGGCCTTAGACATAAGGCCAGATAGCATATTGGATAACAGACGAAGAGTAAAAAGACTATGATCGCCAAAAATTTTGTCGATACAGTCTTCAGCGCTTTCAACTTGACTTAAAGCAAGATCAGCAAGACGATACATGTCACGCTTTTCCTCGTCGTCCATTCCTTCCATAATGGCTTCCAGTTCTTTAATTCTAGCTTCGACTTTGTTATCCATTCTCAATTCCTCCTATAAGTGTTGGGTGGTTATCTTGATTCGATTATATGCTAATATTAGCATGTTGTCAATAAGGATATGACAATTTTAGCACGTTTGTTGCGTGCGCAACTTATCATTGTGTAAAAGAAAAGGACGCAAGGTCTTCCCTGCGCCCTAAGTGTGCTGCGTTCAAATACGATTTTCAATTTTAAGGGTTTTGTCTGATTGTCACATCGAGGCTCTTTGTTTAAGACTCAAAATCGGATTCGATGGCGAACGAATAATCTATAAGCAATTGGTGTAGTAGTGGTGTAGCAAGAAGAATCGCGGCTTTAAGTTTTGTCGATATATCGTTCCATTCAAGTCAAATTAGAGCGAAAGAGTAATTTTTTTGTAATTTCTTTTGTTAACTTTTTGTGACCAGGCAAGAACTTATTCCTCTGCGCTGCTGCCAAATTCCAGATAGCATTCAAATGCGGTCAGTCCCTCGTGCTTTCCGATCATGTACCACCCTTCTGCCGAGGGCGCATAGAACACCTGCATTGTCTGGCCGAGCGGTACCTCGCGGTGGTAGCTGATGGACGCAAAGGTCACCGGGCCTTTGCGCACGATATCCAACGGCAGCAGGTCGCAGGCCACATCCAGATAAAAGGCATTGTTGATGTGGCCGTTCAGATCGCACTGGGAGTAATGGGCCGTCCACTCCCCCGCCGGGGTCACCTCTTTGCATTTGTGCAGCAGCAGCGGCAGCTCCCCTTCCACGCTCTCATTCCAGAAGCCATCCACCGTCCAGCCCGGTTCCCGCATGATGTGGCTGGTGGCCAGATCCACCACGATCCAGCGGCAGTCCACCATGGCAACCTCCTGCCCTGCGGCATCCGTAACTGTGGTAATGCGCTTGATGGAGCCGCGCCGGCTGCTCTCGACCCGGGTGGTCAGGGTCAGTTTTTCGGCCCGCATGGGCACCCGGCTGAACCGCAGCGCCTGTTTGCCCACCAGAAAAGCCACGCCGCGATCCCGGAAGAATTGGTCCGTCATGCCGAATTTGCGGGCATGATCTGCTGACACCTGCTCCACATAGCGCAACAGAGCACTGGGTTTGAGCAGGCTGCGAAAATCTGCATCCGCATTCTGCACGATGGCGTTCTGCACAAAGTAGTTGGCTTCCATTGTGAATCTCCTCCTGCAAAAAACAGGCTGCGCATCTGCGGCACAGCCTGTTTGGTTTTTATGGCTTAATACTGATTGCGTGCTTTTTTGCGCAGCTTGCGCCAGATGTTGAAGCAGGCCAGCGCCACCATAGCAGCCAGCAGCGAGAGGAACAGCAGCCCGCTGCCGCCCTCATCGTAGCTCTTCATTTCACTCCACTTCACGTCCAGCTCGCTGTTCACATCATCGCTCAGTGCGGTGAACACCTTTTCCTTCGCGGCTTCCTCCTCCGAGGGATATGCGATGTCACTGTACTTCAGGTCTTCATCCAGCACTTCCCATACATCATGCATGGGGGTGGTGTAGCCGATGTACTCAGCGTTTGCCTTGCCGATGTCCGTTTCACACATGAAATTGATGAACATCTCTGCGGCTTCCTGGTGCTCGCTGGTGGCGGGGATTGCCATGCAGTCCACGGACAGCACGCTGCCCTCTTCCGGGAAGACCCAGGCCAGATCCGGATTGTCATCGATCATGGTAATGGCATCGCCGGAGTAATACACGCCGATGGCCGCTTCGCCGCCGATCATCTTATCAAAGATCTCGTCCATGACATAAGCCTGCACCAGCGGCTTCTGTTCTTTCAGCGTCTCGACCACCTGATCCACTTCCTCTGTAGAGGCAGGGTTGATGCTCATGCCGTTTTTGAAGGCGGCAATGGCATAGGCGTCGCGGCTGTTGTTGAACATCAGGATATTGCCTGCATACTGTTCATCCCACAGATCCGCCCAGCTGGTGGGTGCTTCATCCACCATAGTGGTGTTGTAGATGATGCCGGTGGTGCAGAGCATATACGGCACCGTGTAGGCATTCTGCGGGTCATAATCCGGGTTGCGGTATTCCGCATCGATCTTCTGGAAGTTGGGGATGTTGTCGTAGTTCAGCGGGGCCAGCATTCCTTCCGAGATCATCTTGGCCACCATATAGTCCGACGGGATGACCACATCGTAGTCTGCCGCGCCGGACTTGAGCTTGGCGTACATGGACTCATTGGAATCAAAGGTGGTGTAGTTGACCTTGATGCCGGTCAGCTTTTCGAAAGCGGACACCACATCCACGCTGTCGTCCGAACCGTTGGAGATGTACTCGCCCCAGTTGTAAACGTTCAGGGTGACATTCTGGCCCTTGAAGCGGGTCCAGTCGTAATCATCCGATACCGAGACATCCTCGGTGACCTCAATGGTCCCTGCGGCAAACGCGGGCGCGGCACAGCAGACGGCCAGCGCCAGCGTGAGCAGCAGCACAGCAAAACGTTTCATCATGCATTCTCTCCTCTCAGAGCCTTCTGGTCGCGGCGGTAGCTGCGGCTCTCCATCGCGTTGGAGATCAGGATGATGCCCAGGATCACCACAAACATGATGGTGGACAGTGCGTAGATCTCCGGGCTGACCTTTTTGCGGGTCATGGAGTAAATGGCAATGGGCAGCGTTTCCACGGTGCCGCAGTTAAAGTAAGAGATCATGAAGTCATCAATGGAGTATGTCAGGCAGATCAGGAAGGCCGACAGGATGGCCGGGCTGATCTCCGGCAGGATGACCTTGAAAAAGGCCTGCTTCGGGTCGCAGCCCAAATCCAGTGCCGCCTCATACAGTTTGACATCCAGCTGCTTGAGCTTGGGGCTGACGTTGAAGATGACATACGGCACGTTGAACGCAATGTGCGCGATGAGCAGGGTCGGCAAACCCATGATGGTATCCGGCAGCCAGGAAATACCGTCAGCAAAGCGCTGGTATGCCACGAACAGCAGCATCAGTGAAATGCCGGTAATGATCTCCGGGTTGACCACCGGGATGTAGGTGATATTCGTCACCAGCAGGCGGCTCTTGCGGCCCATGGACGCAATGCCAAGGCTGGCTGCAGTTCCCAGCACGGTAGCGATGACCGCCGAGATGAGCGCCACTTCAATGGACACCCACAGCGCGTGCAGGATGGACGCATTGTGGAACAGACTGCTGTACCATTTTAAGGTAAAGCCGGTGAACAGCGAATAGCCCTTGCTCTGGTTGAAGCTGAACACGATCATATACGCAATGGGCAGGTACATGAAGCAGAAGAACAGGATGACGTAGGCACGCTGCATCAGGCGGAGATGTTTTGTTTTCATCAGGACACACCCTCCATCTCGTCCTCGTCAAAGCTGGACGTAAAGCTCATGCACAGCAGCACGATGATCATCAGCACCAGGCTCATGGCGGAGCCGACATTCAGGTTGTAGCTGTTGCCAAGGAACTGCATTTCGATCAGATCGCCGATCAGCAGGTTGGAGCCGCCGCCCAGCATACGGCTGATGACGAAGGTGGACACCGCCGGGACGAACACCATGGTGATGCCGGTGCTGATGCCGGGCACGCTCATGGGAATGAGCACCCGCAGCAGGGTCATCGTCGTGTTGGCACCCAGATCCTGGGCTGCTTCCACAAGGCTCTGATCAATTTTGGTCATGCTGGTGTACAGCGGCAGGATCATATAGGGCACATAGTTGTACACCATGCCCAGCACCACTGCGCCGGAGGTATTGAGCATGTTATAGGGTCCCAGCCCAAAGAAGCCCAGCACGGCGTTCACCGGGCCGTTGATGCTGAGCAGGCCCATCCAGGCGTATGTGCGCAGCAGAAAGTTCATCCACATGGGCAGCATCACCAGCATCAGCATAATGTGCTGCTTGTTCACACGCAGGCGGGACAGAAAATAGCCCACCGGGAACGCCAGCACCAAGCAGAGTACCGTGGCAATGAGTGCCAGCAGCAGGCTGCGGGCAAACACGGAACCATAGCCGCTGATCGCGGTCAGGTTGTCCAGTGTAAAGTGGCCGCTGCCGTCGGTCAGGGCGTAGTACACCACAATAACCAGCGGCACAATGGTGAACAGCGTCATCCATACAAAGTACGGGTACGCCAGCTTCTTATCATAAATCTTCATCATGCCCGCATCACCCCTCTGAACGCGCCATGATGTGAATCTCGTTGGGGCCAATGCGCATACCAATGGTCTCGCCGGGGGTGCAGGCACGGGTGGAATGGATCAGCCACTCGCGGCCCTCACACTCCACGTGCATCTCAAAGTGGACGCCTTTGAAGATGACATCATTGACCACGCCCACCAGCTGGCCCTCCACAGGAGACACCACTTCAATGTCCTCCGGGCGCACGACCACCTGCACGCTCTGTTCACGGGCAAAGCCACGGTCCACGCAGGGGAACTGGACTCCCGAGAAGGAGACGAGGAAGTCACGGTGCATCACGCCATCCACAATGTTGGAATCGCCGATGAAGTCCGCAACGAATGCATTCTTCGGCTCATTGTAGATATCCTCCGGGGTGCCGATCTGCTGCACCTTGCCGCCGTTCATGACAACGACGGTATCGGACATGGTCAGGGCCTCTTCCTGGTCATGGGTGACATAAATAAAGGTAATGTTCATCTCACGCTGCAGGCGCTTGAGCTCCAGCTGCATTTCCTTGCGCAGCTTCAGGTCCAGCGCACCCAGCGGCTCATCCAGCAGCAGGATCTCCGGCTCGTTGACCAGGCTGCGCGCAATGGCCACGCGCTGCTGCTGGCCGCCGGACATCTGACTGATGCTGCGGCGTTCAAAACCCTTCAGGCCCACGACCTCCAGCATATCCCGCACCTTGCGGCAGATGGTCTCTTCGTCCATCTTTTTCAGGCGCAGGCCAAAGGCCACATTTTCAAATACGTTCAGGTGCGGGAACAGTGCATACTTCTGGAACACCGTGTTGACCGGGCGCTTATAGGGCGGCACGCCGGTAATGTCCTCTCCCTTGAGCAGAACTTTGCCCGCATTCGGCTCCAGAAAGCCCGCGATCAGGCGCAGAGTCGTGGTTTTGCCGCAGCCCGAAGAGCCCAGCAGCGTCACGAATTCTTTGTCATGGATGTCGAGGTTCAGCCCATCCAGAATGCGCTGACCATCAAATTCCACCACGATATCGCGCAGTGAAACGATCACCGAGTTATCCATTTTTTACTTTATCCTCCTTTTAACTCAGATACGAAAAAAGACAGGGTCATTCTACCCCATCCCTCGTACCAGGGTGACTTGGAGTCTGACGCCACAACCATCGAACATCGTCTAAGCGGCTCTTTTCACAGCATGCTTTGTCGCTTCCCCTTGCAATCCGTCAGGATTGCTGCAGGAAATCTCCTAGCCTGCTGCAAAAATTTCTCGCTTATCCAACATCCTCTGGCTGTGGCGTCAAACTCTGCCCCGCACAACATCCATGACAAGCAATATTGCGCAGTTATTCTGCCCTGTCAGAGTTAATGATAAACAATCCGGAGTCAAATGTCAATCACTCTGTCGATGTTTGCCGAAACATTCCATCCGGCGCAAAAAAATCCTGCGCCGCAGCGGGCTTTCCCGTGCAGCGCAGGTGAAAAAATTTTATTCTGCTTTCAGATCTTCCGCCGTGTTCAGCAATGCCGTGACCACAGAGCCACCCACCGGGTAGATGGAGGAATCGCCTTCCACCATCATATAATAACCGTCCGTACCGCTGGCATAAGTCAGCTGCACGGTGCTATCCGCCGTCGCGGCCTGCACCGTGATCAGCGGGGTATCAAACCCGCAGGCCGCCGGGTCTGCCCCATCGGCGGGTGTGATCTGGCCGGAGACATAGGTGCCCAGCGCCGTGAGCAGTGCCTGCACCTTATCCTCGTCCAGGTCGGTATCCGGGGCGTCCGCCAGGCGCCAGACCGTCACATAGTCCGCTGAGTCGCTGGCGGCCTCCTCGTCTGTGCTCTCCACTGTGCTCTCTGAAGGAGCCTGTTCCGATACCGCCGACAGCGAGACCGTCTCGCCACTTGCAAGGGTATAGTCAACCTGTTCCAGCGCCGACGCCGTTATCCCCGCCGGGTTGAAGCTGCCAAAGAGATCGGCCTTGCCCAGCTCAAAGCAGGCAGCTTTGTTCGAGGCGACAGTATAAACGGCATCGTCACCGGCCTTTTTTACGTAGAAGTCACCGGTCACTGCATTCTGGGCCCCAAAGGTCAGAGTCGTACTCTCCCCTGCTGCCGTGACAGTCACCGTCACCGTAGGGTCATCAAAGCCGTAGTCCTCGCCCTCCTGCGCCGTGAGCTGCCGTTTGGCGTTCAGGCTTGCCAGTGCCGTGCGCATCGTATCACAGGACGTCGTATCCAGATGGTAGTCCGGGTCCTGTGCCAGTGTCCAGGCATTGTCCGCATAATCCAGCGTGACCGTCTCGCCGTTGTAGGTGTACTCGATCTGCGTCAGGTCACTCATGGTGAAAGCTGACAGTGGAATCGTGCCATCCGCCGCCGCACTGGATGCTGCTTCTTCAGCTGCATTGCTGCGATTGACCCACCACAGCAGGCCGCCCAGAACGATAACCAGCACCAGCAACAGTGCAAGGGTGCGTTGTTTTGTTTTCATGCAGGGGCCTCCTTATTTGCGGCGGCGCAGCAGCACCACCACGGCACCCACCACCAGCACCAGTGCCGGCAGAACGAACACAAAGATCAGGCCCAGCGCCGTAGTGGTCGAGGCCGGTACCGTGATGGGGGCTGCTTCCAGCGCCTTGGTGTCAATCAGGAGATCCTGTCCCACCAGCGAAGCGGCACAGCCCTGCAGGAAGGTCAGGTTGCCGGGGATGGACTGGTACACCTGCTCGTTGTCCACATTGGGGCAGCCGATCCAGATAACCTCCGCTCCGGTATCTTCGTTGCGGGCCCACGCAGCCAGCGTGAAGGGGCCGTCCAGGTCGCCATCCGCCTTTGCCGTTGTAGAGTTTTCGCTCAGGTCCTGCTTACTGTAAGCACTGTCAGAGGTATTCAGCAGTGCTTCCGCCGTCACATTTTCTGTCTCGGTAATGGCAATGCCCTGCGCGACCGAGAGCATCACATGGGTGTTCTGGTTCATGCCGTTCAGCGCCGTGCTCTCTGCCGTGGTGCCATAATCCGGGAACAGCGAGTACGGGTAGCCGTACAGCGCATGGCCGGCATCGCCTTCCACGACAAAGCCCGTCTCACGGGCCAGCCCGAACTGCGCCATCACTGCATCCAGATTCGGCGTCTCGTTGTAAACGCTGGTGGTCAGCAGAACTTTTCCGCCGTTTTCCAGATAGCTCTGCAGCTGGCTGATCTCATCCACCAGGCCGTCATCGGATGCAAAGTCGGAGGACGGGTCACTGATGATCAGCAGGTCACAGTCTTCGGGGATGGTACTGGTGAGCAGGTCCAGCGGCTGCAGCTCGATGTTCTGGGCTTCCAGTGCTTCGGTCAGGGAAGAAGTGGGGGCCTGCTCACCATGGTTTGTGGTGTAGTAGGCGTGAATCTGCTCTGCTGCCGTGAGCTTGTAGATTGCAGAGGTGATCTGCTTTTCTCCGCCGAAGGTCACCGTTGCCGAGCCTGTGGTGTAGTAATCCGAGTAATCGTATTCATAGAGGTCTGCTGCATCAATGACCGTGCTGTTCTCCCCGGAGACAAGGATCAGGCTGCCGGCCGCAGCATTCTGCACCCCATACTGGGCTGCAAAGTTCGGATAAATGACCGGGTCCTTCTGCTCCCATTTCAGGTGGCTGCTCTCTTCTGCGTAGTGGTCCAGCAGCTTTGTGATGATGGCATCCTCGCTGCCGGTCTCACACAGATAATAAATGGTCACATCCTGCTCCAGGCTGTCCACCAGTGCCTTGGAGCTGTCGCCCAGGGTATACATCTTGGCCTCGGACAGGTCAAATTCCGTATACTTGGACGGCAGAGCCTGCACCAGCAGGTTGACCAGCACAGCCAGCACGATGGCCACCGCCAGAATGGCTGTGGAATACAGCCCATTGCGGAACACCTTGCCGTTGGAGGCAGACGTCAGCTTGAATTTTTTCATTCGTCTTCCCTCCCCTCAGTTCCAGCGGCGCTTTTCCAGCCCCTGTGCCGTAAAGAACAGGAACAGGACGCTGACCGTCAGGTAATACACCAGCGTCGGGATGGAAAAACTGCTGTTGACAAATGTTTCAAACGGGCTGAACAGGCACAGTGCTCCAAGCACCGCACTGAATCCTTCGGTCAGCCAGCTGCTCTGCACCAGGAACAACACCGTCAGCGCCACGCAGCAGGCTGCAAAGGTCATGCAGCCCAGCGTAAAGCTGCGGGTGCGCAGCCCGGCAATGACACTGAGCACCGCGCAGACTGCCGTAAAGACCGCCAGCGCCACCGCACTGCCCGCAGTGAACATCGTGCGCAGGCTGGGCATCATGTAGGCCAGCAGCAGCGCCGCCACACCAGCCACCGCTGCAATGATCTGATTCTCGGTCAGACCGGAGATGAACTCTCCAATGGCGATGGCCGCACACCCCAGCAGGAAGTAGCACAGCAGCGCAGAAAAGTTTGCCAGTGTCGCCGTGCCCGTTGCCCCCAGTGCAGCCAGCACCAGGATCATTCCTGCATCCGCAAGGCATGGCAGTGCAAACACCGCGCACAGGGCAAAGTATTTGCCCAGCACAATGCCCCACACCGGCACCGGGCTGGTCAGCAGCAGCTGATCCGTACGGGTGCGGCGCTCTTCCGCCAGCGAGCGCATTGTCAGCACCGGAATATAAAACAGCATCATAAAAATAGTGCGGTATAATGTGTAGTATCCAAAATCCGTCAGGCCGTAGCCCAGGTTCAGCGCCACAAAATAAATGGCGGACGAAGCCAGCAGAAAGGCCGTGAGCACATAGCCCATCATGCCATGGAAGAAACTGCGGACTTCACGTTTGAAGATTGCCCCCATTGGTTATGCATCCTCCTGTTTCTCTGATTCAGCCGGTGTTTCCGCCGGGCCCTGCTCGGTCAGCGCCAGGAACACTTCTTCCAGGCTGCGGTTTTCCGCGGCCAGCGCCAGCACCGTGCACCCCGCCTGCGACAACGCTCTGGACACAGCAGCACGGCGGTCGGCAGCATCCTCGCTTTCGGCTGTAAAGGTCACCTGCCCGTTTTCTTCGCTTTCCAGCTGCACCTTGCGGATGCCGGGCACCTCACCCACCGCTTTCAGCACCGTGGCACGGTCACCCAGTACCGTTGCACGCAGGCGGCTGCCGGAATTGAGCTTTTCCCCCAGTTCTTCCGGTGCACCAACTGCCACCAGATGTCCTTTTGAAATGATCAGCACCTGGCTGCACACTGCCTGCACCTCGCTGAGGATATGGCTGGATAGAATGACCGTGTGCGCCCGGCCCAGCTCCCGGATGAGATTGCGGATCTCAATGACCTGGGCGGGATCCAGACCGACGGTCGGCTCGTCCAGAATGACCAGTTTCGGGTCACCCAGCAGCGCCTGCGCAATGCCGACACGCTGGCGGTAGCCTTTGGACAGGCTGCGGATAACCCGGGGCAGCACCTCTTCCAGCCCGGTGCGGCGGGCCGCACGCAGCACCTGTGCCTTGCGGTCCGCTTTCTTCTTCACGCCTTTCAGTTCCGCCGCAAAGTCCAGATATTCCCGCACGGTCATCTCCGGGTACAGCGGCGGCTGCTCCGGCAGATAGCCCACACAGGCTTTGGCCTCCTGTGCCTGCTCCGGCAGGCTGAAGCCTGCCACTTTCACCTCGCCGCTGGTTGCTGCCAGATAGCCGGTGAGGATATTCATAATGGTAGATTTGCCCGCGCCGTTTGGCCCGAGCAGGCCGAAAATCTGCCCGTCGGCTACTGTAAAGGAGAGGTCCTCCACAGCAGGCCGGCTGCCGTATTTCTTGGTAAGATGGGATACTTCGATCACAGCGAACGCTCCTTTATCTATCGCAGTTTTCACCAATCATGCCGCCCGCACAGTGCGCAGGGCAGCTTGCTTTTGGAAGATGCTGGTTTATTTTAGTCGGGAAATGTGTTCAAAATGAGACAGAGTTGTGAGCAAAGGGCAACATTTGCCCAGGCAAACAAAAAGCGCCGTTTCCCGCAGGAAACGACGCTCAGATAGCCTATAATTACTTACGGCCGAAACGCTTGTTGAAGCGCTCAACACGTCCGCCGGTGTCGACCAGCTTCTGCTTGCCAGTGTAGAACGGATGGCACTTGGAGCAAACTTCGACGTGGATCTCGGGCTTGGTGGAACGAGTCTTGATGACGTTGCCGCATGCGCAGGTGATGGTGCAGTCAACGTAATTCGGATGGATACCCTGTTTCATTCTTTTCACCTCAATTCTGGTTCTGACGTATTGGGGCCATATTTTAAATGTATGTGCCCATCACAACCTTCAATATCGGCTACCCCCGCGAGCGGCCTTGGAAACGATTGCCTAACTATTATAGCACAACTCTGCCAAAATGCAAGAGGGAAAATTTTATTTTTTGCGTCAGTTCTGCGCGGTTGGATTCACTTTCTTAACTTTCCAGTCCTTCAGCTCAGCAAACCAGTCGAATTCATGATACAGCTGACAGCCATCTTCCATGTTTAATTTCTCAACTTTAACTGTGTAACTGTTCCCCGATTTTTCCTGCTTTACATCTTCTACCCGATATCCCTGAAGCATATCATACATAAAATGCAAATCTGTAACCGGTTCTCCACACTGAGGCATCGGCAAATTCCACTCCACAGTCTTTTCAACTGCAGCAAAAGGCTTACCCATATAGGTAATATCTTGACAAAAACAAATTTTCACGTTAAGACCTCTAATTCTATCTATTTATAAATTGGTATAGTAAAGGGCCTCTGCTGCAGCAGAGGCTCTGAATGTACGTGAAGCAAGGCCGTGCTCTACTGTCCACAGTATAGCATAGCCCACCCGATTCGTCAAGCGCTTTTGTAAATTTCCTCATAATAAATTATACCACAATACAATTTATCTGTCAAGTATCTATTTCAATAAAAATGAACTTTTTTCTGAGGTTCCTTTCCTTATACCCTGCTGTGAACCTCCACTGCCGCGGCACACCGTTTCTGCCGCTCTTTTTCGCGGTACATGTGGTCATCTGCTTCCCGCATCATGGTTTCCAAATCTGCGGGGTTCGCTTCCCAGACAGCGCCCACTGCTGCGCTGACATTCCGCTGCTGCAGCGCTTTCCGGAGATGCTGCACCTGCGCCGCAAAGGCATCCTGCGGAACATTTTGCAGCAACACCACAAATTCATCTCCGCCAATGCGGTAGGCCTGCTGCGGGAACAGCTCTTCCAGCACAGCAGCCATCCGGCAGATGAGTGCGTCTCCCGCTTCATGTCCCTGCGAATCATTGGCTTTTTTCAGGCCGTTCAGGTCGATGTACAACCCGCCAACATTCTGCAGGTCAGCGCCCTTCCAGGCATTCAGGTCTTCTATGTAGCCGTTGCGGTTGCGCAGATGGGTCAGCATGTCCGAGTAACTGAGCTGTTCCAGATACTTTTGCTGATTCCGCTGCTCCAGGCTGTTGGTAATGAAGAACTGAATGGACGCCAGCAGGGTCGGATCCTGCGCGTGCTCACGGGGATTATCCAGCCCCAGAAAACCGATGATCTGTTTTTCTTTGCGCAGCGGCACAGCCAGCAGCCGCCACACATTCTGGTTCCGAAGCATTTCATAGGAAGCATAGCCTTTTTCCTGCTCCACATCGTCCATATAGTAGATCTGCTCTTTCCGGAACTGTTCCATCCAGTGGTCTATGACCTCCACCGGCACCTCCTGCAGGTTGTCAATCTCCGGCGTAATGCCCTCTTTTACAGCCTCGTAGGTATTCACCAGCGCATTTTTAGGCGTGATCTCAAACAGATAGCTGCGGTCCGCCTGAAAATAATCCCGGACGATCTCCATCAGGTTGTTCAGCGCGCTATCCATATCCGTTCCATCCGAGAGCCGCTCCACGCAGCGGTTCAGCATGGTGGCGATCTCCAGCTTTTCGGAGAGCTGCGTCTGCCGGTTCTCCATCCGGCGCAGTTCTTCAGTCTGCTCGCCCAGTGTGACCTCAAACATCAGCACCATGGAAGCCCAGATCATCAGGTTGATGAGCGATGGGCCATAAAGCACGCTCTGTATGGCCGCACCCACCAGCGGCAAAACAATGTATGAGCCTGTCGCAAGAAACATCCGGCGGCTGATTCGCGTCCGGTACTGCCACAGCAGTGAAGCGTCGATCAGCATCGTAATGACAGGGATCACCATGCTGATGGGATACGCTGCCGCACGGTGGTAAATGTTGTCCGCATCAAAGGTATAATACAGCCCTGTAAACTGCGACAGGATTACCAGCACCATGCCCAGAATGCAGTCCGCCACTGCAATGCGGGTACGTTTCATACGGCGGAATTCTTCCCGCCCGAGCAGGCAGCTGCCGACATAGCAATGGAAAAACAGCAGCGTTACATCCGAGAGCAAAAATACCAGAAAGTTGCTTATGCGCACCATCCAGTACCCCACAGCACCCGGCGCACCCCGGAACAGATACGCGTTTGCATCGCTGAACAGCAGCAGCGCCGTGGAAAGCTGCATCCAGATCATCCAGCGGCGTTTTCGCGGCTCATAATCTTTACCCCAATAAAAGCACAGCGCTGCAACCATGCAGAAGACACTGCCGCCCAGCAGAACCGCTGCGTTGCAGATTTGCGCAAAGCTCATGTTGTTTCCCCCTAAGCCCCTGATTTTAAAGCAATGGCAAGTATACCACACCTGCCACGGTTCTGTCGAGTTCCAGCGCAACAAAAACGCGGGCGCAGAACCATTTTTTCTGCGCCCGCACTTCATTTCCGCCTTTTGAGGCAGTGTTTTCTCTCAGAGATACCGCCCGGTGATGCTCTCCGGGGCCGCCTTGATTGCTTCCGGCATGCCTGCCGCTACGATGCGCCCGCCAGCTGCACCGCCGCCGGGGCCCATATCCACGATATAGTCCGCGTTGCGGATGACATCCAGATCATGCTCGATGACCACAACTGTGGCCCCATTCTCAATCAGCCGCTGGAACACCCCCAGCAGTGTCTGCACGTCCAGCGGGTGCAGGCCGATGGTGGGCTCATCAAAGATGAACACACTGTCTGCCTGTCCCCTGCCCATCTCGCTGGCCAGCTTGAGCCGCTGCGCCTCACCGCCGGAAAGGCTGGGCGTCTCTTCGCCAAGGGTCAGATATCCCAGTCCCAGTTCTTTGAGCACCTGCAGGCGCTGACGCACCAGTTTGCGGTCTGCGCAGGCATCCAGCGCTGTGTTCACATCCATGTCCATCAGGTCCGCCATGGATGCCGCCCCGCCCGCTGCCACAGGCAGCCGGACACGGGCCGCTTCTTTGCCGTAGCGGGAGCCTCCGCAGTCCGGGCAAACCACCTCCACATCCGGCAAGAACTGCACATCCAGGCTGATGACGCCGGTGCCATCGCAGGTGGGGCAGCGCAGCTTACCGGTGTTATAGGAAAAATCGCCCGCCTTATACCCAAGCTGCTTTGCCTCCGGTGTTTTGGCAAACAGTTTGCGCAGCTCGTCATGGACATTGGCGTAAGTCGCCACCGTAGAACGCACATTGATGCCGATGGGCGTTGCGTCGATGAGTTTGGCCTGTGCAATGCCTTCCGCTTCAATGGCCTTTACGTGATCCGGCAGCGGCGCACCGCTGATGTGTGCCTGCAATGCCGGAAGCAGACTTTCCAGAATCAGCGTCGTCTTGCCGGAGCCGGACACACCGGTCACCACGGTCAGCCGCCCCTTGGGGAGCTCCAGTTCCAGCGGCTTCACGGTGTGAATGGCCCCTGTAGAAAGGTGCAGTCTGCCCAGTGCAAACAGGTCTTCCGCAGGGGTCCGCGGGCGGGCATGGATATCGGCCCGCCCGGACAAAAACGGCCCGATCTGTGAAACGCCTTCTTCACTGAGCTGCTGCACCGTGCCCTGCGCCATGACATGGCCGCCCTTTGCGCCGGCCTCCGGGCCCATCTCGATGATCCAGTCCGCCTGGCTCAAAATCTGGGTGTCGTGGTCCACCAGCACCACCGAGTTGCCGTCCGCGATCAGGTCATTCATCACGGCGGTAAGGCCGTCAATGTTGGAAGGGTGCAGGCCGATGGATGGCTCATCCAGCACATACAGCACGCCGGTGGTACGGTTGCGCACCGCCCGGGCCAGCTGCATCCGCTGGCGTTCGCCGGTGGAAAGCGTTGCTGCGGAGCGATCCAGCGTCAGGTACCCCAGCCCCAGCGAGAGCAGCCGTGCCGCTACCGTCTGGAAGGATTCGCAGATGCTCTTCGCCATCGGGCGCATTTCTTCCGGCAGGGAATCCGGCACACCGGCCACCCAGTCGGTCAGATCTGTAAGGGTCATCTGACAGGCCTTATCCAGCGTGATGCCCCGCAGGCGGGGTTTGCGGGCTGCCGCGCACAGCCGGGAACCTCCGCAGTCCGGGCAGACTTCCTGCTTCAGAAAACGCTCCACCCGCTTCATGCCCTTCTCATCCTTGACCTTGGCGAGGGCATTTTCCACGGTGTAGGTAGCACTGAAATAGGTAAAGTCCAACTCTCCGGCCTGATTGGAGTTTTTGTTGTGGTAGAAGATATGCTTTTTCTCTGCCGGGCCGTTGTAGACGATCTCTTTTTCCCGGTCGGTCAGGTCTTTGAACGGCACATCCGTACGCACGCCCATCTCCCGGCAAACGTCGGTCATGAGCGACCACATCAAAGAGTTCCACGGGGCCACCGCCCCTTCATCAATGGTCAGCGTCTCATCCGGCACCAGCGTGCTCCGGTCCACGGTCATCACGGTGCCCGTGCCGTTGCAGGTGCGGCAGGCACCCTGGCTGTTGAAGGCAAATTCTTCCGCAGAGAGCGCCCGCACCTCGGCCCCGCACACCGGGCAGATGAGCGGTTTTTCCGCTGCCACGGCAAGACTGGGTTCCAGCCAGTTGCCGCAGCTGCATGGGTAGCTGGACAGGCGCGAGAACATCAGGCGCAGGCTGTTCAGCAACTCGGTGCCGGTGCCAAAGGTACTGCGGATGCCCGGCACCGCCGGGCGCTGGTGCAGTGCCAGTGCCGCCGGGACATATAGCACCTCATCCACGGATGCCTTTGCCGCCTGTGTCATGCGGCGGCGGGTATAGGTGGATAATGCATCCAGATACCGGCGGGAACCCTCTGCATAGAGCACGCCCAGCGCCAGGCTGGATTTGCCCGAACCAGAAACACCTGCAATGCCCACGATCTTGCCAAGCGGCACATCCACATCCACATTTTTCAGGTTGTGTACCCGCGCACCGCGGATTTCGATATGATCGACCATTCTGTTCCTTCTCCCCTGTTCACTTTACTTTTATTGTAGCACAGCCTCCGTCAAAAACAAGAGAGTGTTCCTCTGCATACAAAAGGTGCCTGCCCCGGAATCCGGAACAGGCACCCGTTCAAAGCAATGATATCAAGACAAAATCATGCGGTCGTTGGCAAATTCACCGCCGCTTGCGATCTGGAACTTGGCCAGCAGGTCAGACACCTGCAGGTTCTTCTTCTCCTCGCCGGAGACATCGTAGATGATGTGGCCCTCATGCATCATGATCAGGCGGTTGCCGTACTTGATGGCATCCTTCATGTTGTGGGTGATCATCATGGTGGTGAGGTGGTTTTCCTCCACGATCTTGGCCGAGAGGGTCAGCACCTTGAGTGCGGTCTTGGGGTCCAGTGCTGCCGTGTGCTCGTCCAGCAGCAGCAGTTTGGGCTTGTTCATGGTGGCCATGAGCAGGGTCAGTGCCTGGCGCTGGCCGCCGGACAGCAGGCCCACGCGGGCGGTCAGACGGTCTTCCAGGCCCAGATCCAGCGATTTGAGCAGTTCCCGGTACTGTTCGCGCTCCGCCTTGGTGATGCCGATGCGCAGCGTACGGGGTTTGCCGCGGCGGGCTGCCAGCGCCAGATTCTCTTCGATCTGCATGGTAGCGGCGGTGCCGGTCATGGGGTCCTGGAACACGCGGCCGATGTAGGCAGCACGCTGATGCTCGCTCAGGCGGGTGACGTCCACCCCGTCAATGAGGATCTTGCCCTCGTCCACCGGCCAGACGCCGGCCACCGCGTTCAGCATGGTGGATTTGCCTGCACCGTTGCCGCCGATGACCGTGACGAAGTCTCCCTCGTTCAGTTTCAGGTTCAGACCATTCAGGGCCATCTTCTCATTGACGGTGCCCGCGTTGAAGGTCTTGGAAACATTCTGGATCTCAAGCATTTTTTGCGCCCTCCTTCTGGGTCTTCTTGACCGGCTTCGAGAAGTATTTGCCCTTCCAGTACGGCACAGCCAGGAACACGGCAACCACCGATGCGCTCAGCAGCTTGAGCAGGTTTGCGTCAAAGCCCAGGGTCAGCACCAGCTGGATGACCACATAATAGATAATAGCGCCGATGGAAACGGAGATCAGCTTAAGTGCAAAGTTGTGGAAGATACGGCCAAACACGGCCTCGCCGATGATGACGGCGGCCAGGCCGATGACGATTGCGCCGCGGCCCATGCCGACATCTGCAAAGCCCTGATACTGGCTCAGCAGTGCACCGGACAGAGCGACCAGCGCGTTGGAAACGGCCAGGCCCAGCACGATGTTGAAGTTGGTGTTGATGCCCTGTGCGCGGGACATGGCCGGGTTCGAACCAGTAGCGCGGATGGCGCAGCCCAGCTCCGTGCCGAAGAACCAGTACAGCACCCCCACCACAACAGCCGTGACGATGATGACCATGATGATGGGGTTGTGGAGGGCAAATTCCTTGACCCAGCGCAGGGAGATGAGCAGACCGTACTTATCCACATTGATGGACTGGTTGGCCTTGCCCATGATCTTCAGGTTGATGGAGTAAAGGGCCAGCTGTGTCAGGATGCCAGCCAGAATGGCGGGAATGCCCATAAAGGTGTGCAGCAGGCCGGTGACGAGGCCCGTCGCCAGGCCAGCCAGCACAGCTACCAGCAGCGAGACCCAGACGTTCTGCCCGGAAAGCAGGCACATAACGCACACGGCACCGCCGGTGCCGAAAGAGCCATCCACGGTCAGATCTGCCACATCCAGAATGCGGTAGGTCAGGTACACACCAATGGCCATGATGCCCCAGATCAGGCCCTGCGCACAGGCACCCGGCAGGGCGCCGGGGAGGTTGGCAAGTCTTGCAATGATGTCCAAAATAACTTCCTCCTGTTTTTTCCGTTATCACGATACACTTTTTATTCCCGTTCGAATACGGGAAAGCGGAGAAGTGCGAAAGCCGCCCTTCTCCGCTGTTTTTCCAATTTTGTTCTGCTGGGGAAATCAGGCCTCGATCTCCACGTAGCCATCCGGCACAGTCAAGCCCAGATCATCGCAGATGGCCTTGTTGTACTTCTTGGTCACATCGGTGTACTCGATGGGCATGGTGGAAATGTCTGCCTCGCCGCTCAGGATCTTGACAGCCATCTCACCAGTGGTGTAGCCCAGATCGTAGTAGCTGATGGACAGGGTCGCCACGCCGCAGCCGGAGCAGATGCCTTCCTCACCGGCAAACACGGGCTTCTTGGCCGGGCGGCAGATGCCGTCCACAATGCCGGTGTTGGCAGCAACGGTATTATCGGTGGGCACATACAGGGCATCATTCTCGTCGGCAGCCTTCTGGCAGACAGAAGAGAGGTCGTTGGAATCCGAGAAGGCGTACTGCGTTGCGGTAACGCCCTTGGCCTCCAGATACTTCTGGACCTCGTCCACCTGGTACTGGCTGTTTGCCTCAGCAGAGCAGTACAGCAGGCCGACCTTCTTGGCATCCGGCATCCACTCCACGATCATATCTGCCTGCTGATCCAGCGGAGCCAGGTCAGAAGTGCCGGAAATATTGCCGCCGACGGTGCCGTTGAAATCGCTCAGGCCCAGAGCCACGCCATACTCGGTAACAGAGGTGCCCAGCACCGGAATGCTGTTGGTGGCAGCCTGTGCAGCCTGCAGAGCGGGCGTTGCATTGGCCATGATCAGATCCACACCAGAGGACACAAAACCGTTGGTAATGGTGGCGCAGGTTGCGGAATCGCCCTGTGCATTCTGGAAGTCAAAGGTGACATTTTCGCCGAAAGCAGCCGTCAGTGCATCCTCAAAACCCTGAGTCGCAGCGTCCAGTGCGGCATGCTGCACCAACTGGCAGATGCCAACGGTATAGGTATCACCCGCAGCAGATGCGCTGGAAGCGGCTGCAGAGGAAGCCACGGAAGAAGCAGCTGCCGAAGAAGCAGAAGAGCCACCGCAGGCAGTCAGAGCAATGGCCGCACCGCAGGCAGCGGAAGCAGCCAGGAACGAACGACGAGTAATTTTACGCATAATGATATCTCCTCTATCTTTCCATCTTCGCGGCAACAGGACACCGCGCAAGAAAGCAATTTTGGAAAAGCCACCGTGCAGGTTTGCTTTACACTCGTGAAGTATATCACACATTCTGCGCCAAGACAATCCAAATTCCGTGCAAAACGGCCTTTATTATCGATTATTTTAAAGTTATCTATCAGTTATTTTGATAGGCGCTTCTCTTTTTCTGATAGTCCGCCAATTTTTGCAGTTCTCCTTCCAGCCAGTGCAGATTCGCTTCCAGCTGCGGGCGGTAAGACTGTGCAACATCAAACCGGTAGTATAGCGCCTGCCAGAGTTTATCGTACACCCGGCGCAGCAGCACCGGCTGCAGCTGTGCCGCCAGTGCTTCCACAGTGTCTTCCAGCTTCATGCAGGTCAGCGCCCAGAACACATCCGTTTCCTCCCGTGCAGGAACATCGTACCGCGCCAGATAATCCTGTACCTTTGCTTCTATGACCTGCCCGCCGCATTCCGTAGGCTGCAGGAAATAAGAGACCTCCCCTTCCCGGCTGATCTCCTGCGCCAGCGGATACAGCGCACAGACCAGCGGTTCTGCATCGTGGATAGCGCAGTGGTTTTCCTCAAGGAACGGGCAGTTGTTCCGTTTTTCCCGTACCGGGGCCAGCCGCAGCACCGGCAGGCGGCTCACTGTGCCGATGCTCGCCCGGCAGTAGCCCTGCGCCACGATGCGCGGCGGCAGGCGCAGGCGCGCTGCAATGCGCCAGAGGTCAAACCCGGACAGCACGATATCCTCCCGCCCGCGGCAGCAGTTGCCGCAGCCTGCGCAGGCAAAGGTAAAATGCTCTTCCCGCCCCAGCAGCGGCATGGCATCCGTACGGGTAAAATCCACCTGTCCGCACAGGTCGATGTGGTCGTTTCGCATGAGTTTTCATCCTTTTTTCGTCAGAGTTCTTTTATTGTACCGCCGCCGGGGATGCTTTGCAAGACAAACCTCCCTCCGTTTCAGCTGCGCGGTGCAGCCCTATTCCAAAGGAGAGCTTTCACCGCCCGGTGACGGAGGGATGTTTGGTTATTCGTATTTTTTCGCCGGAATCACAATGCAGCCAAACAGCGAGAGAATGTAAACCACCAGCACGATGCCCCACATCTGCTGGCCGCTGCTGCGTTCCAGCAGCGTTGTTCCTGCAGTGCAGGGCGGCACCAGAACCATGGACACCATGCACCACCCCCGCAATGCCCGCAGGATATGCGGCCAGTTGCGGTTATTATAGTACACGCCCGGAATATGGATGTGGAATGCTCCCTGTGCAAAATTGCAGATGTGGTTTTCGTCGTAGTAGCGCGGCAGCGTCTCCGTCATCCAGAACATAGAGTAGGCCCCATAAGTAACGCCGAAGATGACGCTAAGTATCAGCAATGCCAGCGCACCTTCTGTATCTGCATAGCCAAAGCCCCAGACGGCCAGTGCTCCCACAATGCCCACGATGCAGCAGACGAGATAGACCGGCAGGTTTTTCCGGGTCCGCTCCTGCCGGCGTTCCACCGGCTCCACCGAGAAGGTCAGAGCCTTGCGGATCAGATCCTCGGTCTCTTCGCGGGTAAAGCGCTGTTCTTCCTCTGTATAGTGCCCTTCCAGCAGCTCGGTCACTGTCACATTCAGCAGTTCCGCCAGCGGCACTAGCAGCGAGATGTCCGGCACACTCAGGCCTCGCTCCCATTTGCTCACCGCCTTATCCGAAACATACAGGTTTGCAGCAAGCTCTTTCTGGGTCATGCCTTTTTCTTTGCGCAGCTGTGCCAGAAAACTGCCGAATGCAGCTTTGTTCAGTTCATACATTGCATCGTCCTCCTTGTGAGCCTTGAGCTCTGTTTGTGGCTCCATTGTAGCGTGCAATGCTCCTCTCTGCAACCGACCCGCAGTAGAATCCGCACAGATGCGTATTTTTAGTCTTTCAGTCTTCCATACACCTGGATGGCATCGGAAAGATTCATCTGCTCTGTGGCGTGGTTGCCGGGTGCGCCCAGCGTGACCAGAATGTATTCCCTTCCGTTCACCTCGGCAAGGCTTGCCAGGCACAGCCCCGCTTCACTGGTGTAACCCGTCTTGCCTCCCAGAATCTGCCCGTTGGCCAGCTCTTTACCCGTCAGCTTGCTCAGCAGTGTGCTGTGCAGCGTCAGGCCGTTCGGGTGCTGCACCGTGGGCGTAGTGGTATACTGCGCCGTAGTAAACAGCATGCGGAAGGTCTCATTCTGTAGCGCTGCCTGCAGCAGCACAGCAAGGTCGGCCGCTGTGGAAACGTGTCCTGCTTCTGGTAAGCCCGTCGTATTATTGAAGTGCGTCCGGTTCATGCCCAGCTCCTGCGCATTCTGGTTCATCAACGCCACAAACGCTTCTTCGCTGCCGCTCACCTGCCGGGCCAGTGTCTCACAGCATTCTGCACCGGATGACAGCATGGATCCGTACAGCAGGTCCTGCACCGTCACGGTCTCCCCCGGCTGAAACCCGGCCATGGACGCATCTTCCGCATAGAGCTGTGCATAAATATCCTCCGGCAGGGTAACCGGCTGCTGCAGATCCGGCAATGTCTCCACCGCCAGCAGAATGGTCATCATCTTGGTCAGCGAAGCCGGAGCGCGCCGCTCGTCGGCATTCTTCTGTGCCAGAACTTCCCCGCTTTGCAGGTCCATCAGCAGCGCATTCCGGCTGGAAATGCCCCATAGCGGGCTCCCGCTCAGAAACGCCACCAAGCTCATCGGTGCCCGAATCCCCGCATCAGAGCGGAGCGTCAGCTTCCCGCACTGCACAAATAAAATCAGGGCAAGAACCAGAAGTGCCAGCATCCGGCGTCTGCGCCGCACCCGGCGCCCAACAGACTGCTTCATAAAAAAGAATCGCATCCTTCGTTGCATATTAAAAGCGCTTTCACCTCTTATAACGAGGCAAAAGCGCTTTTTTCTACAACTTTCGGCCGTCTTTTGGAATTTCCGGGTGCCGTGCCGTCGGCAGCTTACTTCAGCTTCATGCCGTCGCTGAAGGCCGCACCCACGCGTTCCCCAAGAACATGGTAGCCGTTGTGCACCGGCTCATAGGCGATGGGGCGGAACTTGTTCATGTCAATTTTGCCGTCCTCGCCCAGAATGCGCTCATCTGCGCTGATGTTGACGATCTCGCCGATGATGTTGCCTTCCTCGGTGCTGCGCACATACTTGCATTCCAGCGTCAGCGGCAGCTGTGCAAACAGCGGGGCATCCACGGCAGCACTCTTTACCGCCGTCAGTCCGGATTTTTCCATCTTGTCCGGCGTATTGTTGCCCGAAACGATGCCCACATAGTCGCAGGCTGCCACATTCTCGGCGTCTGCAAAGCTGACGGTGAACGCCTTTTTCAGCTTGATGTTCTTGGTGGTCTTGTGGCCTTCGCTCAGGCACAGCTCCACCAGATTGGCATCGTACAGGCCGCCCCAGGCTGCATTCATCGCGTCCGGCTTGCCATTTTCATCATACGTGCCGATGATCAGCACCGGCAGCGGATAAAACCACGGATTGCTTCCAAAATCTTTGCGCATTGCAGAACACTCCTTCTGTATCATCCAATTCCCAGCAATCTGCTGGTATATCTATTATACCACAGGTCCGCTCTGCTTCAAGTCCCTGCCGCAAGGGGTTATTCTGCGGCTCGTACCGGAATGCGGATCTCCGTCACATACTGTTCCGGGTCTGCCGAGATGCAGTTGTCGATCAGCGCGATCTCCCGGGAAAAGCCTGCGGCCTGCAGGTGGTGTTCCTGCAGATAGCGCATCAGCATTTCATAATAGCGGGGTGCAGTTTCATGGCTGCCATGGAACTGCACTGCTACACACAGCCCCTCCGGCACCTGCTGCACTTCGCCTTCATACGTGTCTTCCGCATCCAGCACCAGGAATACAAGATCATAATGCTGGAACTGCCTGGCCTGCAGGTGCTCCTGCACAATCCCAACGCCCACCTTGCCCAGATAGCTCAGCGGGATCTTCTGATCTTTTTCCAGCTTCCGGATGGAGTGTTCCAGCCATAAATACGAATTGAACCGGACCTGTGCCTTGATCCAGACAATGCGTATAGAAGGCTGCTGCACCAGCCGGATGCAGTCCAGCTCCGCATGGCGGGCACCTTCCAGCTGCGCCAGACGATGGTCAATTTTGCGCTCAATGATTTCCAATTCCCGCTTTTTCTGGGCAATCAGCTCCTTCTGGCGGCGCAGTGTCTCCGCAATGGTATCTGCATCCCGGTTCTGCAGTGTCGCAGCAATTTCGTCCAGCGGCAGCCCCAGCGCCCGCAGATAGCGGATGTTGGTCAGCTGCTCAAACTGGCGCACGCTGTAATAGCGGTAGCCTGTGGCCGGGTCGGTGTATTCCGGCTTGAGCAGCCCTTCCTGCTCATAATGGCGCAATGTGCCCACACTCAGGTGATACAGCTTTGCCACTTCGCCGATCTGGAACAGTTCCGTCTCAGCCATGCAGCACCACCCCATTTTTTGCCTGCTGCCGTTTCAGCCAGCGGTAAGCGATCAGGCATACCACACTGGAAAACAGCGAGCCGCAGGCCGATGCAAGGCCCATTGGCAGCAGCGTCTGCGGGAACAGCAATGTTGCCAGATAAGCACCCGGAATGCGCACCAGCAGGATAGACAATGTGTTGTGCAGAAAAGACAGTCCGGATTTTCCATAAGCACAGAAATAACCGCTGAAACTGAACTGAATGCCCGCAAACAGGCAGTCAAAAATGTAACCCCGGATATACTGGGCTCCCGCTGCCACCACAGCCGCGTCCGATGTAAAGGGACGTACCGCCGACGGAGCAATGAACTGCATCGCGATTGCTACCACCGTCCCGAAGGTCACACCAATACCGATTGCATAGCGCAGGATGGTATCCACCCGGTCGTGTTTTCCCGCGCCGATGTTCTGAGCGCCCAGCGCCGATACCGTAGACAGCATAGAGCTTGGCACAAGGAACAAAAAGCTGATGATTTTTTCCACGATGCCCACAGCGGCGGCATCTGTCAGGCCGCGCTGGTTTGCAATGACTGTGATGACCATGAACGACACCTGAATAAATCCATCCTGCAAAGCAACCGGAATGCCGATGGATAAGATTTCCCGCAATGCCGTTCCATCCGGTTTGAAATCCGCCTTTGCCGGGCGCACCTCTTCTCTGCGGCGCAGAATCACGCACAGTGAAATAACCACGCTGATGAGCTGGGAAAAGGTCGTGCCCAGCGCTGCACCGGCAGGGCCAAGATGCAATGTACCAATAAAAAGATAATCCAGTGCAATGTTGCTCACACAGGCCACTGCAATGAAATACATCGGGCTCCGGGAATCACCCAGGCCGCGGAAAATGGAAGCCAGAATGTTATAGGCCGTAATACACGGGATACCAAGGAAACAGATGATGAGATAGGTTCGTGCCCCGGCCACCGCCTGTTCTGGGGTAGAGATCACATGCACGATGGGGTTGACCAATGCCACCAGCACTGCAGCCAGCACCACAGACCCCAACAAAAAGAGTGTAACCGTATTGCCGATCAGCTGTGCTGCTTTGCGCTTGTTCCCTGCTCCGACAGCCCGGCCAATGGTCACAGTCGTGCCCATGGCAAGGCCCACGATCATCACCGTGATCATATGCATGACCTGGCTGCCAATGGATACTGCTGTTGTGCTGGCAACGCCCTCATACTGCCCGATGATAAACAGATCTGCCATACCGTAAAGTGTCTGCAGAAAATAAGAGAGCAGGTATGGGAGTGAGAAATACAGAATGGTTTTCAGCACACTGCCGCTGGTAAGATTGCGTTCGGTCGTCATAGTCATCCACTCCGTTTGGAGAGAAGAGCATGGTTTTACACACTGCTGCATCCGCCCGCAGCTCCTGATTTTGCAGGTTGCTCTCTCCAAACGATTCCTTTCCGGTGCTTATAGTAAACCCTACAATCGTTATAGAGTCAAGGTTTCTTTTTTAATTCCGATTTTTATACAAGAAAAGGCCCCGAGGAAAATCCTCAGAGCCTTTCATTCAAGTCGGCGACTACCTATTTTCACGCGCCGTTTCCAGCGA